>Ga0066661_10000082_pt1 | contig 22937 bp, 21 predicted proteins | sample GraSoiAngelo_110_FD_66454 | JGI IMG/M metagenome (GOLD analysis project Ga0066661, IMG submission 66454) | Grasslands soil microbial communities from the Angelo Coastal Reserve, California, USA - 14_0903_12_30cm | ecosystem: Environmental > Terrestrial > Soil > Grasslands | place: USA... | reverse complement strand
GCCTCCGTGGTCAGCATGTGGGCCTCGTCGATGATGTAGACCTTCTTGCGGCCGAGCGCCGGCGCCAGGTTCACCTTCTCGCGCAGGTCGCGGATCTCGTCGATGCCGCGGTTGGACGCCGCGTCGATCTCGACCAGGTCCAGCGCCGACCCGCCCTGGATCTGGGCGCACGACTCGCACTCGTTGCAGGGCTCGGACTCGCCCTCGCCGCGGCGGAGGCAGTTGATCGCCTTGGCCAGCAGCCGGGCGGTCGTCGTCTTCCCGGTGCCCCGCGTGCCGGAGAACAGGTACGCGTGCGCGACCCGGTCCGTGGCGATGGCGCCGCGCAGCGCGCGCGCCGTCGCCTCCTGGCCGACCAGGTCGCCGAAGCTCTGGGATCGGTACTTGCGGTAGAGGGCCTGATAAGTCACGGCATCTGTGGAACGGAGGTGGCCGCGCACCCGCCGTCGATCGTGGCACCCCCAGCGGTGCCCGGGTTTCCGGCTCGGGTCAGGATGGCTGCGGCACCCTCGGGTTGCCTCCTTACCGCTGCTTCCTTCCGGACCTGACGGGGTTCGGAGACCCGAGCTGCGCAGGTCCCAGCCTTCGACGCCTTCCACCCGGGTCCTGGCTGAAAGCCCAGACCTCGGACGGGAATTCGACCCGGCTACGGCGGATTGCCGGTACAGGGAACCGCCAGCTCCCCATCTAGCGCGGCCTCACAAAGTCTACCCTCGCGGCGCCGGGACGCCGAGGATCGCCGGTCGGTTGGCCCAGAACAGGTTCACGAACGTGGCCAGCGCCGCGACCGGCAGCAGCACCTCGGCGACCACCAGCAGGACGTCGGTGCTCCAGCCCAGGCCGCGGAACAGCGCGAGCCCGCCCAGCAGCACGCCGATCAGCGTGGTGGACACCTGGCCCAGGGGCGTGTGGTGCAGCTGCGGCCGGCGCCCCGCCAGCATCAGGCCGGCGCCCACCACGGCCGGGAGCGCGTAGCGCAAGATCACGACCAGCGCGAGCCACCACGGGTACGCCCCACCCAGCGTCAGGCCGATCGCCACCGCCCCGAAGAAGACGCCGTCCACCACGGGGTCCAGGCCTCCGCCCAGCCGCGTCGGGCTGCCGAACCGGCGCGCGATCGCGCCGTCCACCAGGTCGCTCAGGCCGGCCAGGCTGACGACGGCCGCCAGCTCCAGGAGCCGCGACGGCAGCAGCGAGTAGACGAGGGCCGGGCCGGCCAGGTGCGCCCGGGACAGCGAGACCTGGTTGGCCACCCCGGGCAGGAACGCGCCGACCACCGCCAGGGCCGCGAACCAGGCCGCCAGCAGCGGCAGCTGCGGCGGCCGGACGAGCGCGAGCCAGGTCAGGTCGGCGGCCAGCAGGACGGCGCTGCCGACGATCCCGACCGTGCTCGGCCGGATCAGGATCCGGGTGGCATCACCGGCTGCGGGCACGGCGCCCTCACGGGAGCTTGAGCGCCGCCGCCCCCTGGAGCGCCAGTCCGCTGATGGGGTTGGCCAGCAGCGTGTAGAGCAGGACCAGGAGCGCGGGGGCCAGGGGGGCGGGCGACCAGCTGCGAGCCTGCGCCCGTGCGCCCCTCGGCGGCTCCGGACCCGGCTCCAGGTACATCTGGCGGATCACCCGGACCACGCCGAACATCGCGAGCAGGGAGCCGAGCAGGCCGACCGCCAGCACCCACGCCGAGTTCGAGCGGATCAGCTCGGCCGCCACCGCCAGCTGGCCCACGAAGCCGGCCAGCGGAGGCACGCCCGCCAGTGAGAGCAGCAGGATCGTCAGGCCGACCGCGCGGATGGGCTGGGCCCGGCGCAGGCCGGCGAGCTGGATGTCCCCCCCGTCGTCCGCGGCCAGCGCGGGCGCGGCCGCCGCTGCCAGGAGCAGCGCGCCGAGCACGAGCAGGGCCGCGGCGGAGCCGCGCCGGTCGTGCAGCGCCAACCCGGCGGCGAGCCAGCCGACCTGGCTCACGATCAGCCACGCGACGATCGCCCGGGCCGAGCCCGCCGTCGCGGCGCGCAGACCGCCCAGCGCCATCGCGAAGGCGGCTAGCACCGACAGCCACGGCGCCCAGGCCAGGTTGACCGCGTCGAGGCCGCCCAGGAGACGTGCCGCGACCACCGCGGCCACGCCCGTCAGCAGCCCTCCGAGCGCTCCGGCGCCCACCGGGCCGACGGCCAGGCCCCCCTCCAGCGTCGCGAGCTGGAAGGGCGCCAGGCCGAGGCGGACGACGACGCCCGTCAGGGTCAGCAGCAGCGCGAACGCCAGCGGGGCGCCGATCGCGCTCGGTTTCAGACCGGCCGCGAGGGCGGCCAGCGACGCGCCGCCCGCCATCGCGTACAGCGTGGCGAAGCCGACCAGGACCAGCGCCCCGGCCACGCCCGACACGAGCAGGAGCCGGGCACCCACCTCGCGGGCGCTGACGCCGGCCGCGGCGACGGCGGCCAGGGCCGCCAGCTCCAGGCCCGCCCACAGGCCGACCAGCGACGTCGCCGACGCCGCGACCATGCCTCCGAACGCGACCAGGAACGCCAGCGGCAGTGCGCTCCAGCCGGAGTCCGGGTCGCCGGCCTCGAGGTCGGCGGCGACCAGCACCACGAGCCCGAGCAGGAGGGCGCCCTTGGCGAACAGCGCGAACCGGTCCTGCTGCCAGCCACCGCCGAACAGCGTCCCGACCGCCGCGCCCAGCCAGAGCTCGAGGCCCAGCGCGACGACGGCGGCGACGAGGGCGCCGATGCGCAGCCACAGCCAGCGCCGGCGCGGCAGCAGGCGGGCGGCCAGCAGCAGCGCGACCGCGGAGGCCACGATCACCGCCTCGGGAGCGAGCACCCACGTCCTCATGGCGCGGGCGAGGGTGTCGGCGAGGCCGTGTCGGACGGGGACGGGCTGGGCGTCGGCGACGGCGACGGGGTCGGCGTCGGCGTGGTCGCGTACGTCGAGGCGAGGTCGGCGGTCGATGTGTTCACGATGTTCACCAGGCCGGGGTCCACGACGGGGATCCCGAAGAGCTTGGGGCCGCCGGGGAGCAGACCCACCCACAGCAGGGCGCCGACCAGGATGCCGAGGTACCACGAGTCGGACAGCGTCGCGTCCGACGGCGTGGGAGCGTCCGGGTTGGGCGCGCCGAACACCACGCGGTGCATCAGCCGGGCGCAGGCCGCGGCGCCGATCACGAGCCCGATGGCAACCACGAACACGGCCGCGGGCTGCGAACGGAACGAGCCGAGGAACACCATCAGCCCGGACGTCCACGTGGCCAGGAAGGGGATGCCGAGCACCGCCAGGCAGCCGACCAGCAGCAGCCAGGAGAGCTTCGGGATGCGCCCGGCGAGGCCGGCCGCCAGACCCAGGCTGCGCGCCTGCGCGCGCTCGGACAGCGTCGCGGCGGCGCCCGCCACGAGCGCCGCCGCCAGGCCGCCCGCGAACAGGAACAGGACCGTCCCGTCCAGCGACAGCGGCGTCAGGCCGGCGACGCCCAGGACGGTCACGCCGCCCGGGACCAGCGCCAGGTACGCCGCCAGCCGGCGGACGTCGTTCGTCCGCAGCGCGGCCAGCACCGCGTACACGACGGTGAGCGCCGCGAAGGCGCCCACGAACGGCGCCAGCGTGCGCGCGGCGTCGTGCTCGATGCCCGCGTACAGGCGGACCAGCACGTACCCGCCGAGCCGGCTGGCGGCGCCCGCCACGATGATCACCACGCCGGCCGGCGCCTCCGACAGCGCGTCCCGGAACCAGCTGTGGAACGGCACCAGCGGCAGCCGGGTGGCGGCGGCGAGCGCGAACAGCACGGCGATCACGAGCTGGACGCGCGGGCTGATCGCCGCCTTGGCCAGCGTGTCCACGTCGAAGCTGGTCGAGCCGGCCGCGCTGTAGAGCAGCACCATGCCGGCCAGCAGCGCCGCCGTGCCGAGGCCCCAGTAGGCGAGGAGCCGGCCGGCCGCGAGCGTGCGCCTCGGACCGCCGTACCCCGCGACGAGGATGGCGATCGGCACGGCGGACGCGGCCCAGAACAGGAACAGCACGAAGAGGTCGCGAGCCACGACCACGCCGTTGATCGTCGACTGCGTCAGCAGCAGCAGGACGAAGTACGTGCGCGCACGCTCGCGCACGTCCCACGACGCGATCACGGCGACCAGGCCGATCAGGCCGTTCAGCAGCAGGAGCGCCATGCCGATGCCGTCCACGCCGAGGTGGTAGCTCACCCCCAGCGCCGGCAGCCAGGGCAGGTTCTCCTCGAACTGCAGGCCGCTGGTGTACGCCTGGAACTGCGAGTAGCCGATGATCATCAGCGCCAGCGCGCCGGCGTTCGTCCAGAACGCGACGCCCAGGAACCAGCGGCCCTGGCCGGGCCGGGGCTCGGGGATGATCGCGGTGACCGCCGCCATCACGGCGGGGCCCCACACCAGCAGGCTGAGCAGGAAGCTGAACCCGATGACGTTCGCGCCGAACGTGGCCGGCGTCGGGCTGGCCGACGCGGACGGCGAGGGCGCGACCGTCTCCAGCCACGGGGCGACGATGTGCGGGCCCGCGGCCAGCAGCCCGGTCAGCCAGCCGCTCACGGTCGGACCTCCTCGCTAGAAGCAATTCCCGGGGGCGACGTACGCGAGGGCTCCGCCCGAGTGTGTGAGTGGCTCTTCCCTGGATCACCGACGCCGCCCGCACACGCGAAGCGATGGGCCGCGGGCGCTCCGAACGTCCCGGACGAGCGGGGGGGTTCCGGAAGGGGGGGCCTGCCCCCCCTTGCACTGGTCATGGGCGAAGCCCCTGGGCCACCAGGCCGAACACGACCGCGAGGATCACGGCCAGGCCGATCAGCGTCGGCACCCAGGGCAGGCTGCGCTCGGCCACGCCGGCGAGCCCGCCCGCGCCCGTGAGCGCGCGGCCGACGCCCGTCTCCACCGCCGGGACGCCGACGTCCTCCACGCCGGTCACGATCGTGCCGCCGGGCTTCGCGAAGAACCGGTCGTACAGGCCGCCGGCCTGCTCCCAGATGACGCCGAACCGCTCGCCCAGCCGGGCGCACACGTCCAGCGCCGCGTCCTTCCGGAACAGGAACGCCCACGTCGCCGCGGCCGCGCCCGCCAGTGGCGCCAGCACCCACAGCGCGTCGGTGCCCAGCCCCTCGACGGGGTGCCCGCCGGCGCCCAGGTAGCTGACCCAGGCGGGGAAGAACGGCAGGACCAGCGTGGCGACGCCCAGCACCGAGCAGGCCAGCGCGCTCCCGACGACCGAGGGCGCGGCCTCGCGGACCCGGGCCGGCTCGAACGCCCGCCGGCGCTTCAGCTCGCCGTGCGCGGCCGCCAGGTACGGACGCAGGGCCGCGAACGCCACCAGCGCGAGCGCCGGCACGAACGCGATCCAGATCACCTTTCCCAGCCGCAGCATCCCGAGCTCCAGGCCCGCCAGCGCCACCACGGCGCTCGACAGCAGCAGCGCCGCCGACGTCAGCGGCATGCGGAAGCCGCCGCCCTCCAGTCGCTCCCACCCGCCGCCCATGGCGCGCAGGTCCACCGTGCGCATGGCCGCCGCCGCGGCGGAGCCGGCCAGGAGGCCGGCGGTGCGGGCGGCGGCGACCGCCAGCACGCCCATGAACCCGACGCCGATCGCGACCGGGTACGTCATGCCGAGCAGCGCCAGCGCCAGCGCGCCCGACGAGGCGAGCAGCAGCGTCCGCCGGAGCTCGACGCCGAGCAGGCTCAGCAGCGGCCCGACGATCGCGGCCGCCACCAGGGTGTAGTGCACGATGCGGGGCGCCTGCGGCCCGGCGGCTGCCAGGACGGGCGCGGTCTTGAGCAGCAGGGTGCCGGCGAGCACCGGCCACACGCCGGCCACCAGGGCCAGGCCGGCGGCCGGCGCCTCGACCGTGCCCGTCTGCCAGGCCGTGAACGGCCAGATGCAGGCGCGGACGGCGACGGCCCCGAACAGCAGCACCGCGGCGACGGTGAGCGACTTGAGGCCGACGCCGAGCGTGGTGGACAGCTCGGGCAGCAGCGTGTCGAGCGTCAGCGTCCCGTACCGCGAGTACAGCAGGCCGACCGCGCACAGCAGCGCGATGTCGCCCAGGAACGGGAGCGCGAGCGCGATCCGGCTCCGCTGGCCCGCGCCCTCCGTGCCCCAGCGGTGGCCGAGGAGCAGGTACGTGGCCAGCCCGGCCGCGAGCCAGAAGGCCAGCAGCTCGGCCAGGTCGCCGCTGACGATCACGCCGGCCGCGCCGAGCGTGAGGAGCAGCACGTTGACCTGGAAGCGGACCGGCCCCTGCTCGGCCCGGCCGCTCAGGCGGTGCCACGTGAGGCAGGCCAGGACGATGACGATGACGGTGAGCAGGGCGGCTAGGATCGCGTGGTCGATGCGGAACGACAGGTCGATGCCGAAGCCCTGGAAGCGCTGGTCGCCCGTGAACGCGACCGGGATGTTCAGCCACTGATAGGCGGACTCGTAGCGGCTCGACTGGCGGAAGCGGGCCCAGCCGATCATCAGCGCGGCCGCCAGCATGACGATGACCGTCAGCTGGGCGGTCGTGGCGGCGCCCCGGCGGCTGCGCACGCTGCCCAGCACGAGCACGTAGCCAACCACCGGCGCGGCCAGCAGCAGGGGCACCACCCAGGGCAGGGTGCTCGCCGGGTCGAAGTGGAAGCCGCCGCCGCGGGCCGTGGACACGGCCGACGCGGCGGTGAGCGCGAGGCCCCAGCCCCGCTGGGCGGTTGCGGTGACGACCGTGAGCGGAATCAGCGCTCCGCCCTCCGTCCCGTCATCGCCCGGCCCAGGATCGCGGCCGCCAGGCCGACGACCGCGGCGAGGGCGGCCAGCTCCTCTCCCGTCTGCGGGTCGGCCGCGCCCGCCGAGAAGCGGCTCACGCCCGCCATGCACACGGCCGCACCCGCCGCCAGCATGGGCAGCGCGGCGAGCGCGGCGACCGGCTCCCGGCGCCAGGCGGCGGTGAAGGCGCCGCAGGCGACGAGCACCGCGCCCACTCCCAGCGCCGCCGCGAACGTCATCGTCACGACCGTCGGCTCCGGGCGAGCGCGCCGACCGCCAGCGCGGCGGTGAGCGTCGCGCCCACGGCCTCGAGCGCCAGCGCGTCGCGGCCGAAGAAGACGCGCCCGAGCCCGACGGCGTCGAAGGCGGACCCGTCGTGGCTGCCACGGGCGAAGGTGCTGCCCAGGGCCACGACCAGCAGCAGCACCAGCAGCACCGCCGAGGCCACCGCGCCCAGCTGGGCGGACAGGGCCGCGCGGCCCCCGCCCGGCGTGGCCACGGGGTCACCGGCGGCGCGCCGGCCGCCGCGGGCGGGCGCCGCCGCGTCCATCGAGCCGAGCAGCACCGCCGAGGCACCGAGACACACCAGCGCGACCAGGGCGGCGAACCCCGCGGAGAGGCTGGCCAGCACGCCCGCGGTGCCCAGGGCCAGGACCAACAGGCCCAGGAGGCGCCACTGAGCGGCCGGACCAAGGGCTGCGCCCACCGCTCCTGCCACCGCCAGGATCGCGCAGAGGAAGAAGACGATCGTCAGAACGACGTCCACGCGAACTCCGTTTTTCAGCTCATTTCCGGTCGAGTTGACGGACGCGGATCAGTCGGAGCGACCGGGAGCTCCGAGGCGCCAAGCATACAGGGACACGCCGATCGCAACGAGCAGGAGGAACACGCCGGCCGCCGCCAGCGAGGCCGCCCGAAACGTCGTGGACGGCAGCGCGGACACGAACGCGACGATGATCAGGATCGCGCTGATCGCCGCCCCCCCGACCGCCACCGGCTCCGGCTGCGTCGCGAGCAGTCGGCGCATCCATCCTTCCATGGCGGCCAATTGAACCAGAGCGGGCCGTGCCGCTGCCGGCCTGCGACAAGCGCGCCTGTCCTCGGCGCGTCGCCGTCACAGTTCCACGACGAAAATGGCACCTCCGGCGGGGTCGTTGCCGGCCCAGATGCGGCCGCCGTGCTGGGCCACGATCCAGCGCGCGATCGCGAGGCCGAGGCCGGACCCGCCGTCGGAGCGGGACGCCCCGGGCTGGTAGAAGCGCTCGAAGATGCGCTCCTCCTCGCCGGGCGGGATGCCGGGGCCGCGGTCGCCCACGATCAGCGTCGCGCCGCCGGGCAGGCGCGGGCGGACCCACATCGTGCCCGTGCCGCCGCCGTGGCGGCGGGCGTTGTCGGCGAGGATCCACGCCAGCTGGGTGAGCGCGTCCGCGTCCCCGAGCACGAGCGCGGTCTCCAGCGCCGCGTCCAGGCCGGCCCGGCGCGCGACCGGCTCGGCCACCTGGGCCAGGTCCAGCGGGGCGCGGCGGAGCTCCTGGCCGGCGTCGGCCCGGGCCAGCGTGAGGAGGCCGTCCACCAGGCGGCTCATCCGCTCGCTCTCGGCGGCGATGTCCACCACCGCCTCGCGGGCGTCGCCCGGCTCGAGCGGCGGCTCGCGCTGGAGCAGGCCGGCGTTGCCGCGGATGGTGGTGAGCGGCGTCCGCAGCTCGTGGGACGCGTCGGCGACGAAGCGGCGCTGGCTCTCCTGGGCGTCCTCCAGCCGGCCCAGCATCGCGTTGAACGCCTCGGTGAGGCGGCCCACCTCGTCCCGCGGCTGGACGGGCGGCAGCCGGCGGCGGAGGTCGCGCGTCCAGCCCACCTCCTCGGCCACGGCGGCCATCGTGCGCAGCGGCCCGAGCGCCCGGCCGGCGACGAGCCAGATGGTCGCGACGCCGGCCATCATCGCGACCACGGCCGTGACCAGCAGGTACGTGAGCAGGGCGCGGGCGGTGCGCTCGACCTCGCCCAGGTGCTCGCCCGTGACCAGGTAGCCGCCGGTGGGCGCCGGCTGGACGAGGACGCGCACGTTGTCGTTCCGCGCGACGGAGACCGTGTACGGGGTGTTCAGCGTCAGCGGGACCGGCAGGCGGGTCGGGATCTGCCCCTGGCCGCCCTGCCGCACCGGCCGCAGCACCCCGTCCGGGCCGGCCTCGGCGCTGAACGTCGTGTTCGGCCGGGCGGCCCACAGGTCCTGGTCCACGGTCGCCCGGCCGCCGCCCAGGATCGCCAGGAAGAGCAGGAGGCCGAACATGGCCACGGTCCCGCACACGACCAGCGCACCGAAGACCGCGATCCGGGCCTGGATCGACAGCGCCAACCGGCTACTCCTTCAGCACGTAGCCCACGCCCCGCACTGTCTGGATCAGGCGCGGCTCGCCGAGCTTGGCGCGCAGGTAGCCCACGTACACGTCCACGACGTTGCTGACGGCGTCGAAGTCGCCGCCCCAGACCGCCTCCAGCAGCTGGTCCCGGTTCAGCACCTGCCGCGGGTTGCGCAGGAAGTGGCAGAGCAGGTCGAACTCGGTCGTGGTCAGGACGACCTCGCGGCCGGCCCGGAACGCCTCGCGGGCGCCGACGTCGACGTCCACGTCCGCGTAGGCCAGCCGCTGGCGGCGGGCCGGGGCCCGGCGGCGGAGCAGGGCCCGCACCCGGGCCATCAGCTCCTCGTACGCGAACGGCTTGACCACGTAGTCGTCGGCGCCGCTGTCCAGGCCGCGGACCCGCTCGGACGTCGCGTCGCGGGCCGTGAGCATCAGGATCGGGACGTCGTCGGCCGCCCGCAGCCGCCGGCACACCTCCAGCCCGTCGATGCCGGGCAGCATGAGGTCGAGGAGGACGAGGTCGGGCGGCCGGCGGGCGGCGCTGGCCAGCGCCGCCCGGCCGTCCAGCGCCACGTCCACGCTGCACCCCTCGTAGTGCAGCGCGCGCTTGAGCGCGGCGACGATGCGGGCGTCGTCGTCCACGACGAGCACGTGCGGGCGGTCCACAACCCGCCAGTATCGCGACGGTCGCGTGAGAACGCGATGAGAGGCGCTGAGCGGTCTCGGGTCGAGGCTGGGCGGCGGGGACCGCCCACTTGCCGTACAAGCGCCACGCCATGAACGTGGGCATGACGTGGCTGCGGTACGGCAACGCTCGGTCGTGAACCGGGGCGCCGCGCCGGGAAGTCCGGGCTACGACAGCTCGCGGTCGGCCAGCAGGTCCAGCGCCGCGAGCGGGCCCGACGTCCGGACCACGTCGGGCAGGGCCGCCCGCAGGGCGGGCTCGACCTCGGCCGCGAGCTGGGCCCGGCGCTCCGGCGGCAGGCCCGGCCGGCGCTGGGCGTACGCCTGGACGAACCGGTGCAGGCGCGGGTCCAGCCGCAGCGCCGGCCGGGCGACCGCCCGCGCGGTGCCGTTCGCCTCGTCCGGGCCGGCGCTCAGGTCGTCCAGGCGCACCGCCGCCCGCTCCCGGATCACGATCGTGCCCGCGGCCAGGTCGCCGAGCCGCTGGCTGCGCGCCGTGCCGAACATCACGATCGTGCCCAGCGCGTACGACCAGGGCAGGAAGTCCACGACCCGGAGCAGGTTCCGGATCACGGCCTGGCCCACGGTGATCGGCCCGCCGCGGGCGTCGATCACGCGCAGATGCAGGACGTACTTGCCCACGGTCTGGCCCGACCACAGGGCCTCGGGCAGGATCCAGTAGGCCCACACCGACGCGAACGCCAGGACCACGAACAGCAGCGCGCCCACGACGGGCTGGCCGCCGACCGTCGCGATCCCGAACCCGACCAGGCCGATCGCGACCACGATGGCCGTGAGCACCAGCAGGTCCAGGAGCTGCGCCGTGAACCGGCTGCCGAGCCCGGCCGTCTCGAACCGGAACGCCACCTGCTCCGGCGTCGCCACGACGAGGTCTTCGGGGAGGGCGCCGGGCGGCCTCTGCAACGACACTGGCGCCATCATAGGGGCCGTGCGCGCGAGCGACTTCGTGGCCCGGCGGCGGCCCGAGTGGGAGCGGCTGGAGGGCCTCCTGGCACGGTCCGGCCGGCCCCGCGGCCTCGGCCCCGACGACGCCCTGGCGCTGGCCGGGCTGTACCGGCGGGCGACCGCCGACCTGGCCCGCGCCCAGCGCGACTGGCCCGACGAGCCCGTCGCCCACTACCTGAACGGCCTGGTGGCGCGCGGCCACGGCGCGATGTACCGCGACCGGGGCGCGCTGCTGCCCCGGCTGGCCCGCTTCTACGCCGTCACGGTGCCGCGGACGTACCGGGCGTCGGCGCCGTTCCTGGTGGCGTCGGCCCTGCTCCTGTTCGGGCCGGCGCTCGTCGCGTTCGTGGCGCTGCTCGCCCAGCCGGGCCTGGCCGACGGCTTCGTGCCGCCCGCGCTGGTGGACGGCGTGAAGCAGCACCGGCTGTGGACGCAGATCCCGTCCGACACGAGGCCGCTGGCGTCCGGGCTGATCATGACGAACAACCTGTGGGTCAGCGGCCTGGCGTTCTCGCTGGGCATCCTGCTCGCGGTGCCCACCGTCGTGGTGCTGGTCACCAACGGCGTGAACCTGGGCGCGCTGCTCGGCCTGACCACGGCCTACGGGGTGGGCGGCGGCCTGCTGGAGTTCGTCGTGGCGCACGGCGTGCTGGAGCTGTCCGTCGTCGTGGCGGCCGGGGCCAGCGGCCTGATGCTGGGCTGGTCGATCCTCTCGCCCGGCGACTACCGGCGCCGGGACGCGCTGGTGCTGGCGGCGCGGCGCGCGTACGTGCTGCTGGTCGGCCTGGGGCCGCTGCTGGTGGTCGCCGGCGTGATCGAGGGCAACCTGAGCCCGTCAGGAGCACCGTTCGCCGCGAAGGCGGCGGTGGGGCTGCTCACCGGCGGCCTGCTGTACGCCTGGCTCCTGCTCGGTGGCCGCGAGCGGCAGCCTGCGGCTCAGACCAGGCCGCGTTCCTTCAGCTCCAGGTAGCGCTCGACGACGGCCGGGCTGAGGCGGCCCGCCTCGACGTCCAGGCACTCCACCCCGCCCCGCTGGAGCGTCTCGAACGCCCGCCGCCGCGCCGCGACCAGCTCCTCGGCCGCCGCCCAGCGGTACGCGTCGCCCGAGCGCCCGACCGGCTCGCGCAGCGCGGCCGCGACGGTCGGGTCCGTCATCGCCACGACCAGCAGCCGGTGGCGGGCGCCGAGGCGCAGGCCGTGCGTGACCAGGTCGGCCGACGCGGCCGGGTCGAGCACATCCGTGAGCGCGATCACGAGCGCCCGGCCCCGCACCTGGTGGGCCAGGTACGCGAACGCGTCGCCGAACTCCGGCTCCGCGTAGCTGGCCTGGACGCCGTGCAGCACCGCGTTGATCGACGTCACCTGGCGGGTCCCCCGGCGGGGCGCCAGGAACGCCCGCACCCGCTCGTCGAACGTCAGCAGGCCGACCCGGTCGCCCTGCGACTGCGCGACCCACGCCAGCAGCAGCGCCGCGTTGACCGCGTGGTCGAGCCGGGTCAGGTGGCCGGCCGGCGCCGTCATCAGGCGGCCGCAGTCCAGCGCGAGGACGACCTGCTGCCCGCGCTCGGCCTCCAGCTCCGCCACGATCGGGTGGTCGCGCCGGGCGGTGGCCTTCCAGTGCACGCGGCGGACGTCGTCGCCGGGCAGGTAGTCGCGGAGCGCGCCGGGGGTGGTCGCGGCGCCCGGCGGCCGGGCCCGGCGCTGCCCCGGCAGCGCCCGGACGCCGCGCCGGAGCGTCAGCTGCCAGCGCCGGATGGCCAGCACGTCCGGGTACACGGCCGCGACGTCGGCGACGGGCAGCCGGCACTGCCGGCGCCACCAGCCGGTCGGGGCCCACACGCGGAGGTCCACCGCGGGCAGGTCGTACACGCCACGCCGCGGCGGCCGGACGCCGTACTCCACGATCAGCTGACCGGCGGCGTCGAACGTCCCCGCGATGGACCGCGCCGACGCGGCCAGGTCGGCGGGCACGTGGTCGGCGACGACGGCCCGCAGCCCGGCCGCCTCCGGGCAGGACACGCCGACCAGCACGGTCTGCTCGGCGCCCAGCGAGAGCGGCCGCGGCAGCTCGCGCGAGGCGACGAAGCGCCCGGGCGCGGGCAGGCGGCGGGCGTCGCGCACGACGGCCCAGGCCAGCGCCGCGTGGTAGACGAGGGCGACGGGCCACAGCAGGGCGGAGACGGCGGTCAGGGCGATCAGCGCGGCGCCCGCGGCCAGCGCCGCCAGGAGGCGCCAGCGCGGCACGAGCGTGAGCGCCGGCGCCAGGCCGCTGAGCCGGATTCCACCGCGCGAGCGGAAGGACGGGCCTGATCCGCGTGTCGCCGGTGGAATCCGGCTCAGCGTGGCGGCGTCACCTGGGCCGCCAGCTCGGCCAGGACCGAGTCGGCCGTCTGCCCGGCGACCTCCGCCTCCGGGCGCAGGATCAGCCGGTGCCGGAAGGTGGCCGGCAGCAGCGACTTGACGTCGTCGGGCGTGACGAACTCGCGGTCGTCGAACGCGGCGGCCGCCTTGGCGGCCTGGAGCAGCAGCACCTCGGCGCGCGGGGACGCGCCCAGCGCCAGCTCGGGCGCCCGCCGGGACGCGGCCGCCAGGTCCACGATGTAGCGGCGGACCGCCTCCTCGACGTGGACGCGCGCGGCGCGAGCGCGGACGGCGTCCAGCGCCGTCCGGTCGAGCACGGGCCTGACCCCCGCACGCTCCGGGTCGCGCAGCTCGACGCCGGCGTCCCAGCGCGCCAGCATCTCCATCTCCTCGTCCGGCCCCGGGTAGTCCAGCACCGCCTTGAACAGGAAGCGGTCCTGCTGGGCCTCGGGCAGCGGGTACGTGCCCTCGTACTCGACCGGGTTCTGCGTGGCGAGCACGACGAACGGCTCGGGGAGCGGCAGCTGCCGGCCCTCCAGCGAGACGCCGTGCTCCTCCATCGCCTCCAGCAGCGCCGCCTGCACCTTCGCCGGCGCCCGGTTGATCTCGTCGGCCAGCAGCACGTTCGTGAACACCGGCCCCCGGCGGGCGGTGAACGTGCGGGTCTGCAGGTCGTACACGGACGTGCCCACGATGTCGGCGGGCATCAGGTCGGGCGTGAACTGGATGCGGCCGTAGTCCAGGGACAGCAGGCGGGCGATCGCCTTCGCCAGCAGCGTCTTGCCCACGCCGGGCACGCCCTCCAGCAGCACGTGGCCGCGCACCACCAGCGCGAGCGCGCAGAGCCACACGGCCTCCCGCTGGCCGACGATCGCCTTCCCGACCTCCGACCGGAAGCAGGCGTAGAACTCGGAGCCCGTCATGGTGCAAGGGGGGGCGGGCCCCCCCTTCCGGAACCCCCCCTCTTGTCCGGGACGTTGGGGGGACCTTCGGTCCATCCCTCCGGGTCTGCGGGCGGCGCCGACGGTCGCGGGGAGATCAACTCACACGCAGGGCAAAGCCCGTGCTAGACACGACGTTCGCGACCGACCTCACAGGCGCAGACCTCACTCACGAGCAACCGACGGCGGTGGGTGGTCAGGGTACGCGAGTGCGTGCAGCCGGCGGGCGGCGTCCAGAAGGGCCGTCTCCCCCTCGCCGCCCTGCTCCAGCTCGGCCTCGGCGCGGCGCAGCTCCGCCGCCTCCGCGGGCGCCCGCCGCGCGAGCGTCAGCTCGAAGCCCGGGCCGGGACCGATGCCGTGCCGCGCGGCCAGCGCCCGCCGCGTCGCCGCCGCCAGCAGCCGGCCCGTCGCGGAGGCCGCCCGCGAGCGCGCCAGCAGCGCGCCGGCCGCCACCACGTGCTCCGCGCTGGACCGGACCGCCGTCCCCGGCAGCTCCAGCCGGGGCCCGAACGCCCGGCCCCGCAGCAGCAGGCCCGCGAACGCGACGATCACCGCCCACGCGATCGCCACGCCCCAGGCAGTGGACAGCCAGCCGGTCAGCGGCGAGTCCACGCCGACCGGGCCGTGGTGGTACTCGTCGAACGCCACGCGCGAGCCGGCGGGCGCCAGCCCGACCAGGTCCGCGGCCAGCCGCCAGTTGTCGGCCTGGCGCAGGTGGCCGTTGCACAGCGGCAGCGGGTCGGCGAGCACGACCAGCCGGCCCCGGCCGATGAACTCCTCGAACGCGATCGGCTGGCCGCCCCCGCTCCGGAGCAGGATCACCTGGGCGCGGGCCGGCGTGAGCGGCTGGACCGCCACCGAGCCGGCGACGTGGGCGACGCCGGCGAGCTGAGGACCGGCCCCGTCGGCGTCGCCGCTGGCCAGGGTGCGCTGGCGGGCCACCTGGAGCGTCAGGTCGAGCTGGGGGTCGCCCTGCTCGGACCCGTACACCAGCACGCCGCCCCCCTTCACGTAGTCGAGCGCGCGCGCCGCCTCGTCGCGGGTGAACCCCTGCGTCGGGGTCAGCACGAACACCGCGCCCATCCCCAGGTCGGGCTGGAAGCCGTCCTGGAGGATCGCGGTCGGATGGTCCAGCGCCGAGGCCAGCTGGACCAGCGCTGAGGCCCCGTTGTCGGCGTCGCTGTCGGTGCGGTGCTCGGGCGAGTCCCCCGAGGAGGGGCCGCGGAGCACGAACGCGAGCACGATGGCCAGCAGGAGCGCCCCGACGGCGACGGTCCGCCCGCTCAGCTTCACGCCGCCACCCGGCCGGCCGGCCGGAACGGGGCCGCTGCCGCGTCGGCTCGCCGGTACGTCTCCGGGTCCGGCGGCCGCTGCCCGTACACGGCGGCCTCGAACGCGACCAGCAGCGGCCGCAGCGCCCCCGGGTCGCCCGCGTTCGCGAAGAGCTCCCGGACGGTCAGCGGGCTCACCTCCCAGGCGCGGTCGCCGCCCAGCGCCTCCGCGACGGCGCCGGCCAGGGCCCGGATCGCCCCGTCCAGGTCGCCGCCCGCGGCCAGGCGGTCGGCGCGGGCGAAGCGGTCGTCGCCCGGCTCGTCCTCGCCCCCGCCGGCGGCCACGCGCGCCTCGCGGCGGCCGCGCCAGCGCGCCGAGCGGGCGACGACCAGGCCGACGAGCACGAGGCCGGCCGCGGCGGCGGCGAACACCGCGATCCCGGCGCCGCTGGCCAGCAGCGAGCCGATCGCGCTCAGGACCCGGACGAGGAGCCGGAGCAGCGCGTCGCGGATCCGGTCGGTCAGCGACGGCCCCTGGCCCAGGCCCGCGTACCGCGGCTGCGCCAGGATGTCGCTCACCGCCCGCCGGGCCCGCGACGGCTCGGGCGTGAACGCCGGCGCCCGGTCGGCCGCGGCGAGCGCGGCCAGGCGGACCCGGGCGTCGGCCACGTCGGGCGGCGACCGGCGGAGGTCGCTCAGGATCTCGCGCTGGCTCTGGCCGGTGCCCGCCTCCAGGATGTCCGCGGCCCGGCTCGCGGCGGCGCGGTCGTCGCCGCCGGGGTCGCGGAGGATCGCCAGCGCCCGGTCCACCGAGTCGGCGTACGCGGCCTGGTCGGCGGCGCTCGCGCCGTCCCCGGCGGCCACGGCCAGGCTCACGGCGAGGACCGCCAGCAGCGCGGCTCGCCGCCAGACCGTCACGGCGCCGGGGCGACCACCTGCCGCGCCAGCTGGTCCAGGTCGAAGTGCTCGTGCCGGATGCGGAGGTCGAAGTAGAGCAGCGCGACGCACAGGTACAGCGCCGGCTGCACGACCGCGTTCGCGGCCGTCTCGACCGTGAGGATGATCGCGCCCCGCACGAACGGCGGGATGAACGGCACCGCCACCGCCAGCGGGAGCGAGAACACCCCCAGCGCGCCTCCGACGACCGACGTCAGCAGGTAGATCAGCACCAGGATGCCGAACAGCCGCCACCAGTGGCCGCGGGTGAGCGTCCAGCTCCGGTCGAGCGCCCGGATCGGGCCCACGTCCTCGGCCAGCAGCGCCGGGATCGCGACCACCCAGCGCACGAACAGCCACACGAACACCGGCAGGCAGATCACCAGTGGCGAGATCAGCAGGTACAGCAGGGAGACGCCCATCAGCCGCCAGTAGCGGCGGGCGACGCCGGCCAGCGTGGAGCGGACGCCGACCGGGTTGCCCAGGACGACGTCGATCGCGGCGCGCGGGATGGCGGCGAGCGTGAACGGGATGAGCGCGATCAGGACCAGGTACGTCAGCGCCAGGATGGCCAGGTTGGGCAGGGCGGGCGGCTGCTGGCCGGCCAGCGCGTTCGGGTTGTTGAGGTCGTTCAGGATCGACAGGACGAAGCCGAACTGGCCGGCCGACCCGCTCGCGAACTGGAGCGCGAGGCCCGGCAGCGCGACGACGAGCGCGATCGCGACCAGGACCCAGAAGTGGCGGCGGTAGATGCGGAACACGTCGTCGAGGAGCTCGCCCAGGCCCAGCGGGCGCAGGCGCAGCAGCGGCTCGCCGGCCGCGGCAGGGGTGGGGGCGGTCGGGACGGTCACCGCCAGTCCGGGTTCGTGATCGCGGTCAGCACGTGGTCCTCCCATCGGCCATTGATGCGCAGGAACTCGCGGGCGTATCCCTCCATGACGAAGCCCGCCTGCCGGAGCACGGCGGCGCTGCGCCGGTTCCGGGGCATGTAGTCTGCCATGACGCGATGCAGGCCGAGCGGCCCGAACGCGTAGGCGACCGCCCCCTGCACCGCCTCCAGCATGTAGCCGCAGCCCTGGGCGTCCACGTCCAGCGAGTAGCCGAGCGTGCAGGCGTGGAGGGCGCCCCGCATGATCTGCGTCAGCGAGAGGTTGCCGACCACCCGGCGCGGGTCGGCGCGGAGGAACAGGAAGCCGCGGATCTCGACGCCGGCGTGGTAGTCGCCGAGCCGGCGCTCCGCCTCCCCGGCCCAGAACGTGGCGCTGAACAGGCCGGGGTGCAGGGTCGGCGACCAGGGCTGCAGGTGGTCGCGGTTGCGCACGTAGAAGTCGGCCACGGCGGCGGCGTCCTCGGGCGCCGGCAGGCGCATGCACAGCCGCTCGGTCTCGAAGAGGGCGGTCACGTGGCGCTCAGTCCCGCGTCGTCTACGGCCCGGATCGCGTTCACGGCGACAGCGTACGTCCGGCGGTCTGTCGCGCGACCTCTTTGCGCCGCTCCAGGCGTGCAGTACGATCCAGTACATGCAGAACTCGGTGCAGGAAATCGTCCGCAAGGTCGAGGAGGCGCCGCTCCCGGAGCTGGTGCGGATCTCGATGGACGAGGTGCAGGTCCAGATGGACAGCTACCTCGCCCCGGACATGGACTCGACCTCCCTCTACCGGCGCTGGGAGAAGCAGCAGTGGGCGGTGTCCGACCTGGACTTCAGCGCCGACAAGCAGCAGTGGAGCACGCTGGACGAGGCCCAGCGCGACACCGTCCGGCGGACGATGATCCTGTTCTTCATCGGCGAGCAGGCGGTCACCGACACCCTGTCACCCATCCTGCACGCGGCGCCGCACGAGGACGAGCGGATCTTCCTGGCCACGCAGATCGCGGACGAGGCCCGCCACACGGTGTTCTTCCAGCGCTTCTTCGACGAGGTGCTGCAGGTCGGCGGCGGCCTGAGCAGCGCGCTCGCGGTCGTCGGTCCCGAGGCGACGAAGGGCTTCCGGCGCATCTTCGAGAAGGACCTGATCGACGCGACCGAGGCGGTGCGCAAGGACCCGGGCGACGTCACGTCGTGGGTCGAGGCGGTCGTCACGTACCACCTGGTCATCGAGGGCTACCTGGCCCTGACCGGCCAGCGCGCCCTGCTGCGGTTCTTCCGTGCCATCGGGCTGATGCCGGGCTTCACGGCCGGGTTCACCGCCGTCGCCCGGGACGAGTCGCGGCACATCGGCTTCGGCGTGCTGGCGCTGCGCCGGCGGCTGCGCGACGATCCCGAGCTGGCGCGCGTGGTGGTGCGCAAGGTGCTGGAGCTGGCGGAGCCGGCGGTCCTGACCGTGGTGGACCCGGAGACGCTGCTGGAGTACGAGCATCCGTCCGAGATGCCGGACGAGATGCGCCAGGACCCGACCGAGATGCGCGCCTTCGCGATCGACTCGCTGGCCAAGCGGCTGCGCTCGGTGGGCCTGAGCGACGGCACGATCGCCGACGTCGCCGGCCAGTACCACCCGATCTACGACCGGCTCTGGTCGCAGTACGAGGACATCCACGGAGTGGAGCACCCGGTGCGCTGGTACCAGCAGCAGGCGGCGGCCGCCACGGGGTAGGCCGCGGCGGCGTCCCGGCGGTTGCCCCGCAGGTCGGCCGGGTGGGTGCTACCCGGGACTGGCCATGCGCGCGCCGGTCACGTTCCGGCAGTACGTCTCCCGGACGGCCAGCCCCGCCAGCACGGCGAGGAGCGCGCAGCCCAGCATCAGGAGCAGCGCGGGCTCGTAGGCGGCCCATGAGTACACGCGCGGCCCCCCGCCCGTCTGTCCGCGCCAGCCCAGGTCGAGCATCCACCCGAACAGCGGCTGCACCAGCGAGACGCCGAGGAAGACGCCCGTGTTGACGACGCTGATGGCCATCCCCGAGAGGGCGGGCGGCGCCACCTCCTTCGCGCAGGGATAGGTCAGGATGAACCCTCCCCCCGCCAGCCCCATCACAGCGAAGAGCGCCACGCCGCTCGGTCCCGCGGACCAGGGCAGGACGATGACGGCCAGCCAGGTCGCCGCGTACGCGGCCGCGCTGACGACCAGCACGGGCTTGCGCACGCCGAGGCGGTCGGAGATCCATCCCAGGCACAGCGCGCCGATCGCGAAGCCGGTCAGCGCGACCGTCGTGTAGTCGGCCGCCGCGGCGCCGGACAGGCCCCGCGCATCCCGGAGCAGTGGCACCGCCCACAGCCCGGTGAAGGCGTAGAGGCTGCCCAGCATCCCGAAGTTGACCAGGAAGCTGGGCCAGACGTCGCGGTTGCGCAGCACGTCGAGGAGGTCGGCCTGCCAGGGCCGGCCGGTGCCGGCCGGGGTCGCCGAGCCGGACGGCGATGGGAGCCCGACGTCCTCCGGCCGGTCGCGGACCACCAGCGCCGACAGCCCGGCGAGCGCGACCGAGGAGACTCCGATGGCCACGAACACCGGGCGCCAGGAGACGACGCTGAGGACGGCCGCCAGCGGCGCCGCCGCCAGGATCGATCCGAGGTTGCCGATGAGCAGGGTGAGGCCGCTGATCAGGCCGAACCGGCGCTCGCTGAACCAGACGGTGTTGCTCTTCATGAAGCAGACGAACACCGCCGAGACGCCGAGGCCGACCAGGAGCCGGCCGGCGGTCGCGATCGCGAAGGTCGGCGCGAGGCCGAAGACGATCGACCCCGCGCCCGCGATCAGGTTGCCGGCCGTCACCACCGCCCGGGTCCCCACCGTGTCCGCGATGACGCCGGACGGGATCTGGGTCACGGTGGCGATCCAGAAGTAGATGGCGGCCAGGAGACCCAGCGCGCCGGCGCCGGTGCCGAACGCGACCGTGAGCTCGCTCGACGCGACGGCCGGGGCCATGCGGTGGAAGTACACCCACACGTAGGGCAGCATCAGGACGACGAAGATCGACCACCGGACCGCCTGGAACCGGGGCCCGGCGCCGACCGCCGCGGCGCGCGCGCGAACGGCGGTCAGGACCGGGCGGCCGGCGCGCCGCTCATCAACCCAGCGCTGGCTCATGGTGCAGGTTGCAGATGGTCGGCGTCAGGCCATCGGTGTTGGTCACGTAGGCCGCTTCGGACACGATGTCGCCGATGTCCGCGACCGCCGACAGGGCGCCCGAGATGCCGACCGTCCTCTTGGTCAGGCTGGGAACCACGTAGCTCTCGGCGGACGTGCCGCCCCGGCTGGCGTTGTAGACGAAGATGCTCTGGTTGGGGCAGAACCCCGCCCGGCGCATGTACTCGATCGGCAGCTCCGCGCTCATCTCGATGCAGCCGCGGCGCTCGACCTCCTCGATGCGCAGGCCGGAGAGCAGGTTCGACAGCACGACCCGTGGCAGCTCCCGGCGTCGCTCGACCACCGCCGGTGAGAGCGCCTCGACGCGCCGCGTCTCCGCGCCGTACTCCAGCACGACCTTCGCCTTCGACAGGTCGTTGACCGTCTCCTCCTCCGGATACAGCCTCACGTCGATGGTGGGCACGTCGTATCCGTCGCCCACGTAGCGGTCGTACTGGGCCTGGTCGAGATAGCTGCCCGCGATCATGCAGCAGACGTCGCCGGGGCCGAGCAGGTGCGCGATGGACCCGCGCGCCTCCACCTCGTCGCCCGTGCCCGGAAGCACGAACGTGTACATCCGGTTGACCCAGTTCGAGCCGCCGATCTTCGTCACGATGACCTGCTCGTACGGAGCGAAGTCGGCCGCCGCCATCATCCCCTCTGGGAGCACGAGGCCCTCCGGAACCACGTCCTGCGAGGTCGGGTTGGACGCCGTGACGCGAAGGTTGTGCAGGCAGCCTCGCTTGATCCGGTACGAGTTCTGTGTCATCGAGATGTCCTCCTAATCCGCCGTGTTGGCGCGGGAGTGTCGGTGGCCGCCAGGAAGCGCGGCCGCACTCTCCGCGGAGGCGACCAGGGCTCGGCCGAGGATCGCCGCCGCCGCCCTCACACCCGCGGTGAAGTCGAAGAAGTGGCCGAAGTCCTGAGCCGCGAACCGGTTCGTGAAGTGGAGGCCCGGAACGGTGGACTGGAAGTGCTCGTCCAGCACGGGATACCCGTTCCGGGTCGCGAGCCGCGGCAGCAGGTCGCCGCCGGCCAGGAACTGCAGGCGACCGACGTCCATGCGATAGCCGGTCGCCAGCACGAGCTCGTCCACGATGAGGGAGTGGCCGCGGTCGAGGCCGACCTCCAGTCGCCCCGCCGGCGTGCGGCGGCAGGCGACGACGTTGCTGCGCGGCCACAGATGGACCGCCTCGCCGGCGATCGCCGGCGCCAGCCAGGCCTCCAGCTGCTGGCGCCCGATCCGCCACATGTGCCGGGTGATCTCGTCCCGGGCCTCCTCGGTCAGATCCCGGTACCAGCGAGGATTGCGCGCCAGCTCCTCAAGCATCGGGTCGACCCAGGTCCAGTCCGCCCGCGCGAATCCGGGTGTGTCGTGGCGATAGCAGAGGTGCACCTCCGCCGCGCCGTTCTGGACGGCGAGCGCGGCCCACTCGAACGCGCTCTGCCGGCCGCCGACGATCAAGCAGCTGCGGCCGGCCAGAGATCTGAGGTCCGCGCAGTCACGCGTGTGCCGGTACGACCCCTCCGGCAGGATGCGTGCCAGCTCGTCCGGCACGTGGGCGCACGCGCCGAAGCCCGTGGTCACCAGGACGTTCGCGGCGGCCACCACCCGGCCGTCTTCGAGCGTGGCACGGAAGGGGTGACCGGCGCCCCCGACCGCTTCGAGGCGCCTCACCAGGCGCCGGTCGGCGTGGATCCCGCTCCGCTGCTGGAACCACGCGGCGTAGGCCAGGTACGTCTCCAGCGGGATCGGATCGGCCTCCTCGGGCGTCAGTCCAAGCGTTCGCAGATAGGCATCGAGCGTGTGGATCCCGAGTGGATCCAGATGCCAGTCGGTGCGGGAGCGCAGGCGCATGCCGCGCGGCATGCTCGACCGCCAGAATTCCATCGGCCTTCCGAGGAGCAGGTGATCGATGCCGAGGTGTCCGCACTGCGCGGCCATCGACAGGCCGTACGGTCCGGCACCGATGATCAGCAGGCGGACGGGGTCTCGCAACACAGCGCACCTCCACACCCCGGGTGGGCCAGGCCAATACGTGTACTACTATACCCTCGTGCACTGACAATTTGCAGCGTCTTGCTGTATCGAATTGGAAAGCAAATTGCAGTCGATTCAAGAGCAAGTTGAACACCAAGTTGTCAGAGGCGTTCTCGCAATCGCCCGTACGGACCAGCGCGCGCTTCCCAGTGCGTGGGAACCGCACCGGCGGACCAACGCGCGAATCCCGAGAGGCCCGCTACGGGCAGACGGGCGCGTACGGCTGGTCGGCCGGCACGTGGCGGCGCCACTGGGCGCGGGTCAGCGTCGGGCCGCCGGCGCAGACGTCGGCCAGCGCCCGCGCCGGGTCGATGTTCCACGACAGGGCCCGGCCCTGGCCGTCCGCGCCCAGCAGCGTCGTACGGGAGCCGAACACCACCGTCGAGGCCACGCCGTCCGCGGCCAGCGTCGCCTGCAGCGTTCCTGACGGCACCGACCACAGCTCGATCCCCCGGCCCGCGCTCGCGCTGGCCAGCGTCTGCCCGTCCGGGCTGAACGCCAGGGAGACCACCGCCGGCAGGCGCCCCGCCAGCGTCCGCACCGGCCGCCGCGAGGCCACGTCCCACAGCGTCACC
>Ga0066661_10000075_pt1 | contig 23419 bp, 21 predicted proteins | sample GraSoiAngelo_110_FD_66454 | JGI IMG/M metagenome (GOLD analysis project Ga0066661, IMG submission 66454) | Grasslands soil microbial communities from the Angelo Coastal Reserve, California, USA - 14_0903_12_30cm | ecosystem: Environmental > Terrestrial > Soil > Grasslands | place: USA... | reverse complement strand
TCTTGGATGATCGCGGCGCCCGCGCGACCGACCGCGCGGATCGCGAGCGACGAGAAGAGATACACCAGCATCGCTCCCAGGAATCCGCCGAGGAACACTTCGACTTTCGCGAGGTCGACCGAGTTGAACGGCTTGCCAGTGAGCTGCGCGACCTTGTCGAGGTAGGCCGAGAAGAGCAGGAAGGCCGCGAGCGCCGCGGAACCGACGGCATATCCCTTCGTCAGGGCCTTCGTGGTGTTCCCTACGGCGTCGAGACGGTCCGTCCGCTCGCGGGTTTCCTCGGACGCGCGCGCCATCGACGCGACCCCGCCGGCGTTGTCGGTGATTGGACCGAACGTGTCCTCGGCCAGGATGAACGCGGCGCTCATCAGCATGCCCATCGTCGCGACAGCGGTGCCGTAGATGCCGCCGTGCGGGAGACCAGTCGCCTCGCCCCACTTCGCGCCGAAAAAGTGCGAGAAGAACAGAGCGACGGCGATGGTGATGGCCGACGCCGCCGTCGTCTCGAAGCCGACCGCGATCCCCGAGATGATCGTCGTGGCCGGCCCGGTCTTCGCAGCCTCCGCGATCTCCTTCACCGGTCGCCAATCCCCGGCCGTGTAGTACTGGGTGATGTACACGAACGCGAGGCTGGTGAGGATCCCGACGACACCGGCGTAGAAGAACCAGATGCCGGCGCCCTTCTCGTTGAGCATCACCTGCGTGACGAGGAACATGCCGGCGATCGAGAGCGCGATCGTGATGTAGTAGCCGAGGTTGAGCGACGACATCGGGCTCTTCGTGTCGCTGCCGCGAACGGTGAAGATGCCGATCATGCTCGCGATCAGGCCGAAGCCACGGACGACGAGAGGGAACAGGATCCACGCCGGGTTCTGAGTGACCGCGTAGATCGCGACACCCAGGATCATGGCGCCGATGTTCTCGGCGGCGGTCGACTCGAAGAGATCGGCGCCTCGACCCGCACAATCGCCGACGTTGTCGCCAACCAAGTCCGCGATCACGGCTGCGTTGCGCGGGTCGTCCTCGGGAATGCCCGCCTCCACTTTGCCGACGAGGTCGGCGCCAAGATCCGCCGCCTTCGTGTAGATCCCGCCGCCGAGCTGGGCGAAGAGCGCGACGAACGACGCGCCGAAGCCGAACCCGACGATCGTGAATGGGGCCTGGTCGGGATGAGCGAACCCGCCATACGCGATGAACATGACGAATACGCCTATCAGCGAGAGACCGACGACGAGGATCCCGGAGACGGCGCCGCCGCGCAGGGAGATCCGCAGCGCATCAGCGACGCTGTGTTGCGCCGCAGCGGCGGTCCGGAGGTTCGACTTGACGGCGACGAACATGCCGACGATCCCCGAGGCCATCGAACAGGCGGCGCCAACGATGAATGCGATCGAGGTCTTTATTGCAAGCTCCCCCGCTGAAACGCCGGGGGCCGACTCGAAGAAGTAGATGACGAGACCAATGAGGACCATGCCGCCGACGGCAAGGAGCGCGATTGTCCGGTACTGACGCTGGATGAACGCCACGGCCGCCACATAGATCGCCCCGGCGACCTTCTGCATCTCGGGCGTCCCGGTGGGCGAGCGCAGGACGTCATATGCGAAGTAGCCAGCAACCGCGAGCGCTAGGACGCCAGAGAGCGGCACGACCCACAGAAGAGGCGATGCGTCCAAAAGACCCCCAAAGCGAAAAGGCCAAGAAAAAGGCGCCCGCCCCGACGGAGGGGGCCGCAGCGCTTCAAACTGATTTTAGGTCAGGCTGCCACCTGGCGCAAACCGGCTAGAGTTCGACTCATGCCACCGCAAAAAGCATCGAAGTCCCAGCCTAAAGCGGACGCGTCAGAGAAGACGAAGAGTAAGGACCGCGACTGGCTGACGACAGCCGAGCTCGCGACGAAGATCGGCTGGCGCGAGCACGCCTTGCGCGACGCGATGCGCGGCAAGGAGCTGCCGGGTGTCCGTCGGACCTCGTTCGGGTACCACATCGAGTCCGCCTCTGTAGACGAGATATCGAAGGCTCTCGGCGTGCCTCCGCCGAAGGGGAACGCGCCGAAGCGCAAGGTCGCTCGGGCCTAGCGCTTCCGGAGGCGCGCGGGGAGGATCTGAAGCTCCTCGCGGTATTTGGCGACAGTCCGGCGCGCGAGGCGAATGCCGTGCTCCTCGCGAAGCTTCTCAACGATCTCCTGGTCCGAGTACGGTCGCGAGTGGTCCTCGGCTTCGATGATGTTCTTGATCACGTCCTTCACGCCGAGCGATGCGGTAAAGAAAGTCGAGAACGGGATGACCTCGCCGGCGGGGAGAAGGACGAACTTTCCGGCCGTGGCGCGGCTCACCGTCGACTCGTGCATCCCGATGCGCTCCCCCACCTCGGCGCGGGTGAGCGGGCGGAGGGACTGGACACCCTTCTCGAGGAAATCCTTCTGGCAATCGACGATGACGTCGGTGATCCGGCCGATGGTCTGCCGTCGTTGGTTGATGTTGTCGATGAAGAACTTGGCACGCGTGACGTACTGCCGAATGTGCTGGCGCTCGTCGTCGGTCATCGTCGGCGCCGCGGCGCCCGCGCTTCGCGCTGCCTGGAGCTGACCAACGAGCTGGCGGTAGACCGGATTCACTCGCAGTGAAAATCGCCGAGACTCGATGACCTCGACCTCGAACTCGCCCTTCTCGTTACGGAAAATGATGACGTCAGGACGGAGCGCTACCTGACGACCACCGATGCTCGTGCCATCCGGCCCCGCTGCGAACGCGTGCGCCGGATAAGGGTTGAGGCTCTGCTTCACCCAGTCCCACCCTTGCTGCACATCCTCGCGTGTGATGCGAAGGGCCTGCGCGATGTCACCGAACTTGTGCTCGCCGAGTTCGCGGAGATGGTCGGCGATGATGGACCGGGCGTGGTCCGGAACCTCCTCGCCGATCTCGGCAAGGTGGTCGATTTGTATCAAGAGGCATTCGCGGGTATCGCGGGCGCCGATACCCCAGGGTTCGATGCCCTGAATCGTCTGGAGGACTTCGGTCGCATCGGCGAGTGGCACCTTCATCGTCTTGGCGACATCCTCGAGCGGCATCTCGAGATATCCGAAGTCATTCAGGTTTCCGATGATGTATTCGGCGACGGGATGGAGCCGCTTCGGCAGGAGTACGCGCGCGTTCCATGAGAGGTACTCCGCAAGCGTCTGCTCCGCCTCCGCGCGAACGATGGGATCGAGCTCGTCCTCTTCCTCGTCGCGCTGCATGAGGCTCGTGCCTTCGAGTGGCTCGCCCTCGAGATCTTCGCTTCCCCGGTACGGCCCTTTGCCGGTGCCGAAGCAGTTCAGACAAACACGGCCAGCGAGTGGCTGACCGCAGAGCGGGCAGGCCTGGACTTCCTCGAGATCGAGAGCGGGGTTCTCCTGCAGCTCCTGATTGATGACGTCCTGGAGCTCAAGTGAGCTCAGCTGAAGGATGTAATTCGCTGCGATCTGCTTGGGGGTGACCTTGAGCTGCTGCTGCGGGAGGAGTCTGAGATCCACCTCGGCTACCTTACCGCAGGGTGATAGTTCGAGCGGAATTCACGCTGTTCGCGGCCGCGATCGGGCTCTCGCTGGTCGCGCTGCTGGTTGCCCCACGACGTATCGCACAGGCATGGCGCGTGCCGACCGCACTCTTGTTCGCCGCCTTAGGCGCCATTTCGCCGCTTCTTTTCTATCAATTGAGCGATCCAGCCGTCGCCGCCGGTCGTGCCTTGTGGGAATGGTCGGCCGCCGGAGGGCCGACCATCCAGGCTTCCTACCGGCTCGACGGCCTCGGCACGCTGGGGATATCGGCAGGGTTCGCTTTCGTCGCGGCGGCGCTCCTCGCGAACGCGCGATCGGCTGCCTCGCCGCGCTTTCTGCCCTCCCTCGCGTTGGCCATCGGATTCGTATTCATGGCGGTCGCTGTCACGGTCGACCTCGTCGCGGCGACGGTCGCGATCGCGGTCCTCGCGGCGGTCACCGCGTTCGCGACTCTGTTGGTGGCGCCGGCGCCTTCGGCCATGCGTATCGCGGCGTACTTCGCAATCGGCATTCAAGGCTTTGTAGTCGCCGCGCTGCTCATCGCGCGCCAGGGCGGCGCATCACTCGCCTTTGGCTCGATCTCCCCGTCAGCGATTAGTCCGGGCGCGGTCCTCGCCGCGACCGCGGGCGCGGCACTCTTCGCGGGTTTGTATCCATTCGTGCCGTGGCGCTATCAACCGGCGCAGGCGCTCGCCGCGGCGGAACGGGAACCGCTGCGCGGACTCCTCGCCATGCCAGCCGGAGTCGCCGCGTCGATCGTCCTCCTCCGAGTCCTCGGAGTGACGACCATCGATCTGTCGACCCTCGGACTTCCACTCGTCCCCCTGACCCCGCGCCTTGTCCTGCTGGGCCTGGCCTTGGTGGCGTTCGCGGTCCGGGCTCGAGCGCGCGGACGCGCCGCTCGAAGCGGCATCGTGACCACCCTCGTTGCGGCCGCGGTGCTGGCAGGGTGGGATGACCTGCATTGGAGCTACGTCGTTCTCGCGGCCGCTGGCCTCACGGTCCTCTACGCGGCGGCCGTGTCGCTTGCGCTTCCGGAGCAGTGGGAGGTCGCGCGCCATGACGTCACCCTCGCGACGCTCTGGATCGCGTTCGCGGCGGGCACACCGATCGCGCTGGCCGCGGGACTCTTCATTCTCGTGAGCGCCGCCGTCGCTGCTCTCCTGGAGAGCGTGTGGATGCCGCCGCATCGCGCATACATCGCGACCATGTCGACGAGCGTCTGGACCGTGACCGGCGTCATAGCCCTGGCAACCGGTGCGTCGAGCGCGGCGGATCTCCCGACCGCTGTGGCAGCAGTGCTCCTGGTCGTGTTCGTGCTCTTCCTCGAGCTCGCGCATGCCGGCCGCCGTCTCGCGCAAGGTGAGGCGCCGCCGGGTCTCGACATCGCAGCGGCGGTCGCCGCGCTTTTAAGCACGGCACTCGTCGCGAGCCTGCTTTCGCTCCCGCTCCCCGACGCGCTGGCCGTTCTTCATCGGCCGATCGATGTCATCGACCCGGTTGTGGCGCTCGGCGCTGTGGTCGCGGCCACGATCCTCGTCATCGCGGCCCGTACGTTGCGGCCGCTCTTGCCGGACCTCGATGCTCTCGCCGAACGCTTGCAGCGCTTCGTCTGGGCCGCCGACCCTGTACCGGCCGGAGCGGCCACCTTCAGAGCGCTGGAGCGCGCGGTAACGATTGCCTCGGCAGGGTTTGCGGTCTTCGAGCAACGCGCCGGTGTCTGGCTCGCCGCGGTACTCATCGTTGCGCTTCTCGTATGGTCGACGCGGTAGGTGATTGCCCTCGGCATCGTCGCGCTCGCGACACTGGCCGCGAACGGTTCGCGCCAGCTGCGCTACTCGGCGGTCGCGCTGCTCGGCGTGTCGCTGGCCGCGAACGTGGTGACAGCGGGTCAGCTCAGCGTGACCCAGCTCGCGGTCGAAGGCTGCGGGGCGCTCGTCGCCTGCGGGATCCTGTACGTGGCCGCGCGCGACCGGACGTACGGCGAGGATCCTGGCTGGCGGCTCTGGCTCGCGACGATCGTCGCGGCCGCGGCGACGGCGGCGTGCTTCGCGACGCTTCGCACCGCATCGAGCGAAACCGTCACCGTCCCGCTGATCGGCGAAGACCCGAGCGGGGTGACAGCCCAGGTCGCCGCGTTCTGGCTCATCTCGTCGGGCGTCGCGATCCTCGTAACCGCACAAACACCGGTCCGCGGATCGCTCGGCGCGCTCCTCATGATCACGGGAGTCGAGCTCCTCGTTCGTCTGCTCACCGTGCCTCAGCTCGGCCTCTCGCTCGTCTTCGGATGGGTCGAAGTCGTCATCGCGCTTGCCGGTGGATTCCTGATCGTGAACGAGCGTGTCGTGCGCGAGAATTGACCATCGCAGCGGCGCCGCTTGTCCTAGCTGTCGCCGGTTGCGGTGCGTTTGTCCTGCGCAAACGCCTAAACATCGTGGGTCCGTTTTCGCTGATGGCGATCGCGATCGCTTTCGCCCTCGTGGTCGTGAATCCGCCGGACGCGACGGGGACGCTTCTCGACCTCGAGCTGCGCGCGACCGGCCTCGGCCGTCTTGCGTCGGCGGTGATTCTCGCCACGCTCTTCCTACTCGTTCTGGACGTGTGGCTCGACGAGCCCGCGTACAACTTCTTCCCGACGGCGCTTGCAGTCGGGGCGACTTCTCTTGGCGTTCTGGTCCTGACCGCGCCCCTCGCCATCTTCGGGGTCCTGATGCTCGGGCTGCTCGTGCCCGTCGGGTCGTTCACATTTCAGGTGCATCGGAATCGCTCCGTCGAGGCGGCAACCCGTCACTTCGGCTTCGTCGCCCTCGGCGGATGCCTCGGCATCGCTGCACTGGCACTCGCTGCGAGCCTTCCACATGAACAGCCGGCGAACACATTCGTGCTCCTCGTCGTCGTGCTCGTGGTCGCCTTCGCGCTGCTCCTCGCGGCCATCCCGTTCCACACGCACGCGGCCCTCCTCGCGGGGGAGGTGCCGCCTTCAGCTCTGGCCCTGTACTTCGGCGTCCTCGTCCCAACGACGTTTATCGCATTCGTTGAGATCCTGACGCTCTCCGGCCTGCTGCCGGCGATCGTCCAGGTGGTCAAGGTGCAAGACCTCTTGCACGGCATTGGACTGACCTCGGCCGTTGGCGGCGCTTTCCTCGCGAGTGGCGCGCCGGATCTGCGGCGTCTCGTCACCTACTCCGTGATCTCGAACCTCGGGGCGGCCCTCGTCGGGATCGCGACACTCTCGGGACCCGGCATCATCGGCGCGCTGGCGAGCGTGATCGTGACCGGGGCTTCCGCCTCGGGGCAGCTGCTCGCGGCGGGAACGTTGGAGCGCCGGAGCGCGCCGGAGCGGCCGACCGCGCGCAAAGCGCCCCTCGCAGCGCTCGCGTTCGTCGTCGGAGGCTTCGCACTGATCGGCGCGCCGCCGCTTCTCGGTTTTCCGGGACGCTTCTTCATGGAGCTCATCGCCTACCAGTTCGCTCCGCTGACGGGTGCGGCCCTCGTGCTCGCGACTCTGCTCCTCATCGTCGGCCAACTCCGCGCAGTCCTTGCGCTCTTCGGAAGCGGTGTCGAGCGTTGGACGCTGGAGCCACGACCGGTGGCCGGAATCGTCGGCGCCGTGATCTTCGTGGCACTGCTGATCGGGGGCATACAACCCGACGGTTTTCTTAGTCCGATCGCCTCATTCGCGGACGAATTTCTTCGAGCCTTGCGACCGCTGTAGGGCCCCACGCGCGGCGGGTGGCACGGGGGAGCGGGTTGCGCGCGAGCCGCTCACCGGCCGCGTCAGGCGCAGAAGGTAGACAGCAGCGTGGAGCGGACCGGTAGGCAAGCGCGCGACCCCGACGCCGTGACAGGACCCGCCGCACGCTAGAGCGCTACGAGGGAGCCTTGTCCTCGGACATCCAGCGATCGATGTCCCTTGTGTAGTTGACGACTCCGTCCGGAAACCAGAGCTTAATCTCGGATGCCGCCGTCTCCGGCGCGTCGCTCGCGTGCACGAGATTGCGGAGACCAACGAGCGCATAGTCGCCGCGGATGGAGCCCTCGCTGGCTTCATGGGGACGCGTGGACCCGACCATCGCTCTGACCACGGAGATCGCATTGGGGCCTTCGAGCACCGCGGCAATAACAGGTGAAGCGGTGATCACCCCGACGAGGTCGTCGTAGAAGAACTTCCCTTTATGCACCGCGTAGTGCTTCTCGGCCATCGCACGGTCCACCTTCAGAAGGCGCACCGCCACGAAGCGCAACCCACGCTTCTCGAAGCGAGAGAGGATCTCGAACGCGATGCCTCGCTGGAGCGCGTCGGGTTTGAGCACCACGAGCGTGCGCTCGGCGCTCACGAAGCCATCACCGCCGTGCGGTCTTCGTCGGCGGACGGCGCGATCGCGGCGAGCGATGCGCGCGGACCGATCGCCGCGACGTAGGCGAGCTCGGGCCGCAGGTACTCACGTGCGACACGCTGGATGTCGGCCGGGGTTATGGCGTCGATGATCGCGCAGACCTCTTCCACGGAACGGACTCGTCCGAGGAAGAGCTCCTGGCCGGCAAGCCAACCCGACACCCCACGCGTGTCCTCCAGCCGAAGCTCGAGCCTACCTTTTGCGAAGTCGCGCACGCGCTCGATCTCGACGTCCGGCACGAGCTCGTCGCGGAGTCGCGCGACCTCCAGCATGATCGCCTTGAGGACTTCGCTTCCGTTCTGCGGCGCAAAGCCGGCGTACACGACGAGGTGCCCCGAGTCGGCGTAGTTCGCGTCGTAGCTGTGAACGTCGTAGGCGAGGCCGCGCCTTTCCCTCAGCTCGAGAAAGAGACGGCTCGACATCCCTTCTCCGAGTACCGCGTTCATCATGTCGACGCTGAACTTATCCGCATGCGTCGTGTGGACCGAACGCCAGCCGACACAGAGGTTCGTCTGCTCGGCGCGCTTGCCGAGCAGCTTCAGGTGGGCCTTGCCCGCGCGCGGAGCCGGCTTGGACCGCACGAGATCGCGCGGGGTCAGCGCGCCCAAGGCCTCGTCGACCGCTGCGACCGCCTCATCCGCGCTGAGCGGACCGGCCAGCGCCACCACCGTGCGGGAGGGCGCGTAGCCGCGCTGCATGAATTCGCGCAGGCGATCCGCCGTCATCGCGAGTACGACCTCCTCGCGTCCGGCGACTTCCCAGCCAAGCGGATGTCGGGGATACAGCAGCTCGTCGAGCAGCGTGTGAACGCGGTCTTGAGGCTGATCTCGGTACATTCGGAGCTCTTCGACGATGACATTGCGTTCGGAGTCGACATCAGTCGGTCGGAGCATCGGCGCCCGGATCAGGTCGGCGATGACATCGAGGGCGACAAGGTAATGGCGGGCCGGAACACGTGACCAGAAGACCGTGACCTCTTTGTCGGTCGACGCGTTAACCACGCCACCCTTGCTCTCGATGACTTGACTGATGTCAGCCGCGGTCGGTCGCTTGGCGCTTCCCTTGAAGACCATGTGCTCGAGGAAGTGACTCGTACCGGCATCGTCCTTCGTCTCGATGCGCGATCCGATCCCCACGTATACGGCGATCGAGACCGAGCGCGTCTCGGGCATCTCCCCGACGAGGATCCGCAGCCCGTTCGACAGCGTGACCTTGCGGTATTCCATCGAGTGCGAACGCTATCAGAGCGGCGCGGTCGACTAGCGGCAGAACACCATGGTCATGTACATCGCGTCGGACCCGATCACCGCACCCACGCCGACGCGCCGGAACGCGGGATCCATGATGTTCGTGCGGTGGTTGATGGGCTCCCAGGGTTCATTTATGAATTCGATGTGCAGCGCGTCAACGTTGTCATTCCAGATTTTCCCCGTGTTCTCACCGTACCAACCTGTCCCGCACGCTGAGACGTCGCGCGAATTCGCGGTGCCGTCGGGGCCATCGTGATAGACGAAGCGGACGTGGGCCTCGCTGCTGCTGTGCGCCCGCGCGGTGTTCGCGACGGCGACGTCCATGGCGAGCGGCACAAGGCCGGCCCGCAGGCGCGATGCGTTCATGAGCTCGAGCATGTGGGTCTCCGCCCACAGGGTCGTCGGGTTGGTCACGACAACGACCGGTCGCGGGGCCGGGCGTGGCGTTGGCGGCGGCGTGGCTTCGGGAGTCGTCGCCGGCTCGGGCTCCGCGGTGGCCGCGGGCAGGGACTCGACCGTCACTACCGGCTCGATCGCCGCCGCGGGCACGGGCTCGCGCACGGCCTCAACGGATAACGTGTCATTTGGCTCTGGGGTCGGTGATAGCGTCGGCGACGGCTTGGCTATCGGCTCTGTGCGTTCAAACTCACGGAGCCCCCGGATCACGCCACGCGAGACGTGCATGATTCGCGCTTCGGTCTGGCCGTCGTTTTTCGGTGCCGCGATCGTAGGCGCCGATCGCTCGGGCGTCAGGGTGAAGCTCGCGAGGACGAGCCCGGCGAGCATCACGTAGAGGCCGAGGCGCGCGGCGAGGTTCAGCGGCCCGTCCTGCTCACGACTCGGTGACGCCCCAGGCACCTGAAGAGATAACGAAGCCGGCGCCCGCGCGTCGCGCGGCGGCGAGATGTTCGCGCTCGGCGGCAGCCGGATCGAGCGGTCCCTCTATCGTGGCCACGAAAGGCGCGTGCTCGTCGGCCGTGAAGTACGAAAAGAGCGGTCGGTCGGAGAAAGCCGCGAGGCGCGCGACGATGTCGATGCCGGGGGCCCCTGGCTTCACGACGATCGCGTCGGCCCCCTCGGCCACGTCCCGGCGCGCCCGTGCGACCGCTGCGGCGGCATCGTCGGCGGGGATGAGCGGCACGGCCCGCTCCGATATCGCGACAGCACCCACCGCCGCCCGATGCGTCACGTAGAGCGAGCTTTCAAGCTTCACCATCGCGGCGATCGGCATGTCAGAACGCCGGTCGCCGAGCGCAACGCGCAGCGCGCGAACCGACCCCTCGAGCATCCCCGATGGGATCAGAAGGTCGGCGCCCGCATCGGCGTGGACTTCCGCGATGGCCGCCAGGCGCTCGAGTGTCGCCGGGACGTCGGCGCCATGTTCACCGAACAGCACGCACTGCCCGTGCGCGGTGTAGGCGCAAACGCACACGTCGCTCACAACACCGAGCTCGGGCACGGCCTCCTTGACCGCTCGGATCGCGCGGGGCACGACGTGGTCGGGCTCGCTCGCGAGAATGGCGTGCTCGTCCTTCCGGTCGCTCATGCCGAAAAGGAGAAGCCCCGCGAGTCCAGCCGCGGCCGCGCTCCGTGCTTCCCGCACCACTTCGGTAAGCGATAGGCGCTCCAGCCAAGGCGCGGCCTCGACTTTCTCGCGGTCCTCGATCGCACTGCCCACAATCACCGGCAGGATGACCCGGCCTGCCAGATCCGGATTCGCGAGCGCTCGCGACCAGACCGGATGCTCGGCGAGCCTCCCTCGCGCAAGCGTCGCTTGTCGCATGGCGCGATGTTACGCATCTGCCGCCGAGCAAGCGGTGACCAAGGGCTACCATTTCAGCCGATGAGGCGGCGCCCAGCGGTCCTTGTCGCGCTCGGCGTGGGGTGCGTCCTCGCTGCCACCGGCGCGGCTTTCGCTGCGGCCTCCTCGGCTCCCGGCCCCGCGCAGAGCCTCGCTGTGCGCGCCGACAACGTCGGCGGATCGGTCTCAGCTCAACTGGCCTTGCCCCTGGCGGTGGAGGCGGTAGCCCCTGCGGCTCCCGCGCCCGAGATGAAGGCCGCACCCGCGACAGCCCTGTTCGACGATATGAAGCACGTGTGGCAGTCGCTCAACAACTGCGGGCCCGCATCTGTGGTCATGGCGCTGTCGACGTTCGGGATCGACGTCTCGCAAGAGGCCGCACGGGTGCCATTGCGCGGGGCGAACGTCCTCTCGGGCATGGGTCCGCAGAGGGTCGACGGCTGGGTGAATGCGAACTTCGGCCTGCGGTCGGTCTGGCGCAACAACGGGACCAACGATCTGATCCGTCGGCTGGTAGCCAATGGCTTCGCGCCGATGGTCACCCAATGGATGCAGGACCCGAAGGTCTCACGGATCGCCCACTGGCGCGTTGTCCGCGGCTACGACGACGCCGCGAGCACCTTCTATGTGAACGACCCGATGCTCGGGAACATGGTCCCGCTCTCCTATCAGTGGTTCCAGAACAACTGGCAGTCCTTCAGCTATCGGTACCTCGTTATCTACGATCCGAAGGACGAAGGGTTGCTCAAGGCGATCATCGGTGACGACTGGAACGACTCCAAGATGCGAAAGAATTTCTACGAGCGCACGAAGGCCGATGCCTTTTCGCAGGACACGTCCGCGGCGTGGCTCGCGTACGGCGAGGCCGCGTACGGGTTCGGGCTGTTCCGCGAGGCGGTGAGCGCGTTCGAGCGCGGAATGGCCCTGGGCTCGGTGCAGGGCGTGTTCACGCTCCGCTCGAGCTACCCGCAGGCGCTTCGCGCGCTTGGCCGGCAGACCGAGGCCGATGCGATGCAGCACAGCCTTTCGACATCGGCGAGCTCATCCACGGTGGCGTCGCCGCCCGATTCCTTCGCCCTCTATCTCGCCTTCACGCGAGAACACGAGGGCGACCGGCAGACTCTCTCCCCGGAATAGATCGCCGCAGTCACGGCGGCCGACGCGTTGCGGGTGGCACGGGCGAGTGGGTCGCGCGCGAACCGCTGACCGGCCGCGTCGCTAGGCGATCGATGTCATGCGGGCGGAGCGGACCGGTAGGTGAGCGCGCGACCCCGAGCCCGTGACAGGACCCGCAACGCGGTGGTGACGCTAAGGCGTGATCAAGTGAACGGGGTTGCCTCGGATGTTGACTTCCCAGGTGGTGATGTCCTGGCCCGTGCCGAGCGTGCCGTACTCGATCTTCCACCAACCACCGCCCGAGCCGGGTGGATCGCCGGGAGCGACCGGAGCGGTGTACGTCGTCGGGATCGGCACTGAGATCGTGACCCACTGGTTGTTGAAGTAGCGGCATCCGCTCGCATCCGACGTGCGAAGCGACGTAACGCCCGAGCCGCTCGTCGGGGCACCGCAACTTGAGCCCGTTGCCGTGTACGAGAACGTCGGGTAGGTGTAGCCGGGCGCCGTCGCCTGGGGGAGGCGGATCTTGAAGACGGTGTCGGAGATGTCACCCGGGTCGAAGAGCTTGATCTCGAGGGTCTTGCCGGCGTGCGCCGCCTCGATCTGCGCGAGATAGAAGACCGACGTGTTGTTGATGACGATGAAGGCTTCCATCCGGCTCTGGCCGTAGACGCGTGCCGATGGGCCGGCGGAGGCGGTCGCCTCGATGCCGAACGCGTTGATCGCGCTTTCGCCGAGGGTCCCGCTGCTCGTCGTGACCTGAAGGCGGTACTGACCCTCGGTGAGTCCGGTCGCAAGGCGCCACCACTTGTTGTGGAAAGGGCTCGCCTGACAGTCCAGGGAGCTTGAGCCGTCGTACCCGTTGTAGTTCCCGTTGCCGCGGTAGAGCGGGCCCTTGTCGACGTAGTTGTTGTTCGCGAAAAGGGCACCACTCGTCGCGATGAGCGTGTCATCGCCGAGCGTGTACGGCGTGCCGTTCATGTCGAGGAGGTTGTACACCGTGGTGATGCCCGTGCCGCCGTTTGCGAACCAGTTGTCGCCGGCACCCAGGCGCCGGTTGGTCGACGTGTTTCCGCCGGTGCCGCAGAATATTGGGTCGTAGAGCCAGACGCTGCCGTTGACGGTGCCCGGGCCGAACTCGACGATGTACTGGTAGCCGTTCGGGTCGAAGCCCGGGTTCAGCGTTGGGGAACCGTCGTAATAGGTCGAGTAGGCATCGCCGTTCTGGCGCTCTGTCCCGCGCGCCTCGACGCCACCGAAGAAACCGAGCGGCGCGAGGTTGCCGGCACCGTCCGCGGAGGGTACCTGCGGGCAGGCCGGTGGGGTATCCGAGTTCCGGCACAGAACATTGATCCCGTAGTAGTTCTCGGGACTCCCCATGGGCACCGGCAGGACGAACTCGGCGCGGGCGTTCCGCCTCAGGTTGAACTGGGTAACTCCGAACAACCGAGCGAACCAGGAACGAACCGGGGCTGTCACGGTCACGCCGAGAATGCGGTTGTTGAGCGCTTCGGGCGTCGCGATGACCCTGATCGTGGTCCCGTTGTCGGTGAAGCCGTTCTTCGAGGCCTCCTGTTGCGCGGCGGTCTGCGCGCCAATGATGTTGCCCGGCAGGTAGACAACGCCGGCGAGGGCGGCCGCATCGGCCGCGCGCTGGACCCGCATAAGGTTGACCTCGTACCAGGCGATGTCGGTGACGAGCCCGGTGAATCCGAGCAGCGCAACGATCATCAGCGCGACGATCACAAGGGTCTGGCCGCTCTGCTCGCGGCGGAAGCTATCGGTTCGCATTCATCGCCATGACGGTGTGGTCCGTCATCGTGAATTGGTTGAACATCGGCACGAGCATCCGCAGTGGCGTGCGTCCCCGATACGTGTACTCGACGGTGATCACCGCCGACTCCGCCGGCGCGACGTTATTGCGCGAGCACGCCTGCCACTGTGCGGGCGGTGAAGGGGCCGTCCCGGGGGCCGCGAAGTCGAGCTGCTGACCGTCGATGACGGGGCCTCCGTTGTTCTTGTACATCCAGGTGTTGATCTGACCGGCCGTCTCGGCCCCGGCCAGGGTCGACTTGGCGATCCGGATTTGAGTGACGTCCGAAATGGTGATACGCGAGCCGTTGCCGACGAGCACGCGCTCGACAGCCGCGACCACATTCGGGTCGACGGTCGCGGCGTTCGGGGACTGGCCGGCGCTGCAGCCAAGCGCGCCACCCCCGTTCACCAAAGCGCTTGCCACACGCGCTCCTTCGCGGGTCGCGGCGGCCATCGTCATCGCGTCGCTCAGGACCGTGCCGAGCTCCACCACGCCAAAGACCAGCACGAGAAGGAGGGGCGGGAGGATGAGGGCGAACTCGACCAACCCCTGGGCCTCCTCGCTTTCGAAGAAGCGGATCACAGCTGTGGCTCGGCGCGTGTGATGGAGGCCTCGGTGAAGGTGACCCCTGTTCCGGTGAGCCGCGCGAAGCTCGTCAGCCAGAAGTGCTGATAGGTGATGCGCACACCGATCGTGTCGACGGTCGTGTGGCTGCCACCGCATCCCGCGAGGACGTCGCAGCGCGAGCCCTCGACGTAGGCGGCCGTGCTGAGGGTGTAGGGCACGGTGATCGTGTTGCCGTCGGGGTAGGTGCAGGATGTCGATCCGCCGCGGGTATAGACATTCTGGTTCGCGCCGATCTGGTCCCCGTTCCGGTCGGACCAGTAGATCTGGATCTGCTGGACCCGGAGGGAGGTCGCCGGCGACACGACGTCACTCTCGATCCGCGAGAGCACCACGCAGTCGGTCCCGGTGTTGCTACCGCCCTCGGCCGCGAGCATGGAACCGTCCCGGCTCGCGAACAACACGGTGTTGCGCGAGTTCATCACATAGGAGAACTCGATGAGCCCGACGATTACGAGGAGAAGGATGGGCATGACCAGGGCGAATTCCACGATCGCCTGCCCCTTCTCCGAGCGGCCAAATTGCACCACACGAGGCTAACGACGGCGGGCCCGTTCGAGTGTGGGACCTTCGTATCAGCCCCGGCTGGGGGCGGATTAGTACGTTCGGGTTAGTTTTGTCCCCTGGAGGCGCCAGCCAGCCACGCGTGTCCGCAACTCAGCCATCCGCCCGCGCGTTCGCCGCCGAGCGCGTCCGCAGCAATCGCGCCCCCGCATCCTCGAGCAAATCTGCGGTCTTGCAGAACGTAAAGCGAATGAGGTCCCGCCCGAGCTCGGGTCGCGAGAAGAACGACGACCCCGGCACGCCGGCGACCCCGACCTCGGTGACAAGCCAGTTCGCGAAGGCGACGTCGTCCTTGAAGCCGAAGGGGCGGATGTCGCAGAGGACGTAGTAGGCGCCTTCGGGCGTGTTCGGGCTGAATCCCGCAGCCTCGAGGAGGCGCACGAGATGGTCGCGGCGGGCGCGGTATTCCGTGGCGAGCCGCATGTAGTAATCGGGACCCAGCTCGAGCGCCACGGCGATGGCCTCCTGCAGCGGTGCGGGCGCGCCGACCGTCACGAAGTCGTGAACCTTTCTGATCGCGGCGGTGAGCTCCCGAGCGGCAACGATCCATCCGACCCGCCAACCCGTTACGGAGAAGGTTTTGCTCGCGCCCGAGATGGTCACGGTGCGCTCGGCCATGCCTTCGAGTGTCGCGATCGGGATGTGCTGGCCTTCGTAGCGTATGTGCTCGTAGATCTCATCGGTCACCGCGATGACGTCGTGGTCTCGGCAGAGTGCCGCGATGGTCTCGAGCTCCGTCCGCGTGAACACCCGGCCCGTCGGGTTGTTCGGGGTGTTGACGATGATCGCCTTTGTGCGCGAGGTGAACGCGCGGGCTAGCTCGTCAGGATCGAAACCGAACGACGGCGGCCGCAGCGGCACGAAGACCGGCGTCGCACCTGAGATCGCCGCGTCTGGGCCGTAGTTCTCGTAAAACGGCTCGAGGACGATGACTTCGTCGCCCGGGTCGCAGATTGCCAGGAGTGTGGAGATCATCGCCTCTGTGGATCCGCACGTCACCGTGAGCATCGTCTCCGGATCGACGTTCATCGCGTAGAGCTCGCGGTACGAACGCGCAAGCGCGTCGCGAAGCGACTTCGAGCCCCACGTGATCGCGTACTGGTTGATGTCAGCGTCGATCGCGCGCTTGGCGGCCTCTTTGACCTGGGTCGGCGCGGGAAAGTTGGGAAAGCCCTGCGCCAGGTTGATTCCGCCGTGCAGCGCGCACAGTCGCGTCATCTCGCGGATGACCGATTCGGTGAAACCGGCCGTCCGTCTGGATACCCGGCTGCGCGCGAGGCGCATCAATAACCCTGCGCCAGATCGACTTGGTTGAGGAGCGGCTCGCCGGCTTTGTAGCGACGCAGATTCTCCGCGAACAGTGCGATCGTCCGTTCGCCGACGCGTGGCGAGTCGCCGGAGGCGTGAGGGGTGATGATCACGTTCTCCAGCGACCAGAGGGGATTCTCTGGCGGGAGCGGCTCGGTCCCGAACACATCGAGGGCCGCGCCCGCGATTCGCTGCTCCCGCAGGGCCTCGATCATCGCCGGCTCGTCGACGATCGCGCCACGCGCGATATTGACGATCCACGCGGTCGGCTTCAGGCGCGAGATCACTTCGCGCGAAACGGCGCCACGCGTGGCGGGTGTCAGTGGTGCGGTGATCGCCAGATAGTCGGCCTCGCCGACCACTTCAAGGAGTCGATCGGTGGGCACCACGCGACTGACCCCAGCAGTGGCTGTGGCGCGCCGGCGAACACCGATGACGCGCATTCCCACCGCCGCCGCGAGCCGCGCGACCTCACCACCGATGCTGCCCATGCCGAATACGACGATCGTCGCGTCGCGGACCTCCTGATGCTGCTCGTCCTTCCATTCGCGGGCGCGCTGGTGATCGCGATAACGCTGCAGCTGACGCGACGCGGCGAAGATGAATGCCATTACGTGCTCGGCAATCTGGATGTCGTATGACCCGCTGTTGTTCGTGAGGACGATGCCTCGTTTGCCGAACTCGGACAAAGGCACGGTATCGACCCCTGCGCCGACCGAGTGATACCAGCGCAGCTTCGGGGCAGCGTTCAGCAGAAGCGTGACCCGGCGCGGGTTGTTGCCGCCGAAAGCCACCTCGGCGTCGGCCGCCGCACCGAGCCCGTTCTCGTCCGCGATCGCGATGATCCGGTCGGTGGGGAAACGCTCGGCTACGGTCTCTGGCGACGTGCGGAACGCCGACCACACAACGATGTTCGTCACCGGCTCCGCATACTACGGACCCTCGTGGCCGCCCTCTCCGGAACACTTCTCAACGCCGCGACAGTGCTCATCGGTGGTTTTCTCGGCACGATCCTCGGCGATCGTCTGCGCCAGGGATTGCGGGAGAACGTTGTCCGGGGCATCGGCCTGTTCCTGCTCGCGATGGGGGTCAAATTCGCGATCGAGACGACGAACCTTCTCTACATACTCGGCGCGATACTGCTCGGTGGGATCGTCGGCTCGCTCTTGGGGGTCGACGCGCGGCTCAACCAGCTCGGCCAGACGCTGCAACGGCGCTTCGCGCGCGGCTCGACCAGCACCGTGGCCGAAGCGTTCGTCACCGCCTCGGTCGTATTTTGCGTCGGCCCGCTCACGTTTCTTGGGTCGATCCAGAACGGCCTCTCCGGCGACGCGAGCCTCCTCGTCGTCAAGAGCACACTCGACGGGTTCACCGCCGTCGCGCTGGCCGCGACGCTCGGCTGGGGCGTCCTCCTCACGATCCCGCTCATCCTTCTCTATCAGGGCGGGCTCGCGATCGGCGCGTCGTTGTTCGTCGGGCTTCTGAGCGACCTCCAGCTGCGGGAGATGAGCGCGGTCGGCGGCTTGCTCATCATCGGTGTGGGTCTCAAACTTCTGAGCATCCGCGACGTCAGGGTCGCGGACTTCCTCCCGGCGATCATCCTGTCGCCGCTCGTCGTGGCTGCGTTTCGAAGACTGTTGGAGGCCTTGGGTCAGTGACCGCACAAAAGACGATCGAGCTTCGGAGCGATACGTTCACGCTGCCGACGCCGGCGATGCGTCGCGCCATGGCGGAAGCCGAGGTTGGCGACGACCAGTACGGCGAAGATCCGACGGTGAACCGGCTGGAGCGGCGCTCGGCCGAGATCGTGGGCAAGGAAGCGGCGGTCTACGTCGCGAGCGGGATGCTCGGAAACCTGTGCGGCGTCCTTTCTCAGACCGAGCGTGGAGACGAGGTGATTCTCGGGGATCTCGCGCACATCTATCAGAACGAGATGGGTGCCTCGTTCGTCCTCGGGTCGATCCAGCCTCGGGTCGTCCCGAACCGCGCGGGTCTGCCCACGCAAGAGGACATCGAGGCGGCCATCCGCCCGGCAGGCATGTATCCGCGGACGTCCCTCGTCTGCATCGAGAACACGCACAACAACTGCGGCGGCTCGGTCATCACGGTGGAGCAAACGAAAGCCGTTGCCGACCTGGCGCACCGCCGCGGCCTCCGCGTGCACCTCGATGGCGCACGGATCTTCAACGCCGCCGTGGCCCTCGGCGTCGACGCGCGTGATCTCTGCGCACCAGTCGACACGGTGCAGTTCTGCTTTTCAAAGGGTCTCGCGGCGCCTGTCGGCTCGATCCTCTGCGGCAACGCCGAGACCATCGCGAAGGCGCGTCGTGTGCGAAAGCTTCTGGGTGGCGCCATGCGGCAGGCCGGCGTCATCGCGGCCGCGGCACTCGTCGGGCTCGAGGAGATGCGCGATCGTCTGGCGGAGGACCACCGCAACGCCAAAAGGCTCGCGACAGGGCTCGCCGAGATCCGCGGCGTCCGGATCGACGCTGATCGCGTCGTCACCAACATCGTCTCGTTCGAGGTTGACCCCATGTTTATGGAAGCCGGCGCGTTCGTGAAAGCGTGCGCCGAGGGCGGGCTCCGGGTCTCGCGATATCTGGGGAATTCGCCGCGATTGCGGGCGGTCACGCACTACGGGATCGAGCGTGCCGACATCGATGACGCGCTCGCGACGGTCAGCGCGGTTCTGTCCAGCACTCGGACGCCAGTCGCCGCCGCTGACTAGCTAATCAATTCGGCTGAGGTACCTCGCACGATCCCCGTTTGGTACTAACGGGGGAGCGCCTAAGGATTGGCGGGACCACCTCGTTACATGAGACTGACGACCAGTGAAGGCCCTGATTAAGCGCATGGAACGCGCACGTCGCGAAGATCTCGGCCAGTCGATGGTCGAGATCGCGCTGATCCTTCCCTTGTTCGTCGGGCTCCTCCTCGGTGGCGCCGACCTCGCCCGCGCCTTCGCGATCCAGCTCGCGATCCAGAACGGGGCGCGAGCCGGAGCGGAGTCGTATGCCATCGACCAGACGCCGACTGCCGCCGAGGCCGCGGCCGCATCGATTGCCGAGATCTCACGGACACCTGGGGTCAAGGGCGCGCTCGCGAACGTGATCGTCTGGGAGACAGACTCCTTCGGGGCCACCCCCTGTGCCAACCATCCCGTGAGCGGAACGTGGACCCCGCCGAGCGTGGCGAACCCCTGCTACGTCAGCGTCGAGGTCCAGTACACCTTCACGACGACGATCGCCTGGCCGCTCATACCGAACACGGCGACCTTCGACCGTGTGACCACGTTCCGGATGTTCTACTAATGCACGCCCTGCGCGCGTTCTTCACCGACGGCGCCGAGCAAGGCGCCCAGGCGCTCGTCGAGTTCGCGCTCGTTCTGCCCATCTTCCTCCTCGTGATCACCGGACTCATCGACGTGTCGCGCGCGGTCTGGGAGGAGAACACCCTCGCCTACGCAGCGCGCGAGGGTACGCGGTACGCGATCGTGCACGGATCCGCCGGCATCCCAAAGGTTGGTCCGATCCACCCGTCCCAGCTGAATCCGACCGGGTACAACACGGGCAACATCGTGAATGTCGTCCGGCAGAACGCGATCGGCGTTCCGAACGTGGACGTCACCGTGGACTATCCCAACGGGGACAATCAGCGCAACCACTCGGTCACCGTAGACGCGACGGCGCCATTCGTACCGCTCCCGTCGCAGTACATGTTGGGTGGGGCATTTCAGATAACGCTGCGGGGCGGATCGCAGCTGGTCATCCAGAGGTGAGGCAGATGCGGCGATTCTTCGCGGGCGACGAGGAGGGCCAGGCTCTGGTCCTCGGTGCGCTCATGTTCCTGACCATGCTCTTCTTCGTCGGTCTCGCGATCGATGCCGGCCAGCTCTACGTCGCGAAACGGACCGAGCAGGAAGCAGCCGACGCCGCAGCGTTCGCCGGCGCCGTCGTCCTCTACCAGGGGGGCGCGCAGCCACCGCTCGCCGCTACCGTCGCGGCGGCGATCCTCGCCGCGAAAAACGTGGCGACGCAGAACGGCTACACCGACGACCTCGGAATCGGCAACATGGTCGTGATCGTCAACTCGCCTCCGCAGCAATCGGTTAATTACACAGGCGACCCCAACCATGTCGAGGTGATCATCACCCACAGGGTGAAGACCTCCCTGGTGCCGGCGCAGGCCGCGTTCAACCCGGTCCGCGCGCGCGGCGTCGCCGGTGCTGAGTCCTTTAACAACGGCTACGCTCTGATGGCCCTCGATCAGTCATGCACGGACGGCGGTCTCGCCCTCTCGCCGAACGAGGACATCCACCTCATCGGCGGCGGCGCGCTGATCAACTCGTGTGGCGCGAACGCCGTCACCGGCGCCGGCCAAACCCAGGACTTCACCATCACCCCGGCAGGCTTCAGCGTCGACGTCGTCGGTGGCGTGGGCGGAACCTTCCCGGCCGGAATCACCGTAAACACGGGCATCGCTCCGGTACCGGATCCGTTCGCCGGCGTCTACCCCAAGCCGTCCGTGTCGGGAATGCCGATCAACCCGCCGTTCGCGGGCGGTGTCGCTTATTCAGGCGTTTACACGACGACGCTCAATGGGGTGAACCTCTGCGGCGGCATCTACATCCTCAAGGGCAACGGGATGGATGGCGACATCGGTCGCCAGCTCACCGGCACCGACCCCAACACCGGCCTCGCGTGCGACGGGCGCAGCTTCGTCTTCAACACCATGTCCAACTACCCATTGCCCGGCGGCACCTGCGACTCGATCGGCCGCAACGGTAACCACCCGATCAGCCTTCGTCCGATGACCACCGGCCAGTATGCGAACTTCGGCATCTACCAGGACCCGGCGTGCGCCGCGACAATGCAGATCGGCGGCGTCTCGAACGCGGTCGACGCCGGTGGCACGCTCTACCTGCCGAGCGCCACCGTCCACATGAACGGAAACCCGGCCACGATCGTCGGTGGCCAGTTGATCGCCAACCGCCTGGACATCCAGAACGGCAACCTCAACATCACCTACTCCGCGAACAACAGCGCGCAGCCCGTGGTGCCGCGTCTCTCCGAGTAGCCCGAACCCACGACCCCAGGAAGGCCGCCCGAAAGGGGGGCCTTCTTCTTTTTCTTAGAGGCCGAGATCCATCGCGAGCAGCTTCGGCGGCAGCGAGCCCGCGCCGAGCAGCCGGTCGTGAAAGAGCCGCATCCCCCAGCCGGCAGCGCGCGCTTTGTCGCGTAGCGCGAGGATCGCCGCGCGGCCCAGCGCGTAGCTCGAAGGCTGTAGCGGCGTGAGCGTATAGCGGCGCACCTCCGCGACGGCGTTCGGCGGCTCGAGCCGCGCTCGCTCGACCATGAACCGCACGGCCTCGTCGAAGCTCATCTCGCCGGTCGCGAGACCGACGTCCACCCTGACGCGAGCCGCGCGCCAGAGAAGATCTTTGAGGCGTAGAAGGCGAGTCTGGGGCGAGTCGAGATAGCCGAGCTCGGTCATGAGCTCCTCCACGTAGAGCCCCCAGCCTTCGACCATGAGGTTGGAGCGGATTGCCTTGCGCGCGAGCGAGGGCTGATCCGCGGCGACAGTGAGCTGGAGGTGATGACCCGGATAGCCCTCGTGGCACGCGATAATCGCGATGCCCGCGCGCGGGTGCCCCTCGAGCCGCTCGCGCCGTGTCCGCTCGTCGTCGTTCGCATCAGGAAGGGTCACCCAGAAGCGTCCCCGGCGTGACGACTCGAAGGGCCCGGCGCCCACGTACGCCGCGTAGGGAAACGTCGGGCGCTGGAATTCGGGCATCGGCTCGACGACGAGATCCTCGCCGTACGGGACCGTGGCAAGCCCCGCCGTCGCGACCGCGGCGCGCGAGCGCTCCATCTCGGCGCGGTACGTCTCGACGAGGGCATCCTCCGCGGGATGGTCCTCGCGCAGGGCCTCGACCGCCCCTCTCCAGTCCTGGTGACCGAGCTCGACCGCGGCACTGTTGAGGGCGGCCTCCGTCTCGCCGTAGAACTCATCGCCCCACGCGCGGAGCGTAGCCGCGTCGTGTTCGAGGAGCTCCTTTTCTTTGAGCCAGGCGTCGACAGCGTCGCGCCCGATCGCGAACGTGCCGCGCGCTTTCGGCCGAAGCACTTTCTCGAGCCACCGCGCGTATCGCTCGAGCGCTTGCGCGGTGGCATCCGCGGCCGGACGGAACGCACGCTCGGCGGCGCGCTCGAGCGCGGTTCCGGTCGGCACCATCGCGGGCGCACCGACACGGAGGAACGCCACACCCGGGGGAATCGACCGGAGAGCGATGTCCACCCACTCAGGCGGCGTGAGCGCCGGATCGAGATTCGCCTTCGCGGCGTCAAGCGCCGCCGGCGCCTCGGCGAGCCGCTCCGCGAGGGTCGCGACGCGCTCGGCGAGCGGCGCGTGTTCCCGAAGGAACGCGTAGTACGCGCCTCGCGTGATCGGGTCGGAGTAGAGCGTCGGTTGCCTGCGCCACCGGGCGAAGGGGCGGACGGCGCGCTCCCCGCGCAGGTCCGCGACGATCAGTGCGCGGTCGACACGCTCCGCGGGAAAGAGGTCGTTCTCAGCGAAGGCCTCGAAGCGCGCGAGCCAGTCGTCGTTGAACTGGTCGCGAGCCGCGAATCCCTCGGCGCTGAAATCGCCAAGCCGCTGGTCGTGGGCGTGGATGCCCGCGATCGAGGCCGCGACGGGGTCGAGCGCGTAGCGCCCGTGGACGAAGTCGTAGGCGTCCTGGCCGAAGCCCGTGAGCTAGAGCGCTTGCCCGCAGTTGGTGCAGAACTTGGAATCGCTCGGGTTCGGCCGCCCGCAGTTGCGGCAGTAGATGGTCGCGCCCGGCGTTGCCGTCGTCGCCGAAGTCGTCGAGCCGGCCGCGACCGAGGCGGGTTTGTCGTTCTGGGCCTCGTCGCGGAAGCTTCGCACGCCTTTCCCCAGCTGGCCGAGAACGTCGGGCAGCTTCCCCGCCCCGAAGACGATCAGCACGACCGCGAGGATGAGGAGAAGCTC
>Ga0066661_10000074_pt1 | contig 23423 bp, 24 predicted proteins | sample GraSoiAngelo_110_FD_66454 | JGI IMG/M metagenome (GOLD analysis project Ga0066661, IMG submission 66454) | Grasslands soil microbial communities from the Angelo Coastal Reserve, California, USA - 14_0903_12_30cm | ecosystem: Environmental > Terrestrial > Soil > Grasslands | place: USA... | reverse complement strand
AGCGCGGTCTCCAGGTTGGCCAGGTCGTCGTCGGTGGCCGCGATCACCGCGGCCGCGCCCTCCACGGACAGGGCGCGCAGGCTGTCCCGGTAGCGGCCGTCGCCGACCAGCACGGCCACGCCCTGCCGCCGGGCCTCGCCGACGTGGCGGTTCTGCTCCGACACCTCGGCGGCCGCAACCTCGACCCCGGCATCCAGGAGGTGCTGCACGATGCGGTGCCCGGTGTTACCGAGGCCGACCACGACGACGTGGCCGCGCATCCCCCTGGGCGGCACGCCGAGCGCCTGGAGGATGCGCGCGCCGATCACGGCGTCCGCCGCGAGCGCGAACAGCAGCGCCAGGCCGATCCCGGACAGGATCATGAACAGGCTCGCGTACAGCTTCAGCCACGGCGGCGCGCCCGCCAGGTTGATGTCCCCGTAGCCCACGGTGGCGGCGGTCGTCACCGTGAAGTAGATCGCGTCCACCCAGCCCAGCCGCAGCGCGGAGTGGAACGTGGCGACCGCGAGCGCGATCCACGCGACGAGCGCGCCGCCGGTCAGCGCCAGGCGGAGGTCGAACAGCGCCCGCACGGCGCGCCGCAGCTCGCTCAGGCGGCGGCTGCGCCGGCCCCGGACCAGCCGCGGCGGGTCGACGGGGGCGAGGAACAGGCCGTCGCCGAGATCGACCAGGTGGCCGTCCGCGCCCTCCCGGTGGACCGCCAGGTGGCGGCCCCACACGTGGCGGGTGGGGACGGCGGCCAGGCCGAGCGCGTCGGCGGCGAAGTACGGCGCCGCCTCCCGCGACGCCGACAGGGCGCGGCTGTTGGGCAGCAGGCGGCTGGCCCTGTCGGCCAGCTCGGCGCTGAACATGCGCATCACGATCCGGAGGTCGGGGTTCACCTCGCGGGCGGCCAGCGCGACCTGCAGGTTGCCCAGGTCGGCGCTCTCCGTGAGGACGAGGCAGCGCGAGGCCGCCAGGTCCACGCCGTCCAGCAACGCGATCTCGTCCGAGCTGCCCTCGACCAGGTGGGCGCCGGCCGCGCCGGCCGCTCGGCGCATCGCCGGCCGGGCCGACTCGGCGACGACCGTGACCCGCTCGCCCAGCGCGCGCAGCCCGAGGACGATGGGCAGGCTCAGCCGGTCGAGGCCGCAGACCACGGTGGTGCCGGACACGTCGCCAGGATAGAGGGAGTGGAACCCGGTCTCTGCGCCTCCTGCCGGCACGCCCGCGTCGTGACCGGCGCGAACAGCCGGTTCTGGCTGTGCGAGCGCTCCCGCACTGACCCGCGCTATCCGCGCTACCCGCGGCTGCCGGTGCTGGCCTGCCCCGGCCACGAGCCGCCGGCGGTACAACCGGATTCCACCTCGCGAGCGGAAGGACGGGCCTGATCCGCGTGTCGTCTGTGGAATCCCGGTTTCAGTGCGAGGCCGGGTCCCCGGCCGGCGGCCGCAGCCGGTAGCCCAGGCCCCAGACCGCCTCGATGTGCTGGCCGAACGCGCCGAGCTTGCGGCGCAGGCGCACCATCTGGGTGTCCACGGCGCGGTCCAGGCCCTCGTAGTCGGCGCCCCAGACCCGGTCGATGAGGAAGTCGCGCGTGAACGTGCGCCCGGGGTGGCGGAGCAGGAGCGCGAGGAGGTCGAACTCGCGCCGGGACAGCGTCACCGGCTCCCCCGCGACGGTCGCGGTCAGCGCCGTGGCGTCGAGGACGAGGGGGCCGCAGACCAGGCGGCCGGCGCCCTCCACCGGCCGCGTGGCGGCGCGGTCGAGGGCGACGCGGCGCAGCATCGCCCGCACCCGAGCCACCAGCTCCGGTGCCGAGAACGGCTTGACCACGTAGTCGTCGGCCCCGACCTCGAGCCCGGTCACGCGGTCGGCCTCGTCGTGGCGGGCGGTCAGCATGATGATCGGCGCCAGCGAGTGCCGGCGCAGCTCGCGGCAGACCGACAGCCCGTCCAGGCCCGGCAGCATCCAGTCCAGGACGACCAGCTCGGGCGCGAACTCCAGCGCCGCGCGCAGGGCGGCGTGCCCGTCGTGCGCCTGGCACACCGTGTGCCCCGCCTGCTCCAGGTGGGCGCGGACCAGGTCGTTGAGCGCCACCTCGTCCTCGACGACCAGCACCCGGGCCATCACCGCCTCCGGAGGGTGACGCGGAACGTGCTGCCCACGTTCGGCTCGGACGTGACGGTGATGCCGCCGCCCATCGCCTCGGCCAGCTCGCGGGCGATGGCGAGGCCGAGGCCGAACCCGCCGGTGTCGCGCGAGCGCGAGGGGTCGCCGCGGTAGAACCGCTCGAAGACGCGCTCGCGGTCCTCCGGCGCGATCCCGACCCCGGTGTCGGAGATGTCGATGGTCACCCGGTCAGGAGGCAGCTCGCCGAGCTGGACCAGCACCGCGCCGCCCTCGGGCGTGTGCGTGACGGCGTTGCGGACGAGGTTGGCCAGCACCTGGGTCAGCCGGTCCGGGTCGGCGAGGGCGACCAGCTCGGGCAGCGCGTCGGGGTGGGCGACCGCGACCAGGCGCTCGCGTCGGGCCATCGGCGCGAACGTCGCCACCACCGACCGCACGGCCGGCGCCAGCGGCACCGGGCGCAGCTCGACGCGGAGCTCGTGCGCGTCCGCCCGCGCCAGGTCCAGCAGCTCCTGGACCAGCGCGCCCAGCCGGTGCGTCTCGGCCGAGACGACGTGGAGGTACCGGCCCTCGTCGGCGTCGGCTGGCCGGTCGGCGGCGGGCAGCAGGAGCGTGTCCACGTGGCCCTGGATGCTCGCGATCGGGGTGCGCAGCTCGTGCGACACGTTCAGGATCAGCTCGCGCCGGCTCCGCTCGGCCGCCTCGGCCCGCCGCTGGGCGGCCCAGAGGTCGCGCTCCTCCTGGGCGACGCCCAGCATGATCTCGGCCAGGCGGGCCCAGACCCACGCCACCCAGTTGGCGAGGTGGAGCGTCAGGAGCAGGAGGGCGGCGCCCACCACCATGAGGAACGCCACCAGCGGGAGCAGCAGCGGGCGCTGGACCACGTTGGTGGTCAGCGGCGTGGTGAGCAGCAGGATCGCCCCGGCCAGCGGCAGGCCCAGGGCGGTCGCGACCACGAGGCCCAGAGGGAGCTTGAGGACCAGGTACGCCATCGACTTCCACGTCACCGAGCGGCCGAGGTGCCCGACCAGGCCCTGCCAGCTGGCCAGGTTGCCGCGGTCGGGCGCCGTCATCGGCGGCACGTCGGCCCCGAGGAGCGCCACCGCCAGCTCGCGCTCGAACAAGGCGAACGCCCACGCCGCGACCAGGCAGCCGAGCAGCAGCAGGAGCCCGATGCCCGAGATCGCCAACAGCGCCCCCAGCGCCACTCCCGAGCCCAGCAGGAGCACGTAGAAGCATCCGAGCGGGAAGCTGAGCAGGAGGTAGACGAGCCGCGCGTACGTGCGGCCCTGGATCGCGATGCCGAGGAGCCCGGAAGCGCTCATGACCGGGGATGATCGGCGGCCGCTGTGCCAGGACGATGTCAGGCGGTCGCGCTCCCGGCCCCGGCCAGGCTCTCCAGGTTGACCACGATCGCCTCCTGGGTGGTGCGCGCGATCACGACCACCGCCTCCTCGTCGGAGTGCTCGTTGGACTCGATGTGGGGCACGTGCGGCGGCACGTACACGAAGTCGCCCGGCAGCGTCTCGATGCGCACGTCCCGGCCGTCCTCGTCCCGGTAGAGGAAGGCGGGCGTGCCGGAGACGACGTAGATGCCGGTCTCCGAGTGCCCGTGGTGGTGCGGCCCGGAGGTGGCCCCCGGCGCCACGTGCGTGCGGCCCATGAACAGCGCCCGGGATCCGACCAGGTCGCCGCTGAGCGCCGCGAAGCGCGACATGCCGGCCGTCTGGGCGGTGCCGCCCGTGCAGGCGCCGGCGGGGACGTGGTGCAGTCGCTCCATCGGGGTCAGCGTACTCCCGACCCGGACCGCGCCGGCAAGCACGCTGGAGCGGCTGACAGCAATGGGAGAGGTTGCATCGCCGGCAATGCGACGCTTCGTGGCCAGCCGAGGCGTGCGATTGCCGGCAATGCGACGTCTCAACGCCCGAGCCGCCACCAGGCGGCGCTACTTCAGGCGCGGGTCCAGGGCGTCGCGGAGGCCGTCGCCGAGCAGGTTGAACGCCAGCACGGCGCCGAAGATCGCCAGGCCCGGGAACGTGGCCAGGTTGGGGTCGCTGAAGATGTAGTTGCGCGACGCCCCCAGCATCGTGCCCCACTCCGGCGTCGGGGCCTGGACCCCGAGGCCGAGGAAGCCGAGGCCCGCCGCGATCAGGATGGCCGCGCCCAGCTGGAGGCTCGCCTGCACGATCACCGGCGCCAGCGAGTTCGGCACCACGTGGCGCAGCAGCACCACGATCGACGGCACCCCCAGCGCCCGTCCCGCCTCCACGTACGGCAGCTCCCGGACGCTCAGCGCGGACGCCCTGACCAGCCGCACGAAGACCGGGATGGACGTGATCCCCACCGAGATGATCACGTTCTGCAGGCCCACGCCCAGCGTGGCCACCAGGGCCAGCGCGAGCAGGATGTTCGGGAACGCCAGCAGGATGTCCATGACGCGCTGGGCCAGGAGGTCGAGCCAGCCCCCGAAGTAGCCGGAGACGGCGCCCAGCGGCAGCCCGATCCCCACGCCGATCGCGACCGCCGCGAAGCCGAGGACCAGCGTGTAGCGGGTGCCGTACAGGAGCCGGACCAGCTCGTCGCGGCCCAGCTCGTCCGTGCCCAGGGGATGGGTCAGGGAGCTGGGCAGGAACGCGTCCGCCAGGTTCTGGTGGACCGGGTCGTAGCGGAGGAGCAGCGGCCCCACCGCGCTGAGGAGGACGTAGAGGGCCAGGATGACCATTCCGACCAGGGCGCTGGGGTGGGTGCGGAGTCGGGCCCAGACCCGGCTCTGCGGCCTGCCGGCCGAGGTCAGCTCGAGTAACCGCGCCTGTTCCGCCGGCGCGTCAGCTGTAACGGATACGGGGGTCGACATACGCGTACACCAGGTCCGTCAAGAGGTTGATGGCGATGAACGCCACCGCCAGCATGAGCACGACGCCCTGCACGACCGGGTAGTCGCGGGCGCTGATCGAGTCCAGCAGCAGGCGGCCCATGCCGGGCCACGCGAACACCGACTCGGTGATCACCGCCCCCCCGAGCAGCGTGCCGAACTGGAGCCCGATCGTGGTCACGATCGGCAGCAGGGCGTTGCGCAGGGCGTGCCGGATCAGCACGGACCCGCGGCCGGCGCCCTTGGCCCGGGCCGTGCGCACGAAGTCCTGGCCCAGCACCTCGAGCATGGCCGACCGGGTCTGCCGGGCGACCAGGCCCATCGAGAACAGGGCCAGGGTGACGGTGGGCAGGACCAGCGAGGCCACGCCCTCGTCGTTGCCCGCGGCCGGCAGCACGCGCAGCCGGACGGCGAACACGATGATCAGCATCAGGCCCAGCCAGTAGACGGGCATCGACACGCCGAAGACGGCGCTGCTCGAGATGCCCAGGTCGGCGCCCGTGTTGCGCCGGGTGGCCGCCACCACGCCGGCGGCGATGCCGATGACGATGGCGAGCACCAGGCTGCACAGGGCCAGCTCGGCGGTGTACGGAGCGCGCACCGCGATCTCCTGGAGCACCGGCTGCCCGGTGCGGCTGGAGATCCCCAGGTCGCCGTGGAGGAGGCGGCCCAGGAAGGCCAGGTACTGCTGCCACAGCGGCAGGTCGAGGCCGAGCTGGTGGCGGATGTTGGCGATGCTCTCGGGCGTGGCCTGGGGGCCGGCGATCAGGTTGGCCGGGTCCCCGGGCAGCAGCCGGAGCAGCGAGAAGACCACGGTCGCGACCCCGAGCAGCGTCGGGATCGCGACCAGGAGTCGGCGGATGACGTAGGTCAGCACGCCGGCCCGTCTTCTCTCGACATCACTACTTGGGCGAGGCCCAGGTCGTGACGAACTTCTCGTTCGGCAGGCCCGTCACGCCGGTGACCTTCGACGTCGTCACGAACGGGTACTTCTGGTTGTAGAGGAAGATCCACGGAGCATCGCTCCAGACCATCTTGGCGGCATTGCAGTAGTCCTGCGCCCGCTGGTTCTGGTCGGTGCCGGAGTTGCCCTTCGCGATCAGGGCGTCCACCTGCGGGTTCTTGTAGTACGAGCTCTCGAGCCCGGCCGGCGGGATCTGCGTCGAGTAGAACTGCTGGAGGCTCTGCGAGGCGTCCAGGTACGCGGGCGCCCAGCCCAGCAGGTGCAGGTCGGTCTTCGCCAGGGCCGGCGGGACGCTGGCGTACGTCGCGACGTACGTCGGCCAGTCCACGGTGCCCGGGCCGTCCACCTTGAGGCCGACGTCGCGCAGGTAGCCGGCCACCGCGTTGGCGACCTGGATGTCCTGGACGTAGCGGCCGGTCGGCGAGACCAGCTTCACGCTCATGCCCGAGGCGCCGGCGGCCTGGAGCATCGACTTGGCCTTGTTCGGGTCGTAGTTGTAGTTGCCGGTCTGGCAGTAGCCGAACACGCTGTTGGCCATCGGCCCGCTGAGCGGCGTGGCCGCGCCGAACATGACGGTCTTGATGATCGCGTTCTTGTCGATCGCGTAGTTCAGCGCCTGACGAACCTCGGGCTTCTGGAGCAGCGGCTGCGTCGCGTCCTGCGTGTTGATGACGATCTGGATGGTGCGGTCGCTGGGGCCGAGGATGACGTGCACGCTGGGATCGTTCTGCAGCGCGGGCAGGTCGTTGGCCGGCGGCGCGACGACGACGTCGGCTCCACCCGACTTCACCAGCGCCTCGCGGCTCGCCGCCTCGGGGACGATCTTGTAGACCTGCGTGTCGTAGTTGGCCTTCGTGGTGCCCCAGTAGTTCTTGTTCGCGGTCATCGTGATGTGGTCGCTGGCCACGCGCTCCTTGAACACGTACGGCCCGGTGCCCACCGGCTGCGTGATGACCTCGGGCTTGTTCGGCGCCACGTTGACCGACGCCGGCGAGATGATCGCCGAGTTGGTCTGGGTCAGCGCCGCCGCGAACGGCGAGAACTGGCTTTTCAGGAAGAACTGCACATGCGTGTCGTCGACCGCGACGACGTGGTCGATGCCCGTCTTCCCGCCGAGGACGCCCGGCTGGCTCTTGAACGTGGTCGGGCTGAGCAGCCGGTCGAAGTTGAACTTGACGGCCGCGGCGTTGAACGGCGTGCCGTCGGAGAACTTGACGCCCGAGCGCAGGGTGAACGTCCAGCTCATGCCGTCGGACGCCTGCTGCCACGTGGTGGCGAGCAGCGGCTGGAGCTTGCCGGTCGAGTCCATGGTGACCAGGGTCTCGGCCATCATGTCCACGATCTGCGCCGCGGTCGTGGTGGTCTGGGCCGCCGGGTCGAGCGTGTCCGGGTCGATGCCGATGGCCACCGTCAGGGTGTCGCCATGCTTCGTTCCCGACGTCGTCGACTGCTGCCCGCTGCCGCCCGTCCCGCACGCGGCGAGCGCAAGGCCCGACAGCATCAACAGGGTGATGACGCGTTGCCGTAATCGCATACCGCTCCCTCTTTCAATATGCCGGTTACAGGGTGAAGGGTGTTGGCGAGTATAGACCGGCCCTCCCTTCGCGCCTACGCGGGAATCTGTTGCCGCAGACGCCCCACGATCGCGTCCAATACGGCCACACCCATCTCGGCGGTCGCGCCGATCGGGTCGCCGAGTATGCCATTTGGAGTGATCGCGCGCATCCCGCTTCGCAATACGTCATCCAGGCTTGACTCCCCTGTGAACCCGGTTACCGCGCGTTCCATGTGCACCAGGTCGGGGTGCAGGTAAAGCATCATGGACGTTTCGAGTACCTCTGCGTGCGGACCGGCGTTGTCTGTCCTGCCAAACCGCCGGATCGCCTCGAAGCCAGCCTCGAATACCTGGAAGTCGCCGAGCACGACGGTGTCGTCCGCGGGGCGCTCGCGCTCCCAGCGGGCGAGCACCGGGAAGTTGCCGCCGTGGCTCGACATGAGCACGAACCGCTCGAAGCCGTGCCTGCGCAGCGACGCCAGGTACGCGTCGATGATGTCCATGAGCAGCTCCTCGGAGATCGTGAGGCTCCCCGGGAACGCCATGTGGTGCTCTGAGCAGGCCGGCCGGATGACCGGCGCGACCAGCGCGTCGCCCAGCCGGGCCGCCAGGCCTCCGGCGTAGGCCTCGCCGAGCAGCTCGTCCGTCGCCTCGGGCAGGTGGGGGCCGTGCTGCTCGGTCGAGGCGGCGCACACGATGGCCCGGCGCTTGCCGGCGGCCAGCGCCGCCTCGACCTCGGTCCAGCTCAGTCGTTCGATGAACAGCTCCACTTCAACGAAGGCTAATAGCCTTCGCGAAGCCTGTCACGTCACGTGGAGACTTACTCCCCCGGCCCGCGCGGCGTCACCGCGCCGGCCAGGGCCAGGCTGCGCGGGTCGAGCCGGAGCAGCCGCGACCCGCTGGCGGCGTACACGGCGCCGCCGTCCGGAGCCACCGCCACGGCCGTCACCGCCTGGCCCGCCAGACCCGTCGCCCTGGGGCTCAGCGTGCCCGCGTCCAGGGCCATGACGCCGGAGCCCGTGCCGGCGTACAGGGTCCTCCCGTCCGGGCTGACCGCCAGTGCCGGCTCGCCGGCGCCCCCCGCCTCGACCCGCCGCTGGCGCACGTCCGGCGGCCCCAGGGGGTCCCGCTGGTTCAGCTCGACCACCCGGCCGTCCGCCGGGTTGACGGCGTAGAAGCGCTGACCGTCCGGCGCGGCCGCGAACGCCCACCCGGTGGACGGGCCCGGCAGGTCCACGCAGAACGCCCACACCGCCTCCGGCTGCCCGATCGGCAGCACGTGCAGGAACGCCGGGCCCTCGCCGGGCGACCTCTGGTACAGCGTGAGCTGCGTCAGGCCCGACCGCGTCGCGAAGCTGGCCAGGCCGGTGCCGGACATGTCCGCGCTGGCGTCGGTCTTGTCCACGATCACGGACGGCGACAGGGCGCCGCGGCCCAGGTCGTACCGGCGGACGTGGTAGCGGTCGCCGCCGAGCCGCTCCAGCAGGTACAGCCGCTGGCCGTCCTCGCTGATCCCGTCGAACGTGAAGCTGCCCGGGAGCGCCACGGCCACGGGCGGAGCGGCCCAGGCGGCGTCCTGGACCTGGAAGCGGTCCGCCGGACCGGCCGCGGCCAGGACCAGCCAGTGGCCGCCGGGCGACGTGCGGACCACCCGCGCCCAGTCCGGGGCCGGGTGGGTCTCGACCCGGAGTCCCGTGGCCGGGTCGATGACCTCGAGCGCGCCGCCGGCCACCCGGTACAGCCGGCGCCAGTCAGGCGACGGCGTCCCCGCCGGCAGGGTCCGGGCGACGTCGCCGGTCCGGGCGTCGATCACCCAGAAGGACTGGTGCGCCGGTGGCTGGACGTACACCTGGCCGGCGGCCGCGTGCGCCGGCGGCGGCGGTGTCGACCGCGGCGCCGCCAGCCCGCCGCCGCAGGCCGCAACCAGCAGGGCGGCGATCACGGCAAACGCGAGGAACAACTTCATGCCGGAGGTACACCGGCCCTGGCGCCATGGTTCCGGCGATGCGCAGGGCGCCACGCTCGTCGAGGGCGGACTCGATCCGGACCACGAGGCCGCCCTGGTTCCAGATCAGGACGTCGCCGGCCAGCCGGAACGAGTCGGTCCGGCCGCCGGCGGGGTCGCCGTAGAAGAAGAACGCGTGCGGCGCCCCGCTGATCCAGAAGCCCTGGCCGCCGCCGACGGTCACCGGCTGGACCGACGACCCGGCCGGCGCCAGCTTGACGAACGAGGTCTGGCCCACGGTGGCGCTGGCCTCCATGACGAGCGCCCCGACCCCGGTCCGCCCGGAGGCCGGCAGCCCGGGCCGGGGGTGGTAGAGGAGGGTCAGCACCCCGGGCGCCTGCCGGTACCACACCTCGTCCGGCTGACCCAGCGCGGCCGGCACCAGGGCGCGGAAGCCGGCCGCGCGCTCGCCGGCGGCCAGCGAGGGCTGGCGGACGCCGAGGTCCAGCGAGCCGCCGGCCTCCCGCGGCAGCGACGGCACCTGCTGGACGACCGCGCCCCGCAGCTCCAGCGAGGCCGCGGCGGCGGCGCCGCCGAGCAGGGCCAGCGCCGCCAGCGCCGCCGCGACGAGCAGCAGCAGGCGCCGGCGGCGGCGGCGTGCGATGCCCGCCCGCACCGCGGTCCGCACGTCGGGCGCCGGCGGCCAGTCCACCCCTTCGCCTAGCTCGGCCAGCCGCGCCTCGACATCCCGCTCAGCCATCGGTCCGCTCCAGCACCTCGCGCAGCCGATCCAGCGCCCGCGCCAGCCGCGACTTGACCGTGCCCTCGGGGACCGCGAGCGCGGCCGCCGTCTCCTCGACCGAGAGCTGGAGCAGGTGCCGGCACGTGACGACCAGCCGCTGCTCCTCCGGCAGGGCGTCCAGGGCCGCGAGCAGCGCTCGCCGATCGGCGGCGGCCTCCACCGCGGCCTCGGGATCGGCCACGCCGCGGCCCGGCTCCAGCCGCGCGGCGCGCAGCTCCAGCGCGGCCCGCCGGCCGGCCGCCCGGCGCCGGTTGCGCGCCTCGTTGCCAACGATGCGGAGCAGCCACGGCCGGAAGGGCGCGCCGGCGCGGAAGCGGCCGAGCGCCCGGTGCGCCTTCACGAACGCGTCCTGCACCGCCTCCTCGGCGTCCGCCGCCGATCCCGTGACCAGGTAGGCGGTCCGAAAGGCCATCTCGGTGTAGCGGTGCACGATCTCGTCGTACGCGCCAGCGTGCCCGCGGCGCGCGCGGTCCACCAGGGTCTCGTCAGTCGTCTCGGGCGGCGTGCCCACCACTGCTCGAACTCACAGATCGCTACACCTCCGGACAGCAATCGGTTCCGTCACAGGATCGGGCATGCCGTTTCGGATACGGTGGACGGAGTGGACGCGCAACCGGGCGATCGGGTCCGGGCCCTGGAGCGGCTGGGGTCCGAGACGTTCGACCTGCTCGTGATCGGCGCCGGGATCGTCGGCGCTCGCGTGGCCTACGAGGCGGCGCGGACGGGCGCGGCGGTCGCGCTGCTCGACGCCGGGGACTTCGGCGGGGCCACGTCCAGCGCCTCGTCCAAGCTGATCCACGGCGGCCTGCGCTACCTGCCGATGGGCGACCTCCGGCTGATCCGCGAGTCGCACCTGGAGCGCCGGGCCCTCCTCGACCACGTCGCGCCGCACCTGGTGCGCCCGCTCGCGTTCCTGCTCCCGGTGTACGGCGGCGGGCCCCACCGCTCCCTCGCGATCGGCGCCGGCCTGCTCACGTACTCGCTGCTGTCCGGCTTCCGGCACACCCGGGCGCGACTGGTGGGGCCGAAGCACGCGACCAGCTTGGTGCCGCCGCTGCGGACGGAGGGGATGCGCTCGGCCGGTCTCTACGAGGACGCGCAGACGCACGACAGCCGGCTGACGCTGGCCACCGTCATCGCCGCGGCCCGGGCCGGCGCCGCGGTCGCGAACCACCTCGCGGTGACCGCGCTGGAGCAGGCGGGCGGGCGGGTGGTCGCGGGCCGCGCCGGCGACGTCCTGGTCCGCTGCCGCGCGGTCGTCAACGCGGCCGGCCCGTGGGTGGACCAGGTCCGCCGGCTGGAGGACCCCACGGCGGCGCCGGTGGCACGGCTCAGCAAGGGCGTGCACGTGACGATGCGCCGGGACGAGCCCTGGGGCGCGGCGATGACCGTGCCGGTGGACCGCGGCCGGGTCGCGTTCGCCGTGCCCTGGGCGGGCACGCTGCTGCTGGGCACGACGGACACCGAGTACGACGGCGACCCGGGCGCGGTCGGGGCGGAGACGGAGGACGTGGACACCGTGCTGCGCGAGGCGGCGGTGGGCCTGCCGCCCGAGGTCCTGACACGCGACCGCATCCGGTATGCGTTCGCCGGCCTGCGCGTGCTGCCGCGCGGGCGCGGCGACACGGCCACCACGCCGCGCGACGAGGTGGTGCACGTGGGCCCGGCCGGCATGGTCTCCGTGGCCGGCGGCAAGCTGACGACTCACCGCCGGATCGCGCTCGCCGTGCTCCGCCGCCTGGACGCGTTCGCGCGCGCCAGCATCAGCCCGGACCCACTGCCGGGCGCCGGACCGCTGCCGCCGCGGCCGGACGGCGTCGAGCCCGAGACGTGGGACCACCTCACCCACCTCTACGGCTGCGAGGCTGCCCGTGTGGCGGCCGCCGGGGCGGAGGCGGTCCACCCGGACGGGCCGGACGTGTGGGGCCAGGTCCACCACGCGATCCAGCACGAATGGGCCACCACGGTCGAGGACGTGGTGCGCCGCCGGACGACGCTGGCGGTCCGCGGACTGGCCACTCCCGAGGTTCGGGACGCGATCAGCGCAACCTTCGCCCGCCAGGGCGTGTTCAACTCGGTGGATGGGCGCTGAGCGCGACGCGGAGCTGACAGACGAGCTCGCGGCCGATCTCGCCGCGGGCTTCGAGTCGATGGTCCGCGCCTTCCAGCACCGGATCTACGCGTTCTCGCTGGCGATGTCGGGCGAGCCGGCCGACGCCGAGGAGGTCGCCCAGGACACGTTCCTGCGCGCGCACACGGCGCTCCGCCGCTACCCGGCCGATCGCATCCGGGAGCTGAAGCTCAACGCCTGGCTGCACCGGATCGCGCTCAACGTGTTCCGCAACCGCGTCCGCCGGCGCTCGCTCCGGCTGGTCCCGATGGAGCCGGAGATGCCGGTGGCGGACGGCTCGCCCGGCCCGGAGGCCCGGGCGCTCAGCAGCGCGGCGCTGCGCGAGCTGGCCAACCTGGTCAGCGGGCTGCCCGACCAGCAGCGCTCCGCCGTCGTGATGCGCTGCGTGCAGGGGATGACGTACGCCGAGGTGGCCGCCCAGCTGGAGCAGCCCGAGGGCACGGTGAAGTCGAACGTCCACCGGGGCCTGCAGGCGCTCCGCCGCCGCGCGGGCTGGCTGAGCGAGGTGAGCTGAGTTGGATCTCCTGGAGAAGGACCTGCGCGACCTCGGGCGCGTGCGGGCGCCGGACGGCTTCGCGGATCGCGTGCTCGTGGCCGTCGGCATCGTGCCCGGCGGCGTGGACGCGTACGCGGCGCTGCAGACGCCCGTGGGCGTGCTGGAGGTGGCCTGGAACGGCGACGGCGTGTCGGCCGTCCGCCTGGCCCAGGCCCGCGACGACTTCGAGCGCTGGTTCACGAGCCGCCTGAGCCGGCGGGTGGTTCGCGTGCCGCAGCTGCCCGACCGGCTCGCCGGCCAGATCGAGGACGCGATCGCCGGCCGGTCGCCGCGGCTCCGGCTCGACCTGGGCCGGCTCAGCCCGTTCGAGCAGGAGGTGCTGGGCAAGACGCAGGAGATCCCGCGGGGCGAGGTGCGGCCGTACGCGTGGGTGGCGCGGGAGATCGGCCGGCCGCGGGCCGTGCGCGCGGTGGGCACCGCCCTGGGCCACAACCCGATCCCGGTGCTGATCCCCTGCCACCGGGTGGTGCGCTCGGACGGCGCGCTGGGCGAGTACAGCATGGGCGGCACCGACGTGAAGCGGGACATGCTCCGCCACGAGGGCGTGGACGCCGTGTGGCTGGAGCAGCTCGCCGCGGCCGGCACGCGGTACGTCGGCAGCCGCACGACCCACGTGTTCTGCCTGCCCACATGCCGCCACGCGCGCCGCATCCAGGCCGCCAACCGGGTGCCCCTGCGCGACGAGCGGGAGGCTGTGCGGGCCGGCTTCCGGCCGTGCGCCCGCTGCCGGCCCGCGCTCGTGTCCTGAGCGGGACGGTCACCGTGGCGGGACGCCGGTAGAGTTCCCGCTGATGGGCGAGGACTCGGCCTCTCGACGGGGCAGGCTGCCGGGGGACGTCCGGGTCGTCGTCCCGCGCCGGCGCGTCCGGCTCCCGCGAATGCTGGGCGCCGGGGCGCTGTTCGCGGCGTGCTACGGCAACGTCGGGTCCAGCATCTACTACGCGCTCGGCGTCACGGCGGGCTTCGCCCTGGGCCTGACGCCGCTCGCCATGCTGCTGGCGGGCGGCATCTTCGTCACGACCGCGCTCAACTACGCGGAGGGCACCGCCGCGATCCCGTACGCGGGGGGCAGCTCCAGCTTCGCCCGGCGCGCCTTCAACGAGACGTCCGGGTTCCTGGTCGGCTGGATCCAGCTGCTGAACTACACCGCGACGGTCTCGATCTCGGCGTACTTCGCGATCGGCTACCTGGGGGTCTTCGGGAACTACGTGCCGTTCCTGAGGGTGCTCACGCAGCCCGAGTGGCACGCTGGAGCCGCCGCGGCGCTGGCGGGCGTCCTGATCGTCGTCAACGTCATCGGCATCCAGGAGTCGAGCTTCCTGAACCTGCTCCTGGCCATGCTCGACCTGGGCACCCAGGTGGTGCTGGTGGTGCTGGGCTTGTGGCTGCTGCTCAACGTCCAGACGCTGATCCACAACGTGCACCTGGGCGTCGCCCCGACGTGGGGGAACTTCCTGGCCAGCATCTCGATCGCGATGGTGACGTACACCGGCATCGAGACGATCTCGAACATGTCCGAGGAGGCGAAGAACCCGGGCCGGACCGTGCCCAGGGCCACGTTCGCGGTGATCGGGGCGGTGCTGTTCGTGTCCGCCTTCCTGCCCAGCATCGGCATGAGCGTGTTCCCGGTCCACCCGGACGGCCACGGCGGCTTCATCACGGACCTGGCCACGACGTGGAAGGGCGACCCCGTGGCCGGCATCGTGACGTTCTTCCGGCCCGAGGCGCTGGCGTTCTGGGCCGGGGTGTGGGTGGCCATCCTGGCGTTCACGATCCTGGTGATCGCGACCAACGCCGGTCTGATCGGCATCTCCCGGCTCAGCTACTCGCTGGCGTGCAACGACCTGTTCCCGAGCGTGTTCTCCCGGCTGCACCCGCGGTTCCGCACGCCGTTCGTCTCGATCATCGCGTTCGGCCTGGTGGCCGGCCTGCTGATCGTGCCCGGCCAGATCGACCTGATGGCGTCGATCTACTCGCTGGCGGCCACGTTCGCGTTCGCCATCGCGCACATCGCGGTGATGCGGCTGCGCTTCGTCGAGCCGCACCTGCGCCGGCCGTTCCAGATGCCGCTGAACATCCCGTTCGGGCGCTCCAGCATCCCGGTGCTGTCGGTGATCGGGGCGCTCGGCATCGGGGCCGTGTTCACGCAGCTGTTCTTCCAGAACATCGGGAACTCGACGTACATCTTCGTGGGCTGGCTGGCGGCTGGCGTCGTCACGTTCATCCTGTATCGCCGGAGCCGCCGCCGGTCGATCTGGCAGCCGATGGCGATGCCGCCGATCGAGCCACACACGCCGGCGGCCCAGGCGGCGCTGAAGCTGGCGGCGGACCCGTACGCGGCGCGCGTCCACGTGGGCCGCCACAAGCACCCGGTGCGGGAGGCGGCGGTCACCGGCGCCGTGGCGGCCGCGCACGGGACGACGCCACGGGAGCGCGCGCATCGTTTCGTGAGTGGGCTGAGCAACCCGCGCCGGGTCCTGGCGCTCGTGGCGGCGCTGGTCTGCCTGGCGGTCGTGGTGGCCGCCGTGCTGATGGACCTGTCGCCGCTCGACCCGACCGGGCCCGGGCTGGGCTGGTCGCCGGGCGTCATCGTGATCGCGGCGATCGTCGGCCTGGCGCTGGTCGGCGGCCGCGATCAGCCCAGGCTGTAGATCCCGGGCAGCTCCCGGTAGAGTCCGGCGTAGTCCAGGCCGTAGCCGATCACGAACCGGTCGGGGATCCGGAAGCCGGTGAAGTGGATGGCCACCTCCATCTCGCGGCGGGCCGGCCGGTCGAGCAGCGCGGCCAGGCGCAGCGACGCCGGCTGCAGACGCTCCAGCTCGTGGACGATGACCGAGATCGTGCGCCCGGAGTCCACGATGTCCTCGACGAGCAGGATGTCCCGGCCCCGGAGCGGGCCCTCGACCATGTGGGCGAACTTGACGCTGCCCGAGCTGGCCGTGCCGCTGCCGTAGCTGGAGGCGCGGACGAACTCGAGCTCGGCCGGGATGCTGAGGCTGCGCAGGAGATCGGCCGCGAAGACGGCCGCGCCCTTGAGCACGACGACGAGGACCAGCGGCTGGTCCAGGTCCGCGTAGACCTCGGAGATCTCCTGGCCGAGCTCGCGGACTCGCCGCGCGATCCGGCGCGCCGAGATCATCGGCCGGCCGCCGCCACGCACCGGGGGCGGGCGGCTGGCGGCCGTCAGCGTCGGCTGCGGCCGGCCGGAGCTGGGGGACATCCTGCGCGGTGTGGCGACATCGATCGCCTCACCAGTCTAGAGATTGGGCAGGGGCCCCACGCTGCCCCTGATGGACCCACCCCGGAACGCGCCCGGGCGGCCCCACCGGCCCATGCCGCCGTCGTAGCAGATGGCGAGGCCGCCGGCGTAGACCTCCGGCTGCTGGCTCCGGTGCGGGGTGTGCCCGTGGACGACGCGGCGCGCGCCCATCCGCTCCAGCCACGCCTCGAGGCGCAGCGTCTGGCGCCGGAACACGCCGCGCGAGGTCATGCGGTCCACCAGCGGCCGGACGTCGCCCGCGGCGAGCAGGCGCCGCACCTCGCGGTTGACAGCCCCGACCTGGTCGGGTTCGTCGCGGGGCACCAGCACGCCGAGCTCGTCGCTGTCGCAGTGCTGCGCGAGCGTGCCGTCCTCGAGCATGTGCAGAGCCGGGCGCTCGCGCAGCCACCGCTGGAGCGGCTCGTCCCCGGCCAGCTCCTCCAGGTCGTGGGGCTGGCCGCCGGCCCCGAGCCAGGCGTGCAGCTCTGGCCCGCGCTCGGCCCGGTCCTTCAGCGCGCCCAGCATCAGCACCTCGTGGTTGCCGACGAGGACGGTGCTGTTGGGCCGGTCGCGGGCGTAGCGGAGGGCGCCGACGCCGAAGGGGCCGCCGTCCACGAGGTCGCCGAGGAAGATGGTCCGCCAGCGGTCGGCGGGGTACGGCTTCAGCGCGGAGAACAGCCGCTCCAGGTCGCCGTGGACGTCGCCGACGAGGAGGACGGGGAGGGCGGTGTGGTCGATCTGCCCGGTCATGGCCGGACCAGCTCGCCGAGGCGGCGCTCGGCCGTCCCGGTCAGCCGGCGCACGGCGCGAGTGTACGAGCCGATCGTCTGGAGCTCGGTGCGCCCCTCGCGCCAGGTCCAGGCGCGGCCGAAGACGTGGTCGGCCTCGACCCGGCGGAACGGGACGGCGCGGTCGTAGAAGCGGCTGCGGCCGTCGCCGCGGAAGACCCAGAACGAGTTCCAGGCCCCGCCGGCCCGGGCCCGGCGGACGTGGGCGTTGCCGTCCCACCAGCCGGGGCCGGGATCGCCGGTCAGGTCCGGCTTGACCTCGGCGACGGCGAGGGAGCCGACGAGGTAGAACGCGGGCGGCTCGCCGGAGCGGGGCCGGAGGCGGGCCAGGAAGACGATGACGTCGCCGGGCTCGGCCCGGCGCAGGCTGAAGGCGCGGCCGGCGGTGCGGCAGTTGTCGCCGTACGTGGGCGGATCGCCGTCGAGGTCGGGGTCCAGGTGGACGGCGCGGTCGCCCCACACGTCGGGGAGCTGCCGCATCGGGTGCGCCCACACCTGGTGCTCCGGGATGGGGTAGAGGACGAACGTGCCGTCCTCGAACAGCGGCGACTCGACCCGGTGGGCCGCGTTGACGCCGACGTTGGCCACGAAGGCTGCCATCGCGCGGATAGTAGTTGGATGCTGGTGGTCGTCGGCGGCGGGTGCTATGGCCGCTACCACGCGCGCCAGCTGCTGAAGGCGGTGCGCGCCGGCCGGCTGCCGGGCGAACGCCTCGTCGTCGTGGACCGGTCCGCTGCCTGCGCCGCCGCGCGCGAGTTCGCGGGCGCCCCGGAGGTGTCGGTGGTGACGGCCGACTGGCTGACGTTCCTGCGGGAGTGGCTGGGGGCGGGAGGCGGCGCGTCGTCGGAGGACCGGCTGGTGCCGGCGCCGCTGGCCCCGCACCTGCTGTGGGAGTGGCTGGCGGGGGAGCTGGAGGCGGAGGCGGCGGCGCCGCCGGAGGGCTGGGGCCTGCCGTACGAGGCGCCGGGACGGTCGGGCGAGCGGTACCTGTCGGCGGCCGGCTGGACGTGCCCGGCGACGTGCGTGGAGCCGGCCCACTGCCCGGCCCTGCACGCCCCGAGGGACTGGGACCTGGCCGACGTCATCGAGGGGAGGGCGCGGGACCTGGGCTACCGCCCGGCGGTCTTCCGGTGCGTGCACCTGGCCCACGGGGTGGGCGGGGTCCGGGTCGGAGACATGCTGGACGCGCGGGAGGCGGCGGCCGGGCCGAGCGGCGGGCGGATCCTGGTCGCCACGAGCTCGAGGTGCCACGCAGCGGTGGGCGCGCTGGAGGTTGGCTGGAGACGGTAAACTTGCCGTCTGGCCGAAGGGGCGTAGCTCAGTCTGGTCAGAGCGCTGCTCTCCAAAAGCAGATGCCGAGGGTTCGAATCCTTCCGCCCCTGCCACATACCGTGGGCCGCTAGCTCAACTGGCAGAGCGCCGTGCTGATAACGCGGAGGCAGGTGGTTCGAGTCCACCGCGGCCCACCAGCTTTTCGAACTCGGTCAGGCCACCACCTGTTAGGGCATACCGCTCTCGCGCCCGATAACGAGGGCTCCATATGGTAACGTCCATTATGTGGCGCGAGCGCTTAAGGTCGTCCCTGGCCGGCGACCGATCCCGAGCTGGGACAGCTTGTGGGCCAGCTTTGAGCTCGAACTCCTGGGCGAGCAGGGGGCCAGCCCGGCCACCCTCCGGACGTACCGGGAGTCCGCGCGGCAGTTCGTGGCCTGGCTCCAAGCGCAGGGCCGCCGCACCGAGCCGGCCCTGATCGAGCGGGACGACGTCCAAGGCTTCCTGGGGTCCCTGCGGGACCGCGGCGCGAAGCCGGCCACCGTCCGCGTTCGCTTCTCCAGCCTCCGCCGCTTCTTCAACTGGGCCGAGGAGGAGGAGGAGCTGCAACGATCGCCGATGCACCGGATGCACGGCCCCAAGGTCGACGAGCCTCCGCCCGAAGTCCTGTCGGACGACGAGATCACAGCCCTCCTCCGGGCGTGCGAGGGCGGGGCGTTCGAGGATCGCCGTGACATGGCGCTGATCCGGCTGATGCTCGACTCGGGCCTGCGCCGTTTCGAGGCGGCAGGTATCGCGGTGGAGGACGTCAGCCTCCAGGAGCGGAGGATTCGCATCATCGGGAAGGGACAGCGCCAGGAGGTCGCCTACTTCGGCGCCAAGACCGCCCGGGACCTGGACCGTTACCTGCGTGTCCGGCCACTGCACTGGATGGTCCGCAACGAGGAGGACGTGCGGAAGCGCGGCCAGGGCGAGAACGCCGAGGCCGTGCACCCGCTGTGGCTGGCGCAGAAGGGCTTCCTCAGCCCGGACGGCATCCACCACGCGATCACGCGGCGTGGGCAGCTGGCCGGCATCCAGCGGCGGATCTGGCCGCACCTGCTCCGCCACTCCTTCGGCGACCGCATCAAAGCCGCCACTGGGTCCGACGAGGTCGTGATGACACTCGGCCGCTGGCGGGACGCGAAGGCGATGCGCCGGTACGGCGCGTCAGCTGCTCAACAGCGCGCCCGAGAAGCGCACCGACAGGCCTCGCCGGGCGATCGGTTCTAAGCGAAATGGGCAAGCTTTGAAGCATGAGCACTGATGATCGACGCCAGCTGACGCACCTCGACGAGTCGGGGGCCGCGCGGATGGTCGACGTCGGCGACAAGGCCATCACGAAGCGGGAGGCCACGGCCGAATGCTGGGTGGAGATGCAGCCCGAGACGGCCCGCGCGATCCGGGACGCGGCGGTGGCCAAGGGGGACGCGCTGGGGGTCGCCCGGGTCGCTGCCATCATGGGCGCGAAGCGCACGCCGGAGTTGATCCCGCTCTGCCATCCGCTGCCGATCACCGGCATCGAGGCGGCGTTCGAGGTTCAGGAACGCGGCGTGAGGATCGAAGTGACGGCGCGGGTCACCGGGAAGACGGGCGTCGAGATGGAGGCGATGACCGGGGCCGCGATCGCCGGCCTGACCATCGTGGACATGGTGAAGGGCATCGAGAAGGGCGTCAGCCTCGGCTACGTACGACTGCTGTCCAAGACCGGAGGCAAGTCGGGCGACTGGACGAGGAGCTGAGCAGCCGGCTAGTTCGTTGCCCCCGCCTGCCGGAGCTCGTCATCCAAGGTTTGCACCGCGGGATGCAGGCGCCAGTTGGAGAGGTCGTGCAGGAGTCCATCCACAAGCCCGAAGTCGGCTTTCGATCCGAGTGTTACCGCGCTTGACAGCGTCATACTGCCGTATCGGCAAGCCTCCTCTGGCTCGCCGTCGTGCGCGTACGTTCCCGCCAGCATCGCGAGCAACCAGGTGCGCTGCTTGGTCGGCGCTGCTCCCTGCGCGTCAATGCTGGCCGTCAGCGCGTCCCGAGCCTCGGCCGTCTTCCCGATTTTTCCGAGGCATGCGCCGCGCTGGCCTGTCAGCCATGCGGCGTCGAAGAAGTCGACGCGCGGCCGACGCTCACCCTGGAAGGTGCCAGCCGTGTCGAGAGCCGACGTCGCGCGATCCAGTGCGCGAGAACAAGCTGTCGAGTCCGCCATGAGCGCATGCGCCTCAGCCTCAAGCATGGCCAGCCACGCACCGGTGCGTGGCGACGCGTGCGCCGGGGTGAAGCCGAGCGCGCCTTCCAGCCGGCGCAGCCGGCCGGCCGGGTCCTCTCGATAGAACGGCTTGCAGGCGGCCTTCCCGACCAGGTAGGCGCCGAGGGCGGCATCCCCCGCCTCCCGTGCCGCCTCCATGCCAGTCTCGTAGTACGCGGTGGCCCCCAAGTCGTCGTCCATGATCCATCGGAGCCGACCCGCGATGCCGGCCGCCTCGCCGGCCAGCGAGCTGAGCTCCCGCCGCACCGTGGGCCGTAGTGGAGAAGCGAGCAAGGTGGCCAGCGCGTTGAGGAGTCGGGTCACCGGGTCCAGCAGTGCACGCGGGTCGGCCACCGGTTCCAAGCCTTCGAGGGCGATGGTGATGGCCTCCAGCTGGTCGACCGTCGCCTGATCGACCCTCCCTGGATGGCGAAGGGCGAACGACAGCCGTTCCCAGGGTTCCAAGCCGGTCACCAGGCCCACGACCGCGAGCAGGAAGCGGCGACGGTCCATCGGGTCTAGTTTGGCATCGTCGGATGACCGAACGATCGCCTGCACGTCGCTCGGCGCCAACATGAGGGCAGCCGCGACGACGTCATCGGGGGCGGGCGCAAATCCGGCTTCCCAGGTCGGCACCATCGCCTCGTCGAGAGATCGGCCGATGAGCGGCGCCAACGCGCTGCTGAATTCGACGGTGGTGAGCCTCAGCCGATCACGGGAGGCCGCCAGGATGCCGGCTGGGCGGCGGGCCTCCGCCAGTGTGCGCGCGGCGCGTAGCACTGCGGGCGGAGGGAGGCTCTTCCCGGTCTCCCATGCCAGGAGGACGGCAGTCGGTACCGGCCAACCCAACTCGCGGGACAGCGCCTCGGCGAACTCGTCTGGATCGTGCCGACACGCCAGTCGAACGGCACGCAGGAACGAACCATCGCCGAAGAGTTCGACCCTCTTCCCCTGCAAGCCTGCTCTCCCCTGGCTACCCGGACCCGCGGCCCTCCGCGCGCTTGGTCCTGGTGACTTCCGCGTCCTTGCCTGACTCCCACAGGTCGGCCTCGTGAAGGGCGGTTACGACCTTGGCGAGAAGCTCACCTTGACGTTCAAGTTGGCGCTCGATGCGCGGTGAGGCTGATCCGCTGGTGTGTACTCGCTGACTCCGGAGACCGTCTTGCAGTTGGCCCAGCGTCCGCTCTATCTCAGCAATGCGCTGCGACATGCCGAGCCCGCTGGCCCATTCCGTGATCTCCGGCCGGCCAGCCTCACTCAGCAAGTCGTCCATCGACCGGCCGGCAATCCGTGCAGCCTCGATGAGCACCGCAGCTGGGACAGTTCGACGTCCGTTCTCGTAGTTCGAGTACGCACCAACGCTGAGCGAGATCCCGAGCTCTCGCCCAAGTCGTGCCACGAAGGCGGCCTGCTTGGACGGGCCGCCCTCCATCGAGGCCCGCGCTAGCCGGAGAGCCCTACCGGCCGCGCGATTCTGCCACGCCGGGGCGATCCGCCCTTCCTCGGCGGGCTGCTCGGCCATCACTAGCAGGCTAGGCCGCTCGTCGTAGCGAAGCAACCGGACGTCTTGAAAAGTTGTATTCATGCCGTTAAACTGTGCTGCATGAAGAATTTGACGGAGCGAAGACGCACGCCGCAGATGCGTCTCGTGGAGGTCACACACGGGACTCCCGTCGACGCGCTGCTTCGGCAGCTGAGGCGGGAGGGGCTGAGCAAGGCCGAGATCGCGCGGCGGGTGGGCGTCCCGTACGGCACCGTCTACCGCTGGCTCGCCCAGTTCGGGCTCGACGACGGGACGCTGATCCGCAAGGGCCTGGCCGAGATGGCGGGAACGGAGCGGTCGTGACGGGTACCTCCGGCGACGCCGTCCAGCGCGCTCGAATCGGCGCATTCAGCAAGTGGGCCGCTACCGAAGACCGGACGGCAGCGACGAGCCCGGCTCGGGCTGCCTTCATGCGCCGATTCGAGCTGGAGGTGGACCCGGCCGGGAAGCTCGATCCCCGCGAGCGATCGAAGCGCGCTGAGTTCGCTCGCCGCGCGTACATGACGCGGCTCGCCCTCCGCAGTGTCGCCACGCGCCGTGCCAGGCGCGGGAGGGGCGCTGCATGAACCGACCGGTGGTGCTGGTGCATCGGGGCGGCCACCCCGGCCCGGCGAAGGAGGTTCCGGAATGAACCCGAATGTCCCCGATCGCCGCGGGACTGAGCTCGGCCCGGAGGACTTCGGGCCGGACGCGCTCGCCGACATCGCCTATGCCGGCTCGGCCGTGATCGCGGTGGTCGCCGACGTCGACCACCACCACAACGCGGACGGTGGCTGGGACTGCTGGCAGGACGACCCGGCCGAAGAGATCCGGATCGTGCGCGACGTCATCGCGCAGATCGAGGCGGGGCTGAAGGAGGCCAAGCAGCGGCTCGCTTACGTCGAGCGGCCTGCTCGTCTGGCCGCAGCCCGCAGGGCGCGGCGCGCTCAGCGTGAGGCCGACCAGGAGGCGGAGCGATGAACCCGGCGGGGCGGGTGCAGCGGCGTCTGGCGCAGATGGCCGGCGTCGAGCTGGGCTGGCGGCTCCACGCGGGCGAGCTGCTGGCGTGGGCGGTAACCGCGCTGGCGCTGGTCATGAGCTACCACGCCGAGCAGGACCTCGGCCAGTCGCTGAAGGCGTTCCGGGGGTGGCCGGCGCTGCTCTGGCCGCTCTCGGTGGACATCGCCGACGTGGGGCTGATGGTGCTCTACCTGGAGTACAAGCGGCTCCGACTGTCGACCTGGAAGGTCGGGCTGGGGATGGTGGCCGCGACGGCGGTCATGATCGCGGCCAACGTCCGCTCCGCGTGGGGCGATCCGACGGCCGTGGCGATGCAGGCGTGGGTGCCGGCGATCGCCCTCTGGCTGTGG
>Ga0066661_10000072_pt1 | contig 23659 bp, 23 predicted proteins | sample GraSoiAngelo_110_FD_66454 | JGI IMG/M metagenome (GOLD analysis project Ga0066661, IMG submission 66454) | Grasslands soil microbial communities from the Angelo Coastal Reserve, California, USA - 14_0903_12_30cm | ecosystem: Environmental > Terrestrial > Soil > Grasslands | place: USA... | reverse complement strand
GGTCCTCAGTCCTCCACGATCCGGCGCAGGCGCTGCGCCTTCAGCTCCGCGCGGGGCAGCGTGCCCGCCGGCACCGCGCGGCACTCGATCCGGGCGCCCAGGGCCTGGCGCAGGTCCGCGGACAGCCGCTCCAGCGCCGATTCGCCGTCCGCGCACTCGACCAGCAGCGTCACCTCGTCCATCTGCCGGACCCGGCGGTGCTCGATCACGAACTCGACCACGCTCGGGTGGCGCCGGACGATGTCCTCCACCTGGGACGGGTACAGGTTCACGCCCCGGACCGTGAACATGTCGTCCATCCGGCCCTGCAGGCCGCCCACCACCTTCACGAACGGGCTCCCGCACGAGCACGGCTCGCGGCTGAGGTGGGCGCGGTCGCCCGTGCGGTAGCGGATCAGCGGCGAGCCCCAGCGGCCCAGGTTGGTCGCCACCAGCTCCCCGTCGATCTCCTCGAAGATGAACTCCGACTCCACCAGGTGGACGCCGTCCCGCTGCGAGCAGCTGACCCCGGTCGGCCCCAGCTCGGTCATCCCGGTGTGGTCGAAGCAGCGCACGCCCAGGCCGCGCTCGATCGCCTCGCGCGTGGACGGGATCGACGCCCCCGGCTCGCCCGCGTGGACCGCGACCCGGAGCGGGGACCCGGCCAGGTCCACGCCGATCTCGCGCGCCACCTCGGCCATCCGCAGCGCGTACGTGGGCGTGCAGCAGACCACCGTCGCTCCCACGTCCACCATCGTCCGCACGCGCTGCTCGGTGGTCATCGCCCCGCCCGAGATCACCAGCGCCCCCAGCTCCTCGGCGCCGCCGAAAGCCGACCAGAAGCCGATGAACGGGCCGAACGAGAACGCCAGGAAGATCCGGTCGTCCGCCGTGACGCCGGCCGCCCGGTACACGTGCTCGGCCCAGGTGCGGCGCCACCAGCCCCAGGACTCGCCGTCGTCCAGCCAGCGCAGCGGCCGGGCGCCGCTGGAACCCGACGTCTGGTGCATGCGCACGTATCGCTCCATCGGGTGCGTCAGGTTGGTGCCGAACGGCGGATTGTCCTGGTGGTCCGCGACCAGCTCGGACTTGGTGGTCAGCGGCAGCCGCTCGAAGTCGTCCCAGCCGGCCACGTCGTGCAGCCGCTGGCGCCAGAACGCGTTCGTCCGCAGGACGTCCGGCAGTCGCGCCCGCAGGCGGGCGAGCTGGTCAGCCCTGAGTCGGTCGAGGGAAGAGGTGGACGATTCGGGCATAGTCATCCGGCGTGTCGACGTCGTCCGGCCGCCCGGCGGCGGGAACAGTATCCAACAGCTCGGGCCGCTCGGCGAACAGCTGCCGCGCTCCCGTGTCGCCGTCGAGCGACATGACGTCCGGCCAGAGCGAGCGGTCGAGCAGCACCGGGGGCCGCCACGAGCCGCGGCCGCCGTAGCTCGCCGCGACCGCCGGCCGCGAGCCCTCGCGCCGCCACGCCCGGAGCAGCATGCCGACCGTGCGGGCCCCGACCAGCGGCTGGTCGCCCAGCATCACCAGCGCGCCGGCGATCTCCTCCGGCAGCGACTGCAGGCCCACCCGCAGCGAGGACGACTGGCCGCGCGCCGGGTCCGGGTTGAGCACGCACGTCGCCGCCATCCCGATCGCGTCGCGCACCGCCTCGTCCGCGTAGATCACGTTGATCACGTGGCAGCCGCCGTCCGACGCCGCCTCGATCACGTGGCGGACCAGCGGCCGGTCGCCGATCTCGAGCAGCAGCTTGTTGCTGCCCATCCGGCTCGCGGCGCCGGCGGCCAGGACGACGGCGCCGACCGGCAGAGCCCAGGCGGCGACGCGGTTGAAGTCCGGGCGCTCGCCGTACAGCCACTCGACGTCCGCGCCGGCCGCCATGCCGGCCTCCGCGAACTCGCGCATCCGGGCCCGGTCGCCGTCCACCACGAGCAGCCGGCGGCCGCTCAGCAGCTCCAGGTCGGGCACCTCGCGGGTCAGCCCGATCACGGCGAGCGCCCGGCAGTCGGGACGCGCGTCCAGGTGGTCGAGCGCGGTGTCCAGGTCGCGGCCGCGAACGATGGCGACGTGCGGCCCATCTGGCTCCCGGTAGACCCGGTCGCGGAGCGGGAGTTCCAGGTCGGACATCAGGTAGACCATTCGTCCGCACGGAATGTACCGATTCGTGAGCCCGCGGCGCGCGGTCGGCAGGGCGGGCCGGCGATCCGCGAGACTTGTGCGATGCCCATCCTCGGCGCCCACGTCGACTCCTCCGGCGGCCTCCACCTGGCGTTCGAGCGGGCCGCGGCCATGGGCGCCGACGCGATCCAGGTCCACCCCACGCCGCCCAACTACTGGGGTTCCCCGAAGCTGGACGACGACCGCGCCGAGCGGTTCCGCGAGGCCGCGGACGCCGCCGGGCGGCCGCCGTTCTACTTCCACGCCGTGTACCTGATCAACCTGGCCGGCGACGACGCCACGATGCGCCAGCGCTCCGAGAGCACCCTGGCGGGCTACCTGGCCGCGGCCGACCGGCTCGGCATCAGCGGGGTGATCTTCCACACCGGCAGCCACAAGGGCGCCGGTTTCGAGCAGCTCCTGCCCCAGATCACCGAGCACCTGAAGCACGTGATGGAGCGGGCCGACCCGTCGACCGCCCGCCTGCTCATCGAGAACAACGCGGGCATGGGCGGCTGCGTCGGCGCCCGGTTCGAGGAGCTGCGGGCGATGATGGACGCGGTCGGCGACCCCCGCATCGGCGTCTGCTACGACACCTGCCACGCGTTCGCGTCGGGCTACGACGAGCGGACGGCGGAGGCGGCCCGGGCGACGCTGGACGAGTGGGAGCGCGTGATCGGGCTGGAGAAGCTGGAGGTCGTCCACTGCAACGACTCCCAGACCGGGCTCGGCTCCAACCGCGACCGGCACGCGAACATCGGCCAGGGCGAGATCGGCGAGGCGGGCTTCCGGGCGCTGCTCCACGACCCGCGGCTGCGGGACGTGCCATTCATCCTGGAGGTGCCGGGGTTCGACGGCAGAGGCCCCGACGCCGCCAACCTGGAGATCCTCCGCCGCCTGGCCGGGTAGGTGGACGCGGTGAAGCAACGTCGGCGGCCAGCGAGGCCGGGTGACAGACTGGGGTGTGTGGCAACCGGAGATGACGCCGCCCGGCGCCGCAACGAGGAGCTCGTCGGGCACCTGGAGTCGGCGGGGACGCTGCGCGACGCCGCGGTGGCGGACGCGTTCCGGGCGGTCCCCCGCCACCTCTTCCTGCCCGGCAGGCCCCTGGACGAGGTCTACGAGGACTCCGCGATCATGACCAAGGTCGGCGAGCGGGGCCTGCCGCTGAGCTCGTCGTCCCAGCCCACGATCATGGCGATCATGCTGCAGCTGCTGCGGCCGCGGCCGGGCGACCGGGTCCTGGAGATCGGCGCCGGGACCGGGTACAACGCCGCGCTGATGGCCCACCTGGTCGGGGCGGCCGGCCACGTGGTGTCGGTGGACATCGACCCCGAGCTGGCGGACCAGGCGCGGGCGAACCTGGCCAGCGCCGGCGCAGTCGTCGAGGTGGCGGTCGCCGACGGGGCCGAGGGGTGGCCGGCCGCCGCCCCCTATGACCGGGTCATCGTCACCGCCAGCGCGGACGACCTGGCGCCCGCCTGGGCGGAGCAGCTGGCCGGCGGCGGCCGGCTGGTCCTGCCGCTGACGCTGGCCGGCCCGGGGCAGCTCTGCTCGGCCTTCGCGCGGCAGGACGGCCAGCTGGCCGCGAGCGAGCTCTGCCTGTGCGGCTTCATGCCGATGCGCGGGGACATGGCGCCGGCGCAGCCGGGCGCGGACTACGAGCTGCAGCGTTGGCTCGGCGAGGCGGGCCGGCCCCTGGGCCACCAGGTGCCGCTGACGGACCTGCGGACCGGCTTCGAGACGTGGCTGGCGCTGACGGCCTGGGGCTACGTCCAGGCCCGCCCGCGCGGTGACGAGCACCCGGCGTTCGGCCTGCGCGACGACCACGGGGTGGCGCTGGTCGTCGCGGGCGGCGGCGGGCACGACGTGGTGGCGTACGGGGATGGCGACCTCGCCGCCCGCCGGCTCGTGGCGGCCCACCAGGTGTGGAGCCGCGACCGGCCGTCGCTGGACCAGCTCAGGATCGTCGCGTACCCGACCGGCTCGGCCCCCGCCCTGCGCGACGCCCTGGTCGTGCGGCGGCCGCGGTTCACGTTCGTGGTGAGGAGCGCATGAGGCATGTCGTGGCGGTCGGCAGCGGCAAGGGCGGGGTGGGCAAGTCCACGGTCAGCCTCAACCTGGCGCTCGCGCTGGCGGCGCGGGGCCTGAGCGTCGGCCTGCTCGACGCGGACCTGTACGGGCCCAACATCCCGATCATGGTGGGCCTCACGCGGCACCGGTGGACGGAGACGTGGACGATCGCGCGGCCGAAGGACAAGCGCGTCCGCTACGCCCCGGTGGAGCGGCACGGGCTGAAGATCGCGTCGGCAGGGTTCATCCTGGGCGAGGACCAGCCGCTCGGGGTCGAGGCGCTGACCGCCCAGCTGATGGTCCGGCAGCTGGTAGACGACGTGGCGTGGGGCGACCTGGACTTCCTGGTCGTGGACCTGCCGCCCGGCACCGCGGACATCCAGCAGGTGCTGCTGAAGGCGGTGCCGCTGACCGGCGCCCTGGTCGTAGCCACGCCGCAGTACGTGGCCCACCTGGACGCGCGCAAGGCGGTGCGGATGTACCAGCGCCACAACGTGCCGGTGTTCGGCTGGATCGAGAACATGGGCCCGATGCGCTGCCCGCACTGCGGCGAGCCGGTCGAGGTGTTCCCGGAGGTGCCGGCGGACCGGAGCATCCGCTCGCTGGGGATCGAGCGGCTGGGCACGATCCCGTTCGACCCGGCACTGGGCCGCGCCGGCGACACGGGCCGGGTCCTGGTGGCGGACGGCGTCGAGGGCCCGGTGCCGGACGCGTTCCGCGCCCTGGCCGACACCCTGCTCGGCAAGCTCGGCTGGCTGGAGAGCTAGCCCGCCGCCGCGGCGGCCCTCTTCTCGCGCATCGGCACCGACGAGCCGCCGTAGCGGGTCGCCGTCACCTCGGCCATGATGCCCAGCGCCGTCTCCTCCGCGCCGCGGCCGCCCAGGTCCAGGCCGATCGGGCCGTGGACGCGGGCCAGCTGCTCGTCGGTGAAGCCCTCCTCGCGCAGGGCGTCGAACCGGTTGGCGTTCGTCTTCCGGGACCCGATCGCGCCGATGTAGCCCGCCCTCGTCGGCAGCACCGCGCGCAGCGCGGGCATGTCGAACTTGGGGTCGTGGGTCAGCACCACCACCGCCGTCGAGCGGTCGATCGTCATGCCGCCCAGCGCCTCGTCGGGCCAGGCCACCAGCAGCTCGTCCGCCTCCGGGAACCGCTCCTTCGTGGCGAACTGCGCCCGGGCGTCCACCACCGTCACCCGGTAGCCCATCACCTTCGCCAGCCGGTGGAGCGGGATCGCGATGTGGATCGCGCCCGCGATCACCATGTGCGCCGGCCGGGCGAACGGCTCCACGAACCGGTCGCCGTCGCGGTGGGGCAGCTCGGCGTCGGGCTCCTCCTCGACCAGCTCGGTCGCGCCGCCGCGCAGGTCGGTCGTGAGGACGAACGGCCTCTCAGCCGCGAGCAGCTCCAGCGCCCGGTCGTGCACCTCGCCGGCGGGCTGGATGAACACCTCGATGTGGCCGCCGCAGGCGAGGCCGACCTCGAACGCGACGTCGTCCGCCACGCCGTACTCGACCTGCCTGGCCCGGCCCGAGGCCAGCACCTGCTGCGCCTCCTCGAACACGGCGCCCTCGATGCAGCCGTTGGACACCGAGCCGGCCATGCGGCCGGACTTGCTGACCAGCATCTTGGACCCCAGCGGGCGGGGACTCGACCCCCACGTCTCCACGACGGTCGCGATCGCGACGGGGTCGTTCGCCTCGCGCCACCCGCGAAGCTCGTCGGCGACTTCTCTCATCTCCTGGCAGGCCTCCTCCTGTCCAAACCGGCCAGCATCTCTCCCAATTCGTCCAGCGCCTGCACGTTGTGCGCGGCGAGGAAGTCGTCCGTGTGCGGGAGGGCGGCCGCCATACCCCGGGTGACCGGCTCGTAGCCCTCGGAGCCGAGCAGCGGGTTCAGCCAGATCAGCCGGTGCGACATCCGGCGCAGCCGGGACAGCTCGGCCGAGAGCTGGGCCGGGTCGCCGCGGTCCCACCCGTCGCTGACCAGGATGACGATCGCGCCGTGGCCCAGCACCCGTCGGGCCCAGCGCCGGTTGAAGTCGGCCAGCGCCTGGCCGATCCGGGTGCCGCCGCTGAAGTCGTGCACCGTCTTCGTCACCTCGCCCAGCGCGCGGTCGAGGTCGCGGCGGCGCAGCGCCCGGGTGATCCTGGTGAGCCGGGTCGAGAACACGAACGTCTCGACGTCCTCGCGGCGGGCGATGGCGTGGGCGAAGATCAGGAGCAGGCGCGAGTACCGCTCCATCGACCCGCTGACGTCGCAGAGCAGCACCAGCGGCCGGCGGCGGAGCCGGGGCTGGCGGTGGAGCAGGCGGATCAGCTCGCCGCTGGAGCGGATCGAGTGACGCGCGGTCCGGCGCAGGTCCACGCGGCCGGACCGGGCCGGCCGCAGCCGCCGCGTGCGCCGCTCGGCGATGCGCCAGGGCGCCTGCTGGAGCAGCCGCCGGACCTGCTCCGTCTCGGCCCAGGTCATGTCCTCGAAGTCCTTGTGGCGCAGCAGCTCCTCGGCGCTGTAGCCGGAGCTGTGCGGCGGCACGCCCTCCTCCTCCGTCGCGCGCGGCGTCTGCGAGCGGTTCATGCCCAGGGCCTCGAGCCAGGCGCGGGCCCGCTCGGGCGCGAGCGGCAGCGTCCGGGTGCGGCCCGGGATCGCGCCGGCGCGGACGCGGGGGTCGGGCGGGGACCAGAAGATGTCGAACGCCGCCTCGAACAGCGGCAGCTCCTCCTTCCGGCTCACGAAGCAGGCGCGCAGGCTGTCGCGGAACGCCGCCTGGTCGCGGAGCGGGATCTCGCCCAGCGCCCGCGTGGCGGTGGCCAGCCGGCCGGGTCCCGCGTCGAGTCCGGCGTCGTGCAGGAGCCTTGCGAACGCGGCCAGCCGGGGCAGGAGATCCGGAGCGTCCGTCATGGGTCCCGCCAAGCGTACGGCGCCTACGGCAGGAGGCGGGCCAGGTCCGGCGCGTGCATCGCCTCGGCCAGCTGCCGGGCGGAGCGGCCGTCGTAGTCGGGGGCCGCGGGGTCGGCGCCGTGGGCCAGGAGCCACTCGATCAGCTCGGGGCTGCGGCCCATGACGGCGCCGTGGATGGGCGCCGCCGACGGGGCCGCGTCGTTCACGCCGGCGCCGGCCGCGAGCAGGAGCTCGGCTACCTCGCGCTGGCCGCCGATCGCGGCGAAGTACAGGGTGGCCAGCTCGTGGACGCCGCGGGCCCGGGCGCGGGCCGGGTCGGCGGCCAGCTCGGCCTCCACGACGTCGCGGCGGCCCAGGACGCAGGCGGTGAAGAGGTCGAGCGGGGCGCCCTTGCTCAGCAGGTACTCGATGATGTCGCGGCGGCCGAGCTGGGTGGCGGCCTCGATCGGCGTCTCGTTCCAGGGCGCGCGGGCGTTCACCAGGTCCGGATGGCGCTCGACGAGCTCCCGGACCCTGTCGAAGTCGCCGTGCGCGGCGCCCACGCACTCCTCGACGATCGACTGGCTCGGCTCCACGCTCATTCAGACCACCTACGCCGGCTGCTGGACCTTCGCCACCAGGTCGGGGACGGCGGGCCGGGCGCGCTCCAGGTCCTCCTGGTACTTCAGCGCGGCGCCCAGCGTCGCGTCCACCAGCGAGGCGTCGATCCGGGACGCGCCCAGCGCGGCCAGGGAGCGGGCCCAGTCCAGCGTCTCGGCCACGCCCGGGACCTTGTACAGGTCCATCTCGCGCAGGCCGTGCACCAGCGCCGCCACCTCGTGGGCCAGCTGGTCCGCCGCCTCCGGAGCCCGGGCGCGCACGATCGCCACCTCCTTCTCCAGCGTGGGGTAGTCGATCCAGTGGTACAGGCAGCGCCGCTTGAGCGCGTCGTGGACCTCTCGCGTCCGGTTCGACGTGATGACCACGAACGGCGGCTGGTTGGCCCGGATCGTGCCCAGCTCCGGGATCGAGACCTGGAAGTCGCTCAGCAGCTCCAGCAGGAACGCCTCGAACTCCTCGTCCGAGCGGTCGATCTCGTCGATCAGCAGGACGGGCGGCACCTCGTCCGCGTTGTCGATGGCGTCCAGCAGCGGCCGGCGGAGCAGGAACTCGGGGCTGAAGATCTCCCGCTCGGCCGCCTGCCGGTCGGCCGCGTCGTTCAGCAGCCGGATGTGCAGGAGCTGGCGCGGGTAGTTCCACTCGTACACGGCGTGGGCGAGGTCGATGCCCTCGTAGCACTGGAGCCGGATCAGCCGCGCCCCCAGCACGTCCGCCATGACCTTGGCGGCCTCGGTCTTGCCCACGCCGGCCTCGCCCTCGATGAAGAGCGGTTTGCTGAGCCGCAGCGCCAGGTAGATGCTGGTCGCCAGGGCGCGGTCGCCGATGTACTTGTGCTCTCCCAGCCGCTCGATGACGTCCTCGATGCTCTGCGGCACGCCGTTGCCCATCGGTTAAAGCGTACTCAGTTCCGGAGCCCGCATCGCGTAGCCAGGCGATCGGCCGCCACTGTCCGCCCGCGGCGGCGACCATCCCCCGGCCATGCAGCCCCTCCCCGATCCCGCCGACCACCGAAGACGACTTCGTCCCGCTCGTCACGACAGGGCGAGTCGCCGAGCTGCACCTGCGGCCCGACCCGCTGACGCACGTGGCGGGCAGGAAGCTCCGGGGCCGGTGGCCCCGGAGCTCCACCGATCAGACGGCCGCTACGCGCTCGCCTGCTCGATCGCGCGGCGCGCCAGCACGCGCGCCAGGTGCAGCTTGTACTCCGGCGACGCGCGCAGGTCACCGGACGGGCTCAGCCCGTCCGACGCGTGCTGCGCCGCCTCCTCCACCGACGCCCCGCCGGCCAGCGCCTGCTCGACCGCGGTGCACCGGACCGGCGTCGGCCCGCAGTTGGTCAGGCCGATCCGCCAGCCGCCGTTCACCTGCTGGGCGCCCGCCGCCACGATCGCCCAGTCGAACAGGCGGCGGCGGAACTTGATGTACTTGTGCGGCCCGTTGGCGACCGGGAACACGACCTCGCACACGAGCTCGTCCGGCTCCAGCGGCGTCGTGAACAGCGCCTGGAAGAAGTCCTTCGCGGCGTGCCGGCGCTTGTTCGTGACGATCTCCGCGTCCAGCATCAGGGCGAGCGTCGGGTAGTCGCCCGCCGAGTCGGCGTGCGCCACGACCCCGCCGATCGTGCCCATGTTGCGGACCTGGTTGTCGCCGACCTCGCCGGCCACGTCGGCCAGGATCGGCAGGTTCTGGCGGACCGTGTCGCTGGTCTGCAGGTCCACGTGCCTCGTCATCGCCCCGACCCGGAGCCGGCCGTCCTCGACGACGATGTAGCTCAGCTCCTGGACCGGGTTGATGTCCACCAGCGCCGTCGGCTTCGCGAACCGGAGGCGCATCAGCGGAATCAGGCTGTGGCCGCCCGCGAGCACCTTCGCCTCCTCGCCGTACTGGCGGAGCAGGTCGCTGGCCTGCTGGACCGACGTGGCCCGGGCGTACTCGAACGCGGCTGGGATCATGCCTTGGCCTCCTTCATCTGCTTCCACAGCCGGTCGGGGCTGGCCGGCATGTCCACGTGCTCGATGCCCAACGGCGCCAGGGCATCGCAGATGGCGTTGATGACCGCGGCGCTGGCCGCGATGGTGCCGGCCTCGCCGATGCCCTTGACGCCCAGCTCGTTCGTGGGCGTCGGCGTCACGGTCCGGTCGAGGGTGAGCGTCGGGATCTCGTTCGCGGTCGGCACGCTGTAGTCGAGCAGCGTGCCCGTCCTGAGCGTCCCGTCCTCCGTGTAGACGACCTCCTCGAAGAGCGCCTGGGCGATGCCCTGGACGATCCCGCCGTGGATCTGCCCCTCAACGATCATCGGGTTGATCACGTTGCCGCAGTCGTCGACCGCGACGTACTTCAGCATCTCGACGCCGCCCGTCTCCGGGTCCACCTCGACGACGCAGATGTGCGCGCCGAACGGCCACACGAAGTTGGGCGGGTCGAAGTAGGCCACCGCCTCCAGGCCGAGCTCCACGTCCTCCGGCAGGCCGGCGCCGTAGGCCGCGAACGCGACCTCGCCGAACGCCTTCCGGTTCTCCGGGCTGCCCTTGACGTAGAAGTGGCCCTGGTCGAAGACCACGTCCTCCTCGGCCGCCTCGAACAGGTGCGCCGCGATCTTCTTCGCCTTGTCGCGCACCTTCCGCGACGCCTTGAGGACGGCCATGCCGCCGACCGCCAGCGACCGGCTGCCGTACGTGCCGTAGCCGAACGCCGGACCCTCGGCGGTGTCGCCGTGGCGCAGCTCGATGGCGTCCACCGGGACGCCCAGCTCGTCCGCCACGATCTGCGGGAACGTCGTGTCGTGGCCCTGGCCGTGGGAGTGGGTGCCGACGTACACGTTCACCGACCCGGTCGGGAACACGCGCACGTGCGCCGACTCGGTCAGCGCCAGGCCGCCGGTGGCGGGCGCCGTCGCCGCGCTGGGGCCGAACCCGCAGATCTCGATCCACGTCGAGACGCCGATGCCCAGGTACCGGCCCCGCGCCCGCGCCTCCTGCTGGTCGCGGCGGAACTGCTCGTAGCCGACCAGCTCCAGCGCCCGGGTCAGCGAGCCGTCGTAGTTGCCCGAGTCGTAGACCAGGCCGAACGGGCTGGTGTGCGGGAACTCCGTGATGAAGTTCCTGCGCCGCACCGCGACCGGGTCCATCCCGATCTCCCTGGCGAACAGGTCGACCATCCGCTCGACCAGGTGCGTCGCCTCGGGACGGCCCGCGCCCCGGTAGGGATCGGTCGGCACGCGGTTGGTGAGCACGCCGACCGTCCGCGACGCGACCTGCTTCCAGACATACGCGCCCGGCAGCAGGCACGCGCAGGTCTGGAACGCCCCGAACGTGCCGATGTACGCGCCCAGGTCCAGGTACTGCGTGATCTTGAGACCGAGCAGCTGGCCGTCCCGGTTGCCGGCGATCTCCACGTCGAAGATCTGGCCGCGCCCGTGCGTCGCGTTCTGGAGGTTCTCGGTCCGCGTCTCGGTCCACTTGACCGGCCGGCCCAGGATCTTCGCGGCCGCGGGGACCAGGTAGTCCTCGGGATACGGGCTGATCTTGCTCCCGAAGCCCCCGCCCACGTCCGGCGAGATGACGCGAAAGCGGTTCTCGGGGATGCCCATGGCGCCGCCGACGAACAGCCGGATGAAGTGCGGGCTCTGGCTCGACAGCCAGACCGTCATCGCCTGGTCCGCGCGGCGCCACTCGGCGATCACGCCGCGGCCCTCCATCGGCGTCGGCGCCAGCCGCTGCTGGAGGATGCGGTGCTTCAGGGTGACCTCCGCCTCGGCGAACGCGGCCTCGGCGTCGGGGCTGAACGTCATGTCCCAGCCGACGTTGTCGGGCGCGCCCTCGTGCACCTTCGCGGCGCCGGGCTCCAGCGCCTTCTCCAGGTCCATCACGGCGGGCAGCGGCTCGTAGTCCACGATGACCTGCTCGGCCGCGTCGGCCGCGTGGTACTTGGTGTCGGCGATCACCACCGCGACCGGCTCGCCCTGGAAGCACACCTCGCTCTCGGCGATCGGGAACCGGTCCGGCACGGTCTTCTTCTCGGGGACGAACGCCGGCGCGACCGGCATGAATCCCGCGAGCACCTTCTTGAAGTCAGCCGCCGTCAGGACCGCGACGACGCCCTGCGCATTCCGTGCGTCGGTGACGTCGATGGAGCGAATGCGCGCGTGCGCGTGCGGGCTGCGCACGACCGCGGCGTACGCGGTGTGCGGGCGGACGAAGTCGTCGATGTACTGGCCGTGGCCCTGGATCAGGCGCGGATCCTCGCGCCGCTGGATCCGGGCCCCGACCATCGTCGTGATGGCCATCGCTCGCTACGCTCCCGCGACGGGCGAGGCCGAGGGGGCCGGCGCGGGCGCCGTGCCGTTCATCGTCTTCGCCGCGGCGGCCACGGCCTTGACGATGTTCACGTAGCCGGTGCAGCGGCAGAGGTTGCCCTCCAGCCCCTTGCGGATCTCGTCGTCGCTCGGGCTGGGGTTCTGCTCGATCAGGTACGCCGCGGCCATGATGAAGCCCGGCGTGCAGTAGCCGCACTGGAGTCCGTGCTCGTCCCAGAACGCCTGCTGGATCGGGTGCAGCGTGCCGTCGGCGGCCGCCATGCCCTCGATCGTCTTGACGTCGTGGCCATCCGCCTGGACCGCGAACAGCGTGCACGATTTCACCGCCTTCCCGTCCACGTGCACGGTGCAGGCGCCGCACTGGCTGGTGTCGCAGCCGACGTGCGTTCCCGTCAGCCCGGCCACGTCTCTGAGGTAGTGCACCAGCAGGAGTCTCGGCTCGACCTCGTCCTCCCGGTGGTGTCCATTCACGGTGACTGAGACTTTGTGCTTCATGCAGCTCCTCCAGATTCAGGACTGCCCGGCAGAGAGAACAGGCAGAGAACGGTTGGTGATGTTGCGCGATACCAAACTCACGTTCTCCTGGGTGAGAGGTCAGTATATTCGTGGGCAGAGTGGAGATCGAGAACCAGTTCGAAGTGGCGGCATCACCCGACAGGGTCTACTCCTTCCTGCTCGACGTCAACAGGGTCGTCACCTGCATGCCGGGGGCCGAGCTCTCGGAGGTCGTGGACCCGACGACGTTCAAGGGCAAGGTACGCATCAAAGTCGGTCCGATCACCGTTTCGTATAACGGAACGGCGAGCATCTCCGAGCGCGACGAAGCGGCGCGCTCAGCGACGCTCCAGGCGGACGGCCGCGAGACCACGGGTCCCGGTTCCGCGCGCGCGACGGCGCGCATGAGCGTGCAGGACGCGGGCGGCGGCACGTCCACGGTCCGGCTGGTCACGGACTTCACCGTCGCCGGCCGCATCGCGAACTTCGGCCGCGGCGTCATGGAGGACGTGTCGAAGCGCCTGGTCAGCCAGATGGCGGACTGCATCAAGGCCAACCTGGAGACGGCCGAGGAACCGGCGGCCCCGCCGGCGCCGGCGCCGGCGGAGAACGGCGAATCCGGAGCGACGGCGCCCGGGACCACGCCCGCCGCCGCGACGCCGGCGGTGGCCCCCGCGCCTTCCCGGCCCGTCAACGCGCTCGGCCTGTTCTTCTCCGTCCTCTGGGCCCGCATCCGGCGCCTGTTCGGCGGCCGCTGACCGTGGCGCCCCGCTTCGAGCAGTTCTTCTCGGTCCGCCGGTTCCCGCTGCTGACGAACCTCTCCTTCTCCCCGGACGGGCAGGACCTGGCGTACGTCCACGACGGCTCCGGCCAGATGAACCTGTGGCGGCAGCCCGTCACGGGCGGCGACCCGGCCCAGCTCACCCACCTGGTCGAGGACTCGGTCCGCCACCACGCCTGGACGCCGCACGGCTTCGTCGTGGGGATCGACCACCACGGCGACGAGCAGTGGCAGCTCCACCGGCTGCCGGACGCCGGCGGGACGCCGGCGGCGCTGGTGGGCCAGGAGCGCGTCCAGCTCCGGGTCGGCCACCTCCACCCCGACGGCGAGCGGCTGACGTTCAGCGGCAACCTGACGCGGCCCACCGACGTGGGCGTGTACCTGCTGCACATTCCAGACGGCGAGCACCGGCCGCTGGTCGAGGACGAGGGCAGCTTCTTCGCCGGCCCGTGGCACCCCGATGGGCGCCGCGCCGCGGTCGTGCACTTCAAGGGCAACGACGACCAGGAGGTGTTCGTCCTGGACGTCCACAGCGGCGAGCGGGTCCCGCTCACGACGCACGAGGGCCAGGAGCAGAACTACCCGGTCGGCTTCGGCGCGGACGGCGAGCACGTCTACCTGGGCACGAACCGGGACCACGAGTTCACGTGGCTGGCCCGGCGCTCGCTGGACGGCGACAGCCATCTGGAGCCGGTCTGGCGCGGCGACTGGGACGTCGAGCAGGCGGCGATGGACGAGGCCGGACGGCGCCTGGCCTGGGTCGTCAACGAGGACGGCGTGTCCACGTATCACGCCCGCGACCTGGACACGGGCCGGGATGTCCCGGTGCCGGCCCTGCCCGCGGGGTCGTGCACGCACTTCGCGATCTCGCCCGACGGGCGCCGGATCGCGGCCTGCATCGGCACCGCGACCAGCCCGGCCGACGTGTACGTCGCCGACCTGGAGACCGGCGCCGTGACCCGGCTGACGCACAGCTTCACCGGCGGCGTGCCCGAGTCGGACATGACGGCGCCCACGCTGGTGCGATTCGCGACCGCCGACGGCCGCCAGGTGCCGGCGTGGCTGTACCGGCCGCGGGGCGCCGGGCCGCACCCCGTGCTGGTCTCCATCCACGGCGGGCCCGAGGCCCAGGAGCGGCCCGGCCCCGCCGCCACGTTCGCGTTCTACCAGTACCTGCTGAGCCGCGGGATCGGGGTGCTGGCCCCGAACATCCGGGGCAGCACGGGCTACGGCAAGACGTACCAGTCGCTGATCCACCGCGACTGGGGCGGCGCGGAGCTGCGCGACATCGAGTCGGCCGCGCGCTACCTGCGGGGCCTGGACTGGGTCGATTCGGCCCGGCTGGCCGTGTACGGCGGCTCGTTCGGCGGCTTCGCGACGCTGTCGGCGATGACCCGGCTGCCGGCGTACTGGGCCTGCGGCGTGGACATCGTCGGGCCGTCCAACCTGGTCACGTTCGCCCGGGCGGTGCCCCCGTTCTGGAAGCACATGATGCGGAAGTGGGTCGGCGACCCGGACGACGACCACGACCTGCTCGTCGAGCGCTCGCCGATCACGTACGTCGAGGACGTCCGCGCGCCGCTCCTGGTCCTCCAGGGGGCGCACGACCCGCGGGTGGTCCAGGCCGAGTCCGACCAGATGGTCGAGCGGCTGCGCGCCCTGGGCCGAGAGGTGGAGTACCACGTCTTCGAGGACGAGGGCCACGGCTTCACCAAGCAGGCCAACCAGGTCCGGGCGTACCGGCTGGTGGCCGACTTCCTGGAGCGCCGGCTGGCGGTCGCCGGGTGACACCGGCCGAGGCCCGCGAGCGGATCCGGGCCTGCGCCGACCTCAACGCGTTCATCTCGGTGACGGAGGAGGACGGCGACGGGCCTGTGGTCGCCGTCAAGGACCTCGTGGACGTCCGGGGCACGGTCACCACGGGCGGCGGCCTGCTCCTCCCGGCGACGCCGGCCCGGCGCGACGCCCCGGTCGTCCGGCGGCTGCGCGCGCACGGGTGCGTGATGATCGGCAAGGCGAACCTGCACGAGTGGGCGTACGGCGTGACCAGCCAGAACCCCCACTACGGCGGCGTCCGCAACCCGCGGGCGCCCGACCGGATCCCCGGCGGCTCCTCGGGTGGCTCGGCCGCCGCGGTGGCGGCGGGGCTGTGCGACTGGGCGATCGGGAGCGACACGGGCGGCTCCATCCGGATCCCGGCCTCGTTCTGCGGCGTCGTGGGCTTCAAGCCGACGCTGGGCAGCGTCGAGACCGAGGGCGTGGTGCCGCTCAGCCGCACCCTGGACACGCTGGGCCCGCTCGCGCCGGACGTCCGTTCCGCGGTCACCGCGCTGGAGATGATGACCGGCTGGACGGGCCTGCTCCCGGCGGAGCCGCGGCCGCTGGCCGCGCTCCGCGTGGCGGCCGCGCGAGGCTGGGACGAGGGTCTGGACCCGGAGCTCGCGGCCGCCTACGCGCGGGCCACGGAGGGGCTGCCGGTCGTCGACCTGCCCGACCGGCGGCGGATGGGCGCGGCGGGCCTGACGATCCTGCGCGCCGAGGCCGCCGCGTTCCACCGCGACTGGCTGGAGCAGTACCCGGACCGCTATGGGGACGAGGTGCGCCGGATCCTCGAGCAGAGCCTGGAGGTCACGCGGCGCGAGTACACGGAGGCGCTGCTCGAGCAGTCGCGCATCCGGGTCGAGACCGAGGCGGCGATGGACGGCTGGGACGCGGTGGTGGTGCCGACGACCCGGGTGATGCCGCCGCGGCCGGGCGAGCCGTACGACCGCGGCAACCTGACCGGGTACACGCGGCCGTTCAACACGACGGGGCAGCCCGTGGTGACGGTGCCGGCGCCCCTGCCCGAGGACGCGATCCCGATCGGCATCTCGGTCGTCGGCCGCTTCGGCGGCGACGCCGGCGTCGCCGAGGTGGCGCTGGCGCTGGAGACCGCCTGGCGGACGTAACCGGCCGCCAGTGCGCATATCATGCGCACCAGTTGACTCCGCAACCACTCGACGGATCACTGGAGAGAGATGGACATGGGAAAGCTGGCGCTGTTGCTGGCGTTCGCCCTCGCCGCGACGGCCTGCGCGGGCGGTGCCTCCTCGTCTTCGAACACGCCGTCCGGCCCGATCAAGATCGGGCTGCTCACCTCGCTGACCGGCAACTACGCCCCGCTGGGCACCAACGACAAGCTGGCGGCCCAGCAGATGACGGACGAGGTCAACGCGAAGGGCGGGATCAACGGCCGCAAGATCGAGCTCGACATCGTCGATGACGCCTCGGACCCCAACCAGACGGTCGTCCAGCTGACCAGGCTGATCGACGACGGCGTGGTCGCGATCCAGGGGCCGCCCCAGTCGACCGCCGAGCTGGCGATCAAGCCGCTGGTCAACGAGAAGAGGATCCCGGACGTCTCGGTCGGCGCCGCCGACCAGCAGGTGCTGCCGCCGACGCCGTACCTGTGGCAGACGACGCCGCTGTCCAGCCAGGTCGCCACGGCCTGCCTGAAGTTCCTCCAGCAGCAGGGCAAGACGCGGCTTGCCATGCTGACCGACACCAAGAACGCGTACGCCATCGCCGGCCACGACACCACGCAGCAGAAGCTGGGCGGCTACGGCCTGACGCTGGTGGACGACGAGTCGTTCGAGACGACCCAGACCAACTTCGGCCCCCAGATCGCCAGGATCCAGGCCGCGAAGCCGGACCTCCTGCTGGTCTGGGCGACCGGCGCCCCGCCCGTGGTGATCACCAAGCAGTGGGCGGCCGCCAGCACGGGCATCCCGCTGATGATGACCGCCGCCGAGGCGTCCCCCCTCTACCTGACGCCGTCCGGCGCGGCCGCCGAGAACGTGTACGTGCAGGCCACGCTCGGCGTGATCGGCCAGTCCGTGCCCGCGAGCAACAAGTACAAGAAGCTGATCGACGGGTTCGCCGGGCCGTTCCAGCAGGCCAACAACATCTGGCCGCCGCAGTTCGCCTGGGACTCGATGATCGCGATGTCCTTCCTGTTCGACGCGATCAAGCGCAAGGGCGCCACGTCCGAGGGCATCCGGGCCGGTCTCGACAGCATCAGCCTGGACACGCCGCAGGGCCACTACACGTACACGTCCGGCAAGCACTACGGCATGCCCGACTCGTCCAACCTGATGAGCCAGGTCAAGGGCGGCCAGTTCGTCCCCGTCGGAATCACGACGGCCGAGCTGGCGAGCGCCGGCCAGAAGTAGCCCGGGCTTCGTGCTGGAAGCCGCCGACCTGACGCGCCGGTTCGGCGGCGTCGTCGCCGTGGACGGCGTGTCCCTGCGCGTCGGCGAGGGCGAGCTGGACGGCGTGATCGGGCCGAACGGGGCGGGCAAGTCCACCCTGTTCCACCTGGTCGCCGGCCACCTGCGGCCCAACGCCGGGCGGGTGCGGTTCGCCGGCCGCGACATCACGGACGTGGCGCCGGACCGGCGGGCCCGGCTGGGCATCGCGATCGCGTTCCAGGCCGTCCGCCTGTTCCGGGGCATGACGGTGCTGGAGAACGTGATGGTGGGCGCCCACGCGTCCACCCGGCACGGGATCTGGGAGGCGTTCCTGCGCCTGCCGCGCCACCGCCGCGAGGAGCGCGCGATCCTGGAGCGGGCGGAGCGGGCGCTGGACCGGGTGGGGCTGGCCGGCGCGGCGGGCCGGCCGGCCGAGTCGCTGCCGATCGGCCAGCAGCGCGCGGTCCAGGTCGCCCGCGCTCTGTGCGGGGAGCCGCGCCTGCTGCTGCTGGACGAGCCCGCGTCGGGCCTGCGGGCGGCGGAGCGGCAGCGGCTGGCGGGCCTGCTGCGCGACCTCCGGGCGGAGGGCCTGTCGATGCTGCTGATCGAGCACGACGTGGCGTTCGTGACGCAGCTGGCGGGCCGGATCACGGTGATGGACCGGGGCCGGGTCATCGCGGAGGGCCCGCCGGAGCGCATCCGCGAGGACCCGGCGGTGATCGCGGCCTACCTGGGCCGCGAGCGGGAGCGGGTCGCCAGTGCGTGAGGCGACGCCGGATACTCGGCGTGGCTCGGCCGGCGGCTGGACGACGCCTTGGAGTGCCGGACGATGAGCGGGGCCTCCGGTGGGCCAACACTGTGCACGCCTTGGGTGGCAACCAGGCCACGAGCGGCCCTTGCCGTACGGCCGCCACGCCGTGAACTGGTCCATGAGGTGGCCGCGGTACGGCAACGCTCGGTTGCGAACCACTTGCCACCCAGAGGTGGCACCATGCGAGACCGGCGGAGCTTCCCCTCGCTGGACCAGCGCTCCGGGACGCCGCGCGACGGCCTGGCGGCCCAGGCCGGAGCCCCGGCATGACCCCGCTGCTGAGCGTTCGCGACCTCGTCGTCCGCTACGGCCAGGCCACGGCGCTGGACGGGGTCAGCCTCGAGCTCGGCGCCGGCGAGATGGTCGCCCTGGTCGGGCCCAACGGCGCCGGCAAGACGACCCTGCTCAACACGATCTCCGGGCTCCTCCGGCCCGCGGGCGGCGAGTGCGCCGTCGCCGGGCGCGTCGCCCAGGTGCCCGAGGGGCGGCAGCTGTTCGCCGACATGAGCGTCGAGGACAACCTGCGCCTGGGCGCCTGGACCGTCCGCGACCGCAGTCCTGCCCGCGTGTACGAGCTGTTCCCGCCGCTGGCCGCGATGCGCCGGCGCCAGGCCGGGACGCTGTCCGGCGGCGAGCAGCAGATGGTGGCGGTCGGCCGCGCGCTGATGGCCCGGCCCGACCTCCTGGCCGTGGACGAGCTGTCGCTGGGCCTGGCCCCGCGCGTGGTGGACGACCTGGCCGAGCACCTGGGGCGGCTGAACCGCGACACCGGCATGGCCGTGCTGCTGGTCGAGCAGAACGCCCGCCTGGCGCTGGACCTGTGTCCCCGCGCCTACGTGCTGGAGAGCGGCCGCATCGCGGCCAGCGGCCCGTCGGCCGAGCTGGGCCAGAGCGCCGCCATCCGCGCCGCGTACCTGGGCGGCGCCATGGACGAGCTCCAATGAGCCTCCTCCTCCAGTACCTGGCCAGCGGCATCGCCACCGGCTGCACGTTCGCGCTCGTCGCCACCGGCTTCGTCGCGATCTACCGGGTCACGCGGGTGGTCAACTTCGCGCAGGGGGCGTTCGCGGTCGTCGGCGGCATGTCCGCGTTCGCGCTGCTGAGCCACGGCCTGCCCCACGTGCTGGCCGAGGCCCTGGCCGTGCTCCTGGCGGCCGTCGTCGGGCTGCTGGTGGGCCTGGGCGCGATCGGCCGCCGGGGCACCCCCGTCCTTGCCTCGCTGATCATCACGCTCGGCATCGGCATCGGCTCGTACGCCGTCCTGATCCTGGCGTTCGGCGACCAGCCCGTCTCCTTCGACGGCGTGGGCGGCGCGCTGGCCGTCGCGGGCGTGACGATGCCCCGCCAGTTCCTGCTCGTCGCCGCCGTGACCGCCGCCGCGTTCGCCGCCCTCGCCCTCTTCTTCAACCGCACGTACCTGGGCCGGGCGCTGACCGCCTGCTCCAGCAACCCGCACGCGGCCCGCCTCGTCGGCATCGACACGACGCGCATGGGTCTGGTCTCGTTCGCGCTCGGCGGCGCGCTGGGCGGCCTGGCCGGCGTGCTGCTGACCCCGCTCCAGCCGGTGGCGTTCAACTCGGACGTCGGCCTGGCGATCAACGGCTTCGCCGCCGCCGTGTTCGGGGGCATCCTGCGGCCGGGCACGGCCCTGGTCGGGGCGCTGGTGCTGGGCGTGGCCGAGGCGCTGGTCGCCGGCTACTCGCGGGCCTCGTTCCAGAGCGGCGTCGCCCTCGTCCTGATGCTGGCCCTGATGGTCTGGCAGGCCAGCCGGCGGCCCGCGATCGCGGAGGACGCGGCGTGAGGCGCCGCCTGGGAATCGGGCTCGGCGTGGCCATCGCGATCGGGACACTGCTGCTGCCGATCGCCCTGGACGACTCCCAGCTCACGGTCTACGTGTTCATCGGGCTGGCCACGATCGTGGTCGCCGGCCTCTCGCTGCTGATGGGCTACGCCGGCCAGGTGTCGCTGGGCCAGGGCGCCTTCTACGCGATCGGCGCGTACACGACCGCGCTGCTGGCCAAGCTGCTCGGCCTGCCGCCGCCGCTGGCGCTGGCCGCCGCGACCGCGGGCACGGCCGCGATCGCGGTGGTCGTCGGGCTGCCCCTGCTGCGCCTCCGAGGCCACTACCTGGCGTTCGCCACGCTGGCGTTCCAGCTGATCGTGCTCTCCGTGATCGGCGAGGCGCGCGGCCTGACCGGGGGCGACATCGGGCTGCCGGGCGTGCCCACCCTGTCGATCGGGCCCGTGGCGCTGGAGGGCCAGTACCGCACGTTCGTGTTCGCGTACATCGTGTGGGCGCTGGCCGCGCTGGCGCTGCTCCTGAACCGCAACCTGGTCCGCTCGCGGCCGGGCCGGGCGCTGCGGGCGCTGGCGACCAGCGAGGCCGGGGCGCTGGCGGCGGGCGTCTCGGTCGGCCGCCTCAAGCTCCAGGTGTTCGCCCTGTCGGCGGCGTACGCGGGGCTGGCCGGCGGCGTGTACGCGTTCTTCCTGAGCTACATCGCGCCGGGCTCGTTCCCGGTCCTGCTCTCGATCCAGTTCCTGATCATGGCGACGGTGGGCGGCCTCGGCTCCATCACCGGCTCGCTGGTCGGCGCCACGGTCATCACGCTGCTGGTGCAGGTGCTGACCGCCGTCGGGACGCTGCCGGGCATGCCGCTCCACGCCCCGGCCGTGTTCTCCTACGCCGTATATGGGCTGGTGCTCGTGCTGATCCTGCTGCTGCTGCCGGAGGGCCTGGTGCCCGCCGTCCAGCGCCGGTGGCGCGGTGCCTGAAGGCACCAAGGACGTCATCCCGGGCGTCTTCAGCCGTCACGCCGAGGCGTACCGGGACCGGGTCGCCTCCGCGGTGGCCCGCGGCGAGGCGCGGGGCCGGACCCGGGTGGTCGAGCTGCTCGCGCCCGCGCCGGGCGAGCGCGTCCTCGACCTGGGCTGCGGTCCCGGCATCCTGTCGCTGCCGCTCGGCGAGGCGGTGGGCGCCGGCGGCCTGGTGCTCGCCGTGGACCTGGCGGCGGGCATGCTCGACGTCCTGCGGGCGGCGGCCCCGCCCCAGGTCGCCGTGGCGCGGATGGACATGGAGGCGCTGGGCGCGCGCGACGCCGCGGTCGATGCCGTGGCCGCCGGCCACTCGCTGCAGTTCTGCCCCGACCTGGACCGGGCGCTCGGCGAGGCCCGGCGGGTGCTGCGGCCGGGCGGCCGGTTCGCGCTCAGCCTGCCCCGGGGCGGCGCCGCCAGCCCCGCCTGGGACGTCCTCACCGAGGTCTTCGACCGGCGCCTGCCCGCCCCGGCGCACCCGGCCGACGGCCACGCCACCCGCCAGCTCGTGGGCGACGACCACCGCCTGGTGGCCGCCGTGGCCGCGGCGGGCTTCGTGGCCGTCGCGCTGGAGCGGGTCGAGGAGGTGAGCGTCTACGCGAGCCCGGCCGAGCTGGTCGGCATGACCCTCAGCTGGTGGGCGTGCGCCTGGCGGCTGGAGTCCGTGCCGGAGCCGCTGCGCGACGCCGTCCAGGCCGAGGCGCTCCAGGCGCTGCGCGACCGGCTGGGCGACGGCCCGCTGACCGTGCCCGGCACGAGCGTGGTCGTCAGCGCCCGAGTGCCACCAGGCCCGCGCCGCCCGCGGCCGTGATCGCGACCACCGCCCACGGCGGCATCCGGACCACGGCCAGCAGCCCGAGCGCGACCAGCGCGAGGCCGACGTCGGCCGGGCCGTGGATGGCCCCCGTGAACACCGGGTCGTAGAGCGCCGCCAGCAGGAGGCCGACGACCGCCGCGTTGACGCCGCGCAGCGCCGCGCGCAGCGGCGGCGCCCCATGGAGCAGGCCCCAGAACGGCAGCGCGCCGACGACGAGCAGGAGCGCGGGCAGGAAGATCGCGACCAGGGCCAGCGCCGCGCCCGCCACCCCGCCCGGCGGCCCCTGCTCGACCGCTCCCAGGTACGCCGCGAACGTGAACAGCGGGCCCGGCACCGCCTGGGCGGCGCCGTAGCCGGTCAGGAACCGGGGCTCGCTGACCCAGCCCGGGGCCACGACGGCCGCGCGCAGCAGCGGCAGCACCACGTGGCCGCCGCCGAACACCAGGGCGCCCGAGCGGAAGTACGCGTCGAACGCGGCCAGCGCCGGGCTGGCCACGGCGCGGCGGAGCAGCGGCAGCACCACGAGCAGCGCGCCCAGCGCCGCGAGGGAGGCGGCCGCGACGCGCCTGCCGATCGGGACCGCGACCGGCCGCACGTCCGGCCCCTCGACCTGGCGCGCGAGCACCGTCCCGGCCAGGCCGCCGCCGGCGATGACGGCGAGCTGGCCGGGCGTCCCGGGCAGCGCCAGGGCCACCACCGCCGCCGCGAACGCGATGCCCAGGCGGCGCCGGTCGGGGGCGAGCGCGTGCGCCATCGTCCAGACGGCCTGGGCGACGACGGCCACCGCCACGACCTGGAGCCCGCGCAGCCAGCGCAGGTCCGCGGTCCCCAGGTGGGTGCTGGCGTACGCGAACGCGACCAGCGCGATGGCGGACGGCAGGGTGAAGCCGGCCCACGCGAGCAGGCCGCCGGGGAGGCCGGCCCGCGTCATCCCGATCGCGATGCCGAGCTCGCTGCTGGCCGGCCCGGGCAGCAGCTGGCACAGCGCCACCAGGTCCGCATACGCGGCCTCGTCGAGCCAGCGCCGGCGCCCCACGTACTCGTCGCGGAAGTAGCCCAGGTGGGCCACCGGGCCGCCGAAGGAGGTGAGTCCCAGGCGCAGGGCGACCAGGAAGACTTCCAGGGCTTTCCTGATGGAGCCGCCCCCTCTCGCCCGTCAGAGCTCGCGGAGGTCGATGACGCGCTTCGCCTTGCCCTCGGAGCGGGGCAGGGCGCCCGGCGCCAGCACCGTGACGGACACCGTCAGCCCGATCGTCTCCTTGACCGCCGCCTCGGCCCGCTCGCGGAGGCCGACGTGGTCGGCGTCCGCCCGCGCCTCGATGCGCACCTGGAGCGTGTCGAGCCGGTGGCTCTCGCGGTCCACCACCAGCTGGTAGTTCCCGGTCAGGCCGTCCACGCCCAGCAGGATGTCCTCGACCTGCGAGGGGAACACGTTCTCGCCGCGGACCACCAGCATGTCGTCCGTGCGGCCTTGGATCTTGCGCATGCGCCGGAACGGGCTGCCGCACGGGCACGGCTCGTCCACCAGCACCGTGCGGTCGCGCGTGCGGTAGCGGACGACCGGGCTCGCCTCGCGCGTCAGCGACGTCACGACCAGCTCGCCCGGCTCCCCGGCCGGGACCGGCCGGCCGGTCTCCGGGTCCACCACCTCGGCGAGGTAGTGGTCCTCGAACACGTGGAGGCCGTCGTGGTG
>Ga0066661_10000070_pt1 | contig 23806 bp, 20 predicted proteins | sample GraSoiAngelo_110_FD_66454 | JGI IMG/M metagenome (GOLD analysis project Ga0066661, IMG submission 66454) | Grasslands soil microbial communities from the Angelo Coastal Reserve, California, USA - 14_0903_12_30cm | ecosystem: Environmental > Terrestrial > Soil > Grasslands | place: USA... | reverse complement strand
GCGCCGCAGGCGGGCTTGTTGGTGAGCACGCGATAGCCGTCGTATTTCACGTTGGGAATGTCGTAGATCGCGCCCAACAGCGCGCCGGAGTAAAGCACAGTGACTGGGCCGTAGCCGCAGTACGCGCCGCCGTCCTGCACCACGCGAGCCGCCACGGCGCTGATTTTGCCCTCACGCGTCAGACCGACTTTCAGGTCCACAATGGTGATCGGCCGGCCGCGATGCGCATAGAACACCTCTTCGCGCGTGTAGGTGATCTTCACCGGACGCTTGGCCTTCTTGGCAAGCACCGCCGCGGCCACCTCGAGCGGGATCACTTCACTCTTACCGCCAAACCCGCCGCCCACCAGCGGCTTGATGACGCGGATCTGGCTCATGGGCATTTCGCAGACTTCGGAGACGGTGCGGTGCAGGTAGTAGGGCACCTGCGTCGAGGAGTGCACGGTTAGCCGCCCGTTGGGCTCCCAAATAGCCAGCGTCGAATGCGGCTCCATCGCGGCGTGGGTGACCTCGGCGGCGTAGTAATGCTCCTCGCGGACGAAGGTTGCATTGGCGAAGCCTTGCTCCAGGTTCCCGAACTCGTGGTGGTACTCCTTCTCGATGTTGTGCGGCTTGCTCTCGTGGATCCAATCAGCCGCCGCCTTCATCGACTCCAGCGGATCGAACCACGCCGGGAGCGGGTCGTAGTCCACCTCAATCAGCTCCAGCGCTTCCTCGGCGATTTCGGCGCTGGTGGCAGCGACCGCGGCGACGTTGTCGCCGATGTAGCGCACCCGATCGAGTGCAAAGACACACTCGTCGTGCCCGATGGGCAGGATGCCGTAGGGATTGGGCGCGTCGCGGCCGGTTGCGACCGCTTTGACGCCCGGCAGCGCTTCCGCTTTCGAGGTATTGATGGCCCGGATGCGCGCGTGCGCATGCGGCGAGTGCAGGATCTTGCCGAAGAGCATTCCCGGCGCAACAAGGTCGTCGGCGTATTTACCCAGGCCGGTCACTTTTCCCGGGGCGTCGGTCATGGGGAGCGGCTTGCCGATCACAGAGTGTGGCGCCATGTCTCAGCTCCCTACCGGGGCGGTTTTCGCGGCTTCGCGCGCCTGCGCGCGCTCGATCGCAAGCTTCACTGACTCGTAGATCTGCATGTAGCCTGTGCAGCGACACAGGTTCGAGGAAAGCGCCAGGCGAATCTCCTCGAGCGTAGGATTGGGATTGTGATCGAGCAGCGCCTTGGTGGCAATCAGGAAGCCGGGCGTGCAGTAGCCGCACTGAGCGCCGCCTGCAACCGCGTAGCCCTCCTGCACCGGGTCTAGCTCGCCCGGGGGCGCGATGCCCTCAACAGTCACGATTTCGCAGTCCTGGTAGCACGAGGCGATTGCCACACAGCTCAGCATCGGCACGCCGTCCACCAGAACCGCGCAGCAGCCGCAGCTCGAGTCGTCGCAACCGCGCTTCGAGCCGGTCAGACTCAAGTCCTCGCGCAGCACGTCAAGCAGCAGCTTTTCCGCCGGCGCGGCGATTTCGCGCAATTCGCCGTTTACCTTCAACCGAATCAGTTCTTTCGTCATCGTGCCTGATACCTCAGTCGAGAGAGAACCGTTTTCAACCTTTGGGCGGGCACCGCACGCCGTGCCCTACACGAAGCACCCATCGCTTGTAGCCCGCGTCTTTAGACGCGGAGCCTTCTGCTGCCAGCGAACATCCCCGCCTCTGAAGAGGCGGGCTACTGACATTAATTCCCTCGGCCATGCCCCGCCTGCAACCAGGCGCCCTAATATCCGAAATTCGCGGGCGCCGAAAATGCGTGCTGTCTTACGCCAAGCGATTCAACACGGCAGGCGCCGAGCAAATTCAAGTACTCGCGCCGGTCGGCGACGCCGGCGACCCAGCGCGCAAGCCATTTCTCGAAATCTTCGACCTGGCGGCTCTGCTCGTGATACTGGCTGAAGAAAGCGTGGTCGCGGCCGTAGTATCCCTGCACCGGCGAGGGATGCGCGCCCCAAGGCTCGTGCACCACCGCCGCCACCAGGAATCCCGGGATGAGCGTGCGGTTGGGGTCGGAGGCAATCACTTCCGGGGCGACGATCTCCTCAGCCACCACGATCACTTTGCGCGCAGCGCGCGCCCCGTCCACCGCTACGCCCAGGTTGCCCCACAGGTGCGTATTGCCGAATTGGTCTGCACGCTGCGCGTGAAGGATGGCCACGTCGGGTCGCAACGCGCGCACGGCAACTAATTTCTCTTCGTTCACCGGCGACGGGAACTCGCGCAGGTTGCCATTTTTCTTGAGCAGGTCGCTGCCCAGCGTCGAATAAGTGGGCATGAAGGGCACACCCAGGGCGCCGGCATGCAGCCCGAGCGCCAGGGTAAAGTTCGAGTAATCCACCATCTGCACTGGGCGAGGAATGTTGTGCTCAACCGCGCGGCGCAGGCCATAGCCCACGCCGGCGGAGACGTTGCCTACCCACGCCGCCAGCACGTGTGAAACGCAGCCCGCGCCGATCAGTTGATCGAACAGGATGTCGGAAATCGGCCCGACCAGCGTCAGGTCGCGCCGCCCCTGACGGATCAGCTCGTGCCCCGCAGCAAAGGGGATCATCTGCTCGAGCTGCGCTCCCAGCAGCACCATCGAGCCCGACGGCACGTGCTCGGCAACAGCCTGCTGCATGGAGATGAGTTTGGACGCGGCGCTCATTCTCTTGGGATATTTCTAACGGCCTCTCCAAACGGGCACGCGCTTTTCGAGGAAAGCGCAAATACCTTCCTGCGCGTCTTCAGTTTTCATCAGCCGGTTCAAATAAAGCTCTTCAGCTGCGCGCAGGCTGCGGTCGAAATCGAGCCCCGTGGATTTCCACAGCGCGCGACGCGTCATGCCCAGCACGGCCGGGCTGCGCAAGCGCAGCTCAGCCAGTAATGCATCAACCTCCGCGTTAAGCTGGTCGTCAGGAACCACCCGTGTGGCCAGCCCTAATTGTTGCGCCTCTCGAGCGGGAATCGCGCGCCCAGTCAGGATTAGATCCAGTGCCGCGCGCGGTCCCACCAAGCGCGGAAGCATCACCATCGCCACCGGCGGAAAGCAGCCGAGTTTGATCTCGGGCTGGCCGAATTGCGCCGATTCGGCAGCGACGACAAAATCGCAAGAGGTTGCCAGCTCACAGCCGCCGCCCAAGCAATGACCATGCACAGCGGCAATGGTGACGCAGTCGGCGTGCCAGAGCCGCCGGAAGATGGCGTGAAAAGCGGCAAGCATCTCGGCCACGCGATCCGGAGCGTGATCCCGAACTTCTGCTCCAGCCGAGAAGCCTTTTGGTCCCGCGCCCCGGAAAATGACATAAGCGTTCTGGTCCGGGAGCGAGCTGAGCGCTTGATCGAGCGCGCGCATCATGGGGATATCAATGATGTTGAGCGGCGGGCGATCGAGTGTGATCCAGAGCGTCGAGCCTTGCGCGCGAACATGGACTGTCTCGGCGACGGATTCGCGCTCGGTCATCGGTTGGTCCAGAAGCGGTTGGGGTCGAGTTCGCGCATGACGGCCAGTTCGGCGCCGCTGGGCGGCAAAGTTTCGAGCAAGTCGTCGGCCACGCGCAGAGTCCAGCCGGTATTGCCCAGCACGTCTTCGACGCGCACGCCCGGATGCACCGAGGCGAGGTAGGCCTCACCGTCGTTGCTAAAACGCAGCACGCCAAGCGTGGTGATGACCGCGGAGGGCCCGGAGCGCAGCGGCAATCCCTGCGCGCGCCGCCAACTATCGCCCGAGCCAAAGCCGGGCGAGGTGACATGTTTCACCCGTTCGACCAGGCGATTGCGGTCGTGTTCGAGCAACACCACGGTGCGCTGCGCCAGGCAGGCGATGTCGCAGGCTCCACCCGAGCCGGGCAGGCGAATGTCCTGGCCGCCGCGGTTTCCCCAAGTGGAATTGAGGTTGCCGAAGCGGTCTGCTTCGGCCGCGCCAAGAAAGCCCACGTGCACCCGGCCCTGCTGCAGCAGCGCCATGACGTCGAGCATCTGGCCGCACTGTGTGGCGCCAAGGAGATTGGGCGGATCGGCCATGGTGTAGAGCAGTTCCGGCGCAGGGGTCTCGCGGATGACGCCGTTTTCGTACAGCCCGATCGCCGCTGGGGCGTGGGTGCGCTTGGCCACCAGAAAGGCCAGCAATGGGAGGCGCATGCCTACAAACACCACCTCCGCGTCGCGGATCTCGCGTGCTGCCGCCGCAACCATCAATTCGCCGAGCGAATAGCCGCGAGCGGGGGCTTCCGGTTGGGCGCGAGTGGACATGGATCCCCGGAGCGCTACTGCACCGACCCTTTTGCGGCAATCCAGTTGGGCTCGGTGGCCTGGATCTCGGTTACCAGTTTGATGTCTTCGGGCTGTGGCAGAGCTTCCCGCAGGTGCTCTTCGTATTCGCGCGGGGAGAGCAGCTCGCCTTTGACACTGTAGGGCTGGCCAGCGAACTCGCCAATGGAGCGGTGGAATTTCAGGTCCGGCACGTAGAGCGGCGTCTGGCCAGCGGGGATATGCTTGTTGATCTGCTCGATCAGCTTCTCGCACTCGAGATGGAACAGGAAGCGGCTATGCTCGTTCATGCGCTCGAGATCCGCTTCCTCCTTGGCCTGCGGCTCATCGTAGCGGCCCTTCAGGCCCCAAACGTAGAACCAGTGCGCCGAGCTCGAGCGGTCCACGCCAAACAAGTCGTGGCTCACCGGCACCCACTTGTTGATGAACTTCTGGATGATGGTGAGCGGCACCACACCCGCGCGGACAATGCGCTTGATGCCGTCCTGGCCCGTGCCCAGGTGGAACGATTCCTCGCGCAGCATCGGGATCATCGACTGCGCCACCGGGGCAAATCCCGAGTAACTCAGCATGGTGAGCTGGAACTTGCCGTCGCGATCGACGAAATCGGTGTAGGTGAAGAAGTCGAGCCAGTGGTCGACGTCCTGGTTGAAGGCCCCGAGCAACCGCTTCTGATCAAACGCCCGCCGCTCCAGCATCTTCTGCGCCTCGACGCGCCCGCTGTAGCCGAAATGGTTGATCAGCAGGTGGCACATTTGCCAGCCATGACGCATCTCCTCGGTGACCACGCGGCACAGTGACTGACGGTCATGCTCGGACGGCGCGTTCTGAAAAAGCCTTCGCTGCTGCTCGACCGAAGCGAACTCGGTGTCGCCCTGATAAACGATCAGGTTCTGCATCGCGTCCCGGATGCGCTGGTCCGGGATCTGAATCACCTTCTCCCACTTCGGGCGACCCTTAAAGGCGCCAAATTCGATTTCGTTCGAGCGCGTCGGGCCGAACTTGGCCTCGAATTTGTAGTCTACGATTTCCGGATAAGCCACCCCGATGTCCTTCTGCCAGACACGGAATAGGTCCACCCAGTCGTCAAACGTCGCAATGCGTCGTACAGCCATAAGTGCAAATCCTCCCAATCTCCCTCAGAGGTCTTGGAAATCGCCAGCTATCCGGTGTCAAATTCTCTTGCCGTCTCCGTCCGCGGTCCTAGCGGCCTCGGAAGTGCGGCGGACGCTTCTCCAGGAACGCGTTCAGCCCTTCGAGGCAATCCTCGGAAAGAAAGCACTCCTTCTGCTGCTGAATCTCGGCCTCCAGCGCGCGCGCGAGCCCCGCCCGATCGGCACCAAACAGCGCCTGCTTGACCGCGCGAACCGCCAGCGGCGGCGCCACGGCCAACCGCTCGGCAAACGCGCGAGCCTCGTCGGCCAGCCGGTCGTGCGGCACCACGCGGTTGACCAGGCCGATGCGTTCAGCCTCCGCAGCCGTAATCATCTCGCCGGTGTAAAACAGCTCCGCGGCGCGCGCGGGTCCCACCAGGCGCGGCAGCAGATAGGTGCCACCAAAATCCGGGAACAAGCCGACTTTGGCGAAGTTTTGACCGAAGCTCGCCTGATCGGAGGCTACTCGCAGATCGCACGCCAGCGCCAGATTCATTCCCGCGCCGGCGGCCGGGCCATTCACCGCGGCCAGCACCGGCTTGCGCATATCCGCCACGGCCAGGACAATCTGCACGCCGGAGCGCATCAGGCCATCGAGTTCCGGGCCGGCGTTGCGCTGCCGCGCGTCTCGCAGCACGGCAATATCGCCGCCAGCGCAGAACGCACGACCGGCGCCCGTCAGCACCACCACGCGCACGTCTCGGTCTTCCGCCGCGCGGGCCAGAGCCGCGACCAGCGCCGCGCCCAACTCGGTGTTGAGCGCGTTCAAGCGCTCGGGCCGGTTCAATGTGAGGGTGGCGACGCCGGCCTCTCGGCTCTCGAGAACCAGAGTGGCACCGGGCACGGACATCGGTTGTGCGGCGTCAACCATGTTCGTCAATCGTTCAGTTTCTTTAGGACCCGGGCAAGCTGGCGGAAAAACCGCAGCTTCTGCGCATCCCCCACGGCGTTCTGTCCACTCGTCGAAGGCAGCACAAACACCTGAGCGCCGTAGAGCCGCTCTTTCTGTAGGCCCAGCTTGCACGGCCGCTGGGCGAACTTCTCGAATACCAGCTTGCCGTTGAAGGCGATCACACGCGGAGTGAATTCTTCGAGTTTCCGCGCCAGCAGGATGCGCCCTTCAGCAAACTCCTGCCGCTCGATTTCTTCGATGCCGCGCGTGGGACGCTTGACCAGGTCCGTCAACCCAATGCCGAACTCGATCATGCGCTTGTCGTCCTTATATTCCAGCGGCTCCGGCACCACGCCCGAATCATAGAGCAGCGGCCAGAACACATTCCCGCGGCCCGCGTAGTAGTGCCCGAGGCGCGCCGAGCGCTCGCCGGGGTTGCAGCCAACGATGACCAGCTTCATTCCGCGCCGCAGATAGTCGGGAAGAGTACGCATCTATGCCAGGTTCACCCAGACGCTCTTGACCTGCGTGTAGTGCTCGATGGCGTGCAGGCTCAACTCGCGGCCGTAGCCGCTCATCTTGTAGCCGCCGAAGGCCGCCGCCGGATCGTAGTTGTTGTAGGTGTTGATCCACACCGTGCCGGCCTGGAGCTTGTGCGCGACGCGGTGGGCCTTGGCGATGTCGCGCGTCCAGACGGCCGAAGCCAGGCCGTAGGGCGTTTCGTTGGCCAAGCGCACCGCTTCGTCGATGTCTCCGAACTCGATCGAGGCCAGCACGGGACCGAAGATTTCTTCCCGCGCGATGGTCATATCGTTGCGCACGCCGTCGAAAACCGTTGGCTGCAGGAAGCAGCCCTTGCCGTTGCCCACCGAGACGCGCTCGCCGCCAGCCACCAGCTTCGCGCCTTCGGCCTTGCCCTTCGCGATGTAGCCCAGCACCGTCTGCATCTGCCGCTCGCTGACCAGCGCGCCAAAGCGCGTTTTGGGGTCGAGCGGGTCAGCAGGCTGAAGTTTCTTGGCGCGGTCCACCAACTTCTGCAGAAAGTCGTCGTGGATTTTCTTGTCCACGAACAGCCGCGAGCCCGCCGCGCAGACTTCGCCTTTTCCGTAGAAGATGCCGATGGTGGCGCCGCGCACGGCCGCGTCCAAGTCCGCATCCGCGAAAACGATATTGGGAGACTTGCCGCCAAGTTCGAGCGTGACGCGCTTGAGCGTGTCGGCTGAATCGCGAACGATTTCCTGACCGGTGCGGGTTTCACCGGTAATGGCGACCTTGGCCACCCCCGGGTGCCGCACCAGCGCCTTGCCGAGCGTCGCGCCCGGGCCGGTAATGATGTTCACCACGCCGTCGGGCACCCCAGCCTCCTGGCAGAGTTCGCCGAAGCGAATCGCGGTGAGCGGCGTCCAGCTGGCAGGCTTCAGCACGACGGTATTGCCAGCAGCCAGTGCCGGAGCTACCTTCCACGATGCCAGCAGCAGCGGAAAATTCCAGGGGACGATTGCAGCCACCACGCCCAGTGGCTCGCGCAGCGTGTAGTGCAAGAACGGCCCACGTACCGGCACAGTCTCGCCGTGAATTTTCGTCGCCCAGCCGGCGAAATAGCGGAAGACCTCGGCGACCATGGGCATGTCGATTTGCCGGGACTCAAAGATGGGTTTGCCGTTATCCAGCGTCTCCAAAGTGCCGAGTTCTTCGTTGTATTTGTCCGCCAGGTCGCCGAGCTTCCAGAGAAGCCGGGCACGGTCAGAGGCGCTCATCTCGGGCCAGGGGCCGGACTCAAAGGCTTTGCGGGCGGCCTCGACCGCCGCGGCGGCGTCGCGCTCATCGCCCTCGGCGATCGCGGTGATCGTCTCGCCTGTGGCAGGGTTGATGGTGGGGAACGTCTTGCCCGAGGCGGCGTCAACCCACTTACCGCCGATAAAGAGTTTTCCAGGTTTGACCTGAATCTGGGGTGCCGTGGCCATTGGGCTCCTTGAATGAAATGGTTAATCGCCAACGCGGCGATCAGCTTGCAGCATTCTTTACTCTTAACCGCCGGGTTCGACTATCGCTTCTCGACAGTGAACTGCCGCTACTTCCCCTTGAACTGAGGCTGGCGCTTTTCCACATACGCGGCCAAGCCTTCCTTGGCGTCCTCACTGGTGAAAAGCAACTGCTGCAACTCACGCTCGAGACCCAGCGCCTCCGCGAAAGACACCTCTGAGCCGGTGACGACCGAGCGCTTGATGCGGCCGACGGCGCGCGAAGCTTTGTGCGGCGGGCAGAACTGCCGCGCATAGGCCATCACGTCGTCCCAGAAGGAGTCGCGTTCGTAGATGTAGTGGATCAGACCCCACTCGAGCGCTTCCTCGAAGCTGAAGGTGCGGCCGGTGGCCATCAACTCGAGAGCGCGCGCCCTGCCGATTACGCGCGGGAGCCGCTGCGTCCCGCCCGTGCCCGGCAGCACGCCCAGGTTTACCTCCGGCAGGCCGATCTTGCCGCCTTCCTGCTTGGCGATACGAATATCGCAGGCCAGCGCAATCTCCAGACCTCCACCCACAGTATGGCCGTTCAGCGCCGCAATCACCAGCTTGGGCGTCTGTTCGAGACGCGAAAGAGTCTCGTTGGCGTGCAGGCAGAAATAGTACTTGAACTGCGGGTCAGCCTTGGTGAGCATCGGAATGCTGGCGCCGGCAGAGAAAAACTTCTCGCCGGCGCCGCGCAGCACGATCACGTAAACACTTTCATCCATGCGCCCCTGCAGGATGGCCGCGTCGAGCTGGCGCATCATCTCGTAGGTGTAGGTGTTGGCCGGCGGGTCATCCATCTCCAGAATGGCCACTCCATCTTCCACCCGGTAGCGAATGAGCTCTTTCTGCTCCACTGCTGGCGTGGTTACCATTGCTTGCCTCCCTAACTCTTCGATCCAAATCTGAAGTTGCGTTTCGAGAATCGAGACCCCACACTACCCCACAGCCCGGGTGGCTTCTTGAACGGCGTGGCGGTCGAGCGCTACCGGCCGCGGGCGCGGTGTCACGAGGCCATTCGTCACCCCATCAAGAAAGATTGCGGACATGGTTTCCGCCAGCCGGTCGGCCTGCGGGTCCACCTTGGGATTATGCCATTTATAAATCCAATTCATCATGCCGAACAGGCTCAGCACCGCCACCCGTGGGTTAACGCGGCGCATGTGCCCGGTCTTGCGCAGGGCCTCGAAAATGCCCCGGGCCAGTTCGTAGTACCGCCTTTTGATCTCCGCCACTTCCCGGCGGTATGGGTCCTCCAGAGCCTCGTCCTCGTGCGCAAGTACCTTCATTTCCGCCGGATGGCGCAGGAAATAGTCGATGTGATTGCTGACCAGCGCGCGCAGGCGTTCTTCCGGCGCGACGGCCGCGACCAGGCGGCGCTCGAGGCGCTTGAGGATGCTCGTAAATGTATTAATTTGAATGAGATATAGCAGTTTCTGCTTGCTCTCGAAGTAGTAATACAGGCCGGAGAGAGAGACGCCGCTCGCGCGGCTAATGTCGCGGATGGAAGCACCCTCGTAGCCCTTTTCGGAGAACACCCGCGCCGCATGGCGAAGGATATGACGCAGTTTGCCCTGGAAATTTCGGTGGTTGGTTGGTGTCGTTTTAGCCACAGCAGTAAGTCGAACGTTCGTTCGAACGGTAACGCGAGATTCAGTGACTGTCAAGAGTGAGTTTCGAGATTTGCTCGCTGCCGTCCCCCCGCCCTACATAGCCAGCTTAGGACCTCTGGCGTTGTCAGCTGGCCGGGGATGTCCATCCGGGAGGTTGTCCCGCCTCGCCGGGCCCACCTGCGTCCCATCGCGAGATCACGACCGCAGCCAGCCTCTCGATGCAAGCTTGTGTTATCCTTTCGAGTCGCTCGGGCATCAAAGTAGAGCTGGGCCAAACACTGGATACCCTTTGAACTCTGCCAATCCCAAACCGATCGCGCGCGCAGTCCCCAAGGACGACGAAGCGGTCCTGGTGGCTTCCGCCAAGGCGGGCGACGTCACGGCTTTTGAAGAGCTGGTGAACCGCTACGAGCCCAAGATCTTCCACCTGGCGCAGAACATCACCCAGAACCGCGAAGACGCCGAGGACGTGATGCAGGATGCCTTCTTGAAGTCGTTCGAGCATCTGGGCGAGTTTCACGGTGATTCGCGCTTCTACACCTGGCTGGTCCGCATCACGGTGAATGAGGCGCTGATGAAGCTGCGTAAACGCCGGCCCAACCAGGTATCACTCGATGAGCCGGTCGAGACCGATGACGACCTGATACCCCGCGAAGTTGAAGACTGGGGACCCACCCCCGAACAGCGCTACGCGCAGGCTGAGTTGAGCGAGATCCTGACACAGGTCATCAACGAGCTCGACCCCACTTTTCGCGTTGTCTTCTTGCTGCGCGACGTCGAGGAACTCTCCACCGAAGAAACAGCTGAGCTGCTGGGAATATCCGTGCCGGCCGTGAAATCGCGGCTGCTCCGGGCCCGGCTGAAGCTGCGTCAAAAACTAAACAAGTTCTTTAAACGGAGCGAAGTCAATTGAACTGCCGAGGAGTCATCCGCGAAATCTCCGACTACTTGGACGGCGAGCTCGATGCGGCGGCTCAGTCCGAGCTCGAGCGGCACCTAGAGCACTGCGAAGATTGTCGCCTGGTGGTGGACACGACGAAGAAGACCATTCAGGTCTTCTGCGACTCGAAGCCTCTGCCGCTTCCGGAAGACGTCCACCAGCGCCTCCACGCGGCGCTTGCCAGGCGCCTCCAGCAGCGCCCTAGCTAGAAACGGCCAAAACCCGCTGCCTTCCCGCCTCCACCGCAGCTCCTCTTGACGCACGAGGACCCAGAAGAGGAAAGACAGCCTCAAAGCCGCGTCTCCATCAAGCTGGAAACAATCAGTTCGCTGAAGCGGAATGCTCCCACAGCGGGATGCGCCGCCCGAGCTGCCGCTGCTGCGCCAATTCGTAGACGCGCGCCGCAACGGCCACATCCCAGATCGCAATCCCATTGGATTTGAAGAGGGTGATGTCGCGGGCATTGGTGCGCCCGGACACTCTGCCGGAGACGATCGCCGCCAGCTCGGTCACAGCGGCCCAGCGCGAAGGATCTTCCCCGAGCACGTGGATGAGGTCCCCGGCCTCGAGCTTTGATTGTTCGATCGAATCGACGGCAAGAACAGCAGCGCGGCGAACCGCCTCGCTGTCGAGCTCGCGCTTCTGAGGAAAGTTTGCGCCGATGGCGTTCACGTGCGTGCCGGGCGCTAGCCACTCGCCAAGCACTACGGGATTCGAGGAGGTTGTCGCCGTCACAACGATGTCCGTTGCCCGCACGGCTTCTTCAGCGGAGCTGGCCGGGTTGAGCGCCACGCCAAGGCGCGCACTCATCTCGCGGCAGAACTGCGCGCGGCGCTCTGGGTTGCGCCCGAAGACGCGGATGGCTTCGATCCGGCGAACTGCGGCGACAGCCTCGAGTTGGGTGCGGGCCTGCAAACCCGTCCCAATGATCCCGACCGTGCGCGCATCGGTTCGCGACATGTATTTGGTGGCCAAGCCGCTGGCTGCGCCGGTGCGCATCTGGCCCAGGTAATCGGCCTCCAGCAGGGCCAGCAGTTCACCGTTTTCCCCGCTGTAGAGCGGCACCAGAAACCGCAGCGCCCCGCGCACGCTGGTGTAGATCTTCATTCCCATGTAACCGCTCACCGTGTCGGCAGCGGCCATGTAGTGGAGAAACGCCTTTTCGGGAGCCTCCAAACGCCGGCGCGTATGCAGGATCATCTCGCCGGCGGCCTGCCGCCGAGAGGCCTCTTCGACCACTTCGAGCGCCAGCGGCATAGTCAGAACCTCGCGCACATCCGCTTCGCTAAGCAAAAGAGTCATGATGGGTCACAAGGTTTCCACAGCCGCCGCGCGATTGCAATGGGCTACCTCGTTCTCGGAGATCCGCCAAGGCGGACTCGGCCCGGCAGAAAACATCGGCCTCGGAATGACAGCGTGACGGGGTTTTCAGCGCCCAGCTAGAAGTTAATCCGGAAGCGCAGCACGCGCGGGCCGGCGGGATCGAGGACGAGCAACTCACCGTCCGGACTGACGGCAATGTCACGCGCCAGCGAATCGTGCGCCAGCCGTCCACCAAGGTTATCAGACAGCTTGTGCTGGCCGTCGAGCGTCCACGCATGGACACGATGATTGACGTCGTCTGCGAAGACGTATTTCCCCGATATCGCGATGCCAAAGAGACCCCGGATTTCGCCCGAACCTGCTTCGGCGGTCCCCCAGGCAGAAACCAAGTCACCGTCGCGAGTAAACCTTAGGTTACGGTTTCCTCGCGCGTCCACGACGTAGAGCAAACCATCTGGTCCAACAGCGGCCTTCACAGGGTACGCGAACTCACCCACGCCATCTCCGGCATCCCACACCTTCACCAGACGACCGCGCGGATTGAATTTCTGGACCTTATGAGAGTCGGGATCCACCACAAACATGTTGCCGTCGTCATCCACAGTGACGCCGAGGGATTCTTTTGAACCTCGTTTGTGAGCGCAGCGGATCTGACGGAAACGCGTCCCGTCAGGATAAAAGATAAAAACGCTGCTGCGCACCGCGTCGGCAACGTAGATGGCACCGCTTTGGTCCACTGCGATGTCAGTGGGAAGCCTGAGTCCAGTCTCCTGGAACGCAAGTAGAGGCTCCCCCTGCGGGTCGAATTTGTGGACGAAGCCATTGCCCGCATCTGCCACGTAAACTCTCCCCGCGAAGTCCACTGCCAAACAGATCGGACGACTGAGTTGGCCGGGGCCTTCGCCTTTGACTCCCCATTCGCCCAGGTATTCGAGTGGGGGAGGAGGCGGCTTAGGCGGCGCCTGCGGCGCACTGCGCGAGCAGGCCGCCACAACGAGTGCTTCAAGAATAACCAGGCAAAACGAAGATCGGGAGGCTAGGCGAAAATGTATTCTAACTGGCTGCACACTTGCCCTGAAAAGCTAGGTTCGTAGAATTTATGACCTGCGAATATATCGTACGCTTTGTGCAGCCTCTCAACCAGAGCCGCTCAAGAGGACTTTTCCAAGTAGTTGCTCAGCAGATCCCTGCCTGCCAGGGATGCCCATCAGCCGGACATTGCCGAGCGCGTGCGCCCACTTCGGTCGGCGAAAGATGTAGCGGATGAGCCGGGGTCATTGGGTGTGCGACGATACGTGTGGAACCGCCGCGCCATTGGCGGGGAGAGCACCCGGAGCGGCGCAGCACCAGACACAATAGCACCAACATCGCCAGCAGCAGAACTCCCCATCGCTTCCACCAGGTTTTCATCTGGCGTCAGCGGGATTCGTGCGGGGTCTTTGCAGAGGACTCCTGGGACTCGCGCACTCGACGCACGACGTTCTGGCGCATCCGATAGAGCCGCTCCTCGAACCCGGTCTTGCCGACGGCGCTGAAGTGGAACTCGGGCTCGCCGTTGGCAGCCTTGGCGGCGCGAATGGGCAGCCTGCCGCAGAGGCCGCTCTCAATGTAAGCGGTTTCGTAGCGCTTGTGCCGCGCTCCCCAGGTGTACACGCGAATCAGCGTGAAATCGCACGCCTGGCCCTCGCTGCCGCGCACGCCGGCAGTGAGGTACTGGGGCTTTTCGCCGGCGCCGTCCGGGACGCGATTGAGCTCAAGCCATGCCACCGCGCGCAATCCAGAAGAAGATGCGTAATCGTGAATGGGACCGGGAGGGTCAAGTTCGACAAAGCGACCAAGTACCCAGCCGGCCACTTCGACCGACTCCTCGGGTCGCGCTGAGCCCGGCGACTCCTCGCCCCTTGCCGCGCCACCTCCTAGCCCACCAGGGCCCGCCGCACTCGAGGCAAAGCCGCGCACGAGCAGCCAATCTTCGCGGCGAGGTTTCAGTTCTTCCCCTGATTCTTTGGGGGCCTGGCTGTCGTCGCCGGGGGTGTACCATTCGGCTACGGTTCGAGAGAGCACCTCGACACCAGTGCCGCGGTTGAGTTGGTAGATACGTGCGGCGGCGCGCCCCGGATCGATGCGGAGGTTGCTGACGACCTTGGTATGTCCCCGCGCCTGCGCCGGCATCGAGCGCGCCTGGGCCAGAAGTTGCGCGCTGCGTTCCCAAAGCGCCGGCTCCACCAGCAGGTGCGCATCCAGCCAGCCCGTGACACCCTGGCGCGTCCGCACGTGCACCTGCTCACCTCTGCGCACCAGCACAGTCACCCGCTGGCCGTAGTGCAATGTTGCCATCGGTTGCCGGACCTGTGCCAAGCTACTCCATAGGATCGCGCTGCGCTCGCTGACGTAGGCTTCGGGCAGGTGTACGGACCGCGGGCGCAGCCAAAAGTAGGCACCAATCACCGCCACGATGAGAATCGGAACAATGAGCCAGTTTCGTATCGTCGGCCTCCGAACTAGCCCCCAAAGGTGATCGCAACGGCTTGGGCGGCAGCTACATGGCCGCTATTCGCGCCCGCCGTCTTGCAGGCACCCACGGTTTCTTTCAGTGGAGCCGGCTGAGTCTGTGCATGAAGACAAGCCGAGAGGCTAAACACCCCGCCCGCGAGCAGGTCGGCAACGCATACACCCGAACGCGTCGCCACATCGCAGACAACGGCGTTTAGCCCGGGCCTGCCTCCGCCATTAGCGACACCGATCGTCCCAATCCCTATCGCCATTTTCTTCCGGGTTCGAACGCGAAGCACAATTCTACACTAATCCTCCCCGCGGCCCTGTGCAACGAGAGCGGGACACGAATTTACCACCCGGCTTTCTGTTACAATGCAGCGGGTTTCGTTTGAAGTTGGCAGGCCCTCTTGGCTACCGCCGCATCTGGAGCAAACAAATGCTGCAGAACCTGGAAAGACTGAAGCCGTTGGCGCTCTTGCTGTTGCGCATCTCTCTGGGCGCCATTCTCATCTTCTACGGGCGCGCCAAACTGTTCACGCAGACGGCCAGTTACATACAATCTTTCCCGCGTTTCGGTCTTCCCTCCTACTTCACCTATATTGCCGGCGTGGTGGAGCTGTTTGGAGGCTGCCTGCTGATCGTGGGGCTATTCACGCGCGTCGTAGGGCTGCTGATCGTCGCGGAGACGGTGTTCGCTATTGTGTGGTTTCACCGAATGGGAAACCTGAGCGCTGTGCAGAACTACCAGGTCGAGCTGTTACTGGCCGTTACCGCCTTTGCTCTGGTCGCCCTCGGTGCGGGAGCCATCTCGCTCGACCAGCCGATCTTCGGCCGCAAGACCAGGGCCAAGGTTAAAGCATAGCCTGGTTCGCCAAAGCTGCCTCGTGATCCGAGCTCCTAGAGCGTCAGCGTGAATCAACCGCTAGCTCGACTGGGTCGCGTGGGTCGCATGCGGCGTCGCGGGCTGCGCCGGCGCGGGCAGTGGGGCTTTGGGCATAACGATCCACGCCACAATGTAGCCCAGAAACGCCGGCAATACCGGCACGGGAACCAGCAAAATGAGCACCCACACCAGTCGGACGATGGTCGGGTCGACGCCAAGATACTCAGCGAAGCCGGCACAGACACCGGCAATCTTCACATCGGTGGCCGAGCGCATCAGCCGCTTCTCGACCCTGGATGGCGCTGGCGGCGGTGCGGCTTGCTGGCGCGAGCCGCAGTAGTAGCAAAAGTTTGAGTACTCTGCGATTTCCCTCTGACAACTTGCGCAGATCATGTTTCGCCTCTCTTCGCCCGGGCGCAACCCCACCCGGGCATGATTCGCCCCCTGATTTTATATACGCCTCAGGCAACAGAAAAGTTCCCCCAGGCGAATCGCCCCCGTGAGGTTCCGAGGCGATTGCCCCACGCCTAGAACGCCAGCCTACATCAGATCTTCTATAACCGCTAGAAAGCCAGCAGGTCGCGCACCGCCGAGAGCAGGTCTTCCGTTTGCGGAAGAATCTCGTCTTCGAGCTTGGGCTGGTAGGCACAGAAGGTGTCCATCGCAGCGACGCGGCGCACCGGGGCATCCAGGTCGCTGAACAGCTCGTCGGCGATGCGCGCGGCGATTTCGGCGCCGTAGCCCCAGGAGAGCGTGTCTTCATACGCCACGATCACGCGGCTGGTCTTGCGCACGGAGGCGGCGACCGCTTCCCAGTCGTAGGGGCTGAGCGAACGCAGGTCGAGGATTTCGACCGATACGCCGTCGCGCTCGAGCTGTGCCGCAGCCACCTCAGCGCGGTGCACCAGCGCGCCGTAGCTGATGATGCTGGCGTCAGAGCCTTCGCGGACCACCCGGGCCTTCCCGAACGGAATGGTGAAGTCCGGCCCGGGATACGGCGAGCGGTTGTAGGGCTGTCGGTAGAGGTGCTTGTGCTCGAGGAACATCACCGGGTCGTCGCCGCGGATAGCTGTGCGCAGCAGTCCGCAGGTGTCCAGCGCTGTCGAAGGCATCACCACGCGCAGGCCCGGGCAGTGCGTGAAAATCACTTCGCCGCACTGGCTGTGGTAGACGGCCCCGCCGGTCAGGTATCCGCCGATGGCCACCCGGATCACTGCGGGGGCCTTGAAGTTGCCCGCCGAGCGCCAGCGCAATACGCACAGCTCATTCCGGAGCTGCATCATTGCGGGCCAGATGTAATCGAAGAACTGGATTTCGGCCACGGGCTTGAGGCCACGCGTGGCCATGCCGATGGCACGGCCCACGATGCTGGCCTCAGCGATGGGCGAATTGAAGACACGGTCCGAGCCGAAGCGCCGCTGTAGGCCCGCGGTGGCCTTGAACACACCGCCCTTCCCTTTCACCTTCCCGAGGTTTTCCTCGCGACTGCAATCCGCGACATCTTCGCCGAAGACAACGATGCGGGCGTCCCGCGCTATTTCGTCAGCGAGCGTCGCGCAGACCATTTCGACCATCGTCTTCGGGTCGCCGGTGAATTGCGGCTCCGCTGCGAACTGTTTCGAGGTGGGGTCCACGTCCGGCGAATAGACCCACTGTAAAATTGACTCCTTCGGGGGCAACTCGGCCTGAAGCGCGCGGTCAGTGGCCTCGACCACTTCGCGGTCCACTTCGGCTTCGAGCGCCTCAAGTTCCCTCTCGTCCAGGATCCCCTCCCGAACCAGGAAGAGCGCAAACTTCGGAATAGGGTCGCGGCGGGCTTCCTCTTCGCGCTCCTCAGGGGGCTTGTAGAGCTTCTCGTCGTCAGATAGCGAGTGCGAATACGGCCGCGTGACGTGCGCATGCACCAGCGCCGGACCCTTCCGCGCCCGGCAATATTCCGCCGCGTTCCTACAAACCGCGTAGCTTTCGAGCGGCTCCGTACCATCGCACTCCTGGATGTACAGGCCCGGGTAGCCCGCTACCAGCTTCGAGATGCTGCCGCCGGCGGTCTGCACTTCAATCGGCACAGAGATGGCGTAGCCATTGTCCTCGATCATGAACAGCATCGGCAGCTTCTTGAGGCACGCGATGTTGAGCGCTTCGAAAAACTCGCCTTCGCTGGTCGTGCCGTCGCCGCCGGAAACGTAGATGACTTCATCCGGCTGGTGGCGCACCCCCTGGCCCAGCGGCGCGGCCTTTGCCTGTTCCAATGCGCGGGGATGCTCGCTGTAGTAGAGCGACGCCTCGGCAGCACCCACCGCTTGCAGAAATTGCGTCCCCGTCGGCGAAGATTTGCTGACAATGTTCAGCTTCTGTTGGCCCCAATGCGAGGGCATCTGGCGGCCGGCAGAGCTGGGGTCGTCTTTTGCCCCCACAGCCGCCAGCAACATTTCGTACGGGGTCACCCCGAGCATCAGGGCGAGCGCGCGGTCGCGATAATAGGGATAAAACCAGTCGTAGCCGGCTTTCAGCACCAGGCCCGCTGCCACTAGGATCCCTTCGTGCCCTGCCCCGCTGATTTGGAAGAAGATCTTGTTCTGGCGCTTGAGCTGGATTTCGCGGTCATCCAGTCGCCGCGAAAGATACATGGTGCGATAGATACGGATCAGTGCGTCGCGCTCGAGCCCGTGATACTTGCCGGCATCAAACTTCGTCGTTTTGACGCGTGACTGCACCGCCATTCGCTTCACCTCGTCTGGCCATCCGGAACTCACCTTCCGCCAATGCCATTATAACGAAATGCCTCAGCCGGAAGCCAAGAAGAACAAGAATAGGATATCAATGCTGGTTCCGGACTTCAGTAGGAATCCGCCAAATCGTTAGGGCAGGAAATCGCTGACACGCGCTTGCACAGTAGAGGAGGCGGTGCTTACAGGACGGATTCCAGGTAATGAATTACTCTGGCCTCAGCGTCTGCGTGCCGAAGCAAAGCCGTGTCGGCGTGGCTTTCGCGCAGCTCCTGGTACAACTTTACGGCTGCTTGAATGGCAGTTCCACAGGAGCGCAAATCGTGTAGTGCCACTGTCTTCTCGAGCGCCGCAACCCACTTCGCCGCCCGGGTTTCTACTCGGCGCACACCCTGGGGTCGGTGACCTTGATCCTGTACCGCAAGTGGCCCGAGCACTTGCGCCCGCAGAAAGCTCAACATGTCGATCACTTCGAAAAGTTCGCCCCGCGCCAGCTTGGCGGCAGCGTAATGGACCCACACCCAAAAGCGGTCTTCAATCCATTGCAGTTGCGGTACCGGCCAGCGACACTGCGTAGCGGCCAAGATAGCAGTAAGGGCGGCGTTTCGCTCCCAGAGAACGTCCGGGTTTTCGACGCGCTGGCCAAAATCCTGTAAGGCCGTGAATTTCAGATCTACATGCAGCAGGGATGGCCCATAGAGGCAGATCAGCAAGCGCGGCTCTCCCACATGTTCTCCTGTGAAGGCCACAAGGAGAGGCCCCAAGGTCTTCGCAAGCTGCATACGTTCCTGCATCACCTGCGGAAACGCGTCATCTTGTGTGACGAGGACTAAATCCAGGTCCGATCGTTCATCCATCTCGCCGCTGATCCAGGAACCTCCAGAAGCAACACCGAGGAGACGTTCCTGAGCGCGAAGGCGAGGCATCGCCCCATGCAGGAAGGCCTGGATGGCCGCGGGAACCATAGACCCCGCAAGTATATCCAGGTAAAGGGCCAGACGGGGCGAAATGCGTTGTCTCGGAGAGTCTCGATCCAAAAGGAAATTGTTCCGCGGGCGATGGAGTGCAGGGTAGCGTTGGCGCAAACAGCGGGCAGTAGGATTCTCAGGAAAGAATACGCCGAGGATAAGGCCAGGGGGCAGAAGTCACTGACCCGGGACTGCATAGGAAACGACAGCTGCTTCAGGCGCTAGGTCAAGGAGTCGAAGAGCTCGGCGGTCGGAGCGAACTCGGCCTCGCCATGACGGATGATCTTCGGCGAAGCGTCTTTGAAGGGTTCTTCGGTCGGGATGCGCTCCAGCCAACGGTGGTGGGACATGCGCTCGTGGTCCGAGAAATCCAGACGCACAATCAGTCGGATATGTTGGTTATCATTGGTTTCCACAGCGCGGGTTTGTTCTTCCTCCGCTTTCTCTGCCTTTGGTTTTTCTGCCTTTGGTTTCTCACCCTTCGTTCTCTCGCCACTGGCCTTCGTGGCTGCAACTTGATCAGCTTTCGTTCTGTCGACCGTCGTCTCAGCCGTGGTCTTCTCGCCTTTAGTCTTCTCGTCGGCGGCGGTCTCGACTTCGGAGCGTTCAAACTTAAGTAGGAGTTTCTTATCCAGGCGGAAGGCTTGCTTCCAGCCCTCGATGCGGTGGCGGGCCTGCTGCGCAGCCTCCTCGTTCGCCCCGAAATCGAAAATCAGATAGGATTGCGCCATGTCTTGTCATATAGCGGCCCCGGTGCACAAATGTCAAGTCGCGGATGCGGTTAGTCGCAGGCGCAATTCGGTTTGTCATGCCGGGCAAAACGAGGCAGCCCTCAGAGAGATTCCTCGCCCGCCGCAGCGGGCTCGGAATGACAATCAGGGGAATGGAGTCAGACCACTCTCGGTCTTCGTGGCACTGCTCGCGCTGGGCCTCGCCTTTTTCGCGCAGGCAGGCGCAAGGGCGTATGGCCATATGCCCCTGCAAACGCGCGCAACAAGGCTCCACCTTTTCCCGGAGCAAACGAAGAGTGGCCAGGCGCAGCGCCCGGGCCTGACCGCCGAACGGTACGAGATTGACGTTTCGTTCCAGCCGGAGAAGGGTTTTCTACGCGCGCGAGCGGAAGTCACGCTGCGCGTAGTCGAAGCTCTCCCACCACAGTCCAATCCGTCTCTCGACGCCATCGAGTTCGAGCTGAACCCGCACTTGAAAATTCTCGAGATCACCGACGCCCAAGGTCACAAACTCAGTTTCGACCGCAGCGGGCGCCTCGGTTCGCCCAAAGTTTCCGTGCGCCTGGCCGAGCCTATCAAAATGGCCGGCACGCAGACATCCGGCGCGCTCGCCAAGCTGACATTCAGATATGAGGGCGTTCTGCCGCCGCAGCCTCTGGACTACATCACCAAAGACGGCATCCTGCTGCGCGACGAATCCCGCTGGTACCCGGCCGTGGACCTCTCTGCTTTCACGGAGAGCCAGATCACGATCACGGTACCCTCCAACTGGAACGCTGTTACTAGCGGTCAGCCTCAGGGCTCTACCAGCGCGGGCCCGGCTGCAATCTACCGGTGGAGAACCTCGCGCGCCGTGTCCTCGCGCGCCATCGTGGCGTTCCCAGCGCAGGGTCCCTGCGGACCTGCGTTCCGAGATGTCTCTCCATCGCCTCCGCTGCCCTACGATGTATCGGCGTGCTTTCCACCCGAGCAGGCCAAGACCGGAGACAGGCTAGCCATTGAGATCGCTGCACTTCTTAGAACATACAGCAACTTGGAGGGACCGTATCCACACTCGACCCTAACAATCGTGAAGGGTTTCCCCAACCAGGGAGGCGCGGTAGGCTACTCGGCGCCGGGATTTCTTGTCGTCAGCGAAGACGTGGTGAAATTCCACGACTACCCGGGCTACGCGCCGGAGTTTCTGCCGCACGAGATTGCCCACCAGTGGTTCCCCATCGAAGTGACCCTCGCCCGAGAAGAAGACGGCTGGCTGGCCGAGAGCTTGGCTGAATACCTCGCCTGGCGTTATCTGCGGGAAAGAGACCCGGCGCGAGCGCGGCGCATGGTGGCGCAAGCGATGCGCGACGCCCTGGCTCCCGAGCCGTTACCGCCGCTTTCCCTCGGCCTGCGCCTGTTTGCGCTCGAGGGCGAAAGCGTCACACACGCGACGCTCTACCAGCGCGGCATGCTGGTGTTTCGCACGCTGGAGACGGTAATCGACCGCGAGCGCGTGGACCGCGTCCTGCGCGAATACTACCAGCGCTACGCGGGCAAGGCCGCCTCGATTGCCGATTTCCGCAGGCTCTGCGAGGAGATTTCCGGCCGCAATCTGCGCTGGTTCTTCGACTATTTCATCGAGGGCACACGCATCCCGCAGGTGGCGATCCGCCGGACACGCTCCGCCGCTCCCAACGAAGTTTCCGGCGAAATTATTCTTCGAAACGTGCCGCCCGAATTCAATGTGCGCGTCGAAATGCGCCTCGAAACGGCCGGCGGCCCCGTCGAGCATTCCGTGGCCACGCGCGGCGAGGTGACTCCCTTCACTGCGACGACCCCACAGCCGGTGACGCGCATCACCCTCGATCCGGATCAGCGCATCCTGCGCTGGACCGAGGCGGCGGAACGCAACCGAAGACAGCGCGCGCTGCTCGCTGGAATCGACAAATTGGAACAAGCCGGCCAGTTCAGCCGCGCCGCACAGATTTGTACGCAAGCACTCGCGCTCGATCCAGAGAACCTGGCTTCCAATGAGCAGCAGATCCGCTTTGAGCTTGGCCGGCTCCTCTACCGCGGGGAACGGTTCACCGCAGCACTCCCGGAGTTCGAAAGGGTGCTGGCGCTCGGCTCGCTTGACCCTATGGCCAGCGATCTCCAGCGCGCCTGGAGCCGCGTCTATCGCGCGCGCATCGAAAGCCGGCGTGGCCACGCGGCTGCGGCGCGCGCGGAGGCTCAGGCGGGGCTGGCAATCAAATCTCCCGCAGTGCAAACGCGCGTCTCCTGGCCCGATGCGCCAGCGCGCGAATCGAGTGCCGCTGAAGAATTGAGGGCGCTGGCGGGCCAAGCAGTGCATTAGGCGATGCCAGCACGGAAGCACCCTGACGCCGCGGCAGACTAAAGTTGGGGCACCCAACGCCCAGTCGATCTTCAAACAGTTGGAATCCGGGGCGAAATCAGGTATCTTACGGTCCGAGTTTAGAATAGGGCCTAGCAATGCATTGAGTATGAATCGGAAATTCATCTCCGCCATTTGCTTGCTGGCGCTTACGGCAACCTACGCTGCAGCGTTGGTGGGGCCGCTGGCAGCCGGCGAGGAACCCGACTGCTGCGGCGGGAGCATGTGCACACTTCCGCATCGACATCCGACCCCGAGCAAGCCTGATTGTCACGCCTCCGGCGGCTCACTCGGCGATTGCTCGATGCACTCCTGCTCTCCGCCAGAGCATCGCAGCGTTGGCCTGCGGCCTTTCCTTCTTGCGGTGCCACTTGGCATCAACGGCCAAGCTCCGCTAGCCTTTGAGGCTCCTCAGGCGGTCTTGTTTTTCCCCGCACCATCCGCGGACATCGACTCCCCTCCTCCCCGCTGCGTCTCCGCCTAGCCGCGCGAGCGCTATTCACTCAAGTATCTAAAGCTGACTTCCCTGGTCGCCCATTCTTGAGCTGCCCGGAAGATTTCAGTTTTTGATCTAAGCGAGGAGGCCAATGCACCTGCGAATCATTCTGATTTTCGCTCTTGTTCTGCAGCTCGGCACGTTCCTGAGCCAAGCGACGATCTTTGGGACGGTTCGCGGAATCGTCCACGACCCGCAACACCGTCCGATCGAAGGCGCGCAGGTCGCGCTTCGCGCGCGGCTCTCCAATTGGTTGCAGCAGGCCCAAACCAACTCTGATGGCGAGTTCACGATTGGTGCCGTGCCCGCGGGCGAATACACCGTGCGCATCGAGCACGCCGGGTTTCGCGCGGTCGAGCAAACAATCAGGGTAGCTTCGGGCAGCGCGCCCATCCTGCATTTCCCTATGGAGCTTGGTGTGGTGCAGGAGCGAGTCGAGGTCACGGCGGACTTGGGGGCGATCAATCCGGAGTCCGCGACTACGCAGAGCGCTATCAACCGCCAGGAGATCGAATATACGCCCGGCGCCAGCCGCACCAACAGCCTGGCCATGATCACCGACCACGTGCCCGGCGCCTATATGGTGCACGACCAACTCCACATCCGCGGTGGCCACCAGGTGAGCTGGCTGGTGGACGGCGTTCCCGTGCCCAATACGAACATCGCCAGCAATGTGGGGCCCCAGTTCGATCCCAAGGACATCGAAACAATCGAAATTCAGCGAGGCGGCTATTCAGCCGACTACGGCGACCGCACCTACGGCGTGTTCAACGTGGTGACGCGCTCTGGTTTTGAGCGGAACCGCCAAGCCGAGCTGGTGGCCAGCTACGGCAGCTTCAACGAGACCAACGATCAGTTGAGCTTCGGCGATCACACCCGGCGCTTTGCCTACTACGCCAGCCTCAACGGCAACC
>Ga0066661_10000064_pt1 | contig 24339 bp, 27 predicted proteins | sample GraSoiAngelo_110_FD_66454 | JGI IMG/M metagenome (GOLD analysis project Ga0066661, IMG submission 66454) | Grasslands soil microbial communities from the Angelo Coastal Reserve, California, USA - 14_0903_12_30cm | ecosystem: Environmental > Terrestrial > Soil > Grasslands | place: USA... | reverse complement strand
CTCGCCCACGGCGTGAAGCTCACCGGGTGCACCGTCCACCTAGTGACCGACGATGTGGACGCCGGTCCGATCCTGCTCCAGGCCGCGGTCCCCGTGCTCCCCGACGACACCGTCGAGCGGCTGCACGCCCGGATCCAGGCCGAGGAGCACCGAATCCTCCCGGAGGCGATCGAACTCATTGCCCAAGCGAGCCCTTCTCTCCGTCAGTAACAAGGCCGGCCTGCCGGCGTTCGCGCGGGGCCTGGTGCGGCTCGGCTTCGAGCTGTACTCGACCGGCGCCACCCGCCGCACGCTGGAGGAGGCGTCCCTGGACGTGCTCCCCGTGACGGAGCTGACCAACGGCTTCCCGGAGATCCTGGGCGGCCGGGTCAAGACGCTCCACCCCGGCGTCCACGCCGGCCTGCTGGCGCGCCGCGCCCGGCCCGAGGACCTGCGCGACCTGGAGATCCACCACCTGCAGCTGATCGACCTGCTGTGCGTGAACCTGTACCCGTTCGCGGAGACGCGGTCCCGGCCCGGCGCCAGCTTCTCCGAGATCCTGGAACAGATCGACGTGGGCGGCGTGGCGATGGCCCGGGCGGCGGCCAAGAACCACGCCGACGTGATCGTGGTCGTCCGGCCCGAGCGGTACATCGAGGTGCTGAACGCCCTCCAGGAGGGGAAGGTGGACGGGGAGCTGCGGCGGCGCCTGGCCGCCGAGGCGTTCGCCCACACGGCCGCGTACGACGCCCAGATCTCGGCCTGGCTGCAGGCGGACGGCGACGAGAGCGGCGGCCAGTTCCCGCCCGAGCTCACCCTCACGGGCCAGCTCGCCCGCCCGCTGCGGTACGGGGAGAACCCGCACCAGGTGGCGGCGTTCTACCGGCTCGGTCCCGACCCCGGCGGCCTGGGGTCCGCCCAGCAGGTGCACGGGCCCGAGCTCAGCTACAACAACATCCAGGACGCGTCGGCGGCGTTCGAGCTCGTGAGCGAGTTCTCGCGGCCGGCCGCGGCGATCATCAAGCACACCAACCCGTGCGGCCTGGCGCTGGGCGACGACCTCGCGACCGCCTATCGGAAGGCGTACGAGTGCGACCCGCGCTCGGCGTTCGGCGGCGTGGTGGCGGTGAACCGCATCCTCGACGTGCCCACGGCCGAGCAGATCGTCGAGGTGAAGACGGACGTGCTGCTGGCGCCCGGCCTGGCCCCCGACGCGGCCGAGGTGCTGGAGCGGCGCAAGAGCCTGCGGGTGCTGGAGGTGACGCCGGTCCGGACGGCGTCCATCCAGGTGCGCTCCGTGCCCGGCGGCTTCCTGGCCCAGACGTGGGACCGCACGGGGTTCGACCGGCGGCAGAGCCAGGTGGTCAGCAAGCGCCAGCCCACGGCCGAGGAGTGGGCGCAGCTGGAGTTCGCGTGGCTGACGGTCAAGCACGTGCGGTCCAACGCGATCGTGCTGGCGACCGACTTCGCCGCCGTCGGCGTGGGCGCCGGTCAGATGAGCCGGGTGGAGGCGGCCGAGATCGCGGTCCGCCGCGCGGGCGATCGCGCACGGGGTTCGGTGATGGCGTCGGACGCGCTGATCCCGTTCGCCGACGGGGCGGAGGCGGTGCTGGCGGCCGGGGTGACCGCGATCATCCAGCCCGGCGGGTCGGTGCGGGACGCCGAGGTGGTGGCGGCGGTGGACGCGGCGGGGGCGGCGATGGTGTCGACGGGCGAGCGCCACTTCCGCCACTGACGGCTACCCTGGGGGTATGACGGACACCGCGAGCACGCTGCGGGAGGCCTGGGAGACGCACGCGGAGGAGTGGACCGAGTGGGCCCGGCGCCCGGGCCACGACAGCTACTGGCGGTTCCACCGGGACGCGTTCTTCGCGCTCCTGCCGGCGCCGGGCGCGCTGACGCTGGACGTCGGCTGCGGCGAGGGCCGGGTGGCGCGGGACCTGGCGGCCCGGGGTCACCGGGTGCTGGCGCTGGAGCCCACACCCACGCTTTCGCGCCGGGCTGCCGAGGCCGGCGGTGGCCTGCTGGGCGTGGCCCGGGCGGACGGCGCCGCCCTGCCGGTAGGCGGCGGCGCGGCCGACCTGGTCGTGGCGTTCATGTCGCTCCAGGACATGGACGACATGCCGGGTGCGGTGCGCGAGTTCGCCCGGGTGCTCAGGCCTGGTGGCCGGCTCTGCCTGGCGGTGGAGCACCCGATCAACTCCGCGGGCCGGTTCGCCGGCCGGGAGGCGGACGCCGAGTTCGTGATCACGGGCGACTACTTCGAGCCCCGGCGCTCCCGGATGGCGGTGGAGCGGGACGGGCTGCGCATGACGTTCGACAGCCGCCACTGGTCGCTCGAGGACTACTTCCGGGCGCTGGAGGGCGCGGGGTTCCTGACGGAGGACCTGCGCGAGCCGCGGCCCGGCGACGGCGGCCCGTGGGACCGGGTGCCGCTGTTCGTGGACCTGCGGGCGGTGCGATCGTGACCGGTCAGCCGGGGTTCCCGGGCGAGCGGCCGGAGCAGCTGATGCGCAAGCTGGCCAGCTCCAATCCCCGGGTGGTCTGCGGCTCCTGCCGGCAGTTCGACGGCGCCACCTGGTGCCGGCGCTGGAACTACCACACCGAGCCGGGCGCGCCGGTGTGCGACCAGTACCGGCCCCGGCCGGCGGAGCCCCGGCCGCTCACGTGAGCACGCTCGCCGGCGCCTGGGAGGCGAACGCCGACGACTGGACGGCGTGGGCGCGTCAGCCCGGCCACGACAGCTACTGGACGTTCCACCGGGACGTCTTCCTGAGCCTGGTCCCGCCCCCGGCCGGCCTGACGCTCGACGTGGGGTGCGGCGAGGGCCGGGTGGCACGCGACCTGGCCGAGGCCGGCCACCGGGTGGTGGCGCTGGACGCGGCGCCCACGATGGCCCGGCGGACGGCGGAGGCGGGCGGCCTGGCCGGCGTGCTGCGGGCCGACGCGACGGCGCTGCCGGTGTCCGACGCCGCCGTGGACCTGGTGGTCGCGTTCATGTCCCTGCACGACATGGACGACATGGCGGGCGCGGTCCGGGAGATCGGCCGCGTGCTGCGGCCGGGCGGGCGCCTGTGCTTCGCGGTGGTGCACCCGCTCAACGCGGCCGGCAGCTTCGCCACCGACGCGCCGGACGCCGGGTTCGTGATCGCGGGCGACTACTTCGCGCGGCGGCGGACCCTGTGGGCCCAGGAGAAGAACGGCATGCGGATGACGTTCGAGGCGATGCACCGGCCGATCGGCGACTACTTCGCGGCGCTGGCGGCCGCGGGCATGCGGACGGAGGCGCTGCGCGAGGTGCGGGCCGGCAGCGGGCGGTGGCGGCGGATCCCCTGGTTCGTGGACGCCCGCGCGGTCCGGCCCTGGCCTAGCCGCGGATCGAGAACGTCTCCACGTACTCCCGCGGCGAGTAGCGCAGCTCGGCCGACTCGCCGGTGAGGACCACCGGCAGGTCGAGGTCCTCGATCCACACGGTGAGGCCCTCGGCCAGCTCCGCGGCCAGGTCGCCGTCGGTCCCGGCCAGGTCGCGCGCCACCTCGCCCGGCGAGGCGTCCTTCACGACCGCCACCGCCTCGGGGAGCACGGTCCCGTCGGCGGCGGCGAACCCGTGGCCAGCCAGCACCTCGCGGCCGGCGGGCGCGTGGTTCTGGGGCCGCCAGCCCCGCTCGGCCAGGTGGCGCAGCGCGTCGGCGACCAGCGCCGCGCGCCGCGACAGCGTCTGGCCGGCGCCGCGGACCCCGACCTCCATCTCACGAAGGTTGGTCGGCGCGGCGACCGGCGAGATCGTGCCCAGCGTCAGCCGGACCTGGAACGGGTACGTCCTGCCGGCGTCGAGGGCCCGCGTGTCGATGCCCATACCTGGCTCAGGATAGGACCCGCGCTCAGGCCGGCTCCCACCGCCATCCGTTGTTGTCGACGCAGACGATCGCCTCACCGTTGCCGGCCACGCCCCGCCGCCCGTGGTCCGAGGTGCGGCAGAACTCGCCCGGCTCGTAGCAGTTGCCCGAGTTGGTCAGCGGGTAGCACGCCGGCGGCGGGGCGGGCGGCGGCGCCGTCGGGGGCGGAGCGGGCCGTGCCGTGGGCGGAGCGGCGACGACAGGTGCCGCGGTCGGCGGCGGAGTCGGCGTGGCCGTGGGGGTGGCGGTCGGCGTGGGTGTCGGGGTCGGCGACGGGCTGTCGGTCGGGGTCGGGGTCTCCGCCGGCGTCGTGATCGCCGAGGGCGCCTTCGCGGCGACCCGTGGGCCCGGGTCGCTGGCTCCCCCGCACCCGCTCGCTCCGACGAGGAGCAGCGCGACCGCTCCGAGCCCGATCCACCACTGTCGCGGCGCGCCGCCGCCCTGCTGTCCGTTCATCACGTCCTCCCGAAGCTCATGCGAGCCGCACGCCCGCAGCCGGCATCATGCGGCCGCGAGTCCGGCGGCACCCTGGGCGCGAGCGGAGAGAACGGGGCAGGAGCCCAAACAGGACCGGCCGGCGCCGGCCTACTGTTGGGACGATGTCCGGGGAACGCCTGCTCGCCTTCGCGCTGGCGGCCACCGTGATCCTGGTGATCCCGGGGCCCAGCGTCCTGTTCGTGGTCGGCCGAGCCCTGGCGCACGGCCGGCCGGTCGCGCTGGCGTCGGTCGTCGGCAACGAGATCGGCGAGCTGGTGGTGGCCGCGGCCGTCGCGCTCGGCGTCGGCGCCATCGTGGAGCGATCGCTGCTGGTGTTCACCGTGATGAAGCTGGCCGGCGCCTGCTATCTCGTGTACCTCGGTGTGCGGGCGCTGCGGGAGCGCCGCAGGCCCGTGGTCTTCGAGTCGGCAGGGCGTCCGTGCGGCACCTGGCGGGCCATTCGTCAGGGTTTCGTGGTCGGCGTGGCCAACCCGAAGACGGCGGTCTTCTTCGTCGCGGTCCTGCCCCAGTTCGTGGATCGGGCGAGCGGCCACGTGCCGGTGCAGATGCTCCTCCTCGGGCTGACGTTCACGCTGATCGCCCTGGTCACCGACTCCGCATGGGGCCTGGCGGCGAGCGGCGCCCGAGCGTGGCTCGGACGCTCGCCACGCCGGCTCGGGCTGATCACTGGCGTCGGGGGCGTGGCGATGATCGGCCTCGGCGTCGGCGTCGCGGTCACCGGGAACAAGGACTGACGACCGGGCACCGGTTCGCCTTCTGGTACAGTGACCGACGGTTCCTTTAAGTCCGGTCCTGCGAGGCCGGGAAGGAGGTTTCTTTATGGCCATCGGCACTCGCCTGCGGCACGTCATCGAGTCGCAGCAGTTCTCTCGCTCCCTGCTCGAAGAGCTCTTCGAGCGCGCCGACGAGATGCGCGCCGACCCGCACCGGGCCGCGGGCCGCCTGCAGGGCCGCATCATGGCCGCGCTGTTCTACGAGCCCTCGACCCGCACGCGGCTCTCCTTCGAGTCCGCCATGCTGCGGCTGGGCGGCCGCACGATCGGCACCGACAACGCCCGCGAGTTCTCCAGCGTGGCCAAGGGCGAGACGCTCGAGGACACGATCCGGATCGTGGCCGGGTACGCCGACGTCATCGTCCTCCGCCACCACGAGGAGGGCGCCGCCCGCCGCGCGGCGGCCGTCAGCGACGTGCCGGTGATCAACGGCGGCGACGGCAAGGGCCAGCACCCGACCCAGGCGCTGCTCGACCTCTACACCATCCGCGACGAGCTGGGCCGGCTCGACGGGGTCCGCGTGGCGATCGCCGGCGACCTCGCCAACGGCCGTACGGCCCGCTCCCTGGCCGAGCTGCTGACCCGGTACCAGGGCGTGGAGATCTGGTTCGTGGCGCCCGAGCAGGTGCCGATGGGCCGCGACATCAAGGACCAGCTCGACCGGCACGGCGTGCGCTGGCACGAGACCCGGGACCTGGACGCCGTCCTGCCCGAGGTGGACGTCGTCTACCAGACCCGCATCCAGAAGGAACGGTTCGCGAACGAGGCCGACTACCAGGCAGTGAAGGGGGTGTACGTGATCGACTCATCGGCGATGGAGCGGCTGCGGCCGGGCGCGATCGTGATGCACCCGCTGCCGCGGCTCGACGAGATCACCCACGACGTCGACGCCGACCCGCGCGCCGCCTACTTCCGCCAGGCCCGCAACGGCGTGCAGGTGCGGATGGCGCTGCTCGACCTCGTCCTTTCGTGAGCGCCGAGCCCGCTGCCCAGCAGCGTGTCAAGGCGTCGGTGATGGACGCCGACACCATCCGCCGCTGCCTGTCCCGCATCGCCCACGAGATCGTCGAGCGCAACCACGGCGCCGAGGACCTGGTCGTGGTCGGGATCATGTCCCGGGGCGACGTCCTGGCCCACCGGCTGGCGCAGCGGCTGGAGCGCATGGAGTCCCGCGAGGTCCTGGTCGGCGCCCTCGACCCCAGCGGCCACCGCGACGACCTGCACCTGGCGCAGCCCGCCAAGCGGCCGCCCTCGCGGATGCCCAACGTGGACGGCAAGGTCGTGATCCTGGTCGACGACGTGATCTGGCACGGCCGCACCGTGCGCGCGGCGATGGACGCGCTGATGGAGTTCGGCCGGCCGCGCGCGATCCAGCTCGCGGTGCTGGTCGACCGCGGCCATCGCGAGCTGCCCATCCGGCCCGACTACGTCGGCAAGAACGTGCCCACGTCCGAGTCGGAGCGGATCGAGGTGCTGCTCGAGGAGACGCACGGCGGCGACCTGGCGGTCATCGTCCATGCCTGAGCCCGCGCCCACCCACGCCGCCCTGGTGCTCGAGGACGGCCGCGCGTTCGTCGGCCGGCCGCTCGGCGCCCACGTCCTCGGCCAGGGCGAGGTCGTCTTCAACACCGCCATGACCGGCTACCAGGAGGTCCTGACCGACGCCTCGTACGCCGGCCAGATGCTCTGCATGACGTACCCGCTGCAGGGCAACTACGGCACGCGCCCGGCCGACCGCGAGTCCGAGCGCGCCTGGGCCCGGGGGTTCATCGCCCGCCGGGCGTGCGAGCGGCCGTCGCACCAGTCGTCGGCCGCCAGCCTGGACGCGTTCCTGCGCGCGCAGGGCGTGCCCGGCATCCACGAGGTGGACACCCGGGCGCTCACCCGGCACCTGCGGACGCACGGGGCCCTGCGCGCCGTCCTCTCCCACGAGCCGGAGCGGCCCGCCGCCGCCCGCCTGGACGAACTGCACGCGCTGGCGCGGCGAGTGACCCCGCTGTCGGAGCAGGACCTGGTCGCCGAGGTCTCCCGGACCGGCGCCGAGGAGTGGCTGGAGCCGCTGCCGCCCGAGCTGCGCTGGCGCGGCTATGCCGACGGGTCCGGCCTCACGGTCTGCGTCGTGGACTACGGCGTGAAGTGGAACATCCTGCGCTCGCTGCGCCAGCGCACCTGCCGGGTCGTCGTGCTCCCCCACACCGCGACGTGGGACGACGTGCGCGCCACCGGCGCGGACGGTCTGCTGCTGGCCAACGGTCCCGGCGACCCGGCCGTCCTGGAGGGCCCCGTCGAGCTGTGCCGGGAGGCGATCGGCCGCATCCCGCTGTTCGGCATCTGCCTGGGCCACCAGATCCTGGGCCGGGCCGTGGGCGCCACCACGTCGCGCCTGCCGTTCGGCCACCACGGCGCCAACCACCCGGTCAAGGAGCTGGCCACCGGCGCCGTCCACATCACGAGCCAGAACCACGAGTTCCAGGTGGACGCCGCCAGCGTGCCCGAGGGCGACTTCCACGTCACCCACGTCAACCTCAACGACGGCTCCGTGGAGGGTCTGGCCCATCGCTCGCTGCCGGTGTTCAGCGTCCAGTACCACCCCGAGGGCTGCCCCGGGCCGACGGACAACCACCACCTGTTCGACCGCTTCGTCGAGATGGTGCGGGCCCGGCAGCCGCTGGCGAGGGCGGTCGGCGGCGCGGCGCCCGGGCCGGACCGGCCCCGGAAGGTGCTCATCGTCGGGTCGGGCCCGATCGTGATCGGCCAGGCCGCCGAGTTCGACTACGCCGGCACGCAGGCCTGCAAGGCGCTGCGCGAGGAGGGCGTCGAGACCGTCCTGGTCAACTCCAACCCGGCCACGATCATGACCGACGAGGACGTGGCCGACCGCGTCTACATCGAGCCGCTGACGGTCGAGGCGATCGAGCGGATCATCGAGCGCGAGCGGCCCGACGCCGTGCTCCCCACGCTCGGCGGCCAGACCGGGCTGAACCTGGCGATGGAGCTGCACCAGGCCGGCGTCCTGGCCCGGCACGGCGTGCGGTTCCTGGGCGCCGACGCGGACGTGATCCGGCGGGCGGAGGACCGCGAGGCGTTCAAGCAGCTGCTGATCGAGATCGGCGAGCCGGTCCCACCGTCGCTCGTGTGCGAGTCGCTGGAGACCGCCCGGGCGTTCGCCGCCGAGATCGGGCTGCCGCTGGTCGTCCGGCCCGCGTACACGCTCGGCGGCACGGGCGGCGGGTTCGTCACCACGCCCGAGGAGCTGGACCGCATCGTCCAGGGCGGCCTGGCGGCCTCGCCGATCCGCCAGGTGCTGGTCGAGCGGTCGCTGTGGGGCTGGAAGGAGATCGAGTACGAGGTGATGCGGGACGCCGCCGGCACCTGCATCACGGTCTGCAACATGGAGAACCTGGACCCGATGGGCGTCCACACGGGCGACTCGATCGTGGTGGCGCCGGCCCAGACGCTCTCCGACCGCGACCACCAGATGCTGCGCTCCTCGGCGCTCCGCATCATCCGGGCGCTCGGCATCGAGGGTGGCTGCAACGTGCAGTTCGCGCTCGATCCCGCGAGCTCCTCGTACTTCGTGATCGAGGTCAACCCGCGGGTCAGCCGCTCCTCGGCGCTGGCCTCCAAGGCGACCGGCTACCCGATCGCGCGGGTCGCGGCCAAGGTGGCCGTGGGCCGCCGCCTGGACGAGATCCGCAACCAGGTCACCGGCCGCACGTTCGCCGCGTTCGAGCCGGCGCTCGACTACGTGGTCGTGAAGGTGCCGCGCTGGCCCTTCGACAAGTTCCCCGGCGCCGACCGCCGCCTGGGCACGCAGATGAAGTCCACCGGCGAGGTCATGGCCATCGAGCGCACGTTCGAGGGCGCGCTGGCCAAGGCGCTCCGCTCGCTCGAGCAGCGGCCGCCCGACGACGCCGAGCTGGACGACCCGGCGCTGGTCGAGGTGCCCAACGACCGCCGGCTGTTCGCGCTCATCCGCGCGCTGCGCGGTGGGGCGGAGCCGGCCGAGCTGGCCCGGCGCAGCGGCATGGACGTCTGGTTCCTGGAGCGGATGGCGGACATGCTGGCGCGGCCCGAGCCCGAGGGTCCGCCCGTCTACAAGCTGGTGGACACGTGCGCGGCCGAGTTCGAGGCGGAGACGCCGTACTTCTACTCCGCCGCCGAGGAGGAGGAGACGGAGGCCCGTCCGGCGAGCGGCCGCTCGGCGCTGGTGCTCGGCTCCGGGCCGATCCGCATCGGCCAGGGCATCGAGTTCGACTACTGCTCGGTGCACGCCGCGTGGGCGCTGCGCGAGGTGGGCGTCAGCGCGATCATGGTCAACTCCAACCCGGAGACGGTCTCCACGGATTTCGACACGTCCGACCGCCTGTACTTCGAGCCGCTCGACGCCTCCTCCGCGGCGGCGGTCGCCCGGACAGAGGACGTGGCCGGGGCGGTGGTGCAGTTCGGCGGCCAGACCGCGATCAACCTGGCCGAGCCGCTGTCCGCCCAGGGCGTGGCGATCCTGGGCTCGTCGGTCGAGGCGATCGACCTCGCCGAGGACCGGCGCCGGTTCGCGGACGCGCTGGAGGCGATCGGCGTGCCGCAGCCGGTCGGCGACACCACCACCTCGATCGACCAGGCGCTGACGATCGCGGACCGGGTCGGCTACCCCGTGCTCGTGCGGCCCTCGTACGTGCTCGGCGGCCGGGCCATGGAGATCGTGCGCGACCCCGGCGAGCTGCGCCACTACATGGAGTGGGCCCGGCGGGCGCTGCCCCGGGGCTCGGTCCTGGTGGACAAGTACCTGATGGGCGCGGAGGTCGAGGTCGACGCGATCTCGGACGGCGAGACGGTCGTGATCCCGGGCATCATGCGCCACGTCGAGCGCGCCGGCGTCCACTCGGGCGACTCGTTCGCGGTCTACCCGGCCAACGGGCTGGAGCCGTCCGAGGAGGCCGAGATCGTGGACTACACGGTCCGCATCGCCCGCCACCTGGGCCTGCGCGGCCTGGTGAACGTGCAGTACGTGGTCCACAAGGGCCGGGTGTTCGTGCTGGAGGTCAACCCCCGGGCCTCGCGGACGGTGCCGATGCTGTCCAAGGTCACCGGCGTGCCGATGGTCCGCCTGGCGACGCGGGTCATGCTCGGCGAGCGGCTGGCCGACCTGGGCTGGGCGTCCGGCCTGCTGCCGGCGCGGCCGCTGGTGGCGGTGAAGGCTCCGGTCTTCTCCATGAGCAAGCTCGCGGCGGTGGACTCCTACCTGGGCCCCGAGATGAAGTCCACCGGCGAGGTGATGGGCGTGGACCGCACGCTGGCGGCCGCGCTCCGCAAGGCGTTCCAGGCGGCGGGGATGCTGGTGCGGCCGGGCGGGAGCGCGCTGCTCACGATCGCCGACGCCGACAAGCCCGAGATGTTCTCGATCGTGTCGCGGCTGACGCAGCTCGGCTACCGCATCCACGCCACGGCGGGGACGGCGGCGGCGCTGCGGCGGGCCGGCTTCACGCCCCACGAGGTGGGCAAGATCGGCCAGCCGGGCCCGACGGTGGTGGACCTGATCGTGGACGGCGGCGTGGACCTGGTGATCAACACGATGAACGGGGTCACGGAGGCGGTGCGCCCGGGCCTGCCCGTCATCAAGGACGGGTTCGAGATCCGGCGCGCTGCCGTGGAGCGGCGCATCCCCTGCCTCACCTCGCTGGACACGGCGTCGGCGCTGGTGGAGTCGGCCTGGCGGGCCGGCGCCGCGCTGGAGGTGCGCACCATCACCGAGTGGCGCGACGGCGCCGCGTGATGCACGACGTGCTCGCCCCGCTGGTCGCCCGCCGCGAGGTGGCGCGCGACATGTGGGTGCTCGGCTTCGAGGCGCCGGCGATCTCGCGGGAGGTGCGGGCCGGGCAGTTCGTGAACGTGCTGCTGCGGCCGGGCCCGCTGCTGCGGCGGCCGTTCAGCGTGTACGCGGCCAGCGCCGAGGTGGTCGAGATCGTGCTGCGGGCGGTGGGCGCCGGCACCCGGCTCCTGATCGGGCTGCGGCGGGGCGACCGGGTGTCGCTGCTGGGGCCGCTGGGCCGGGGGTTCCAGCTCGACGGCACGCCGGGGGACCGGGTCACGCTGCTGTCAGGTGGCCTGGGCGTGGCGCCGATGCCGCTGGCGGCGCGGGACGCCCGGCGGCTGGGCCTGCACGTGACATGGGTGCACGGCGCGCGCACCCAGGCCGAGCTGTGCTCGGAGGCCGAGGCGGACGAGCTGTGCTGGGCCACGGACGATGGCAGCCTGGGCGTGCGGGGCAGCGCGCTGGACGCGGTGCCGGACCGCGAACCGGGCCGGGTCCTGGCGTGCGGGCCGAACCGGATGCTGGCCGCGGTCGCCGGGCGCTGGCCGGACGCCCAGGTGGCCGTGGAGACGTACATGGGCTGTGGGACCGGCGTGTGCCTGGGCTGCGCGGTGCCGCGTGCGTCCGGCGTGTACGACCGGGCCTGCTCGGAGGGGCCGGTGTACCGCGCCGACTCGATCCGCTGGGCCGACCTGCCCCCGAATTTGCACTACACGGTGTAGTTCGTGATGGTCACGGTGGACGTTGGCGGGGTCCGGCTGCGATCGGCCGTCATGGCCGCGTCAGGCACGTTCGGCTACGGCACCGAGGTGCCGCTCTGCGACCGCGAGCTGCTGGGCGGCATGGTCTCCAAGGGCATCTTCCTGGCGCCGCGGCCGGGCACGCCGCCGCCGCGGATCGTCGAGACGCCGAGCGGGATGCTGAACGCGATCGGGCTGCAGGGTCCGGGCGTGGACGCCGTGGTCCGCGACTACGCGCCGCTCTGGGCAACCTGGGAGTTCCCCGTGCTCGTCAACGTCAACGGCGAGACGGTGGACGAGTACGGCGAGCTGGCCGCCCGGCTGGACGGCGTGCCAGGGGTCGCCGGGCTGGAGGTCAACATCTCCTGCCCCAACGTGCGCGAGGGCGGGATGCTGTTCGGCATCGACCCGGCCGCCGCCGCCGCGGTCACCGCCGCCGTGCGCCGCCGCACCCGCCTGCCCGTGTGGGTGAAGCTGACGCCGGCGGTCACGGACATCACCGAGATCGCCCGGGCGTGCGAGCAGGCCGGCGCGGACGCGCTCAGCGCCGTCAACACGTTCGTCGGCATGTCGTTCGACCTGCACAGCGGCCAGCCCCGGCTGTCCTTCCGCACCGGCGGCCTGTCGGGCCCGGCCATCCGGCCGCTCGCGGTCCACCTGGCCCACCGGGTCGCGCGGGCGGTCGCCGTGCCGGTGGTCGGCATCGGCGGCATCGCCACGGCCGAGGACGCCGCCGAGTTCCTCCTCGCGGGCTGCCGCGCCGTCCAGGTCGGCACCGCGACGTTCGTGGACCCCAACGCGATCGGCAAGGTCGTCGCTGGCCTGCGCCGGTACGAGACCCTGCTGCAGGCCCGCGACTGACCCTGCTGCAGGCGCGGCGCTACGCCGGGATCAGCTCCTTGACCAGCGCCTGCTCCTGCTGGAGCTCCTCGGTCGTGAGCCGGATGCGCTCCCGCGCCGCGGCGTCGTGCTCGATGCCCTCGACCACGCGCCACGACGAGCCGTCCGTCGCGACCGGGTAGCCGAACTGCAGGCCCTCGGGCACGCCGTACTCGCCCCGGCTCGGGACCGCCAGCGACGTCCAGTCGCCGGGCGCCGTCCCGCCGGCGATCGACCGCACCGAGTCGATGACCGCCGCCGCCGCCGATCCGGCCGACGAGAGCTTGCGCGCGGCGATGATCGCGGCGCCCCGCTTCTGGACGGTCGAGATGAACTCGCCGCGCAGCCAGTCGTGGTCGCCGATCACCTCGGGGACGGGCCGGCCGCCGATCCGCGCGTTCACCGCGTCCGGGTACTGCGTCGCCGAGTGGTTGCCCCAGATCGCCATGTTGCTCACGGCGGCCACCGGCACGCCCGCGCGCCTGGCGAGCTGGGCCCGGGCCCGGTTCTCGTCCAGCCGCGTCATCGCGAACCAGCGCTCGGTCGGGACGTCCGGAGCGTTGGCGCGGGCGATCAGGCAGTTCGTGTTGCACGGGTTGCCGACGACCAGGACGCGCACGTCGCTCGCGGCGCGCTCGCCGATCGCCCGTCCCTGGGGGCCGAAGATGCCGCCGTTGGCCGCCAGCAGGTCGCCCCGCTCCATGCCCTCCTTGCGCGGCATCGCGCCGACCAGCAGGGCCCAGGACGCGCCGTCGAACGCCTCGCTGGCGTCGGCGGTGACGACGATGTCCGTGAGCAGCGGGAACGCGCAGTCGTCCAGCTCCATCGCCACGCCCTCCAGGGCGGGCAGCGCCGGCTCGATGTCCAGCATGCGCAGGACGATGGGCGTGTCGGGTCCCAGGAGCTGTCCGGAAGCGATCCGGAAGACCAGCGCGTAGCCGACCTGACCGGCGGCACCGGTGACGGTGACGTGGACCGGGGGGCGCTGGGATGGGCTCGTCTGGGCCATGGGCGTGACCTCCTGGGAGTTGGTTCGGATTCGGCCAGGAAGTCTACGCCGGCCCCGGATCCGACTCGGTCCGCCAGGCGGCGCCGGCCGCCGTCGCGTACAGCCGCATGACGCCGGGCCACCCGTTCAGGTAGCTCGACCGGGTCTCCGCGGCCAGCTCACCTAACCGCTCCCAGCCCCGGTGCTCCAGGTCCACGCGCGTGGTCGCCGGGTCCTCGGCCGTGAACCGGACCTCGACCTCGGTCGGCCCGCCGGGGCCGCGGCCCGGCGCCCAGGTGAACACCACGCGGTGGGGCGGATCCCACGCGAGCACGTGGCCCCAGTCGGCCTCCTCGCCGTCCCGGCACCGCTCGTAGATCCGGCCGCCGAGCCGGGCCTCGAACACGACGCCGACCACGTCCCCGCGGGCGTGGTGCGTCCCCACCGGCCACCAGGTTCCGATGTCGCGCGTGAAGAGCTCGAACGCCGCCTCGATCGGCCGGCGCACCCGGACGGACTGGCGGACCGGCTCGAGGAGCCCGCCCGGGCCCGGCAGCTGCTGCGCCACGAACGGTCAGCTTACTGGGCGGTGTCCGCGGGCGGGCCGGCCTCGGCCGCCTGGGCGTAGCGCAGCAGGGCGCCCTGCCAGAACGCCTCGACGTACGCGCGCAGCAGCGCCAGCCCGTTGGGATCGATCGCGTAGATGCGGCGCGTGCCCTCGTGGCGGTCCACGACCAGGCCGGCGTCCTTCAGCACCTTGAGGTGCTGCGACACGGCCGGCCGGCTGACCGGCAGGTCCCTCGCGATGGCGACGACGGGCAGCGGACCGTCACGAAGGCGCTCGAGGACGGTGCGCCGGGTCCGGTCCCCGAGGGCGTCCAGCACCGCGTCGTACCGGGTGCTCATGGTCTGTAAGCGTTAGCTTACCGCTGGCGCGGCCCGCGCGCCCGCAGAACCTACGATGGCCTCGTGGCCGGTCGCGGACCGATGTATCGGGGCTGGGTGCTGGTCTGGGCACTGGGCGTCACCACGATCGTCTCGTACGGCACCACACAGTACCTCTACGGCGTGCTCGTCGTGCCGATGCAGCGGGAGCTGGGGTGGAGCCGGGCCCTGATCTCGGGCGCGTTCTCGCTCGCGCTGCTGACGTCGGGCCTGCTCGGCCTGCCGATCGGCCGCCTCGTCGACCGGCGCGGCGCCCGCGGCCCGATGGCGGCCGGCTCGCTGCTGGGCGGCGCCGGCCTGATCGCGGCCGCCCAGGTGAGCCAGCCGTGGCAGCTGTACGCCGCGTGGTCCGGCGTGCTCGCCGTCTCGATGGCGCTGACCCTCTACCCCGTCACGTTCACCGTGGTGACGAACTGGTTCACGCGCCGGCGCGGCTCGGCGCTCGCCCAGCTGACCCTGCTCGGCGGCCTGGCCTCGCCCATCTTCATCCCGCTGGCCGGGGTGCTGGTCGAGCGCGCGGGCTGGCGCGCCACCCTCGTCCTGTTCGGCCTGCTCCAGCTCGCGGTGGCGCTGCCGATCCACGCGCTGGTCGTCCGCCGCCATCCCGAGGACCTGGGCCTGCTCCCGGACGGCGACGGCTCCGCCGCGGGCGGATCGCGCGCCGGCGGCTCCAGCCTGCGCCAGGCGCTCGCCGTGCGGCCGTTCTGGACGCTGACGGCCGCCTTCGCGTTCGGCTGGCTGGCGCACTCGGCGATCCTCGTCCACCAGGTCGCCTACCTGATCGGGCGCGGCTTCGACGCCGTGCTGGCCGCCTCCCTGGCCGGCCTGCTGGGGGTCGCCAGCCTGCCCAGCCGCTACCTCCTGAACCGGCTGAGCGAGCGGCTGAGCCCGCAGACGCTGCTGGCCGCCTGCTACCTCGCCCAGGCGGCCGGCGTCGGCCTGCTCGCCTGGGCAGCCAGCCCGCTGCTGGTGTGGGCGTACGTCGCCGTCTACGGCGCCGCCTTCGGCGCGATCTCGCCGCTGCGCGCCTCGACGATGGCCGACCAGTTCGGCCGCCGGTCCTACGGCGCGATCACCGCGACCGCGGGCGTGCCCGTCGCCGTGGCCGGCTCGCTGGGGCCGATCGCCGCCGGCGCCGTGTACGACCGGGCCGGCACCTACGCCCCGGCGCTGGCCCTGATCGCGGGCGCGTTCGTCGTCTCGGCCCTGACCGTGGCGCTCACGCCGAGACCGCGCTGACCCGGCTGCACCTCGACCCCGAGCCGACCGCACAGCTGGCGGGCCCCGATGTCCGTCACGAGCAGCGCCCGGCTCGACGGCGCCCGCTCCAGCCAGCCGAGCTCCAGGAGGCGGCACAGCACGCCCGCGCCGACGGCGCCCGCCAGGTGCGGCCGCTGCTCGCTCCAGTCCACGCAGTGCCGGACGAGCGGGCGCCGGCCGGCCGGGAGCCGCACCCCCAGGTCGTCGAGGAGCCGCTGGCCCCGGCCGGTCAGCTCGTAGCCATCCTCGTCGCCGGCCAGCGCATCCGCCCGCAGCAGCGCCTGCATCAGCGCCACCCCGAGCCGGCCGGCCAGGTGGTCGTAGCAGCTCCGGGCGTACCGCACCGCGGCTGCCCGCGTGCCCGCCCGGAGCGACCGGACCGGCTCGGGAGGCGCGATCCGGGCCAGCGCCTCCAGGGCCGAGGCGACGTCGGCGCCGGCCAGCCGGTAGTACCGGTGCCGGCCGCGCGCCTCGACGCGGAGGAGGCCCGCCGCCACGAGCCGGGCCAGGTGCGCGCTGGCCGTGGACGCGGCCACGCCGGCCTCGAAGGCGAGGACAGTCGCGGGGAGCGCCCGGCCGTCGCCCAGCGCGCGCAGGACCCGGGCCCGGCCGGGGTCGCCGATCAGCGCCGCCACGCTCGCGATATCCGCGTCGCCGTCCATGCCCCAACCGTACGACCGGCACGCTTCGTCAGGGCCCGAAGCGAGGGCTTGGTACGTCGAGGCCTGGTCACCGCGAATCGTGGACGACCCGTGTTCGTCACGATGTGCTGCGGACGCCCCGGCAGTTCGTCGCCGGCCCGCACGCCGACGGGCTGCTGGGGGCCGGCCTCTACCTGGCGGCCGCGGCGGCGAGCGTCCTCCTCATCCGCTCGACGGCGGCGTCGGACTCGGCGGCGGGATCCCCAGCGCGGCGGCGAACGTCGCCGCGATCGCTGCCGCCCCTTCAGCGCTCGGGTGGAAGCCGTCGCGGCTGACGTAGCCCGGGTGCTGGTCCGGCACGTCGCCGGCCGCGTACAGGTCCACCAGGGTGGCGCCCTCCCGGGCGACGACCGCCGCGATCGCCGCGTTGTACGCCTGCTCTTCCGCCACCACCTGGTCGCCCGGGGGCAGGATCACCGAGCCGAGGGGGCACTGCACCGACCCCGGCGGCGGGTTGGGCCGGCAGGCGGCGTACGCGGGCAGGTGCTCGAGCTGCGGGGTGTTGGCGACCAGCACGCGGGCGCCGGCCCGGCGCAGGGCGGCGACGACCTGGTCCAGCCGCGACTCGTAGTCGGCGACCGACACGTCGGCGATCAGGTCGTCCACGTTGAGCCAGACGGTCGCCAGCGCCGGGTGGAGCGCCAGCGCCTGCGGCAGCTCGTCCTTCAGCGCGGCCTCGGTCGTCTCGCGCGGGATGCCGAAGTCGACCAGGGTCAGGCCCGGGCCGGCGAGCTGGAGCAGCCGCTCGGGGAACGCCTCTCGGGGCGAGTCCTGGGTGCCGATGCCGGCCGTCTCGCTGGCCCCGATGGCGACGTAGACGCCGGTCAGGATGGTCGGGCTCGGCTTCACCGGCGGCCGCGCGGCGGCCCCGGGCGTGCAGGCGGCGGCGAACGCCACCAGCGCCAGCAGCCAGAGCCTCACCCGCCGAGCGCCTCCCGGACCGGCAGGCGCGCGGCGCGCAGGGCCGGCACCAGTCCGGCGACCACGGCCAGCACCGCGGTCGCGATGGGCGCGCCGGCGACGATCCCCACCGGCAGGCCGCCCAGGTCGATGCCGGTCAGGCCCTGCTCCTTCAGGTAACTCTGGACCAGCAGCCCGACGACCGTGGTCACCGCGGAGCCGGCCGCCGTCCCGATCACGCCGCCGACGATGCCGAGCAGGCCCGCCTCGACCAGGAACCAGCGGGCGACGTCCTCGTCGGCCGCGCCCAGCGCCTTGAGCACGCCGATCTCCCGCCAGCGCTCGCGGATCGCCGCCAGCAGCGTGTTGGTCACCCCGAGCACGGCGATGGCCAGCGCCACCGAGCCGATGCCGCCGAGCACGATGTCCACGATGTGCAGGTACTTCTGGATCGACGCGACCAGGTGCTCGGGCGCGCTGTTGGCGTACCCGATGTCGAAGATCTCGCGCCGCACCGCGTGCACGTCGGCCAGGGTGTCGGCCACCACGACGAGGCCGCTGTAGGGGGACGTCGGCCGGGTGAAGTTGCGGCCGTCCACCCCGCCCAGCGCCCACTGGCGGGCCGCCTGGGTCTGCTGGATGGGCACCAGGAACTCGCCGTCGTCCACGGTCTGGGCGACGACGCCGACCACCCGGGCCAGGTACCAGCGGCCCCGGAAGCGCGGCTGCGTGTTCCCGGTCCCCGGCAGCAGCTGCGGGGTGCTGAACTCGATGACCGAGCCCATCACGTCCTGGAACCGGTTGAGGTCCAGGTTGACACGCTCCATGTAGCCCTGGGTGACCGCCACCTCGGTCATCGAGCCGGCCTTCGGCAGCCGGCCCGCCAGCAGGGTGATCGGCAGGTCGCGGAACCGGCTCAGGTCGGCCCCGATCAGCGTGCCGAAGTACTCGTCGGTGCGCTGCCGGCAGGTCGGCACCGGGCGCGCCGCGAACTCGTCGTAGGTCGGGCAGGGCACGACGAGGGCCGGCATCGCCAGCACCGGGACGACGGAGGCGACGTACGGGCTGTGCTGGATCTCGGCCAGCTGGGCGTCGCCCAGGTCGCGCGGCGGCCCCGTCTTCAGCGTGTCGGTGTCGAAGCCGGACGGGTCGGGCTGGTTGGCGGCGACGTGGATCGCGGCGGCGGGGCCGCCGTGGCTGAGCTGGCTGACGATCTTGCTGTCCGCGCCGCCCGAGATGCTGAGCAGGGCGACGAGCAGCGTGGTGCCGAGCGCCACGCCGAGGCCGGCCAGGAGGCTGCGCGCGCCTCGGCGGCGCAGGCTGCGGAGCGCGAGCACCGCGGCGTCGGACCAGGTCACTGGCGCACCAGCTGGCCCCGGCTGAGCCGGAGGCGCTCGTCGGCGCGGGCGGCGAGCTCGGGGTTGTGCGTGACGACGACGAGCGTGCACCCGCGCTCGGCCCGGAGCCGTTCCAGCAGCTCCATGACGCGGATGGCGGAGTCCTCGTCCAGGTTGCCGGTCGGCTCGTCGGCGAGCAGGACGGCCGGCCGGTTGGCCAGCGCGCGGGCGATCGCCACCCGCTGCAGCTCGCCGCCGCTGAGCTTGGGCGGCCGGTGGGTGGCCCGAGCGGCCAGGCCGACCTCGCCCAGGAGCTGGTCGGCCTGCTCCTTCCGCCGCCCCCGGGGCACCCCGGTTAGCGTCAGCGCCAGCTCCACGTTCTCGCGCGCGGTGAGCATGGTCAGCAGCCCGAAGTCCTGGAAGACGAAGCCGATTCGGGCCCGCCGGAAGCGGGCGAGCTGGCGGCCGCGGAGCGTGGACAGGTCCTCGCCGCCGACGCACACCGTGCCCTGCTGGACGGCCTCCAGGCCGCCCAGGATGGACAGCAGGGTGCTCTTGCCGGCGCCCGACACCCCCATCACGGCCGCGTAACCCCCGTCCGGCACGTCCATCTGGACGTCGCAGAGGACGGTCAGCGCACCCTCGCCGGCTCCGTACCGGTGCGTCAGGCCCCGGACGCGGATCACCGTCCGACCTTACCGCGAACCGGTCACGGCGACCAACGCCGTTGCTGCCTCACGACACACTGTTGACAAATACCGGGCCGTGTTCCGCGGGCCCGCCGCCTGACTAGCATCGACAGGGTGAGCGAACCCATCGAGCCGCGGCCCGCGCTTCTCTTCGACCTCGACGGCACGCTCGTCGACTCCGTCTACCAGCACGTGCTGGCCTGGCGGGAGGCGCTGGCCGGAGAGGACGTGGACCTCTCCGTCTGGCGCATCCACCGGCGGATCGGCATGAGCGGCGGCCTCCTGGTCAACGCCCTGCTCCGGGAGACCGGGCGGCAGTTCGGGCCCGAGGACGCCCGGCGGCTCCGGGCCGCCCACCTCGCGGCGTTCGAGCGCCTGATCCCCCAGGTGCGCCCGCTGCCGGGCGCGGCGCGGCTGCTCGGCCGGCTCACCGACAGCGGCATCCCGTGGGCGATCGCCACCAGCGGCAGCCGGGCCACCGCCGTGCCGGCCCTCGACCTGCTCGGCGTCGTCGCCAACGTCGTCGTGACGCGCGAGGAGGTGCCGTACGCCAAGCCCGACCCGCACCTGTTCCTGGCCGCGGCCCGCCGGCTCGGGGTCGATGCCGATGACGCCATCGTCGTCGGCGACAGCGTGTGGGACATGCTGGCGGCCCGGCGGGCGCGGGCGCTCGGCGTCGGCCTGCTGTCGGGCGGCTACGGCCGCGAGGAGCTGGAGCGGGCCGGCGCGTTCCGCGTCTACGAGGACCCGGCGGACCTGGACCGGCACCTGGACGAGCTGGGCATCCGCCCCCCGCCGCCGGCCTGAGCGCGTCAGAACAGGCGCGGGACCAGGCGCCGCGTTCGGGCGCAGTACTCCTCGTAGGCGGCCCCGAACACGCCCCGCAGGACCGTTTCCTCGACCCGGATGCGGTACGCGATGCCGACTCCCCAGCCCCCGACCAGGATCACCGCGCTCGGCCAGTGGCCCAGCGCGATCCCGAACCCCAGCGCCGCCACCAGGGCGCCCGTGTACGACGGGTGCCGCAGGTACCGGTACGGCCCGGTCGTGACCAGGCGGTGGTCGGGCTGGATCACGACGATCGCCCTGAACAGCCCGCCCAGGTGGTGGATGGACCAGGCCCGCAGCGCCAGCCCCGCCCACATGACGACGAGGCCGGATGCCAGCTGCGCCTCGGGCGACCCCGGGAGGGCGCCGAACGGCAGCCGGGCGATCCGCACCGCGGCCACGAACGCGACGCCGACGCAGGCCAGCAGCACCGCGATGCTGCCGCCGTCCTGGCGCTCGCCGCGGCCGCGAAGGTGGTCCAGGATCGTCGGCGCGGCGACGGCCACCAGCTCGAGCCAGATCCACGCCGCCCACGTGACCATGAGCAGGAACCGAAGCGTGCCCATCAACTGTGGCAGCGTACTACCGCCTGCGGCCGTCTCCGGTCGGGACGGACAATGGGAACGTGGCCACCACGGGAATCTGGTTCCTGACCGGATACGTGGTCGGCGCCATACCCATCGGACTCGTGGTCGGCCGGATGGCCGGCGTGGACATCCGCCGCTACGGCACCGGCAACATCGGCGCCTCGAACGTGTTCCGCAACCTCGGCCTGCTGCCCGCGGCGGTCGTGGCGGTCGGCTCGTTCTGTCAGGGCCTGCTGCCCACGTGGGGGGCCACGGCCCTGACCGGATCCCCCGCCGCGGAGGCGGCGGCCGCGGTCGGCTCGGTGGCCGGCTACGGCTGGTCGTTCCTGCTCGGGTTCCGCGGCGGCCGGGCGGTCGGCACGGCGACGGGCGCGCTGGCGGCGCTGTCGCCGGTCGGCATGATCCCCCTGCTCGGCCTCTACGCCATCGGCGGCCTGCTCCGGCAGCCGGCGCCGGGCGTGCTGCTCGGGCTGCTGGCGTTCCTCGTCTCGCTGGCGTTCGGCTCGCATCCCTGGTCGATCGTCGTCGGGGCGGCGCTGGTGGTCGGGCTCGTGCTCCTGAAGCGGTTCGACGGGGTGCGCGACGACCTGCGGGCGCACGCCGATCGGACGGCCGGCGTACTGTTCGACCGGCTGGTCTTCGACCGGCGGCCGGGCCAGCGACTGGTGGGCCGCAATGACTGAGGCGTGGCGCGTCCGGGTCGTCGTCGCGACCAGCACCTGCCTCACGCTGGAGCAGGCGACCGAGCTGGGCATCACCCTGGTGCCGCTGCGGATCGGCGTGAACGGCCACGACTACCGGGACATGATCGACATCGGGCCGGCCGAGCTGTACCGGCTGCTGCGGCGGGGCGTGATGCCGACCACGGCGTCGCCCTCCGTCGGCGACTACGCGACCGCGTACGAGGCCGCCCCCGGCCCGGTCATCTGCCTGACGGTGGGCAGCCAGATCTCGGCCATGGACGCGGCCGCCCGGCTCGCTGCCGAGGCGGCGGAGGCCCGGGAGGTCGAGGTGGTCGAGACCGGCACGGCCGCGGGCGGCCTGCGGCTGGTCGCGCTGGCCGCCGCCCGGCTGGCCGGCGAGGGCCTGGGCCTGGAGCAGCTGGCCGCCCGCGTGCGGGACATCTGCGGCCGGGTCGAGATGTCCGGGATGCTGGAGACGGTCGAGTTCCTGGCCCGCGGCGGCCGGGTGCCCGAGATCGCGCGCTGGGGCAGCTCCGTCCTCAAGGTCCGGCCCGTCGTGCGGTTCGACGCGGGCAGCGGGCGGCTGGCGACGCTGGTGCGCAGCCCGCTGAAGGGTCTCGACGAGATGCGCAAGCTGGTCTGCCGGGGCGCCGAGCGGCAGGGCGCCGGCGCGTGCGGCGAGGGCGTCGTGTGCACCGTGTTCCACGGCGACGCGACGAGCCTCGCCGAGGAGCTCGAGAGCCGGCTGCGCCAGGACCTGCCGGCCGCCGAGCTGTCCGTCTCGGAGATGACCGCGGCCATGGCGATACACGTGGGCCCAGGCGTGGTCGGCGAGGCCTTCTACGTGGACCCGGCGGCTACCGCAGGCTCGGGGTTCGCCTGAGCCGCAGCTGGTCCGCCAGTTGGTCAGCCGACGCGAACCCCTGGTTGGCCGCGACGACGGCGCCCCACTCGTCCAGCACCGTCGTGGCCGGGACCGTCATGACGCCGAACGCGCGCGCCACCTCCGGCCGGGACGCGGCGTCCACGTGCAGCACCCGGACGCGGCCGCGCGCCCGCTCCTCCAGCGCCGCCAGCGCCGGCCGCTGCGTGGCGCGGCACGCGATGCAGCTCGGGGTCGAGAACGCCACGACCGTCGGCCGCCCGTCCGGGGCGTCCCCCAGCGCGGTCCACAGCTCCGCCGGCGCGGCTGCCCGCAGCCCGCGCAGGCGCCGGGCGGCCACGAGCCTGCCGCCGACCACCAGGGCGGCAACCACCATGGCCAGGGCCGTCAGGACGAGGACCCGGTCCACGTCCGATCAGCGGCGCGCCAGGGCGACGACGAAGCAGAGCATGCAGAAGTCGGCCACGGCGTCCAGCGCCACCATCACCGCGATGGCCAGCGCGAGGACCCAGGCCAGGATGGGGGCACCCAGCAGCAGCAGCGCGGCCGCCGCGATCCAGACGGCGCCGCCGATCGCGCGCGCCACCCGCCGCGTCTCGTGGTCCTCGTGGACGTCCCGCCGGCGCAGCAGCCCGGCCGGCTCCAGCACGCGCCACGTGAGCTGGCGGAACACGTCGGCGGGCCACCAGAAGCGGCCCAGCAGCATCACGGCCCCGGCCAGCACCAGCAGCACGGCCGCCGGCACGCCCTCCACCAGGAACGCGACGACGACGAGCGCCACCATCGCCCACTGGTGCACCTTGCGGGCGGTCACGTCGTAGAGCGGCAGCTCCAGGGCGAAATCGCTCATCTCACTGACGAACGGTCAGCGGGCGCCGCGTCATTCCCCCGGGTCGGGCAGGCGGGGGTCGATCACGACCTTGCCGACGCCGGACGGGTGGAGCAGCGCGTGGAACGTCGCCGGGACCCGGGCCAGCCCGACCCGCGTGGTCACGATCCGCGCCACCTCGGGCCGCGCGGCCAGCAGCCGCAGCGCCTCCTCGAAGTCCTCGATGCGCGAGTTGATGCTGCCGCCCACCGTGATCTCGCGGGTGATCCAGAACACGGGGATGACGGTCACCTCGGCGACCGCGATCCCGAGCAGCGCCACCCGGCCGCCCGGGCTGGCCAGGTCGATGGCCTGCTGGATCGCCTCCGGCCGGCCCGAGCACTCCAGGACCAACGGCGCCCCGTCCACGTCGGGCCGGACGTCCCGGGCGCCCGCGAACACGGCCTCGGCGCCCAGGCCCGATGCCAGGTCCCGGCGGACGTCCACCGGGTCCACGCCGAAGACACGGCCCGCGCCCAGCCAGCGCAGGGCGGCGGTCGCCAGCAGCCCGAGCGAGCCGAGGCCGAGCACGATCGCGTCCTCGCCCGCGCTCAGGCCGATCCGCCGGATGCCGTGGATCGCCACCGACAGCGGCTCGGCCAGGCAGGCCACCTCCGGCTCCAGCCCGTCGGGCAGCCGGCCCAGGCGGTCGGCCCGCGCCGCCATCAGCTCCGCGTAGCCCCCCGGCCGCGTCGTGCCGCTCCCCGTGAGCGACTCGATGCAGCGGTGGTACGCGCCGGCCTGGCACTCGTCGCAGGCGCCGCAGCCCTCGCTGGGCCGGAGCACCGCCCGGTCGCCGGCCCGCCAGCCCTCGACGCCGGAGCCGACCGCCTCGACCACGCCGGCCACCTCGTGCCCGGGCACGCCGATGAACAGCCCGCGCTTGAACGAGGTCAGGTCGGAGCCGCAGATGCCGCAGTCCGTGACCCGCAGCAGCAGCTCGCCGGCCCCGGCCTCGGGCGCCGGAAGGTCCACCACCTCGAGGCGCTCTGCCTCGACCAGGGTGACGGCCCTCACATCAAGCTCATCTCGGCCACGATCCGGAGCAGGGCGCACTCGACCGCGGGGTCGGTCTCGACGTTCACGACGGCGG
>Ga0066661_10000059_pt1 | contig 24768 bp, 21 predicted proteins | sample GraSoiAngelo_110_FD_66454 | JGI IMG/M metagenome (GOLD analysis project Ga0066661, IMG submission 66454) | Grasslands soil microbial communities from the Angelo Coastal Reserve, California, USA - 14_0903_12_30cm | ecosystem: Environmental > Terrestrial > Soil > Grasslands | place: USA... | reverse complement strand
CGGGCCTCGGTCAGGCCCTCCGGGGCGATCGTGAAGTGACCGCCGCGCGCGCCGTCCAGCAGGCCGCAGTACAGCGGCTCCGAGTCGAAGCCGGGCGCGCACATCCAGCAGACGCTCCCGTCGCGGCCGACCAGGGCACACGTGGCACCGTCCCCGATCAGGCCGAGGTCCTCGAGGCGGAGATAGCCGTCGCGGCGCGTGATCGGACGGAACGGGGGATCAGGGTCGAGCATCGCGGCCTCGTCCCAGCATGGAACGGTCCGCCGCGGCGGCGATCAGCTCGTCGGGAGGCGCCTAGACGGATCGCTGTGCGCGATCCACCTACTCGTCCAGGCTCAGCACCGCCATGAACGCGTCCTGGGGAATCTCCACCGCGCCCACCCGCTTCATGCGCTTCTTCCCCTCCTTCTGCTTCTCCAGCAGCTTGCGCTTGCGGGTGATGTCGCCTCCGTAGCACTTGGCGAGGACGTCCTTGCGCATCGGCGGGATCGTCTCCCTGGCGATGATCTTGCCCCCGATCGCGGCCTGGAGCGGGACCTCGAACATCTGCCGCGGGATGATCTTGCGCAGCTTCTCCACCAGCCGCCGGCCGTGCTGGGCGGCCCGGGGCCGGTCCACGATCATCGACAGGGCGTCCACCGGCGAGGCCGCGATCAGGATGTCCAGCTTGACCAGGTCGCCAGTGCGGAACCCGATCAGCTCGTAGTCCATCGACGCGTACCCGCGCGAGCGCGACTTCAGCACGTCGTAGAAGTCGTGCACGATCTCGGCCAGCGGCAGCTCGTACTCGAGCGTGACCCTGCCTCCCGCCTGGTGCTCCAGCCGGGCGAACGTGCCCCGCCGCTCCTGGCAGAGCTCCATCATCGCGCCCAGGTACTCGGCCGGGACGATGATCGACACCCGGACGTACGGCTCCTCGATGTGCTCGATCGACTGCACCGACGGCAGCGCCGCCGGGTTGTCCACCTCGACCATGTCGCCGGTCTTCAGGTAGACCCGGTACTCGACGGTCGGCGCGGTGGTGATCAGGTCCAGCCCGAACTCGCGCTCCAGCCGCTCCTGGACGATCTCCATGTGCAGGAGGCCCAGGAACCCGCACCGGAACCCGAAGCCCAGCGCCGCCGAGCTCTCCTGCTGGTACACCAGGGCCGCGTCGTTGAGCTGGAGCCGCTCCAGCGCCTCCTTCAGCTCCTGGTACTCGTCGGAGTCCGTCGGGAACAGGCCCGCGAAGACCATCGGCTTGACCGCCCGGTAGCCGGGCAGCGGCTCGGCCGCCCCGCGCTCCGCGTACGTGACCGTGTCACCGACCCGCGCGTCCACCACGTTCTTGATCGCGGCCGTGAAGTAGCCCACCTCGCCGGCCGACAGCGCGTCGCCGGGCTGCCGGCGGGGCTGGAACCAGCCCACCTCGTCCACCTCGTGGACGCGGCCGGTCGCCATCATCCGGACGCGCGTGCCGGGCCGGACCACGCCGTCCACCACCCGCATGTACGTGACCACGCCCCGGTACGTGTCGTAGCTGGAGTCGAAGATCAGGGCCCGCAGCGGCGCCTCCGGGTTGCCGCGCGGGGGCGGCACCTCGCGGACCAGCGCCTCCAGGATGCCCGGCACCCCCTCGCCCGTCCGCGCCGACGCCAGGATGATCCGCTCGCGGGGGATGCCCGTGACCTCCGTGATCTGGGCGGCCACCACCTCGGGCTGGGCCGCGTCCATGTCGATCTTGTTGACGACGGGGATGATCTCCAGGTTGGCCTCGACCGCCTGGTACAGGTTGGCCAGCGTCTGCGCCTCGATCCCCTGCGTCGCGTCCACGACCAGCAGGGCGCCCTCGCACGCGTTCAGCGACCGCGACACCTCGTACGAGAAGTCCACGTGGCCCGGCGTGTCGATCAGGTTGAGCTCGTAGGTCTCGCCGCCCGCGGCCCGGTAGGACATGCGCACGGGCTGGAGCTTGATGGTGATGCCGCGCTCCCGCTCCAGGTCCATGGCGTCGAGCACCTGCTCGACCATCTCGCGCCCGGCGACCGTCCCGGTCAGCTCGAGCAGCCTGTCGGCAAGCGTGGACTTGCCGTGGTCGATGTGCGCGATGATGCAGAAGTTGCGGATCCGGTCCTGCGGCGTCGCCACGGCGCTCAATGGTACTGAGGCCCGGGACGCGCCACCGGTGGGACGGGCCGGCGGGCTCCGGACGGCACCAGCTACGCGTGTAGGTAGCACCCTCGACATCCGCACCCCACGCCGCTAGGATGCGTCTCGATGCGCACGCAAATATCCCGCGCGCGCGTCCTTGACCTATACGGAGAGAAGGGCATCCCAGGAGGAGTGGAGTTGGGCTCACTCGTTCGCACCCCCAGGCGGTTGGCGGTCCTCGTCGCGGCCGCGCTGTTCGCGGTCGCCGCCTGCGGCGGCACCACCAGCTCGTCCTCCGGCACCTCGTTCAAGGGGACCCGGAACATCGGGCTGGACATCGCGATCACGGGCCAGTCGGCGCTGTACGGCCACGCCATCAGCCAGGCCGTCAAGCTGGCCGCCGCGGACCTGAACGCCAGTGGCGGCGTCGCCGGCTACAAGATGCAGGCGGACGTCCTCGACGACGGCACGGACGTCAACAAGGCGGTCGAGAACACCCGCCAGCTGATCCTGCAGGACAACGCGGCCGTGCTGATCGGCCAGGTGACCTCGGCCCAGTGCCAGGCCACGAGCCCGATCTCGAAGCAGAACAAGATCATCATGATGGCGGCGACGTGCAACAGCTACCAGCTGACCACGGAGCCGGACCTGGTCAACCCGTACTACGTCTCGGTCGTGCCGAACACGTTCATGGAGGGCACGTCGGCCGGCAAGCTGGTCGGCAACCTGCAGAACGTCAAGAACATCTTCATCGTGTCCCCGAACTACCTGTTCGGCCGGTCGGAGACGAACGCCTTCGTGGCGCAGCTGAAGAAGTCGGCGCCCGACGACAAGATCGTCAACCCGCAGGCCACGTGGTACGTGCCCTATCCGACGAACCCGCGCTGGGACTCGACGATCGCGGCGATCCAGGCGTCCAACCCCAAGCCGGACCTGATCTACTCCAACATCTTCGCCGCCGACCAGGAGAACTTCATCAAGCAGGCGCTGGCGGTGGATCCGAACTTCTTCCAGAAGTACCCGATGACGACCCTGTCCAGCGTGGACGACCTGAACGCGCTGCAGAGCACGTACCCGCTGGGCATGCACCTGTACATGCGCGCCCCGTTCTTCTCGCTGACCAACTCGAAGCTGACCAGCTTCATCAACCACTACCGCTCCGTGTACAACGGTGAGTACCCGTCCGACTGGGCGATCATGGACTACGACGCCGTGATGACGTGGGCCAAGGCGGCCAACGCGGCGGGCACGCTCACCGGCGACAAGGTGCTCAAGCAGCTCGTCGGCCACACGTTCTCGAGCCTGCGCGGATACAACTTCACGATCCGGACGCAGGACCAGCAGGCGAACGTGGGCGAGACGGTCGGCACGACCAGCAGCGCCAGCGGCACCAAGTACCCGTTCCCGACGCTGTCCCCCGTCACCAACCTGAAGGGCGACGACATCATCATGCCCGTCGACCTGGTGAAGGAGCTGCAGGCCGGCCAGTGCGAGCAGGGAGGCAAGCCGACGACCACCGACTTCGCGCTCTGCCCCTCCTGGAAGGGCTAGGCCACACCGGATAGAGCGAGTCGTGAATGCGTCCCACCATCCGAATGGCACCGAATTGGTCGTAAGACTCGGCTTCGCCGGGCGTGTGAGTCCGTCTTCCCGGGTCGCCCAACCTGAGCTTCAGGCGCGGAGCGAGGCGCCGGAGGCGCCACCAACGTCCCGGGGAAATGGGGGGATTCCGGAAGGGGGGGCCTGCCCCCTCTTGCCTGGCTGAGTCGTGGATCCGACCCAGTTCCTGCTGTTCGCCATCGGCGGGCTGGCCAATGCCGCCTACCTGTTCATCGTGGCGGCCGGCCTCTCGCTGGTCTTCGGCGCGCTGCGCGTCATCAACATGGCGCACGGCTCGCTCTACATGATCGCCGCGTTCGTCTGCGTGGTCGTCGCCAACGCCCTCGGCGCGACGCTCGGCTTCTGGGGCGGCCTGGTGGTGGCCGTCCTCGTCGCCGGCGCCGTCGGCGCCCTGATCGAGATCTTCGTGCTGCGCCGGGTGTACCGACAGGAACACCTGGTGCAGCTCCTCGGCACGTACGCGCTGACGCTGATCATCGCCGGCCTGGTCCGGATCATCTTCGGCCCCAACTACCGGACGATGAAGGCGCCCGACCTGTTCACCGGCTCGGTCCAGCTGGCCGGCCACAGCTACGCGCTGTACTCGTTCTTCATGATCGGCGCCGCGATCGCGATCGCGGCCGGCGTCTACCTGATGCTCTACCGGACGGCGCTGGGCCGGAACATCCGGGCGGCCGTGTCCGACCCGGACCTGCTCAGCGCCTCCGGCATCAACGTGGCGCGCCTGTTCACGATCGTGTTCGTGATCGGCGCGGGCCTGGCCGCGCTGGGAGGCGTGATCGTCGCCCCCAGCCAGGCCGTCGGCCTGACGATGGACACCGACATCCTGGTGCTGGCGTTCGCGATCAGCGTGATCGGCGGCCTGGGCAGCATCGTGGGCTCCGTGATCGGGGCCCTCATCGTCGGCGAGGTGATCTCGTTCGGGCTGGCCAACTCCTACACGAACCAGTTCGCCCTGGCGTTCGTGTTCATCATCATGGCCGTCGTCCTCGTCATCCGGCCCTGGGGCCTGTTCGGGGCCGCCGAGCAGTGACCTCGCTGCTGCGGCTCTCCCGCGACGCCCGCGTGCGCTGGACGCTGGCCGGGCTGCTGATCCTGTTCGCGCTCCTGGTCCCGCCGCTGGCCGGCCTGTACGAGCTGTCGAGCCCCGACGCCAGCGCCCGGTTCTACATCTTCCTCGGCACCGAGGCGCTGGTGCTGGCCCTGTGGGCGGTCTCGTACAACCTGATGCTCGGCTACGCCGGCATGGTCTCGTTCGCCCACGCCGCCTACTACGGCGTCGGCGCGTACACGGTCGCCCTGCTGTTCCAGGACTACCACGTGCCCGTGCTGCTCGGGCTGGTGGCGGCGCCCGTCGTCGCCGCGGCCTTCGGCCTGGTCACGGGCCTGGTCGCCCTGCGCGCGGTCCGGCTCTACTTCTCGCTGCTGACGCTGGCCATCTCCCAGCTGCTCTACTCGCTGGCGTTCAACGCGTACGGTTTCACCGGCGGCGACAACGGCATCCACGGCATCGAGATCCCCGACGCGCTGACCGACTACACGACGATGTACTACTTCGTCGGCGTGGTCGTGGCGATCTGCCTGCTGCTGATGTTCGTCCTCACGCGGGCGCCGTTCGGCGCCGCGCTGCTGGCGATCAGGGAGAACCGCGAGCGGGCGCGCTCGATCGGCATCAACGTCCGGGCGTACGAGCTGGCCGTGTTCACGATCGCGTCCCTGTTCGCGGGCGTCGCGGGCGGGCTGTTCGCGATCTACCAGCAGCAGGCGTTCCCCGAGATGATGTACTGGACCGCCAACGCCCAGCCGGTGGTGGTCGCCCTGCTCGGCGGCATCGGCGCGTTCCTGGGCCCGGCGTTCGGCGCGTTCGTGTACACGGAGCTGAGCAACCTGCTCAGCAAGGACTTCCCCAACCAGTTCGACGTGCTGCTGGGCGCGATCGTGCTCGGTGTGGTGCTGGTCGTGCCGGGCGGCCTGGCCTCGCTCCCCAACCTGTTCGGCGCCCTGCGCAGCCGGATCCGCCAGGAGCCGGAGCCGGCCGTCGTCGAGAGCGCCGGCGAGTCCATGGCGCGCGTCGACCTGGCCAAGGTCGTGCGCATCGAGGCGATCCAGGCCGATCCGGTGGCCGTCGACCGCGGCGAGCCGCTCCTCGTGATCGAGGGCCTGTCCCGGTCGTTCGGCGGCCTGCGCGCGGTGCAGGACGTCAACCTGACCGTCCACGCCGGCGACCGGCACGCGATCATCGGCCCCAACGGCGCCGGCAAGTCCACCCTGTTCAACCTGATCACCGGCCGCATCAAGCCCGACTCGGGCCGGGTGACATTCGCCGGCCGCGACATCACCGGCAGGCCGCCGCACGTGATCGCGCGGGCCGGCATTGGGCGCGCGTTCCAGATCACGATGATCTTCCCGCGGCTGACCGTCCTCCAGAACCTGCAGTACGCGATCCTCGCGCACCGCGGCTACACGGTCCGGCCGTTCGGCGTCGCGGACCGGATGTTCCGGGACGAGGCGATGGAGCTGCTGGAGGCGGTCGGGCTGGACCAGTACGCCGACCTCGCGGCCGGCCAGCTCTCGCACGGCGACCAGCGCGCCATCGAGCTGGCCATCTCGCTCGCCCTGGGCTCCCGGCTGGTGCTGCTCGACGAGCCGACCGCCGGCATGTCCGCGTTCGAGACCCAGAAGGCGATGGACCTGGTGCGCCGGGTGGCGCAGGAGAAGCACCTGACGCTGCTGTTCTGCGAGCACGACATGGAGGTCGTGTTCGGGACCGCCCGCACGGTGACCGTGATGCACCTGGGCCGGGTCCTCACGGAGGGCACGCCGGACGAGGTGCGGGGCAACCCGGACGTCCAGAAGGTGTACCTGGGCCAGCTCGAGGAGGCCGCGGTATGAGTCTCCAGGTCTCCGGCCTGAACGTCCGCTATGGCAAGAGCCACGTCGTGTTCGACCTCGACCTGGAGGTGGCCGCCGGCGAGCTGGTGACCCTGCTCGGCCGCAACGGCGCCGGCAAGACCACCACGATCCTCGGCGTCGTGGGCCTGCTCCCCGGCGCCACGGGCGACGTGCGCGTCGCCGGCCAGCCCGTCAGCTCGTGGCCGCCGTACCGGCGGACGAAAGGGCACCTGGCCTACGTCCCCTCCGGCGCTCGCTGCTTCCCGAACCTGACGGTGCAGGAGAACCTGGAGCTGACCGCGCAGCGCGACGGGGCGTCGGGCTGGGACCTGCGCCGGGTGTTCGAGCTGTTCCCGCGCCTGGAGCAGCTGCGGGCCAACCTGGCCGGCGGCCTGTCGGGCGGCGAGCGGCAGATGCTGGCCGTGGGCAGGGCGCTGATGAGCAACCCGAGGGTGCTGCTGCTGGACGAGCCGACGGAGGGCCTGGCCCCGGTGGTGGTGCAGTCGATCACGTCGCTCCTTCGCGCGCTGAAGGAGACCGGCGTGTCGATCCTGCTCGCCGAGCAGAACCACCAGGTGGCGCTGCGCGTCGCCGACCGGGCCGCGTTCCTGGAGAAGGGCCGGATCGTGGACGTGCTCCCGGCCGATCGGGCCCGCGGCAGCGAAGTGCTGCACCGAATCCTGGGCGTCTGAGCGTTCTTGACAAAACCCTGAGATCCGCGAACTGTCAGGCTGCCCTACCATCGTCGCAGTGGCGGGTTCGGCCGGGCGATGGCTTGCGGTCAACTGGCGGAAGGCGGCGGCGCTGGCCGCGGGCATGCTCGCGGCCGGCACGGCCGGGCTCTGGGCCGCCGTGCCCCTGCCCTCGACGGGCCAGCTGGTGGACGCCGCCGGCAGCCCGGTCGCGGGTGCCGCCGTCACCGCGGCGACCACGCTGCTCTCCCCCGCCTCCCGGGCCGTCACCGACGCGCGGGGCCGCTACCGCGTCGCCGTCCGGCGCTGGCCGTCCACGCCGCCGGTGCTGGCGGTGGCGGCGCCCGGCTTCGAGCCCGCCCGCACGTCGGGCGGCCGGCTCGTGCTGCACCGCTGGCCGCGGGTGGCGGGCCAGGTCGTGGACGACGCCGGCGGCCCCGTCCCCGGCGCCGTCGTCACGGTGGCGCGGGCCGGGGTCGTGGGGGTGCTGGCGGTCGCCATGGCGGACCTGGACGGGCGGTTCGCGCTGACCGTGCCAGCGGCCGGCGGCACCTTCACGGCGACCGGCGCCAGCGACGAGCACGACGTCGGGACCGACGACGTGCCGGCGGCCCTCGACCAGGCGGCGACCGTCCACCTCACGCTCCCCCGCCAGTTCGGCGTCCTGCGCGTGGACAGCTCGCCGGAGGGCCAGGCGCCGCAGGTGGACGGCGGCGCGCCGCAGGACTGCCCGGCCACGCCCTGCGACGTCGAGGTCCAGGCTGGCGCCCACCGGGTCGAGTTCGGCGGCGACCTGTTCATGCCCTGGGCGTCCGACGTGCAGGTGGACAAGGGCGCGACGGTGGCGGTCAGCGCGGCGCTGGTGCGCAAGACGGGCACGCTGACGGTCACGGCGCCCGGCGCCGGCGAGCTGACGGTGGACGGCCAGTCGGTCAGCGGCACCACCTGGAGCGCCGTGGTGCCGACGGGTCCCCACGGGGTCGCGTTCCGGTCGGGCGCCACGTGGCCGTTCGCCCAGCAGCTCACCGTGACGTGGAACCAGACCACGCAGGCGAACCTGGCGCCGGCGGCGGTCACCGGCGCCGGCGACCCCGCCGGGTTCACGGCCGGGCTGCGCGCGTACCTGGCCGCGCAGGGCGGGGGCAGCTACGGCGTCTACCTGGAGGAGCTGGGCAGCGGCGCCACGATCGGGGTCGGCGACACGACGGACCTGGAGGCGGCGAGCGTCATCAAGGTGCCCGAGGCGGTCTACCTGCTCCACCAGGTCGACGGCGGCCAGGTCAAGCTCGACGACCAGGTCGCGCTGGAGGCGGACGACTTCATGGGCGGCACGGGCAGCCTGTACGGCACCGCGCACGCCGGCGACAGGTACTCGTACCGGCAGCTGCTGTCGCTGCTGATCCAGCAGAGCGACAACACGGCCTGGCTGGCGCTGCGCCGGGTGCTCGGCGACGGCAGCATCAACGCGTACGCCAGGACGATCGGCGCCGGCGACTGCGACCAGGTGACGGACGCATGCTCGCCCCGGTCGGCCGGCCACGCGCTGGCCCAGCTCGCGCGCGGCCGGCTGGTCAGCGCCTCGTCCACCCAGCTGCTGCTCGGCCTGCTGGAGACCACGATCTTCAACGACCGGATCAACTGGTACCTGCCCAACGTCACGATCGCCCACAAAGTCGGCATGGACACGTCGGTGCGCAACGACTGCGGCGTCGTCTTCATGCGCGGCGACCCGTTCGCGATCTGCGTCTTCACGACGGTGGACAACGTGGACCAGGGCACGCAGGTGATCCGCGACATCGCCCGCGCCGCGGCCTGGCACTACTCGCGCTGAGCGGCGGCACGAATCGCACATCGGTCCGCAGGAGCGATTCAGGCCGGGCCCAGGGCCAGCGCGAGCCCGACCAGCGCCGCCGTGTCCGCCCGCAGGGTGCGCGGGCCCAGGCTCAGGACCCGTTCGCCGGCCAGCGCCCGCTCGGCCGGCGTCCAGCCGCCCTCGGGGCCGACGAACAGCGTCGCCGGCTCCCGCAGCCGCTCCACCGGCGCCCCGCCGCGGTCGAGCAGCCACGGCCGCTCGGCACCGGCCCACGCCCGCGCGAACGGCACCGGCCCCGCCACCCGCGGCACCGTCAGGCGGCCGGCCAGCATCGCCGCCTCCCGGCAGATGGTCGCCCACCGCTCCGGCTTGCTGCCCCTGGCCACGCTGCGCGCCGCGTCCACGAGCAGGAACCCGGCGGCGCCCGCCTCGGTGCAGCGGGACAGCGTCAGCTCCAGCCCGGCCGCCGGCAGCATGGCCACGGCCAGCGTGACCGGCACCTCCGGCTCGGGCCGGTGCTCCACCTCCGACTCGATTCGCCCGGCCACCAGGTCGTCGCCCACGGAGTCCAGCCGGACAGCCAGCAGGCGGCCCTCGGGCTCGACCACGGAGATCAACTCACCGGGACGCGCCCGGAGCGATCGGGACAGGTGCCGGGCATCCGTCCCGCTGATTTCCACGCGGTCCCCGGTCCGCTGGGCGAAAAAGTACGGCATTCGTTGAACGCTCCAAACTCGTGGGCCGACCCGCTAGACTAGCCCGGCCGGCGCGCCGAACCCATCGGCCCGGGAGGGCCGCAACACCTGCAACGGGGGATTTCCATGAACCTCATCTCAATGGTCATGACGACCAACAAAGAGATCGCGATCGGCGTCATCGTCGTCGTCGTCATCGCAGTCGCCGCGTTCCTGTTCGTCCGGTCGCGGAACAAGTCGGCGGCCTAGCGGCCGTCGAGCCTTGACCCGGGCGCCCCGTCGGCGCCCGGGTCGACGCCGGCCACCAGCCGGCGCTGCTCGCCGAGCGCCTCGAGTGCCCGCGCCAGCCGGTCGCGGTTGGCGAGATCGTTGAGCCACCGGCTCTGGCCCGACGGGTGCGGCAGCGGGATGACGAGCGGGTCCTCACCGAACGTCCGCCCGACCCGCTCCTCCAGGCTGCCGGGGCCCAGGAACCGCCGGATGGCCAGCTGGCCCACCGCGATCAGCACCAGGGGCCGCAGCAGCGCGAGCTCGGCGTCCAGCCAGCTCGCGCAGTTGCGCAGCGCGCGGCCTGGCGGTGGCCGGTCCCCTTTCCCCGACGGCAGCCGGCCGGGGAAGCAGCGCATCACGGCCGCGATGTACGTGAGGCGCCGGAACTCCTCGTCCGACGCGAACCCGGCGCGCGCCATCCAGCGCCCCAGCTCGCGGCCGGCGCGGCCGGCGAACGGCCGGCGCTCCTCCAGCTCGACCGGCCCGGGGGCCTGGCCGACCAGGAAGAACGGCGCGTCCGGCCGGCCCTGGAACGTGGGCGCCGCGGCCGGGATGACGCCGTCGCGGACGCACCGGTCGCACGCCCGGCACGCTCGCTGCAGATCGGTAAGCTCCTGACTGATGCTTCGACTGGGCCTCATCGGCGACACGCAGGGACGATACCGTGTGCCCACCCTCCTGGCCTTCGTGGCCGAGCGCTTCGCGGACGTGGACGAGGTGTGGCACGCCGGAGACTGGCAGGAGGAGGCGGTGCTGGACGGCCTGCGCGGGCTGGGCAAGCCGCTCACCGTCGTCAACGGCAACGCGCCTGACGACCCGCACTACCCGATGCAGGTGCGGCGGCGGCTGGAGGACCTCGAGGTGGGCATGGTGCACCGGCCGCCGCGGCGCGACGACCCGTGGGCGGGGGCGCTGGACGTGTGCATCCACGGCCACACGCACCGCTGGCGCGACGAGACGATCGGGCGCACCCGCTTCATCAACGTCTCCACCCCCACCGCGGCCGGGTTCTCGCGGGAGCGGACGATCGGGATCCTGGCCCTGGACGGAGGCCGGGCCGAGCTGGAGAAGATCGCCCTCCCCTGACGTCCGTGGCCGCCCGGACGGGCGGGCGGGATACGTCGCCCGGGCGCAGGAGGGGCGGGGCCCCTACAGCACGCGCTCCAGGCGCGGCGCCGGCGTCACGCCCGGGATGCGGCCGCGCTTGGTGCGCGGCTCGCCGTCCACCTCCTTGATGTCCGATGTGAAGCCGATCGGCGGGGCCGCCGCGATCGCCATGCCCACGCCGAACGAGTCCAGCGGCGCGCCCGCCGCCACGAACTGGCGCACCCGCTCCGCGTCCATGCCGCCGCTGACGAAGATGCCCACGTCGCGGTGGCCGGCCTGGTCCAGCCGGGCCCTGACCTCCTTGACGAGCTCCACCGTGACCCGGCCCCGCTCCCACGGGGTGTCCAGGCGGACGCCGCGCAGCCGCTCCCCCATCGCCTCTGCCACGCGCAGCGACTCCTCGGCCTCGTCCTTGAACGTGTCCACCAGCACGATCCGGAGGACGTCGTCCGGCATGTGCGCGTCGAACGCCAGCGCCGCCTGGACCGTGTCGCCGAACACCAGGATCATCGCGTGCGGCATGGTGCCCGACGGCGCCGCCAGCCCCGCCCGCTCCGCGCCCAGCGGCGTCGCGCACCCGACGCACCCGCCGGCGATCGCCGCCTGTTCCATGATCGGGCCCACCAGCGGGTGGACGTGCCGCGCCCCGAACGAGATCACCCGCTTGCCGCCCGCCGCCTCGACCACCTCGCGGGCGGCCGTGGCCCAGCCCGAGCAGCTCGCGAGCGTGCCCAGCACCGCCGTCTCCAGCCGGCCGAAGCCGGAGTAGGGCGCCCGCACCCGCAGCACCACCTCGCGGGCCGCGATCGGGCTGCCGTCCGCCAGCGCCCACACCTCGGCCGGCGCGGCCGCCCCGGCCAGCGAGCGCCGGAGCAGGTCCAGCACGTCGGCCATGCCGCAGAGCAGGCCGTCGCGGTCGCCGAAGTACTCCATCGTCACCACCGGGTCGAGCCCGGCGCCCGCCAGCGTGTCCGCGGCGCGCTGGAAATAGATGTCGGAGGCGGGCCCCTGGCAGTACTCCAGGTAGTCGGAGATGTGCGGCGTCACGCTGCCCGAGAAGTCTACGGGCCGCCTGGCGTGAGTCACGCTCCTCACCTGCCTAGAATCGAAGACGCCATGCCAGCCCCAAGCGAACAGCAGGTTCTCGCCGCCCTGGCGACGATCGTGGACCCCGACCTCTGTCGCGACGTGGTCAGCCTCGTCATGATCAAGGACCTCCGCGTCTCGGACGGCGGCGAGGTCGCGTTCACGTTCGAGCTCACCACGCCGGCGTGCCCGGTGCGCGATCGCTTCAAGACCCAGGCCGAGGAGTCGGTCGGCGCCCTGGACGGCGTGTCCAGCGTCGCGGTCAAGATGACCGCCAACGTGCGGCCCGGCTTCATGCGCCAGGCGACGGAGATGCTGCCCGGCGTGAAGCAGACGATCGCCATCGCCAGCGGCAAGGGCGGCGTCGGCAAGTCCACCGTGGCCGTCAACCTGGCCGCGGCGCTGCACCGCTCGGGCGCCCGGGTGGGCCTGCTCGACGCCGACATCTACGGGCCGTCGGTGCCGGGCCTGACCGGCGTCCACGAGCAGCCGAAGGTCATCGACCAGAAGCTGATCCCGCTGGAGGCGTACGGGCTGAAGCTGATGTCGATCGGCTTCATCGGCGGCGGCGACAAGGCGATGGTGTGGCGCGGGCCGATGGTGTCCCGCGCGATCCAGCAGATGATGGGCGACGTGAGCTGGGGCGAGCTCGACTACCTGGTGATCGACCTCCCGCCCGGCACCGGCGACGCCTCGCTGACCATCGCCCAGTCCGTCCCGCTGACCGGGGTGGCGATCGTGGCCACGCCGCAGGACCTGGCGCTCGACATCGCGGTCAAGGCGCTCCAGATGTTCCGCCAGCTCAACGTGACGCCGCTGGGCCTGGTCGAGAACATGAGCTGGTACGTCTGCCCGGAGTGCGGCCACGAGCACCACGTGTTCGGCCACGGCGGCGCCGAGCGCGCGGCGCACCGCCTGGGCGTGCCGTTCCTGGGCGCGATACCGCTCCACGAGGACATCCGGGTCGAGTCGGACGGCGGCGCGCCGATCGTCGTCTCGCGGCCGGACTCGGCGGCGGCGAAGGCGTTCACCGACCTGGCCTCGCAGATCGCGGCCCGCACGTCCATCCAGTCCTTCCGGCGCCTGCCGGTGATCAACGTCCGCTGAACGACCCGGATCCGTTCCCGACGGCGGTCGACCTCGTCCGCGCGGACAACGTGCTGGAGATCGCGTGGGAGGACGGCGCGCGGACCCGGTACCCGGGCCGGCAGATGCGCTGGGCGTGTCCCTGCGCCGAGTGCCGGGGCGAGGGCGGGTCCACCGGCCGGCTGGACGCCCTGACCGAGCTCGCCGATGACGAGCTGCGGATGACCGAGGTGGCGCTGGTGGGCCAGTACGCACTCCAGATCGGCTTCGCCAGCGGCCACGCGACGGGCATCTACACCTTCCGCTACCTGCGCCAGCTGGCCTCCGCCTGACCGGGTTGCCGCCGGAGTTTCGGCCCGGCTAGACTGTGCCCCTTCGTGGCCGGCCGGCGACCGCCGGCGTGGCCATCTCGAGGGCAAGGGAGGATCCGCTGATTCGACGCTGTCGCGTGCGTTCCACGGCTGCCCGCTGGCATGTTCACAGCCCCTTCGGCCTCCGCCTTTGTCCCTCAAGTGTCCGCCGCGCTGGGCATGCTGGTCCGTCAACATACACAGCGCGCAGTCACGCAACGGATTCTCGGACGACTCGAGTAGGAGGAACGACGCAAGTGGCCGGTAGAGTCCTTTCGACACCGGAAGCAGTTCAGAGCGCGCAGCGGCTGCAGACGATCCTGGCAGGGAGCCTGACGAACGACCTCAGGCAGCTCCAGCAGCTCGGCACCGAGCTGTCGAACCCGAACAACTGGGACGGCCCCATCGCCGCCAAGTTCCGCGGTGAGTGGCCGAACGAGAGCAAGGCCCTGCAGCAGGCGATCACGAACCTGGAGCAGCTGCAGAAGCAGGCCCAGACGATCCTGCAGAACATCATGAAGGCCGGCGGCGCCTAGAGCTCTGCTCTACGTGAACACGGTCCCACAGCAAGTCACAACGCACGAGGAGTAGACAAATGGGCCAGAGAGTGCTGGCAACCGAGGCCGCCAAGCAGGCGGCGACCAAGATGCAGGCTCTTCTGACGGGCGACATGACCGCCCAGATCAAGAACGTGCAGACGATCGGCAACCAGCTGTGCAACCCGAACGCCTGGGACGGGCCGCTGGCGCAGCGGTTCCGCACCGGCGAGTGGCCGGGCCAGAGCAAGGCTCTGCAGTCCGCCGTGACCACGCTCGAGACGCTGAGCAAGCAGATGGAGACGGTGGTCGAGAACATCCTGCACGCTGGCGGCAGCAACTAAGGGGGTATGAGGCGAGCCGGGTGAACGCCCGGCTCGCTCAATGCCCGGGCGCGGTCCACCGGCCCGGGATTGGAGAGAGGGGTTGAGCCAGCGAGTCCTCGCGACGGACAGGGCGCAGCAGGCAGCCCGCCAGATGCACGACCTGCTGAACGGAGCGCTCACATCGCAGCTGACGGCGGTCAAGCGACTGGGGCAGGCGCTGTGCAGCGCCACGGTCTGGGATGGACCGTCCGCCGTCCAGTTCCGCACCCAGGAGTGGCCGCCGATGGGCCGCTCGGTGGACCAGGCGCTGCAGGCGCTGGAGCGCCTGCAGCAGTCGTCGGAGACCACGGTCGCCGACATCATCAGGGCCGGCACCAGCGGGACGGTGGGCGCCGGCCCCGGCGGGTCTGGTGGCTCCGGCGTGCCCAGCCTCGGCCAGGACCTGTGGAAGAGGCTGGAGGGGGTGGTCGTGCCGCCGACCACGATGGGCGGTGCGGGGGTCGGGATCTGGGCCTTCGGGCGCGGCCTGACGGCCTTCGGCGGCGTCAACAACTGGATGGTCAAGGTCGAGCACGGGCGGTTCGCGCCGCGCGACCCGCTGGGCCGGTTCGTCTCCCCGGACGACCTGTCGTGGTGGCAGACTGCGCTGAAGTCGCGGTCGGTCGCGAACTGGATCGCCAGGCCGAACCTGGCGGACACCCGCGCCGCCTGGTTCACGGCGGGCAGGTGGGCGGGGCGGGCAGGCGGCGTGCTGGCCATCGGCGCGTCGGCGCTCGGCCAGTGGATGCAGGACTCGGGCAACAGCCACCTGGACACCACCGCGAGGGTCGGACGCTCCGCATACGCGGGGCTGGTGGTCGGAGGCGCCGGCTGGGGTGGCGCGATCGCCGGGGGTGAGATCGGCGGCGCGATCGGCACCGCCATCTTCCCCGGTGTCGGCACGGTCGTCGGCGGGCTGATCGGCGGCATCGCGGGCGGCGTCATCGGCTCCGGCGTCGGCAGCTTCGTGGTCGGCCACACGGTGGACGCGGTGGGCCACGCGGCGGACGCCGTCGGGCACGAGCTCGGCCACCTCGGCGGAAGCGCCGTGCACGCGCTGGCGTCGCTGAACCCCTTCTGAGCGGTGCCTTGGCACGATCCGCGACACTCCCCGACGTGCTGGTCGTGCTCATCGGGGCCGCTCTGCTGGCGCTGTTCGCGTGGTGCTGGGCCGGTCGCTCGCGCGGCGCCCGCTGGTGGGCCACGCGGCGGTTCGGCCCCCAGCTCGTGCTCGGGGCGGTCCCGGGCCTGGGTCTCATCGTGGTCTCCGGCGGCGTGCTGACGCTGGCCGGGACCTCCGCGGCCCTGCCGCTCACGCCACTGTTCCTCGTCGGGGCCGCGCTGGAGCTGGCCGGCATCTTCGACCTGCTGCCGCGCTGGTGGGGTCCCGCCTGGTATCGCGGCCGGGCGAGGACCAGGTGATCCGCCCGGGCATCGTCACCTACCGGCACCCGGTCGCCGGCTTCACCCTGCCGCTGCCCGAGGCATGGGAGCGGCTCGAGGGCCCGTCGCCCGGGATCGCGCTGGTCGCGCTGGAGCCCGAGCAGGGCGGACGCTTCCGGGCCAACGTCGTCGTGACGGTCGAGGAGCTCACGGAGACGCTCGACCTCGAGGGCTGGCAGGCGAGCACCGACGAGCACCTCCCCGGCGCCCTCGACGGCTACCTCCTGCTCGACCGGGAGCGGACGGCGCTGAACGGGCGCGACGTCATCCGGCGGCTCGCCCACCACGCCCGGCCCGAGACCGGCTCGATCACGATGGAGCAGTGGGCCCTGGTGGTGGGCCGGATCGGACTCACCCTCACCGCCTCGAGCAGCACCCTCGACTACGACTCCGTGGCCTCGCTGTTCTCCGGGATCGCCGGGGAGCTGGAGCCGTGACGGCGGTGCAGTTCGACGCGGCGAACGGCCGGCTGCACCTGGACCAGGCGGCGTTCGACCAGCTGGTGGATGTGGCCCGCGGCGAAGGCGCCGGCCCCGACGCGGCCGTCCTCCGCGACGCCGGCGTCGTCCAGGGGGATGACCTGCACCCGGCGGTGGCCGAGGCGCTGCGGGCGGTGACCGAGCCGGTGTGCCGCCTGCGGCTCGCGCTGACCGATGCCGGGGACCGCCTGAAGACCGGCGACGGCTGGCTGCGGGCGGAGGAGGCCGCGCTGCTGCTCGACCTGCCGGACCCGGGGCTGCGCGACCTCGTGACCGTGCCCGCGGAACTCGTGCCGGCCGCGATCGCCCGCGTCGTCAGGCTCGGGCCGCGGCCGCGGCCGGAGCCCGAGCCGCTGGCCATCGGCGCGGCGCCGGTTTCCGGGCTGCTCGCGGCCGAGCCGGACGAACGGCGCCGCGCCGCGGAGGCGCTGGCCCGCGTGGTGCCGGGGCCGTGGCGCGCCTGGCGGGCGCAGATGGCGTGGCACGACCCGCAGGTCGGCCTCACCGGTCGGGCGGTCCAGGTGGTGGACGCCGCGCCCGGCCTGTTCCTGGCCGTCGCCGACGGCGAGCAGGGCACGCTCTGGCCGACGACCCCGACCGCCGTCTGGCGGCTGCTGATCCTCCTGCTCCCCGCCGGCGACGAGCTGGGCTAGTCCGAAGTTCCTGAGGGCGATCGTATTGGGGCCGATTTCGCGACGGCCGTGCAGATGTGGCCAGCACATTCGTGGTCTGTCCGAGCGCGTTTGAAGCACGAAGGCACCAAGAGCACGAAGACGCACGAAGCATCGGCCACCTGCTCACCCCACGAGCCGCGGGCTCCATTCAGCCAAGGCCGGCAGGGGTCGGAAAGCCGGGTCAAGGCCGAGTACCCTTCGTGCGTCTCCGTGCTCTTCGTGGCTTCGTGCTGCAACCTGGTCAGACCAGATCGCGCACCCCGACTCGCTCCCAACGGCGCCACTGGAGCTCGTTCCGGGCGCTGCAGCCAGACCATGCACCGCGAATCCGAGTTCAACCAAGTGCACCGCAAGCAGGGAACTTCAGGCTAGTCGCCGGCGACCTGCACCAGCTCGACGATCCCGCGCCGGGCCACGTAGCACCGGCCCGTGGGCCAGCGTCCTCCCGACCGGCGCGGGAGCTGGACCCCGATCAGCGCGCCGTCGAGCGTCGGGTCCGGGTCGAGCAGGAGGCCCTGGCGGTCGCGCTGGACCTGCTGGAGCCACGTGGCGAACGCCCGCTGGGCCGCCTGCGTCTCCAGCGCGGCCACCACGCGCATCCCCATGTCGCGCCCGCGCTGGGCGATCCAGTCCAGGTCCATCAGCGAGCCGTCGGTCAGGTCCTCGCCGTCGTCGATGACGATCACGCAGGTGGCGGCCTGGTCGGGCGCCTCGCGCGCCGCGTCGGCCAGCTTCGTGGTCGCCTCGCCGCACCCGTCCACCCCGAGCGCCACCGACGTCCAGACGCCGAGGCCTGCCAGCGGCGTCTGGCGGCGCGGCGACAGCAGGTGCAGCGGCACCGCCCCGGGCGCGGCGGCCAGGGACAGGGCGAACGTGGCCAGGGCGGTCGTCCGCCCGCTCCGCCGGGGCCCGGCGATCAGGAAGTGGCCCTCGTCCAGCGCGATGCGGACCGGCTGGAGGCTGTGGTCCTCGAGGCCGACGACCGCCTCCAGCGGGTTCCGGGGCGGCGGCAGCGAGGACCGCCGAACCTCCGCCGGCAGCAGCCGGATCTGGGGCACGCGCACCGGGCCGTAGCGCTGCCGCAGCTCGTCGCCCAGGCGCGCCGCCTCGGCGGCCTGGGCGCTGCCCTGCGGGTCCGAGCCCACGGTGGCGCACTGCAGCTCCAGGCCCTTCTCCGTGAACGCGCGACCCGGCGGCATGTGGGCGCCCGCGTACACGTGCCGGGGCAGGCCGAGCATGCCGTAGTCGTCGTCGGTGGCCATCCGCATGATGACGCGCCGCGCGATGCTGGCCGCGAGGTAGCCGGCGCTGCGGTCGGCGGAGAGCACGAAGCAGATGCCCACCGAGCGGCCCTCGGCGACCAGCATCCGCATCGTGTCCAGGTGGGCGCCCACGTCGATGTTCTCGAACGTGGACAGGAACGCGGCGGTGCCGTCCAGCAGCACGAGCACGTGGGGCAGCCGCTCGGCCCCGGGCGTGGTCAGGTACTCGCTGAGCTTGGCCGCGCCGGTCGCGGCGAGCAGGCCCTTGCGGCGCTCGACCTCGCCGCGCAGCATCGAGATCAGGCGGACGGCGCGGTCCAGCTCGTCGCCGGCGACGATGCCGCCGCAGTGGGGCAGCGCCTCCAGGGAGCGCAGGCCGCGGGTGGCGAAGTCGAAGCCGTAGATGTTGAGCGCGTCCGGGGGCGTGGACAGCGCCAGCGACACCGCGAGCGTCCTGAGCAGCGTCGTCTTCCCGCTGGCGCCGGTGCCGTGGACGAGCAGGCCGCCCTCCTCCAGCCCGAAGTCCACGGGGACCTGGCGCTGGCCGGCCGGCTCGTCCAGCAGGCCGAGGCGGGCGTGCAGCGGCGGCGCCGGCGGCAGGTCGGCGAGCGGCAGCTCCTCGGGCAGGGTGGGCAGCCACGGCCGGGGCGGCGCCGGCAGCCCGAGCCGCCGGTTCACGTCGTTCATGATCCGGGTCAGACGCTGCAGGTCGGTCTCGGCCTCGGCCTGCTCGACCCGGGGTGCCCGGCGCTCCTGGCTGGCGGCGGCCACGCCGCCGAAGCCGACGCCCCGCACCGACAGGGGAGGCGGGCCTCCGCTCGCGGCCGTGTGCCCGCCCACGTAGCCAGCCTGGAACTCGGTCACCTCGCCGGGCCCGGTCCGGGCGAAGGCGCGGCCCGGCGGCAGCCCCGGCCGGGCGGCGTCCCTGGTGCCGATGATGTCCATGCTCTCGCCCTCGTCGCTGAACCGGAGCGAGACCCGGAGGTTCATGTTGGCCCGGATCTTGTCGTTGATCACGCCCTGCGGCCGCTGCGTGGCGAGCAGGAGGTGGACGCCCATGCTGCGGCCCCGCTGGGCGACGTCCACCATGCCCTCGACGAACTCGGGGAGCTCCGCGGCCAGTGCGGCGAACTCGTCCACCACGATGAACAGCGCCGCCGGCGTGTGGTCCGGGAACCGGTGCTCGAGGTCGAGCAGGTCCTTCGCGCCGAACTCGCGCAGGATCTCCTCCCGGCGCCGGAGCTCGGCCCGGAGCGAGATCAGCGCGCGGTTGACCAGGTGCCCGTCCAGGTCCGTGACGAACCCGACGGTGTGGGGCAGGTCCACGCAGTCCTTGAACGCGGCGCCGCCCTTGTAGTCCACGAGGAGGAAGTTCAGGCTGCGTGGCGAGTGGTTGACCGCCAGCGAGGCGACCAGGGACTGCAGCAGCTCGCTCTTGCCGGAGCCGGTCATCCCGCCCACCAGCGCGTGGGGCCCGTCCTGGCGGAGGCTGATCCGGAAGAGCTCGCCGCCGTCCGCCGCGCCCCAGCCCGCCTCCAGCAGGCGCTCGCCGGGCGTCGAGCGGTCGCGGATCCACGCCTGCAGGACGCCGCTGTCGGGATCGTCCTGCAGGCCGAGCAGCTCCATGAGGCTGACCCGCCGGGGGATCTCCTTCGTCCGCTCCCGCGAGCTGACGTCGTGCACCGGGGCCAGGGCCCGGGCGACCTCCAGCGCGAGGTCGATCGACGCCCCCTCGGCGCCGCCGCCGGCGAACGACTCGCCGCTGGCGGGGAGCGTGAGCACCGGGGGGCCCGATGAGAGCTGGACGACGGCGCCGCACTCGCCGGGCAGGGCGCGGTCGCTGCGGGCCAGCCACACCGCGTACACGCCGACGTGCGGGCCCTGCTGGAGCAGCGCGGACACCGAGCCGCGCGGCAGCTCGACCGCCTCGTGCAGGAACGCCACGACCGCGGGACCGAGCCGGTCCGGGGTGGCGCCGTGGAAGGAGTTGGCCACCGCCTGCCGCTCGGTGACGAGCGCCAGCAGGCGGTCGAGCAGCGCCCGGGACGCCGCGCGGTCGGCGACGAGCAGGGGACCGGAGAGCGCGGACTCCAGGCGCACGTGCGGCAGCCAGCTCAGCCACGTCCAGTCGGTCCGCTCGTCGCCGGGCACCGCGGCGGCCATCGCCAGGTCCTGCGGGCTGTGCAGCGTGGCGAGCTGGATCCCCACGCTGCGGGCCAGGGCCGCCGACTGGCGGGGGTCGCCGGCGATGCCGAGCACGCCGGCGTCGCGGAGCGAGGCCAGCAGCGGCGCGGCGGGCAGCAGCGCGTGCCGGCGGGCCACCCGGGCGGCCTCGTCGCGCAGCTCCTCCTCGCCGCCGTCGGCCAGCTCCAGGTCGACGCTGGCGGGCCGGTCGAACCAGCCGGCCCGGAGCAGCAGCCAGTCAGCGTCCTCGGGCCGGCGCTCCCAGAGGCTGGGGTCGAGCGTCACCGCCCGATCGGCCAGCGTCGCCGTATCCGGCGAGTTGGCGACGAGGAGCTCGGCCTCGGCCGCCGCGGCGCTGCCCATCTCGCGATCGACCGCCTGGAGGCGCTCGCGCCAGGCCGCCACACGCTTCTTGTGGCTGCCGTGGCCGCGGTTCTCGAACAGCGAGAAGATGGCCATGACCGGCGACAGCAGCATGAACGCGGAGAAGAGCAGGTACATCGTCTGCCTGCCGCTCAGGTAGTACATCCCGGCGCCCATGCCGACGCCCATCACCAGCGGCACGACGGCGGTGCTGAGCGGCAGGCGGGAGCCCCGCTCCTTCTCGGGCGGCGCCTCGAGCTTGAACGCGGTCGGGGCCGGCGGCCGGGCGACGCGGGGCGGCCGGTTGAACGCGACGCGGCCGGACGCGTCCGGGGCGGCGGCGGCCACGCCGCGAGGCGCGTGGAGGCGGAACGCGAGCAGCGTGCGGCCGGCCGCGACCACCTGGCCGTCCGGCACGGGCACGGTGCCGGCGATGCGGCGGCCGGCGATGAAGACGCCGGTGTCCGACCCGGCGTCTTTCACGGCGACGTGGCCGAACGGGTCCACGGTGACGAGCACGTGGACCCCGGACATCGCCGGGTCGTCGAGCATGATCTCCGAGTAGCGGAAGCTGCCGACGCGGTGCTCGCCCCGGGCCAGGGGCACGCGCCGGCCGGCGCTCGGGCCGCCGACCACGAGCAGGTCCACGAGCGGGCCCTGGGCCGCGACACCGTGCCGGCCCGCCTGCAGGCGCGGGTCGGCGGCCGCGCGGGGGCCGCCGCGCAGCGGCCGGTGCGGGTCCACCAGCGCGACGCGGTCGCCGGTCCGGAGGCCGGTCGCCTGGATCTCGTCCCCGGCGGACAGCCACGTGCCCGTCCGCCGGTTGTAGAGCGCCAGCTCCTCCCGGCCGGGCCTCAGCTCGAGCTGGGCGACGAGGGCGGCGACGAGCTCGCGGACCTCGTGGCCGGGCTGGACGTCCACCGCCAGCTCCCGTTCCTGCAGACCATCGGCTTCCACGACGAGCCGCAGTTCCACGGACGCTGAGCTTACCTTCCCGGCGGTACGCGCAGAGGGAGTTTCGGCACGCCCAGTCGGCGGACAATCACGAGAACTGGCGGAGGCGGACCCAGACAGCGGGGAGCGGCGCGCTCAGCTGACAGAGCGTGACCGGCGCGCCCTGCTCCAGGCCCTGGACCTGGTAGGGCACGGTGAGGTGCGCGACGACCGTCGCGGACGAGCACATCCAGCCCACCTCTGACGGCTGGTAGTCGATCATCAGCGCGCTGGTGGCGGTCACGTGCGGCGGCAGCCAGTACCAGTCGCTGAGCTGGGGGCTGACGACGGCGGGCAGGCGGGCCGCCTCGCCGTAGACCTGCACGGCTCCGGGGACGCCGTAGTAGCGGGAGACGATGACCGTGTCCGATCGCTGCTGCGCGGGCAGGTCCCCGTAGATGGCGGTCACCTGGCCGGCGACGTCGTCCCAGCCGACCGAGTCGGCGAACACCTCCGACTTCGCGTCGAGCCCGGTCGCGTGGAGGCGGCTGGGCGGGGTGATCGGCAGGGTCAGCTGGAGCAGCAGGACGAAGTCGAGCAGGCTGGCCACGATCACGGCGGCCTGGAGACCGAGGCGGAGGCGGCGCCGGTCGATGCGGGAGATCGCGAGGAGGCCCTGGACCATCACGATCGGGATCGTCCCGGCCGCGTAGTAGCCCTTCCCGGCGAAGAGGAAGAGGACGAGCGGCACCGCGCAGCTGATCGCGATGGGACGGAGCCGTGGGCCGCGGAGCAGGGAGACCAGGCCGGCGACCCACAGGGGGAGGAGCAGGGCCAGCTCGATACCCAGCACCGCGAGGTACGAGACCACGCCGCCGCCGGCCGTGATGTCGCCGCCGTGGTTGGTGACGTACGCGAGGGAGGGGAACCCGTTGGCGACCTGCCAGGCGAGGTTCGGCGCCCAGATCAGGAGGGCGATGGCGACGGCGAGCCAGGGGCCGGCGGTGCGGAGCTGCGCGCGCAGGTGAGGGCTGGCCAGCACCGCGACGGCGATGCCGGCGACGAGCCCGGCGATCGTGTACTTCACCTCGAGCCCGACGCCGAGCGTGGCGCCGAGGGCGATCCAGTGCCGGGGCCGGCCGTCGAGGACGACGCGGAGGAACCAGTAGAGGGCGACCATCCACGTGACCTGGTCGAACGTCACGGTCTGGAAGACGGAGTTGGCCGCGAGCAGGTAGGGCGCCGTGACGCCGACCAGGAGGGCGAGGACCTGGAGCGGCAGCGAGGCGCCCAGCCGGCGGGCGTAGGCACCGAAGAGGACGACGAGGAGCCCGCTCAGCAGCGCCGGGAGCACGCGAAGGGCCCAGGGGGTCACGCCGAGGAGAGCGGTGTCCAGCCGGGCGAGGAGGGGGACGAGGGGCGGGAAGTCCACGTACCCGAGGGCCGGGTGCCGGCCGCTGTCGAGGTAGTAGAGCTCGTCGGTGTGGAAGCCCAGGGTCCCGGCGGTGACCAGGTGGAGGGCGATGACGACGGCCGCGGCGAGCCCGTAGAGCGGCGCCGGCCTGGTCATGCGGAGAGTATATATCTATGAACTGAGCATCGGCACGCGGGCCAGCGCGAGTCCGGGAAGGTGCTGAACATCGGGGCAGCCCTGGAGGACCGGCGCGATGAAGGCCCGTCGGGGGCTACTGACCGGCCGGGGCTCCGCCCGCGCCGTGCTTCCAGGCTCCGCCCCCATCGCCCGTCCCGGCTTGCCATGAGGAGGGGGTGGCTGACACCGCGGCCACCCGGCACCCGCTCGCAGAGCTCGCGGGCGCCGGGACCCGGGCCGCTGGCGTCGGGATGCACGCCGGGGAGAGGTTGAAGTGTCGGAACTTCAACCTCTCCCCACCTCTGGAGGCGTGCAAGTATCGACACTTCGACCTTTCCCTCCTCGGGGGTGGCAGGGGCAGCGCGCCGCGCTGCCTCCCGGCGTGCCGGCCGACGCCCAGCCGGCAGGGTCCCATCTTCCAGGCCGGCCGCGAAGTTCAACCGCTTCCCAGGGCCGCCGGCCGGGCCGGCGCGGCTACGCCACGCCGGCTTTGCGCTGCTTGTCCCTCAGGGATTCCACGTACTGCGACGCGGCCACCGCGGCCGTCGTGCCGTCGCCGACCGCCGTCGCGATCTGCTTGGTCAGCTGGGCGCGGACGTCGCCGACCGCCCACAGGCCCTCGATCGAGGTCTGCATGTTGCGGTCGGTCAGCAGGTAGCCGGCCGGGTCGTGGTCGGCGTGGGCCTTCAGCAGGTCCGAGTTGGGCACGAAGCCGACGAAGATGAACACCCCGCCGACCGACAGCTCCTTCTCCTCGCCCCGCTGCACGTAGCGGACGCGCTGGACCTTCTCGTCGCCCTCGATCGACCGCACCTGCGCGTCCAGGACGAACTCGATCTTCGGGTTCGCCCGGGCCCGCTCCTGCAGGACCGGCTGGGCGCGGAACTGGTCGCGGCGGTGGATCAGGTAGACCTTCGACGCGTAGCGGGTGAGGAAGTCGCCCTCCTCCAGCGCCGCGTCGCCGCCGCCCACCACCGCCAGCTCCTGGCCCTTGAAGAACGCGCCGTCGCACACGGCACAGTAGGAGACGCCGCGGCCCGCGAACTCCGTCTCGCCGGACACGTCCAGGCGCCGGGGAAGGCCCCCGGCGGCCATGATCAGCGCCGGCGACGTCAGCTCCGTGCCGTCGTCCATGCGCACGACCTTGGCGCCATCCGGCTCGACGTCCACCTCGCCCACGGTCTGGAACTCGCGCAC
>Ga0066661_10000058_pt1 | contig 24826 bp, 27 predicted proteins | sample GraSoiAngelo_110_FD_66454 | JGI IMG/M metagenome (GOLD analysis project Ga0066661, IMG submission 66454) | Grasslands soil microbial communities from the Angelo Coastal Reserve, California, USA - 14_0903_12_30cm | ecosystem: Environmental > Terrestrial > Soil > Grasslands | place: USA... | reverse complement strand
GGCCGCTCGGGCTGTGGGGCCCGCTCGCCGTCGAGGTGCTGCTGGCCACCGTCGCGCTCTGGTACGTCTCGGGCCTGAACGGGCTGTCCCTGCTGGTGCAGCGGACCGCGTCGGACGTCGGCTCGCTGATCGGCTGGGGCGAGGGCCTGACCGACCTGCCGGCGCCCGCGCCGGGCGACGTCTTCCTGCTGCTGGTCTGCGCGCTGCTGATGCTGACCACGCTCTCTCACCTGGCGCTCCTCGCCCGGCTGGGGCCGAGGCTGTCGTAGGTGCTCCGATGGGGATGGATCGCCGTCCTGGCCGGCCTGGTGGCGCTGGCCGTGCTGCTGGCGTGGGCGGACTCGAGCCAGTTCCGGCCCGCCTTCCCGCAGCCGTTCGAGCCGCCCAGGCGGGCGGGCTTCCGGCCCCCGCCGACGACGGACCTGCCGTTCGCGCCATATCGACTGGAGTTCCGGGGGCTGGGCCGGATCGGCGGCCTGTTCACGTTCTGGTGGTTCCTCAGCGTGGGCCTGGGACTGATCGTGGTCACCCAGGCCCTGCTGGTGGCGCTGCCGCTGCGCATCCGGCGCGCGGCCGAGCGCGTGCGGCCGTCCACGCTCCCCGTGATGCTGGCCGCCGGCGTGGCGACCGCGCTGCTGGGGCTGGCGCTGACGGTCCTGCTCCCGACCACGTTCGTGCTGCTGTCACTCGTGCCCCTGGTCTGGACGGTCCTCGCGATCTGCGTCGTCTTCGGGGAGGCGGCGCTGGTGCTCGCGTTCGGCCGCTGGCTGCGGGCGCGCCTCGGCCCGGCCCCGCCGCTGATCGGCGCGCTGGCCGGGCTGCTGCTCCTGGTCGACGTGGGACTGGTGCCCGTGATCGGCTGGCTGTTCCTCGTCGTCGTTGCCGTGATGTCGCTCGGCCTGACGGTGCTCACCCGGATGGGGTCGCCGTCGGGCTGGAGCTTCGATGAACTGAACTGGTAGGGAGGAATTGCGTTGTCGGTTAGCCAGAGGGCGCTCAGAGAAGAGGTGGGTGCCGGGCTGTTCACGCGGGAGCGCATCATTCCCATCGCGCTGGGGCTGGTGGCCCTGCTGCTGGTGTTCCTCATCGTCCACGACGTCCTCGCCCCGCCCAGCGCCAGCAGCGCCGCGGTCCAGCTCACCGCCGTGACCCGGGGCACCGTCCGCTCGGCCGTCACCGGGACGGGCACCGTCTCGCCGATGACGCAGCAGAACGTCAGCTTCGCCACGGGCGGGCAGGTCACGGAGATCGACGTCAAGGCCGGGGACAAGGTCACGAAGGGCCAGGTGCTGGCCAGGCTCGACCCGACCCAGCTCCAGCAGGCGCTGGACCAGGCCAACAACTCCCTGACGTCGGCGCAGGCGTCGCTGACCGCCACGCAGAACGGCAACACGGTCACCGTGGCCCAGCACAACCTCGCCAACGCCCAGCAGTCGCTGTCCGACACGCAGGCCCAGGTCAACCTGACGAATCAGCAGGACCAGGCCACGCTGTCGTCGGACCAGGCGCAGCTCAACACCGACAACGGCAAGGTGGGGCCGGCCCAGACGGCGCTCAACGCCTGCCTGACCACGCCGCCGCCGTCCCCCGGTGGGAAGCAGGACTGCTCGCAGCAGCAGGCGGCGCTCACGCAGGCGCAGTCCGCCGTCGCGCAGGACCAGGGCAAGATCACGCAGGACCAGAACAAGATCCAGACCGACCAGCTCAACGGCCAGAAGTCGATCAACCAGGCCAACAACGCGATCGTGTCGGCGCAGGACAACCTGAACAGCGCGTCGGTCTCGCGCCCGAGCCAGATCGCCCAGCAGCAGTCGTCGGTCAGCAACGCGCAGATCGGGGTGGACAACGCGCAGCGCAACCTCAACTTCGCGACCCTGACCGCGCCGTTCAGCGGCACCGTCCTGGCGATCAACAACCAGGTCGGTGACACCGTGTCGGGCGGCAGCGGCAGCGCGAGCAGCAGCAGCTCGTCGTCGTCCTCCTCCTCGAGCGGTGCGGGTGGCGCCGGCGCCGGAGGCACCGGCGGCAATGGCGGGACCGGAGGCACCGGCGCCACCGGCGCCACCGGCGGCTCCGCGACGTCGTCATCCGGCAGCGGCTTCATCGTGCTGGGCGACCTGTCCGGCCTCCAGATCGTGGCGCCGTTCGCCGAGGCGGACGCGTCCCGCGTCCAGGCCAACCAGCAGGCGACCGTCACGTTCGACGCCATCAACGGCCTGTCGCTGCCGGCCCACGTCTCCACGGTCGCCCAGCAGGCCACCGTCACCTCCAACGTGACCAACTACAGCGTGACCCTCGTGCTCGACCAGATCGACAGCCGGCTGAAGTCCGGGATGACGGCCAACGCCAATGTCGTGGTGCAGCAGGCCCAGAACGTGCTGACCCTGCCCAACTCCGTCATCACCCGCATCGGCGGCGCCGCGTTCGTCACGCTGCTCGGCAAGGACGGCAAGACGCAGACGCGCCAGGCCGTCCAGACCGGAGCGGTCGGCGACACGACGACGGAGATCACCGGCGGCCTGAACCAGGGCGACCGCGTGGTCCGCCCGACGCTCCGCACCGGCACCACGGCCGGCGGGGCCGGGGCTGGCGCCGGCCGCGGAGCCGGCGGGTTCGGCGGCGGCGGTGGCGTCCGGATCGGCGGAGGCGGCGGCGGATGAGCATCCCCGTCTCGCCCACCGATCGCCCGGCCACGATCCAGCTCGTGGACGTGGTCAAGGTCTATCGGATGGGCGACGTCCTCGTGAACGCGCTCCGCGGCGTCTCGCTCGCCGTGGCCGAGGGCGAGTTCATCGCGATCATGGGGGCCTCGGGCTCGGGCAAGAGCACGCTGATGAACATCATCGGCTGCCTCGACCTGCCCACCTCGGGCGACTATCTGCTGGACGGCATCGACGTGCGCCGGCTGAACGACAACCAGCTGGCCGCGATCCGCAACCGCAAGATCGGGTTCGTCTTCCAGTCGTTCAACCTCATCCCGCGCTCGACGGCGATCCACAACGTGGAGATGCCGCTGATCTACGCGGGGGTCTCCCACCAGCGCCGCCAGCGGGCGATGGCCGCGCTGGACGCGGTGGGCCTGGTCGAGCGTGCCAAGCACCAGCCGAGCGAGCTGTCGGGCGGCCAGCAGCAGCGCGTCGCCATCGCGCGGGCGCTGGTCACCGAGCCGGCCATCCTGCTCGCCGACGAGCCGACCGGGAACCTGGACAGCGAGTCCAGCATCGAGATCATGCGGCTGCTCGTCGAGCTGAACGAGGACGGCCGGACGGTCGTCCTGATCACGCACGAGAACGACATCGCCGCGTTCGCCAAGCGCGTGGTGCGGCTGAAGGACGGGCTCGTCCTGGAGGACCACTACCAGGAGCAGCGGGTGGAGGTCAGCGCATGAAGGTCGTCGAGGCGCTCGCGCTCGCCATCTCGGGCATCAGCGCCAACCGACTGCGATCCGCCCTCACGATGCTGGGCATCCTGATCGGCGTCGCCGCCGTGATCCTGCTGGTCGCGGTCGGCAACGGCGCCAGCGTCCAGGTCCAGAGCCAGATCCAGGCCCTGGGCGCCAACATCATCTACGTGTACCCGTCCACGCAGCGCGTGGGCGGCGTGGCGCAGGGCTTCGGCGGCGGTCAGACGCTCAGCCAGGCCGACGTGGACGCCCTCAACGACAAGTCGCAGGCCCCGGACATCGTGACGGCCATCCCCATCGCCCAGTCGTTCGGCAACATCGTGTACCAGGCCCAGAACTGGCAGGCCCCCGTCACCGGGAGCACGCAGGACTTCCCGTCGGTCCGCAACTACGACATCTCGGCCGGCTCGATGTTCACCGACCAGGACAACGGCAGCGACGCCAAGGTCGCGGTGATCGGCCAGACGGTGGTGGACAACCTCTTCGGCGGCGACCCGAACGCGGCCGTCGGCCAGTCGATCAAGATCAACCGCCAGACGTTCCGGGTGGGCGGCGTGTTCGCGTCCAAGGGCACCGGCGCCGGCGCCAACCAGGACAACATCGTCGTCGTCCCGATCAACACGGCGTGGGCGTACCTGTCCGGCGGGCGGGGCAAGAACATCGCCCAGATCAACATCCAGGCCAGCAGCTCGGACACGGTGACGGCCGCTCAGAACGAGGCGACGCAGGTCCTGCTGAACCGGCACAACATCAGCGATCCGACACAGGCGGACTTCACGACGCAGTCGCAGCAGGACATCCAGAACACGTTCGGCCAGATCACCGGCATCCTGACGCTGCTGCTGGGGTCCATCGCCGCCATCTCGCTGGTGGTCGGCGGCATCGGGATCATGAACATCATGCTGGTGACGGTCACCGAGCGGACCCGCGAGATCGGCATCCGCAAGGCGATCGGGGCCCGCCGCAGCGACATCCTCCTGCAGTTCCTGATCGAGTCGATGTTCCTGTCCGGCTTCGGCGGGCTGTTCGGGATCGCCGTGGGCGCGGGCGTCTCCACCTACCTGGGCACGATCGCGTCGCGCATCTCGAGCACGTTCCCGCCCCCGGTCGTCTCCATCCCGTCGGTGCTGCTCGCCTTCGGCGTGTCCGTCGGGATCGGTCTGTTCTTCGGCATCTACCCGGCCAACCGGGCCGCGGTCCTCAAGCCCATCGAAGCACTGAGGTACGAGTAAATGAACCAGCTCACCGCGGCGCTGATCGTCGTGATCGGCATCCTGGGCGGCTTCTACGTCGGGGCCAGGTACGGCCAGGGCCACCCGACGGCCGCGGCCAGCCCGAGCCCGTCCGCGGGCGCGTTCGCCGGGGCCGGCGGGGGCGGTGGTGCCGGCCGTGGTGGCGCCGGTGGCGCGGGCGGGGCTGGAGCGGGCGGCGGCGCGCTCGCCAACGCGACGCTGGGCACGATCACCGCGGTGAGCGGCGACACGATCACGGTCCACAACCCGCGGACCAACGCCGACGTCCAGGTGAACATCTCGTCCGCGCGCATCACCAAGACCGGTGACGGCACGCCGGCCGACCTCACGCAGAACCAGACGGTGACCGTGGTCGGGCAGACCGGCTCCGACGGGGTGGTGACCGCCACCACGATCGCGATCGGCGGCGCGGGCGGGTTCGGCGGCCGGGGTGGCGCGGGCGCGGCGCCGAGCCCCAGCCCGAGCACGTAGGCCGCCGGGCGAGGCCGTGACGAGGCTGGCCTGGTTCATCATCGCGGTGGTCCTGGCGCTGGTCGGCTTCGACCTGCTCGTCCGCGGCTGGCTGGGCTGGACCGGCTGGCTGGTCGCGGGCGTCGGCCTGGGCATCGGCAGCGGCGTCGTGGGGAGCCTGCTCCACGACGCTCTGGCCGGCCCCCGGGAGCGATTGCCCTAGGGTCTGGTACAATTCACAGAGCGTCCGCTAGAGGACGTGTTCGCCGTGGTCTCTGAAGCTTCTCTTCTCGAACAGACCCGTGCGTTCGGGCAGATGTTCGAGAAGGGGAGTCTATTGATGTCCCAGGGGACCATCAAGAAGGTCGTGTCGGACCGTGGGTTCGGCTTCATCGCCGCCGAGGATGGGAAGGAGTACTTCTTCCATCGGACCGGCATGGACTCGTCGCTGAACTTCGACACGCTCACCGGCGGTGAGCGGGTCACGTTCGACGTCGAGCAGAGCCCGAAGGGGCCGCGCGCCAACCGCGTGCGGATCGCTTAGGCAGCACGACCAGGAGGGGGCGCCCGTTCCGGGCGCCCCCTTTCTTGTTTTTGCGGAGCGGATGGACAGGATCCTCATCGAGGGCATGTCGTTCTTCGGCCACCACGGCGTGTACCCGGCCGAGCGCGAGACGGGCACGCACTTCACGGTGGACGTGGCGCTGGAGCTCGACGTCAGCGAGTCCGGCCGCACCGACCGGCTGGAGGACACCCTGGACTACCGCGCCGCGTACGAGCTGGTCCGCGAGGTGCTGGAGGGCGACCGGTGCCAGCTGCTCGAGGCTCTCGCGCAGCGGAGCGCGGAGCGGCTGCTGACGCTGGAGCAGGTGCGGCGGGCGACCGTCACGGTGCGCAAGCGGCCGCCCCTGCCCGCGGCGATCGGGTCGGTCGGCGTGGAGGTCACCCGCGGCCGGTGAGCCGGGTGGCGTACTTCGACTGCCCCTCCGGGATCTCGGGCGACATGACCCTCGGTGCCCTGCTCGACGCCGGCGCCGACCGGGCGCTGCTGGACGCCGCGGTCGAGGCGCTGGGCCTGGCGGGCGAGGTGCGGGTGGAGACGCGGCACGAGGAGCGCGGCCACCTGGGCGGCATTCGCGTGGAGGTGTCCTGGTCCGAAGGGCCCACGCGCACCCTGCCGGAGCTGGAGCGCGTGGTGGCCGCGGCGCCGCTGCCCGACCGCGTCCGGGAGCGTGCTCTCGACGCGCTGGGGCGGCTGGGCCGGGCCGAGGCCGCCGTGCACGGCCGGCCACCCGAGGAGCTGCACCTGCACGAGCTGGGCGGCGCCGACACGCTCGTCGACCTCGTGGGCGCGTTCTGGCTGCTGGAGTCGCTGGACGTGGACGCGGTGCACGCGTCGCCGCTGCCGGCGCCCCGCGGCCGCCACTCGGCGCCCGGGACGCTGCGGGTGCTGGAGGGCACGGGCGCGGTCCTGGAGCCGGACGAGCGCCGGGCGGAGCTGGTCACGCCCACCGGTGCGGCGATCCTGGCCACCGTCGCCCGGTTCGAGCGGCCCGCGATGGCGCTGGAGCGGGTGGGCTACGGCCTCGGCGCGCGGCCCGACCCGTTCAACGCGACGGCCCTGTGGCTGGGCCGCGTGGCCCCCGAGGCGGCCACCGTGACCGTGATCGAGGCCAACCTGGACGACATGGCCCCGAATCTGCTGGCCGCCCTCACCGAGGACCTGATGGCGGCGGGCGCGCTGGACGTGTCGGTGCTGCCGGCCTTCATGAAGAAGGGCCGGCCCGGCCACCTGCTGACCGTGCTGGCGGAGCCCGCACGCTCGCGTGAGCTCGCCGGCCTCGTGCTCCGCGGCAGCACTACACTGGGCGTGCGCATGGCGCCCGCGACCAGGCTGGTCGCCGGCCGGCGCGTCATCGAGGTGGAGACCGGCTTCGGCCGGGTCCGCGTGAAGGTCAAGGAGCTGGACGGGCGCCCGTTCGACGTCGCCCCCGAGTACGAGGACTGCCGGCGGCTGGGCGGCGACCTGGCGGTCGTGATGCGGCGGGCGGCGGAGGCCGCCCGGAAGGAGCTGGGCCTGTCGTGACAGCCGTGCGACTCGACGGCAAGGAGGTGGCCGGCCGCGTGCTGGCCTCGCTGGCGGAGCGGGTGCGGGCGCGCACCGCCGCCGGTCTGCCGCCGCCGCACCTGTCCGTCGTGCTCGTCGGCGAGAACCCGGCGTCGGAGACGTACGTGCGGGGCAAGCGCCGCGACGCGGAGCGGGTCGGGATGACGTCGTCCGACCACCGGCTGCCTGCTTCCGCGACCACGGCCGAGGTGGTGGCGCTGGTCGACTCGCTGAACCGCGACCCGAACGTCAGCGGAGTGCTGGTCCAGCAGCCGTTCCCGCCCCAGGTCGAGGTGGAGCCGGTCGTCGAGGCGGTGGACCCGGTCAAGGACGTGGACGGCTTCCACCCGGTGAACGCCGGGCGCCTGCTGCTCGGCCAGCGCGGCCTGGTGGCGTGCACGCCGGCCGGCATCATGCGTCTGCTCGACGACTACGGGATCGCGCTCGAGGGCCGGCGGACGGTGGTGGTCGGCCGTAGCAACACCGTGGGCAAGCCGGTGTCGCTGCTGCTGCTCGCCCGGAACGCGACGGTGACCATCTGCCACTCGCGGACGGTCGGGCTGCCGGAGATCTGCCGCGAGGCGGACGTGCTGGTGGTGGCGATCGGCCGGCTGTGGCTCGTCCAGGCGGACTGGGTCAAACCGGGGGCGGTGGTCGTGGACGTGGGCCAGAACGTGAAGCCCGACGGGAAGCTGGGCGGCGACGTGGACCCCGCGGCGGCCGATGTGGCCGGCTGGATGACGCCGGTCCCGGGCGGCGTCGGACCCCTCACGCGCGCCATGCTGTTGGCCAACACGTGTCAGGCGGAGGACGCGCGCAGACCGGGCTGACGTTCGAGCAGGCCCTGGCCTACGTCACGGGGCTGGGCCGCTTCGGCATGAAGCTCGGCCTGGACCGCATGCGGGCGATCCTGGACGAGCTCGGCCACCCGGAGCGGGGCCACCGGGGCGCGCTGATCGCCGGGACGAACGGCAAGGGCTCGACGTCGGCCTACCTGGAGTCGATCCTGCGGGCGGCCGGCCTGCGGACGGGCATGACCCCGTCGCCGCACCTGTCGTCGTACCTGGAGCGGGTGCAGCTCGACGGCCGGCCGATCTCGGAGGCGACGTTCGCGCAGGCGGTCGCGGAGCTGCGGCCGCGGCTGGAGCCGGTGGTCGCGCGGCTGGGCGAGCCGACGGAGTTCGAGGTCCTGATCGCGCTCGCGATCTCGTGGCTGGCGCCCCGGGCCGACCGGCTGGTAATCGAGGTCGGGATGGGCGGCCGCCTGGACTCGACGAACGTGCTCGACCTGGGCGTGGCCATCGTGACCAACGTGACGCTGGACCACCGCAAGCACCTGGGCTCCACGGCGCGGGCGATCGCGGGCGAGAAGGCGGGCATCATCAAGGCGGGCAACGTGGTGGTGACCGGCGCGTCGGGCGCCGCCCTGTCGGTCGTCGAGCGGGCCGCCGGCGCGATGGGCGCGGCGGACGTCTGGCGGCTGGGCCGCGAGATCACGGTGCGAGCGCGGTGGCACGGCTGGGAGGGCAGCTCGCTGGACGTGAGCGGCCCCGGCTTCAGCCACCGCGGGCTGCGCACGCGGATGGTGGGCTCGTTCCAGCCGGGCAACGCGGCGCTGGCGGTGGCGGCGGCGCACGCGCTGGGCGACGCGACGGCCGCGGCCGTGCGGGAGGGCGTGGAGTCCGCGCGCTGGCCCGGCCGGCTGGAGCTGGTCGCCGAGCGCGTGCTCGTCGACGGCGCGCACAACCAGGACGGGATGCGGCAGCTGGTGCGCAGCCTGCGCCGGCTGCTGGAGGGCGCCCCGGTGGTCGTGGTCTTCGGGGCGATGGCGGACAAGGACCTGTCGCTGGTGTTCGAGCAGATGCGCCGGCTGGGGCCGGAGCGGGTGGTGTTCACGGCGGCGCCCAGCGCGGGCGAGCGGGCCGTCCGGCCGGCGGCGCTGGCGGCGGCGTGGGACGGGCCGTCGGAGGAGCGCGTGGACCCGGCGGAGGCGCTGGCGCGCGCTCGCGAGCTGGCGGGCGCGGATGGCTGGGTCCTGGTGACGGGCTCGCTGTACCTGGTCGGGGAGCTGCGAGAAGCGGTGGTCTCCTGATGGAGCGCCACGTCATCGCGTCGTTCCTGTACCCGTTCCGGGGGGCCGCGCGGCTGCGCCGGTGGCTGGCCGGCCTGGTCCTGGTGGCGCTGCTGCCGGTCACGTTCCCGGTGGTCTTCGGCTACGCCGTGGAGTGCGTCCGGTCGGCGGCGTGCGACCCGGCCGCGGGGCCGCCGCCGTGGCGCATGCGCCCGGGCGACGGCGCGTGGGCGGCGCTCCAGGCGGCCGCGCTGACGGCGCCGTTCGCGGTGCTCGCGTGGCTGCTGGACATGCCCGTGGCCGCGCTGCTGGGGCCGGCGCTGGCGTGGGTGGTGGCGGTGACCGTGGCCGCCCTGCCCTGGGGCGTGGTCATGCTCGTGGTGGTTCCGCCGACGCTGGCCAGCTTCGCGGTGACGGGCCGGCCGGCGGACCTGGCCCGGGTCGGCCTGATCGTCGCGACCGTGCGCGACCGGTACGCGGACTGGAACCTGGTGCTGGTCGCGATCACCACCGCGTGGGCCCTGGCGGTGGTGGGCCTGGCCGTGGTTGGCGTCGGTATCGTGGCGGGTGCGTTCTACGCCATCCTTGTCTCTGCCCATGCCTGCTCCGCGCTCGCTCCGCATCGATCCGCTGGGTGACTCCGCGCTGCTGGTCGAGATCGGCCGGCGCGTGGACACGGCGCTGAACACGCGCGCGCTGGCGCTGGCGGAGGCGCTGCGGAAGCGGCGGGACGTGCGCGAGGCGGTGCCGGGCTACGCGAGCGTGGCCGTGCACTACGACCCGGAGCAGGTGACGTACCGGGGCCTGTGCGGGGTGATCCAGCGGCTGATGGAGGCGAAGCCGCCGCCGGCGCCGTACGGCCGGCTGCACCGGATCCCGGTGGTGTACGACGGGCCGGACCTGGAGGCGTCGGCGACGGAGCTGGGCCTGAGCGTGGAGACGCTGGTGCGGCTGCACACGGAGCCGACGTACCGGTGCTTCATGATCGGGTTCGCGCCCGGCTGGGCGTACCTGGGGCCGCTGCCGGAGGAGCTGCGCCTGCCCCGCCGCAGCGTGCCGCGGACGCACGTGCCGGCCGGGTCGGTGGCGATCGCGGGGGCCCAGACCGGCGTGTACCCGCTGCCGACGCCGGGCGGGTGGCACCTGATCGGGCGGACGTCGATGCGGCTGTTCCTGCCGTCGTCGGACCCGCCGTCGCTGCTGCGGACCGGGGACCGCGTCAAGTTCTTCGCGGCGCGGCTCTCGTGACGTCGTCCGCTGCCGCGCCGGTGCTCAGGCTCGAGGAGCCGGGCATGTTCACGACGATCCAGGACCTGGGCCGGCCCGGCCGGCGCGCCGCGGGGGTGCCGCCGGGCGGGGCGATGGACCGGTACGCCCTGGCGGCCGCGAACCGCCTGGTGGGCAACCCGGAGGGCGCGGCGGGGCTGGAGTGCTCGCTGACGGGGCCGTCGCTCGTGGCGCTGCGGACGTGCCTGGTGGCGGTGACGGGGGCGGACTTCGGGCTGACGCTGAACGGCGTTGCGGCTCCCGCGTGGACGGGCCTGTTCCTGATGGAGGGCGACCGGCTGGCGTTCGCGGGCCGGCGCTGGGGGGCGCGGGTGTACGTGGCGGTGGCGGGGGGCCTGGCGGCCGAGCGGTGGCTGGGCTCGGCCTCGACGTACCTGCTGGTCGGCCGGGGCGGGATCCACGGCCGGACGCTGCACGCGGGGGAGGAGCTGTCGGTGGTGGGGCCGGCGCCCCGGCCGGCGGTGGCGGGCCGGGGCCTGCCAGTGGCGCTGCGGCCCCCGTACTCGGTGGCGCCGGCGCTGGCGGCGATGGCGGGCCCGCACGCGCGGCTGCTGTCCCCGCGGGCGCGCCGGGCGTTCTTCCGGGAGGGCTGGGCGGTGAGCCGGGACGCGGACCGGATGGGCTACCGCCTGGAGGGAGCGGAGCTGGAAATCAAGAAGGAGGAGCTGGTGTCGTTCGGCCTGGCGATGGGCTGCGTCCAGGTCCCCCCGGCCGGCCAGCCGATCCTGCTGATGGCGGACCACCAGACGGCGGGAGGCTACCCGGTGGTGGCGGGGGTGGCCCGCGTCGCCCTGCCGCTGGCGGCGCAGCTGCTGCCGGGGGACCGCCTGAGCTTCGAGGAGGTGACGGTGGAGGCGGCCCAAACGGAGTGGCGCCGCCAGCGAGCGGCGCTGGACAGCCTGCGCTGAGCTGACGCGCCCGCGCTTCGGTAGTCAGCCGAAGCTGACAGAAATTGTCCGCGTTTTGTCCGCCTCAGCCGGCTAGGCTGTCTGCGGGGATACCGAGCATGAAGCAGAAGCGCGGCACCTGGTTGCCGCTGTTGATCCTGGTGCTGGGCCTGAGCGCCTGCCAGAGCGGGCAGCCGACCTCGCACACGTCACCCGGACCGCACACACCGACGGCGGCCGCGTCAGCGGACCCGCAGCGCTGCGCGCGGCTGGCGCAGCGCGGATTCACCCCGTGCCCGCCGACGCCCGACCGGCTGCAGCTGCCACCGACGACGATCCGCAACGCGACGAACGGCGCTGTGAGCGACGCGACGGCCCAACAGTGGGGCCGAGCGTTCCAGCTGGCCCAGGCCTACTACTACTGGGCAATGGAGAACAACGCGCGCAGCGCGTTGACGTCAGGCGTCCTGGCCGACTCCAGCGCCCAGGCGGTGGCGAACCTGTTCGGGGCTGACCTGATGGACCTGGACAACGCGAAGCAACAGGGTGGGCTTCTGGTCCTGCACCCGCTGCACATGCCCGCCACGCAGCTCGTCGCCATCCCCTCCGATCTTCAGCAGGCGATGCAGCGTCAGGGCTTGACGCCAAGCAACTACGGGCTTGCCGTCCACTTCACGGGCCCGAGTCAGCGATCGATCCGGTTGCCCGACGGCCGAACAACAGTGATTCTCTCCTCGGGCTCAGACTACTCCGCCACCATTCTGATCTGGGGAGAGTTCAAGGACGACACGGAACTCGGGGCCGTCTGGTATCAGCACGGCAACTACGGTTGCGCCGGAAGCGTGCGAAGTGTTTGCCAGCTCTAAGCAAGTACTCGCTGCGCTCACAGTTGCAACGTGCGCGTCCTGTGTTGCTGACGTCGCAGTGGCGGCGGAGCCACGTCCAACTCAGCCCCCGCCCAGCCCCACTGACTGTGTCGCCGTCTATCAGGGCACCCTCGCACAGCAGGGCACCCTCACCGACTACCAGGCCGGTGCCACCATCAACTGCGGCCGGCCCGGCAACACCGCGCCCTACGGCGCGGGCGGTGCCTTCACCCAGTCGAGCCCCGTCGCCGACGGCACCCCCTGCACCATCCTCTACAACGCTCCGGTCAAGTTCCAGAACTTCCCCAGGTACATCCACGCGACCTGGAGCTCGCCGGTCGGCATCGGCGGCGCGGCCAACCTCGATCCCAACTCCAGCGGCGACGTCGTCAGCGCCGCCGGCGCCACCGCCGCGACCAACGACGTCTTCGCCGTCTACTCCCAGACCGGCACGTTCCAGACTGGCCAGTGCCAGCCGTCCGGCGCCTGGGCCGATTTCTGCCAGCTGGGCGCCCCCGGCCCGAACCCGGATCCCTGCATCCTCATCCAACCGCACGTCATCACCCCGGCGACCTCGCCGCCACCCCCGATCGGACCCTACATCGCCAACGTGATCCGGGACCTGAAGACCGCGCCGGGCACGGTCCACTCGCTCCCCTCGCCCAACGGCCTGGTCAACCTCCCGACCTGCTTCTGGATCGACGACATGGCCGTACCCGCCGAGCGAGACCTGAACCTCGTCCTGCCCGGCCCACCCGACGGCAGCGGCCGCCGCATCTTCTACACTTACCTGATCCGCGTCTTCTTCGCAGGCGTGGACTGGAACTTCGACGACCCCTACGGCAACGACCAGGTCCAACCGCACCCCGCCTGCGGCCAGCACCCCCAGCTGACCGCGCACAGCTACCAGATGATCTCGGAGAAGCGCAGCCCCGACGGCTTCTACCACATAGCCGCGACCGAGAAGTACCAGGTGACCGTGGACCTGTACTGGGACGACACCTACGGTCCGCACCACCGGTCAGTCGACCCGGGGATACCCCTCCCGATCGCCGTCCAGCCACCGCAACCCTACAGCCAGTATGTCGGCCAGGTCGAGGCGATTCCCATGACCGGCCAACGTACTGATCCGGCGCAGGGCCACCCAACTGTGCCAACGTAAAGCGGAGAAAGAGGTGGCAACCCCGAAGGCGCTCGCCAGGGCCCAGACCCTCGCGACCCGCGCCGCCCAGCTGTTCCCCGTCCGCGTGGTCCGCAAGTTCATCGACCACGGCGGGCCCAACCAGGCGATCCTCATCGCCTGGAACGCCCTCACGGCCGTCCTCCCCATCGGCCTCGCCCTGGCCGCGATCCTGGGCCTCATCCTCAACAGGGCGGGATTCAGCGGCGCGACCGTCGCCGAGCGCATGGGCTCCTTCTTCCCCAACGACCTCGGCACCCAGCAGGCCATCATCGACGGCCTGAACTCCCTCCAGCAGCAGGCCGGCCTCTTCGCTCTCCTCGCCCTCCTCGGCTTCCTCTGGACCGGCTCGAACCTCTTCGGGGCCATGGAGGCCGTCTTCGCCGGCGTCTTCGACACCCCGTCGCGCCCGTTCCTGAAGCAGAAGCTGATGGCCGTGGTGATGATGGCCATCTTCGCCGTCCTCGCCTTCCTGGCCATCGGCACCTCCGCCCTCCTGCCGCTGCTCGACCAGATTCCCGGCATCCCCATCTCGCTCACGAAAGGCGACACCGGCTCGCTGCTCCAGATCGCCGTCGGTGTGGTGTCCGGCTTCGTCCTGTTCTTCGTCATCTACCAGGTGGTGCCGAACCGCCGCCAGCGCCCCAGCCGCGTGCTCCCCGCCGCGCTGCTGGCCGCCGTCGCCTTCGAGCTGCTCACCCGCCTCTGGCCGATCTACATCGACTTCAACAAGGCCGGTCTCAACCGCTTCGGCAGCCAGTTCGCCCTGCTCTTCATCCTGCTCGCGTTCTTCTACTTCCTCGGCGTCATCACCGTGCTCGGCGCCGACATCATCGCCGTCATCGACCCGCCCCGCCGAGCAGCAGACGAAGCGCCGGCCGAGACCCCGGCCCGGCCAAAACCGATGGGCCGCATCAGGAGGACCGCCCTCGGCGCCGCCGCCCTCCTCATCGGCGTCGCCGCAGGCCGCCGCCTGCGCGCATAGTCGTGCCGTGAGCATGGACTACCCGCCGCCTCCGCCGGCGTCCCCACGTCCCGACCCGCCGCCGGCGCCTCCGAGCTACCCGCTGCCCACCAGCAACGTCCAGCCCCCCGCGCCGCCCGTCCCGTACCAGCCCTACCAGCCGGCCCAGCAGCCGGGCTACCCGCCGGCGCCGCCACCACCGCCGCCCGCCCTCTCCGCGTACCGCCTGCCCAAGAGCAAGACGACCGCGGTCCTGCTGGCCATCTTCCTCAGCGGCATCTCCTGGATGTACACGTACGAGAAGGACGCCTGGAAGTTCTGGACCTGGTTCGCCGTCACAGCGATAAACCTCTTCCTCTCGCTCGCCACGTTCGGCATCTGGCTGTTCGTCGCGATCCCGATCGGGATCGGCGCCTGGATCTGGTGCGTCGTGGACGTCGCGGTCAAGCCGCAGCCGTTCTACGACTTCTACCCGGCCGCATAGGCTGGAATCGCGCCAGACTGGAGCCGTGACCGAGGCCGATCCCGCCGACCACGTCCGCCGGCGCCTGTTCAGCGCCGGCGAGCGCCTGGGGTGGCAGTTCCGCGACCGGCACCGCTTCTGGCGCCACTGGTCGGCCCCGATGCCGCAGCGCCGCGCCGCGCTCACCCCGGCCATGCGCACCGTCCTGACCATCTTCGGCATCGGCCTCTGGGTCTACGGTGCGTTCGCGGCGCTGGCGACGTTCGGCGTCTGGGCGTTCAGCCTGGTCAAGCCCAGCAGCCAGTGGCCGGATCTCGTCGCCGCCTGGCTCGTCTTCGCCGGCCTCGCCGCCGTCTACGTACTGCTCACGCGAGGCGTCCCGCCCGCCCGCCACGCCGCGATGCTCGCCCACTGGGAGCGCGCCCGCGACGACCACAACACGACCGAGCGCGCCCGCGTGGACGCCCTCGACGAGTGGGGCGCCGTCCGCACCCTGCCCGGCACCCGGCGCATCGACGTCTACGGCGGCGAGCACGAGGGTTGGACCGCGTTCCTGACCACGTTCGGCACCTCGATGCTCGCCGAGCAGAGCCCGATCGTGCTCCTCGACCTCAGCCAGACCGGTGTCAGCGCCGAGCTCTGCCAGGTCGCCCGGCACTCCGGCGCTCCGACCCACGTCGAGCTCCTGCCCGACCAGCTGGACGCCTCGTCGCTCCTCGCCGGCCTGGCCGCCGCCGACGTCAAGGACGTCCTCGTCGAGGCCATCCATGGCGACAGCCCCGCCCACAGCCGCGACGAGCGCGTGCTCGACGACCGGATCCTCACCGCGGTCTGCGACGCGCTGCGGCCGAACCCCACCCCGGCCCGCATCCACGAGGCCCTCCGCGTCCTGCTCGGCGCCGAGAGCCAGCTCGGCGCCGACGACGCGGCCCGCGTCCGCGCCCTCTTCACCGAGGACCAGCAGCGCCGCCTGCACGACCGCATCCAGCGCCTCGAGGCCTACCTCGGGCACCTGGCCGCCCTGCGCATCGGACCCGAGCCGCCCGCCGCCCAGCTCACCTGCTTCACGGTCACCCCCCGTGGCTCCCAGCTGACCACCGAGCTGACCGTGGACCTGCTCGGGCAGTGGCTCATCCGCAGCCTCAAGAACACGCCGCCCGGCCAGGCGCCGCGCACCGTCGTCGTCGCGGGCGCCGACCACCTCAGGGCGCGCCACCTGGAGCAGGCCGCGGCGCTCTGCGACTCGCTCGGCTCCCGGCTCGTCCTCCTCTTCCAGCACCTCCGCGACTCCGGCGCGACCCTGCTCGGCGGCGGCCGCGCCACCGTCTTCATGCGCCTCGGCAACTACGAGGAGGCCGAGCGCGCCGCCAACTTCATCGGCCGCGGCTACCGGTTCGAGCTGGCCCGGATCACCACCGAGCGGGGCGAGGAGGACACGACCGCCCGGACGACCTCGAAGGGAGGGGAGTCGTTGTCGCCGTGGTCACGCACGTGGGGCTCGAGCCGGACCCGGGCCCACTCGTCCTCATGGAGCTACGCGGAGATGCGGCAGCGCGTCCACGAGCTGTTCGTCGAGCCCACGCACCTGCAGGCGCTGCCGCCGACCGCGTTCGTGCTCGTCCAGCACACGGCGGACCGCCAGGTGCTGGCGGTCGCGGCCGACTGCAACCCCGACCTGCTGAGCCTGCCCCGGGTCTCGACCCAGCCGCTGCCCAACCCCGACCAGGTCAGCGGGACAGACGCCGCCAGCCCAGCAGCGCAACCACTGCCAGCAGCGCCAGCACCACCAGGCCACCGCCTACCACCGTCCGGCTGACCGCCGCCGTCGAACTGCCTCGAGGCGCCGGGGACGCGCCGGGAACCGCCGCGGCGGACGAGCTGGGTGACGCGGACGGCAGCGGAGACGGAGACGCCGGTGCCCGCACCGCCGTCAGGTTGCTGTTGCCCTCCGAGAACGCGAGCTGGTCCACCTCGTCCTGATGCGGCCCGCTGTAGCGCAGCACGTACAGCCCTTCGTCGATGTCGGCGACGTAGATCAGCCCGTCGCGCACGATCGGGTAGCTCCACGTCATCGCCAGCGTCGCGCCCAGCTGCGGGTCGCGCTGCCCCGGCTGCACCGCCTGGGGCCGGAACTCGACCAGCCGCTGCGGGTTCGCCGGGTCCGAGATGTCGAACACCTGCAGCCCACTCGAGTACCAGCTGATCAGCGCCAGCGAGGCCGTCAGCGTCGGGTTGTGGCTGGTGTACGCGCCGGCCGGGCTGCTCCGGCACGTGGCCGGGTCGTTCTCCGGCGCGGCCAGCGTGCTCACGGCGCGCGGCTGCGCCGGGTTGGCGATGTCCACCAGCCGGGCCGGCCCGTACGGACAGGCCGGCGGGTACCGCTCGTCCGTCACCACCAGCAGGTTCCGCCCCGGCACCTGCACCGCGCTGTGCACGTTGCCCCCGGCCGGAGCCGGCAGCCGGGCCGCCAGCGGCGTCAGCAGGGCGAGCTGCGGGTCGGCGCGGCCGCTCGTGAACGCCGAGACGTCGCCCACCAGCAGGCCGCCCGTCCACATGGACAGGAACGCGCGGCTCCCGTCCGCGCTCAGCGAGATCGAGTGGAGGAGGCCGGTCGGCGACGCCCACGTGCCGGCCAGCCGGGGCGCGGCCGGGTCCGTCACGTCCAGCACCTGCAGGTCCGCCGCCCCGCCGCTGAACATCGACACGAACAGCAGCGTGCGGGCGCCGCCCGGGTCCTGCCAGAGAAAGAACTCGTGCGGCGAGCGGCCCCCGAAGTCGTAGCCGCCCACCGCCGCCGGCCGCGCGCAGTCGTCCGTCCACCGGTAGAGGTCCATCCGGTTGACCCCGCCCCGGCCCAGGGCGAAGCTCTCGACGATCAGCAGCTTCTTCGCGGGCAGCGCGCGCAGCTCCCGCGCGGTCGTCAGCGAGCGGCCCGCAAGGCTGCCGGCCGTGCGCGGGTGCGCCGGGTCGGTGATGTCCACGATCTCGATCGGCCCCTGGCCCCGGCTGCCGACGTACGCACAGTGGTCGGCCAGCGCCAGGGCCGAGTTCAGGCCGCGGGCGCCGAGGTCGTCGTGACCGACCTCGTCCAGCGTGGCGGGCTGCGGAGCGGCGGCGAAGCCGGGTGCCGGAGCGAGCAGCGCGAGCAGCGCGACGGCGAGGAGCGTCGCCGAGCGCGGCAGCCTCGTGGCTAGGTCGCCCCCTCGGACCGCAGCCGCGTGGGCGTGGCCGCCGGCTGGTCCGCGGTCCGGGCGCCGAGGGTGACCAGCAGGCAGAGGTACGCGACCGCCGTGAACGCGATCCCGCTCAGCGCCGAGTGCAGCAGCTCCGCCGACAGCCCGAAGCCCGACAGCACCAGGTACGCTCCGGCGCCGCCCTGGGCGACCAGCGCGGCCGCGACCACGGCGCCGCCGACCAGGAGATCACGCCGGCCCGGCGCGGCTCGCCGGTACGCGACCAGCAGCGCGACCGCGCCGGCCAGCGCGAGCCCGGCCACCGCCCGGTGGAGCAGGTCCGTGGCGACTGCCGCCCCGCCGCCGTTGCAGAGCGGCCACGTCGTGCACGCCGACGCCGCGCCCACGTGCCGCACGTATGCCCCGGTGTACACGAGCGCGTACAGGTAGGCCGCGCCGCCCCACGTGGCCAGCCGGAGGCCGCGCGACACGGCCGGCGCCGCCAGCGTCGCGTCCGGCCGCCAGATGTACAGGGCCGTGAGCGTGGTCGTCGCCAGCGCGATCAGCGAGATGCCGAAGTGGAGCGCCAGCACGGCCGGCGCCTGCGGCTCCATCACCGCCCAGGCGCCGAGGCCGGCCTGCAGCAGCAGGAAGCCCAGCATCAGCGGCGCCAGCACCTGGATGGGCCGGTGGGACCGGTACAGCGCCAGCACCGCGACGAACAGGGCGACGATCAGCAGGCCCTCGACCCCGGTGACGGCCCGGTGGCTGAACTCGATCGCGGCGGCGAACGTGAAGTCCGGCACGAGCTTGCCGTTGCACAGCGGCCAGTTCCGCCCGCAGCCCTGCGCGGACCCCGTGCTGGTCACCCGGGCGCCCATCACGAGCACCAGGAGCATGCCGGCCGCCGCGAGGGCGCCCAGCCAGGAGACGGCCCGCCGCACGCCCTCCGATCGCCTCACCAGAGCGAGGGTACCCGACTAGAGTTGTGGCCGTGAGCCACCAGCCAGAACCGCGCCCGCTGATCGGCGTGACCGCCCGGAACCGGCCGAAGCAGGCGATCCCGCCGTACCTCGCCGTCAACAGCTCGTATGTGCGCGCGCTGCAGGCGGCCGGCGCCGACGTCGTGGTCCTGCCGCCCGGTCCCCACGGCGTGCCGGCCGCACTGCTCGACCTGCTCGACGGGGTGCTCCTGCCTGGCGGCGTGGACGTGGACCCGGCCGAGTACGGCGAGAGCCCTCGTGAGGGCCTGATGGGGGTGGACACGGAGCTGGACGCGCACGAGCTGGCCCTCGCCCGCACCGCGTACGAGCGCCGGCTGCCGCTGTTCGGCATCTGCCGTGGGCAGCAGGTCGTCAACGTGGCGCTGGGCGGCACGCTCTACCAGGACCTGGCTCGCGACGGGGCGACCGACCGGGTCCACGCCAGCGCGAAGGAGCTGGGCCGCGACCACGTCGCCCACGAGATCGAGGTGACGCCCGGCTCGCACCTGCACGCGGCCCTCGGCGCCGGCCGCGTCGGCGTCAACAGCCACCATCACCAGGCGGTGCGCCGTGTCGCGCCCGGGCTCCTGGTCACCGCGGTCAGCCCCGGCGACGACATCGTCGAGGGCCTGGAGTCGGAGGACGGCCTGGTGCTGACGGTCCAGTGCCACCCCGAGGAGATGACGAGCCACGCGTGGGCGCGCCGCTTGTTCGGCGCCTTCGTGGAGATCGCCGCCAGCCGGCGAGTGACGGCCTGAGCCACGCCGGCCAGCTGCTGGCGAACAGCCGCAGCGGCGCGCCGCGCGCGGTTCCGGGAACTCCCTAGAGAGAGCCGCCGACACGACGGGCGTACGCTGAGCCCGAGATGGAGGCCACCCCCCTCGCGCCTCGCGCGCGGTCCGCGGTGCTCGGCGCGGTGCTCCTCGTGCTCTTCCTCAGCTCGCTCGACCAGACGATCGTCGGCACCGCGCTGCCCCACATCGTCAGCGAGCTGAAGGGCGACAACCTCTACACCTGGGTCGTCACCGCGTACCTGCTGACGTCCACGGTGACCGTGCCGATCTACGGCAAGCTGTCGGACGTGTACGGCCGGCGGCCGATGCTGCTGATCGGCGTCAGCATCTTCCTGGTCGGCTCGGCGCTGTCCGGCCTGTCCCAGTCGATGGGCCAGCTGATCGCGTTCCGCGGCGTCCAGGGCCTGGGCGCCGGCGCACTGTTCCCGATCTCGCTGGCCATCATCGGCGACCTGTTCAGCCCCCAGGAGCGCGGCCGCTACCAGGGCCTGTTCGGCGCCGTCTTCGGGCTCAGCTTCATCATCGGGCCGTTCCTGGGCGGCTTCCTGACGGACAACGTCAACTGGCGCTGGGTCTTCTACGTGAACCTGCCCGTCGGCATCGCTGCCCTGGCGGTGATCTTCGCCGTGCTGCCGAACATGGGCCGGCGACCCAGCTCCGTGCGCGACCTCGACTACGCGGGCATCGCCCTGCTCACCGCCAGCCTGGTGCCGCTGCTGATCGGGCTGACGGAGAAGGGCCAGACCGCCCCCGACGGCCAGCTCTACGGCTGGCTGACGTGGCAGGTGGGCGGCCTCATCCTGGTGTCGCTCGTGCTGCTGGTCGCGTTCATCCTGGTCGAGCGCCGGGCCCGCGAGCCCGTCATCCCGCTCGACCTGTTCACCAACCGCACGATGGCCGGCACCAACGCTGCGGTCTTCTGCCTCGGCTTCGGCATGTTCACGGCCGTGATCTACCTGCCCCGCTTCTACCAGGTGGTCCGCGGGGTCAGCGCCACGCAGTCCGGCTACGAGATCTGGCCGCTGCTGGTGGGCCTGATGGGCGGCAGCATCCTGGCCGGGCAGCTCATCAGCCGGACCGGCAAGTACAAGGCGCTGATGCTGATCGCGATCGGAATACTGATCGTCGGCGCGTACCTGATGACGCACATGGAGGTGGACACGAACAACTGGCTGCTGTGGAGCTGGATGCTCGTCCTGGGCGCCGGCATCGGGCCCGGGATGGCCGCCTACACGGTCGTGATCCAGTCGGTGGCGCCGCTGAAGCGGATGGGCGTCGCGACCAGCACGCTGACGCTGCTCAGGCAGCTCGGCGGGTCCGTCAGCCTGGCCATCGCGGGGACGCTGTTCAACTCCACGTTCACGCAGCAGCTGCCCTCGAGCCTCGCGGCCCAGGGGGTCCCAGGTCCGGTGGCGAACCAGCTCGCCGCCGCCGCCCGGAACGGCAGCCTCGCCTCGCTGGGCGGCGCCAGCCAGATCGCGCAGTCGCCGCAGCTGCAGGCGCTGGTGCCGAAGATCCTCGCGGCGGTGCACGAGGCCGAGGCGCTCGCGATCGCGCAGCTGTTCTGGCTGACGGTCGGCGCCGCGGCGGTCGCGTTCCTGTTCACGCTGCTGATCGAGGAGAAGCCGCTCCGCAGCGGTCCCGCGCTCCGGCAGGAGCAGCTCGACGAGCTGGCCGCCTCCGGCGCCGAGCCCGGCGTGCCCGCGGCGGCCGCTACGCTGGCGCCGTAGTCCTCGGCGCCCGGGCGAACAGGTCGCGGGCCGCCGCCACGATCAGGTCGACGCAGACGTCGAGCGAGATCGCCGTGCTGTCGATCACCAGGTGGTAGTTGACGGGGTCCTCCCACCGCTCGCCGGGATAGAACTGGCGGACGTAGGCCGACCGCGCCCGGTCCGTCTCCCGCAGCTGGACGGCCGCGGTCGCCTCGTCGATGCCCTCGTGGACGATCGCCTGGCGCAGCCGCGCCTCCTCGCGGCCGTCGAGGCGCACATGCAGGGCGTCGATGCGCCTGCGCAGCACGAACACGCCGGCGCGGCCCAGAACGACCGCGCCGCCCCGGTTGCACGCGCGGCGCAGGGCCTCCTCGGTGACGGCCACGCGTTCGTCCGCGCCCAGCTCCCGGGCGGGGATGGGGAAGCCGACGAACAGTCCGGACATGTCGATGGCGCGCAGCAGCGCTCGACCGACGGGCCCCGGCTGCCGGTGCTCGTCCTCGGCCAGCGCGTCCTGCAGGGGCCCGGCGAGCTCGTGGGCGAGGGGGACGGGGATGGCGCGATCGATCAGCGGCAGGCCGAGGCGCTCCGCGACCTCCGGCGCGATGACGCTGCCCCCGGCGCCGTACGCGGCCGCGATCGTGACGGTGCCCATCTGCCGGGCATGCTACCGCGGGTACGCACGGGTCGGCTTCTGCGATCCTGGGAGTCGTGGAGCGATGGGCGACGTTCGACTGCTACGGGACGCTGGTGGACTGGCACGCGGGCATCTCCGGCGCCGTCGAGACCGTGGCGCCCGGCCGGGGCACGGAGGTGCTGGCCGCGTACCACCGGCTGGAGCCAGTAGTCGAGGCCGAGACCCCGTTCCGGCGCTACCGGGACGTGCTGCGCGAGACGCTGTCCCGCGCCGCCCGGGAGGTGGGAGTCACGCTGACGGGCGGCGGCGAGGACGTGCTCGGCGCGACCCTGCCGGACTGGCCGGTCTACCCCGACGTCGGCGACGCGCTGGACGCTATGCGGGCCGCGGGCTGGAAGCTGGCCATCCTCTCCAACGTGGACCTCGACCTCATCGCCGGCACCGCGCGCCGCCTGCCGGTCGACTTCGACCTCATCATCACGGCCGAAGAGGTGCGCTCCTACAAGCCTGCTCCGGGCCACCTGCGCCGCTTCCAGGAGCTGACGGGCGCGGTGCCGGAGGGCTGGGTGCACGTGGCGGGGAGCGTGTTCCACGACATCGCCCCGGCCCATGCCCACGGCGTGCGCGGCGTCTACATCACGCGGGTGCGGGAGAAGGAGGACGCCCGCCTGGCGGAGGCGATGCTGCCCGGCCTGCGCGCTCTGCCGGCCGTGCTGGACGCCCTGGCCGGGGCTGGCTGACCGTCAGAGCGGCCCGCCGTTCAGGACCAGGTGGGCGGCGCCGGCCCCGAGGAGGACCACCATGGTCAGGAGGTGCAGGCGCCGCCGCCGCTTGCGGTCGGCGCCGCCGGGCCGGCGAAGGCCCATGCCGAGCGAGACCTGCGGAAACACGAGGAGCATGGCCCCGGTGGCGATCCAGATGCCGACCGACCAGCTCACGCTGCTCGGGATCGGTCCCGAGGACATCGCCAGCCCGGCATGGATCAGGGACAGGCCGGCGATCGTGAACCCGATCCAGTAGTGGGGCTGGAGCCGCGCCAGGTACGGCCCGGCCCAGCGCAGGCGGCTCCGCAGCAGGAACGGAAGGGTGACGGTCACCGCGGTCAGGGCCGCGATCACCCAGCCGCTCGCCTGGGTGAGAAGGGTCAGAGTGGTGCCCGCCCGGGGATTCGAACCCCGAACCAACGGATTAAGAGTCCGCTGCTCTGCCAGGTTGAGCTAGACGGGCGACCGGGCAAGGTCCGATTCTACTGCCAACTCCCACCCGTTCCGCGCGCACGCCCGAAGCAACCGTCGTACAGGCGTTAACAGGTTGGATTCCCCTCCCGCCCGGCGCCTCCTAGCCTGGTCCCCATGAACGCTCGCGTGCCGCAGGACGTGGACCTGGAGGACCGGCTGGTGTACGGCCTCAGCCCGGTCCGCTTCGGCTACCTGGTGATCGCCGTGCTCGGCGCCCTCAGCCTCTGGCGGCTCGACGCCCTGTCCCCGTGGCTGCGCGTCGTGCCCTGCCTGCTCGCCCTGGGCGCGGGCGCCGGCCTCGCGTGGGGCCGCTGGAACGGGCGGGCGGCCGACCGCTGGCTGATCGACGCCGGCGTGTACCTGCGCCGGAACTACGCGCTCCGGCGACCCTCGCTGCGGCGGCGGTCCGCGTCCGTGCCGCTGCGGTCGATCGGCTCGATCGGGAGCGGCCGGCCGTGAGCCTCCTGGTCCGGGCCCTGCCGCCGCGGCAGCTCGCTCCCGCGCGGTCCGAGGCCGCCGTGCTCACGTGCGGCGCGATCGGCTACCTCGACGCGGCGGAGGACGACCGCCGGCGCTGGATCGCGGGCTTCCGGTCCCTGCTCGACGGGCTGGACGCGCCGCTGCAGGTGCTGGTCGACTTCGTGCCCGGGGCGGCGGAGCCGCCCGCCGAGGCGGCCGGCGGCGACCTGCCGGCCCCGGGCGACCGCCGGGCCCGGGACCTCGCGTTCGTCGCCCGGCTCCGGGACCTGCCCGCCGCGCAGCGCCGCGAGGTCCGGTTGGTGACGGCGCCGGCCGCCGCGGGCGGCCTGGAGCGCGACCTGCGTTCGCTGGGCGTGCCGGACGTGCGGCTCTCCGAGGCGGGCGCGGCCGCCACCGGGTCCCTCCACGGCACCGAGCGCCCGGGCGCGCTGCGCGACCGGCGGGGCTGGCACCGCAGCTGGTGGCTCGACCGCTACCCGGGCGGGGAGCTCGCCCCCGGCTGGCTGCTCCGGCTGGTGCCTGCCCGCCTGCGGGTCACCCTGGCCTGGCACGCCGAGCGCTTGCCCACCGCCTGGGTGGTCGAGTACCTCCAGCGCCAGCTCGTCCAGATGCGGGCCAGCCAGCTGCACCGCGCCGGCGGCATCGGCGACCCCCAGGTCGAGGGCGCGGTCCCGGCGGCCGAGGCACTCCAGCAGCGGCTGACGGCGAGCCAGGAGAGCGCGTTCCACGTGTCGCTCTACCTTACGGTCACGGCCGCCAGCCCCGAGGCGCTGGAGGCCGCCGCCGGCGAGGTCGAGGCGGCGGCGCGCTCCGCGCTGTGCGGGCTGGCGCGGTGCACCTTCCGGCAGCTGGACGGCCGGCTGGCAACGCTCCCGCTC
>Ga0066661_10000055_pt1 | contig 25042 bp, 21 predicted proteins | sample GraSoiAngelo_110_FD_66454 | JGI IMG/M metagenome (GOLD analysis project Ga0066661, IMG submission 66454) | Grasslands soil microbial communities from the Angelo Coastal Reserve, California, USA - 14_0903_12_30cm | ecosystem: Environmental > Terrestrial > Soil > Grasslands | place: USA... | reverse complement strand
AGGGCCGAGTCCGCGCCACCCCGGCCCAGTCGCTGCGGCGGGTCACCGGTGGCCCGTTCGTCACCTACTCGATCATCGGCGTCAACGTCGTCGTCTGGCTGCTGGGCGTGCTCGCCGGCCCCGGCGCGCTCCTGAGCGGCAGCCCCCTGGCCCCGGCGTTCGGCCTGTACGGTCCCTCCGTGGCGGCCGGGGAGTGGTGGCGCCTCATCACGTCCGGGTTCCTGCACAGCGGGATCATCCACCTGGGCCTGAACATGTTCGTGCTCTACATCCTCGGGCCCAGCCTGGAGGCGGCCCTCGGCCGGCTCCGCTATCTCGCCCTGTACGCCGCGGGCCTCACGGCCGCGTCGCTGGGCGCGCTCGTCCTCAGCCCGACCGCGCTCACGGTCGGCGCCTCCGGCGCGATCTTCGGCCTGATGGGCGCGACGATCATGGGCCAGCGGGCGATGGGGATCAACCCGTGGCGGAGCGGCATCATCGGCTGGGTCGTGATCAACCTGATCTTCACGGTGGTCGTGCCCGGCATCTCGATCGGCGGCCACCTGGGCGGCCTGGTCGGGGGCCTGATCGCCGGCGCCATCCTGTTCCGGCGCCAGCTTCGGCCCGGGGTCTCGGCCCTGGCGTGCGCCGCTCTGGCCGTCGCCTTCCTGGCGATCGCCTTCCAGACGTCGGGGTTCCTGGTGACCAGCCACCTGCGCTGAGCCGCGGCCATCACGGGTCGGGAGGCGGCCACCGGTGCCGTACCCTTGCCAGATGGGTTCGACTGGGGGTGGCTACCTGCGGTTCCCGACCGTCCACGGGTCGGACGTCGTGTTCGTCAGCGAGGACGACCTCTGGCTGGCCAGCGCCGACGGCGGGCGCGCGTACCGGCTGACGGCAGGGGTCGGCGAGGCGAGCCATCCGAGCCTGGCGCCGGACGGGTCGCGGCTCGCGTTCGTCGGCGAGGAGGAGGGACCGCCGGAGGTCTACGTCATGGACGCGCTCGGCGGGACCGCCCGCCGGCTCACGTTCGAGGGCTCGTTCTGCCGCGTCGTCGGCTGGAGCCCGGACGGCTCGCGCATCCTCTACGCGTCGAGCGCTGACGCGGCGTTCGCCGGCGAGCCCAACCTGCGGCTGGTCAGCCCCGAGGGCGGCCTGTCGGAGCCCCTGAACCTGGGCCCGGCCATCGGTCTCGCGTACGGGCCCGATGGCGCCGGGGTGCTCAGCCGCCTCAGCCTGCGCGAGCCCGCGCACTGGAAGCGCTACCGCGGCGGCCGCGCCGGCACGCTGTGGGTGGACCCTGACGGCGCCGGCAAGTTCCGCCCGCTGATCGGCCTCGACGGCAACCTCAGCAGCCCGTGCTGGATCGGCGAGCGCGTCTACTTCCTGTCGGACCACGAAGGCGTCGGCAACGTGTACTCGTGCACCCCGGCCGGCGAGGACCTGCGCCGGCACAGCGACCACGAGGACTTCTACGCCCGCAACATGAGCGGCGACGGCCGGCGCCTCGTCTACCACGCCGGCGGCGACCTGTACCTGCTCGACCCCGACCAGGACGAGCCGCGGCGGATCGCGGTCGAGCTCCCCAGCTCGCGGACCCAGCGCAACCGGCGCTTCGTCTCCGCCTCCCGCTACCTGGACACGGTCACCCTGAGCCCGGACGGCGCGGGACTGGCGGTCACCACCCGGGGCAAGGCGTTCAGCTTCGCCAACTGGGAGGGGGCGGTCGCCCAGCACGGCGCCCCGGACGGGGTCCGCTACCGGCTCCTCACCTGGCTCAACGACCGCGAGCGGCTGGTCGCGGCGGCCAGCGACGACAGCCCCCGCGAGCTGCTGACCGTGCTCCAGGCGGACGCGTCGGCGCCGCCGCGGCCGCTCGACCTGGACGTCGGCCGCGTGCTGGAGCTGGAGGTGGCGCCGGCGGCCGACGTCGTGGCGCTGTCCAACCACCGCAACGAGCTGCTGCTGGTGGACCTCACCGGCGACGAGCCGTCGATGCGGCGGCTCGACCGCAGCGACTACGGCGAGATCGGCGGGATCGCGTGGTCCCCCGACGGCCGCTGGGTCGCCTACGGGTTCCGCGACACCAACCGCACCGGGATCATCAAGCTCTGCCGGGTCGAGTCCGGCGCCACAACGGCCGCCAGCAGCCAGGTGCACTTCGACTACGCCCCCGCGTTCGACCCCGACGGCAGGTACCTGTACTTCATCGGCATCCGCGACTTCGACCCCGTGTACGACAGCGTGCACTTCGATCTGAACTTCCCGCGCGCCGCCCGGCCGTACGCCGTGGCCCTCCGCCGCGACGTGCCCGACCCGTTCGTGCCCCGACCCAAGCCGCCGGAGAGCAAGGAGGCGGCCGCGATGAAGAAGGCCGAGTCCGAGGAGGAGCCGGACACGGCCGCGGCCGTCGAGATCGACCTGGACGGGATCGCGGACCGCGCCATGGCGTTCCCGGTGCCGCCGGGCCGCTACGGTTCGGTGCAGGGCATCAAGGGCAAGGTCCTGTTCTCCGCGTACCCGGTCGAGGGCCGGCGGGCGCGCGGCGAGCGGCCCGGACCCAGCGGCACGCTGGAGTCGTACGACCTGGAGACGCAGAAGCAGGACCGGCTGGCCGACCGGCTGTCCGACTTCTGGGTCGGCCGCGACGCGAAGACGCTGCTGTATCGCTCGGGCGGCTCCCTGCGCGTGCTCAAGGCGGGCGAGAAGGCGCCCGAGTCCCGCGGCGCCGCCGCCAACGGCGATGCGCCGGGCCGGGAGAGCGGCTGGGTCGACCTCGATCGCGTCAAGGTGTCGGTCGCGCCGGACGCCGAGTGGCGGCAGATGTTCCTGGAGGCGTGGCGCCTGCAGCGCGAGCACTTCTGGGTCGAGGACCTGTCCGGCGTGGACTGGGACGAGGTGCACCGCCGCTACCTGCCGCTGGTGGACCGGATCACGACCCGGGCCGAGTTCTCGGACCTGCTCTGGGAGCTGCAGGGCGAGCTGGGCACGTCCCACGCGTACGAGTTCGGCGGCGAGTACCGGTCCAGCCCCTACTACGAGCAGGGCTACCTCGGCGTGGACTGGGAGTACGACGCCGAGGCGGACGGCTACCGGGTCCGCCGCCTCGTCCGGGGCGACCCCTGGGACGTGGAGGCGACCTCGCCGCTGCTGCGGCCCGGCGCCGGCGTGCAGCCGGGCGACCTGGTGCTCGCGGTCAACGGGCAGTCGCTGGGCGCCCGCGTCACGCCCGGCGAGCGGCTGGTCAACCAGGCCGGCAACGAGGTCGCGCTGGTGGTCCGCCGGGCCGGCGAGGAGGAGACGCGGACCGTCACCGTGAAGGCGTTGGGCAGCGAGACGCCGGCGCGGTACCGCGACTGGGTCGAGGGCAAGCGCGAGCAGGTGCACCGGACCACGGACGGCCGGGTCGGCTACGTGCACGTGCCCGACATGGGCCCGGACGGGTTCGCCGAGTTCCACCGCGGCTTCCTGGTCGAGTACGACTACGACGCGATGATCGTCGACGTCCGCTCCAACCGCGGCGGCAACGTGTCCGGCCTGCTGCTGGAGAAGCTGGCCCGGCGCCGGGTCGGCTACAGCTTCGGGCGCTGGCGCGGGCCGCGGCCGTACCCGCAGGAGTCGCCTGCCGGGCCGCTGGTGGCGCTGACGAACGAGGCGGCGGGTTCGGACGGGGACATCTTCAGCCACACGTTCAAGCTGCTCGGCCTGGGACCGCTGGTCGGGAAACGGACGTGGGGCGGCGTCATCGGCATCCAGTGGCGGCACCGGCTGGCGGACGGCACGGTGACGACGCAGCCGGAGTTCTCGTTCTTCTTCGACGACGTCGGCTGGCGGGTCGAGAACTACGGCACGGACCCGGACATCGAGGTGGACAACGCGCCGCACAACTACCGGGAGGGCACCGACCCGCAGTTGGAGCGCGCGATCGCGGTGGCGCTGGAGCTGATCCGGCAGCGGCCGCCGCACCGGCCCAACCCGACCGACCGGCCTCGCCTGGCGCCGCCGCGCCTCGCCCCGCGGCCCGGCCGGGTGGAGACGGCCACGTAGCGCCCGAAGGTCGGGATCCGGAGACCGACATGGCGCCGGTGATCTGTCCTGAGTGAGCTGAAGCACGAAGGCACGAAGCGCACGGAGACGCACGAAGGGCTCGGCGAGATGGTCGCCAACGACCTCGGAAGACCACGCGGGGTTGCCTCCGAGAAGAAGGCGACGCGGCTGCACCGCGCACGCCAACCCGTTCCAGCCTGGCCCGTGCTCGCCAGCGCGTCGTATCGCAATCAATCGTCCAGTCGCCCGGAACATCGGGGTCGTTCAGTAGACTCCACGTTTCGCGAGTCCAGTGGAGTACGCCGAACGACTGCGCACCCTCGTCCGGCCGGACCTGGAGCAGCTCCTCGTCCACCGTCCCGAGACAGCCGCTCTCGCCGGCCGCGGTACTGCCGACTACGACGACCTGGCCGGCCTGCTGGCGCTGCCGCACGGCATCGTCCAGGCCGTCGCGTCCCTGGACCGGTTCCACAGCCAGGTCCTGGAGCTGGCCAGCGTCGCGGGAGGCTGCCTCGATCCCGCGTTCGCGGTCGAGCAGGGGCTGGACCCGGGCCTGCTGCCCGACGCCGCGGCCGAGCTGAGCCGCTGGGGCCTGGCCTTCCCCGACGGAGCCGGAGGCCTCTGGGTGCCGCACGCCGTGCTCACGGTGATCGACGACCAGAGCGGCGCCGGCGTCCGGCTGGGCCCACTGCTCGAGGAGCAGCCGCTCGGGAGCCTGCGCACGATCGCGAACGTCCTCGGCGTGACGCGCATGGGGGCCCGCAAGGAGGGCCTGGTCGCGCTGGTCGTGGAGCACCTCCGCGACGGAGAGGTCGTCCGCGAGCTCGTCGCAGGTGCGCCGGAGACCGCTCGCCGGGTGCTGCGGACGCTCCGCGACGCCGGCGGCCGGCGGCACTGGTACGAGCTGATCTACGAGGTGCCGGGCGTGTCCTCGGAGCGCAGCATCTGGCACGGGCCGCTGCTTCCGGCGGACGACGGGATCGGCTGGCTCCGGGCGCGCGGCCTGGTCGTCTGCGTCAACTGGAGCCACATGATGCACGTGCCGGCCGAGGTCGAGCTGGCGCTGCGGGGCCGGCTGTTCGCGACGTGGGAGCCCGATCCGCCGGCCCTGGAGCTGGCGCCGCCGGCGTCGGACCGTCACCCGGCCGACCTGGTGATGGAGGTGGACGGGCTGCTCGACCGCTGGCGCGAGCCGGTGACCCTGCTCCAGAGCGGCGACCTGGGCGTGCGCGACTGCCATCGTGTGGCCACCGCGCTCGGCGTGCCGGAGGGCGCCGTGCGCTTCCTGGCCAGCCTGGCGATCGCGGCCGGGCTGCTGGCGGTCCAGCAGCCGCGGCCGCCGCGGGCCCGGACCTCCCGCCGGGCGGCCAAGCCGCCGCCGGGCCGCCTGGTCCTGCAGGAGGAGGCCGCCGCCGGCTGGCGCGCCGGCGGCGTCGTCGCGCGCTGGGCGGCGCTGGTGGAGCCATGGCGGCGGGGGCTGCGCGAGACCGAGGCGGAGATGGCGTGCGTGATCGACGAGCTGGCGGCGCTGCCCGCCGGCCAGGGCGCCACCCCGGCCAGCCTGGCCCGGCGCCTGACCTGGCGGCACCCGGTCGTCTTCCCCCGCGCCGACGTCGCGATGCCGGCGATCGAGTCGGCGGTGGCCACGCTCCACCGCCTGGGCGTCGGGGGCGGCGCCTCGGGGCCGGTCGCCGGCGTCGGCGACCTGGGCCGGGCCGCGCTGCGCGGCGCCCGCCCCGACCGGCTGGCGCCCCTCTTCCCGCCGCTGGAGGCCGCCTGCACGGTCACCGCCGACCTGCGGATCGTGGTCGCCGGCCCGCCCGAGCCCGAGCTGGCGCGGACGCTGGCGGCCCTTGCCGACCTGGAGGCGGCGGCCCCGGCCCGCATCTACCGGGTCAGCGCATCCTCGCTGCGGCGGGCGCTGGACGGCGGCATGAGCGCGGGGGAGATGGCCGACTTCCTCCGCGCCCGTTGCCCGACCGGCCTGCCCCAGAACGTCGCCGCGCTGATCGAGGACGTCGGGCGCCGCCACGGCCGGCTCCGGGTCGGCCGGGCGGCCGTCTACCTGCAGGCGGAGGACCCGGCGCTGGTGGCCGAGGTGGCCGCCGACCGCCGGCTGCGCGGCCTCCAGGTGCGGGTGCTGGCGCCGACGGTCGCGGTGGTCGAGGGCGCGGACGAGCGCCAGACGCTGGACGCGCTGCGCCGCGCCGGCTACATGCCGGCGGCCGAGGCGGAGGCCCCGCCGCCGGCCCGGCGCGCGGCCGCCCGGCGTCCCGCGCCGGCGCCCGCCGCCGAGCCCGCCGGGCCGGACCTGCGCGGGCTCGCCGACCGCCTGCTCGCCGGCCGGCGCCCGTCCACGCGCCCGCCTGCGCGGGCGATCGACGACGGCGCGCTCCGCACCGGCGTCACCGTGACCAGGCCGGCCGACGTCGAGCGGCTGCTGCGGGTGGCGGTGGACCGGGGCCTGGTCGTCGAGATCGAGTACCAGAATGGCCAGTCGGGGTCGGTCACACGGCGGGCCGTCGAGCCGCGCCTGGCCGGCGACCGCGGGGTGGTCGGCTTCTGCCGGCTGCGCCAGGACGACCGCTCGTTCGCGTTCGCGGGCGTGCGCTGGGCCCGGGCGACCGGCGAGGTGGTCCAGCACGGGGAGGTCGGCCTGGGCGTGGACGGCTCGTGATCACCGCCAGCGACAACCCGCTGATCGTCCAGTCGGACCGGACGGTCCTGCTGGAGGCAGGTCACCCACGCGCCGAGGCGTGCCGGGCCCAGCTGGCCCGGTTCGCGGAGCTGGAGCGGAGCCCCGAGCACATCCACACGTACCGGATCACCCCGCTCTCGATCTGGAACGCGCGCGCGGCGGGCATGAGCGCCGGGGACATGGTGGGCGCGCTGCGCGAGTTCTCCCGGTACCCGCTCCCGCCCGCGATCGAGGCCGACATGGTGGACCAGGCCAACCGCTACGGCCGGCTGCGGCTGGAGCGGGCCGGGTCCGGGCTGCGCCTGGTGGCGGCGGAACCGGCGATCCTGGAGGAGGTGGCGCGGGCGCGGCCGGTCGCCGGCCTGCTCGGGGAGCGCCTGGCCGCGGACGCGTTCGCGGTGCCGGCGCTGGCCCGGGGCCGGCTGAAGCAGGCGCTGATCAAGCTCGGCTGGCCGGCCGAGGACCTGGCCGGCTACGCCGAGGGCGCGCCGCTCGCGGTCTCGCTGCGGACGGCGATCGACGGCGGCCGGCCGTTCGCCCTGCGCGCGTACCAGGGGGAGGCGGCCGACGCGTTCTGGGCCGGCGGCGGCCTGGGCGGCGGCAGCGGCGTGCTGGTGCTGCCCTGTGGCGCGGGGAAGACGGTGATCGGGATCGCGTCGATGGCGCGGGCTGCCACGCGCACGCTGGTCCTGGTCACGAGCATCGTGGCGGCGCGGCAGTGGCGTGACGAGCTGCTCCGCCTGACCGAGCTGACGGCGGACGAGGTGGGGGAGTACTCGGGCGAGGAGAAGACCGTGGCGCCGGTCACGATCGCCACGTACAACGTGCTGACGTACCGCAAGCGCGGCTCCGAGGAGTTCCCGCACCTGGCGCTGCTCAGCCGCCAGGACTGGGGCCTGATCGTGTACGACGAGGTCCACCTGCTGCCGGCGCCGGTGTTCCGGATGACCGCGGAGATCCAGTCCAAGCGCCGGCTCGGGCTGACGGCCACGCTGGTCAGGGAGGACCACCGCGAGGACGACGTGTTCAGCCTGATCGGGCCCAAGCGGTACGACGCGCCGTGGCGGGACCTGGAGTCGCAGGGCTGGATCGCGCCGGCGGTGTGCACGGAGGTCCGGGTGGCGATGGCGCCGGACCTGCGGATGGCGTACGCGGTGGCGGAGTCGAAGGACCGCTACCGCATCGCGGCGTGCAGCCCGGCCAAGCTGCCGGTGCTGGAGGCGCTGTGCGCGCGCCACCGCGGCGACCGCGTGCTGGTCATCGCCCAGTACCTGGAGCAGCTGGACGTGATGGCCGAGCGGCTGGGCGCGCCGCTGATCACGGGGCGCACGCCGACCGCCGAGCGCGAGCAGCTGTACGAGCGGTTCCGGACGGGCGACCTGCGGCTCCTGGTCGTGTCGAAGGTGGCCAACTTCTCGATCGACCTGCCGGAGGCGAACGTGGCGATCCAGCTGTCGGGCACGTTCGGCTCGCGGCAGGAGGAGGCGCAGCGGCTGGGCCGCATCCTGCGGCCCAAGGCGGACGGCGGCCAGGCGCGGTTCTACACCCTGGTCAGCCGGGAGACGAACGACCAGGAGTACGCGATGCACCGGCAGCTGTTCCTGGCCGAGCAGGGCTACCGCTACGAGATCGTGGACGAGTCGGAGGTGACCTCCACCCGGGCCTCGTAGGCCGCCGAGCCGGACGGGAACGCGACCGCCGCCGCGTCCGGGACCGTGCGGGCGCCGCTCGTCAGCCGGTTCAGGCCCTCCCAGCCGTCGCGCATCCAGACCACCCCGGCCGGCACCCGGTCCGTGACGTGGGCGCACGCGCACAGCTCGCCGCGGTCGTTGGCGACGCGGATCGGGTCGCCGTCGGCCAGGCCCCGGGCGGCGGCGTCGGCCGGGCTGATCCACAGGCGCGGGCCCGGGTCCGCCCTGGCCAGCGAGGGCAGCGCCCGCCCGTGGTCGTAGAAGGCGTGGAAGTGGGTCAGCATCCGGCCCTGGGTGAGCACCAGGGGGTAGCTCGCGGCCTTCTCGGACCCGGCGTGGCTCTCGCCGCGCGGCTCGTACACCGGCAGCGCCGGCAGGCCCATCTCGACGGCGCGGCCGGACACGAACTCGACCTGGCCCGACGGGGTCGCGAACCGGAGGTCCGGGTGGCCGACCGGCGAGACGTCCAGCGCCACGCGGGGCACCCCGGCGCGCAGGTCCGCGACACTGGCGTGGCGGGTGGCGCGGTGGTCGAAGATCGCGTCCATCGCGTCGTCGATCGACGCCCAGGGGAAGACGTCCTCGACGCCCAGCCGCCGGCCGAGCTGGTCCAGCAGCCACCAGCCGGGCCGGGCCTCGCCGCGCGGCGTCAGCGCCCGGTCCATCAGGTACAGGTGGCTGTTCGTCGTCTTGAACCCGGTCTCCTCCAGCCAGGACGTGCCCGGCAGGACGACGTCGGCGCACCGGCGCGCCGTCTCCTGCATGAACAGGTCGAAGCTGACCACCAGGTCGAGCCCGCCCAGCGACCGCTCCACCTCGGCGCTGTTCGCGAACGAGGAGAGCATGTTCGTGCCGAGCAGCAGGAGGACCCGGACGTCGCGGCGGGCGAGGGCGGCCGCGATCGTGCTCATCTCGCTGACCACCTCGCGCTCGCCCAGCGGCACGGCCCGCGGCGGCACCACGCTGGCCATGCCCATGCCGTGCGACTGCGCGGCGTGGCGCGGCCCCATCCCGGCCCCGGCGAAGCCGAGGCTGCCGGTCAGCGCGGGCAGGCACGAGATCGCCCGGGCGGCGTGCCAGCCGTTGCCGCTCTTGTGCATCGAGCTGCCGCCGGCCAGGATCATCGCCCGCCGGGTGCCGGCGTACGCCCTGGCCAGGCCGCGGATCCGTTCGGCCGGGATGCCGGTCTCGGCCTCGGCCCACTCCGGCGTGCAGCCGCGCACGTGCGCCGCCAGATCGTCGAAGCCGGTCGCGTGGCGCGCGACGAACTCGGCGTCGTGGCGGTCCTCGCCGATGATCACGTGCATCAGCGCCAGCGCCAGGGCCGCGTCGGTGCCGGGCCGCACCCGGAACGTCTCGTCGGCGTGGGCGAACGCCTCGGTGTCGCGCACGTCGATCGCGATCACCCGGGCGCCGCGCCGGCGCGCCGCGACCAGGCGGGGGGCCGTGTTGGGCTGGCTGGCCAGGTTGGCGCCCCAGAGCACGACCAGGTCGGCGTGGTCGGCCAGGTCGTCCATCGCGTTGACCTCGGTCACGCCCGTCAGGTTGAACCCGAGGCCGCCGAGACCCCAGCAGACGATCGCGGGCTGCCACCACTGCGTGCCCACCAGGTGGGCGAACCGCTGCGACAGCTGCTTGAGCACGCTGTTGACGGCGACCCCGTGGCCGATCCACACGGCGGTGGCCGCCGGCCCCGCCGTCCGGATGGCGTCCGCGATCCGGTCGAGCGCCTGGTCCCAGGACGCGTCCCGCCAGCCGCCGGCGCCGCGCCGGTCGCGCATCCGCGGCGCGAGCAGCCGGTCCGGGTTGTCCACGATCTCGCCGGTCGCTCGCCCGCGCACGCACAGGAAGCCGCGGCTGTCGGGGTTCTCGCGGTCGCCGTGGACGGCGACGACGCGGTCGTCCTCGATCTCGACCTCCATCCCGCAGTACGTGGGATGGCAGTTCATGGGGCACATGGTCCGGTGCTTCCGGGGCATGGCCCACATCCTAGGTGCCGCCGGCGTCGGGCGGGGACCAGCGCCCGGCGCCGGCCCCCAGATCCCCACCAGCGTCGCGAGTGTCAGTTGACGACGACCGCGCCGCCGCCCTGGGTCGTGTCGGTGATGCTGTACGTGGCGCTGAAGTTGGCCGTGCCGAAGCACGTCCCGGGCCCGCTCGACTTGGTGAACGAGACGTTGCTGAAGTTCAGCGTGGTCGTGGCGGTGCCGCCGATGCTCCCGCCGGTCGGGTTGTAGACGCAGTTCTGCGCGCCGAAGATCGTCTGGACGTTCACGGTGGCCACGATGCTCGTCGCGCACCCGGTGGCCGTCGCGGGCGAGATCGTCGCCCTGGCCGGGCTGGTCGTGTCGTCGACCTTGACGTTCCAGGGGCAGGACGAGCTGGCGTTGGTGATGATGCTGTTGATGCCAGTGGCGCCGAAGACGCCGCTGATGCTGCAGCCGCCGAACGTCTGGGCCGAGTTCGTCTCCGTCGCCTGTCCGGTCGGCGGCGGGTTGGAGACGGCCGTCGCCGCGAGGCCAGAGCTCGTGCACGTGACCTTCTGGCTGCTGCTCGAGCTGTTGACGAACGTGGCGCTGCCGCTGAGCGCGCCGCTCAGCGAGTCGCCGGAGGCCACGGCCGGGCCGCTGGAGCTCCCGACCGTCAGGATCGCGCTCGCCGCGGACGCGCTCAGCGGCAGGGCGGCAAGCGCCGCCGCGATCGCGCCCGCGATCCCGAGGAACCAGTACCTGCGCATGGGATCAGTACCCCTCCTGTATGGGTATGGGTCGCAGCAGGATGCATCTCTCCGTCCGGCTGAGCGGGCCCGCAGATCCGAGTACTAGTACGTATCGGTACCGACCTGGTGGATATTACCGGCCAGTAGTGGAGCCGTCAAGGTCGGTGTGGGAGCGAGCCAGCGAGGCCTCCGGCCCGAGGCCGCCGGCCCGGCCGGCCGGCCAGTAGCGCGTCAGGACCCGGCCGAGGATGCGGTCGCGCGGGACCAGCCCGAACGTCCGGGAGTCGATCGACACCCCCCGGTTGTCGCCGAGCACGAAGAACTCCCCGGCCGGCACGGTGAGCGGCCGGGCCGCCGGGCCGCCCGCCCGGCCGCCGGCGTCGCAGCAGAACTCCGGCCGGCCCCAGTCGCCCGCCAGGTACGGCTCGTCGAGCTGCCGCCACGGGCCGGCGCCGCCGGGCCGGAGCAGGACCACGGGGTGCGGCCGGCCGCCCGGGCCGTCCACGTGCGTCCCGTCGATCGCCACCGTGTCGCCCGGCACCGCCACCACGCGCTTGACCCCGGGCACGCCGCTGGGGTTCAGGGCGATGACGACGACGTCGCCGCGGGCCGGCGGCGCCAGGCGCGGACCCAGCCGGTCCACCAGGAGGAGGTCGCCGTCGCGCAGCGTCGGCGACATGCTCGGGCCCTCGACCCGGGCGGTCAGCGCGGCGAGCGCGACCGCCGCCACGGCCGTGGCGGCGGCCAGCGCCAGGGCGCCGTCGCGGAGCAGGCGCCAGAGCAGCGGGCTACTTCGCCCCCGCGCGGACCGGGGTCCAGGCGAAGCCCAGGGCTCCCCCCACCGTTCCCAGGATCAGCCCGATGCCGAAGCCACCGTAGTCCGATGTCAGCAGTGAGACGACCGAGAACAGGACGGCCAGCAGCCCCACCAGGTGCCGCAGGTGGGGCGTGAACCACAGGAACAGGCCCATCATCGCGACGAGCACGCCGACCAGGATGCCGGCCCACACCGTGGTGCCCGAGATGAGGATCACCTTGACCGCGGTGGTCGGCCCGTACGCCATCGCGGCGCCTCCGAGCACGCAGCAGAGGCCGCCCCAGAAGGGGCGAGCTCGCTGCCACGTGCGGAAGCCCGTGACGTCGATCGTCAGCACGGCGCTCCGAAACCGACGTTGAGACCGGGCAGCGTCAGGGACGCCGCCGTCTGCCCGCTGGCGACTTGGCGCAGGCCGCCGAGCGTGGCCTTCGTGGCCGTCTGGCCGAACGTCCCCGCCGGGACGGGGCCGGTCGCCACGTTGGGCCCACTGCCACGGCCCGCCGGCGCGGTCAGCGCGGGGCTCGTGAACTGCCCCATGTCCTGGCCGATGTCGATGTTGGTGAACGTCGCGCTCGTGGCGGCGATCGACGTCGCGTCCACCACCAGGCCGGTCGCGGTCACCGGGCTCCCCGAGGCCGTGCCGGCGGTGGTGCGCAGCGTCACGGGTCCGACGGACACCGACTGGCACAGGTTGACCAGCTCGGCGTTCGGGATGACCGTCTCGACCTGGGGCACCGGCGACCCGTTGCCGGCGAAGTCCGCGACGCCGAACTGGTACAGCCCGACGCCGTTGCCGTCCGCGGCGCCGGTGGAGAGGCTGTCGGCCGTGATCGTCAGCGCGGTCCCCGAGACCGCGAACGAGACCGCCAGCGTCCCCGACGCGGCCAGGAACAGCAGGCCCGCGATCGCCGCGTACGTCGGCGCCAGCACGAGCAGGAACGTCCGCCATCGGGTCCGGCCGACGACAGGCTCGGCAGTTTCGTCCATCATGGACAAACCTCCCCTCTCTCTTCTTCGCGGTCCCCGGGGGACCGCCACCCGTCACACGCCCCCCACGGGGAGCCTCCCGGAAGTCTGGTACTTGCGAGTACCGAAGTCAATGGGGAACTGACTTCTCGGTAGTACGTTTGGGTACCTGCCACCCGAAGGCCAGCGAGCTGCCCACCACGCCGAGCACCATCCCCAGGATGAACCCGCCCAGGTTCGACGTGACCCAGGTGCCCAGGCTGAGCAGGACGGAGAGGATCGAGTAGAAGAGGCGCTGCTCCGGGTTGAACCAGAGCAGGAACCCGCAGACCAGCATGACGATGGGCAGCAGGTAGCCGGCGATGCCCTCCGGGCCCAGGTGCAGGATCACCCGCAGCGGGACCACCTCGGTGACCAGGATCTCGGCCGCGCCGACGAGGACCAGCAGGCCGCCCCAGAACGGCCGGCTGCGCCGCCAGTGGCTCCAGGCCCGCCAGGCGCGCCCCATCATGGCGTGAGACCCCGCCGGGCGGGGCCCGGCGGAATCTCGAGGTCCACTGCCAATCCGATCAGCAGCCCGTGTCGCTGAAGGTCAGCGTCAGTCCGGGCAGCGAGAACGCCGCCGCCGTGGTCGCGAAGTTGTCCTGGCGCAGGTTGGTGATCGTCACCGAGTCGGCCTGCTGGCCGAAGTCGCCGGGCGGCCCCGTCACCCCGGGGACCTCCGTGAACGTGCTCGCGTCCTGGCCGATGGCGATGTTGTTGAACGTGGCGTCACCCGTCAGCAGGTCCGAGTCCACCACGAGCGTGGTCGCCTGGACCGGCCGCCCGCCGCCGCCGGCGGTGATCTTGAGGTTGGTGCCGCCCAGGTTGACGCTCTGGCACAGGTCGGACAGCGTCGCGGACTTGATCGCGGAGACCGCCACCAGGACCGTCCCGCCGCAGTTGCCCTGGTTCGCCGTCGCGGCACCCAGGCAGTTGGACGCGTTGGGGCTGTTGGGCGTCATGCTGTCGAAGAAGCCGAACTGCTCGAAGCCGGTGCCGTCCAGCCGCGTCGACGTGACCGTGAAGGGAACCCCGGAGATCGCGAACTGGGCCGCGAGAATACCCTGCGCGGTGAGCACCACCAGCACCGCGCCCGCGGCCGCGGCGGCTGCGAGCATCGCTCCCGCACGCCGCCAGCGGATCCTGCCCTCGTCCATGGGCGGGTTTCCGTCAGCCATCGGCAAACCTCCCTAGATCATCCGCAACCCGCTCCCCTCTCTCGTGAAACGGGCCACTCTCACCCGTCGGGCGCCTCCAGGTCGGCGACGCCTTCGTCGCCGTCGAGTCTGGTACTTGTGCGTACCCGATGTCAACGGTCGAGTACGTTGCCGTACTACTTTTGGGTAACCGGCTCAGCCGGTGACCCGGAGCCAGCCGGCGGCGTCTCCGCCCAGCGCTCGCAGCAGCGGGCTGGCGGGGTCGGCGCCGGCCAGCCAGACCTCGTCCCCGCGCCGCACCAGCCGGCCGCCGGCCTCCGCCAGGAGCAGGGCCACCGCCCGCGGCTCGGGGGCCGCGACGGAGTCGAGCCGCTCGGGCGGCGCGACGCCGAGGGCGGCACAGGCCGCCGGCAGGGTCTCCGCCCAGACGCTGGGCGGCACGCTCGGCCAGGGCTCGCCCATCGCCACCTGGAGCAGCGTGGTCAGGGCGGACACGCGCGTCGCGTGCGGCTCGGGGGCGCTCCACAGCGCCCGCTCGTGGTGGAGGCCACGGAGGAGGTCGCGCGCCCGCGTGGACCCGCTCTCCGGCGCCAGCGCCACCCAGGTCCGCTCGCGCCGGAGCCGCGCCCGGTGCTCGCCCTGGAACACGGTGAGGCCCGGCTGCCCGCCGGCGGCGGCGGCGAGAGCGGTGAGCTGGCCGTCCACCGGCTCGCCCTGGGCGGGCGTGCCGGGCTCCTCCTCCCAGGCCTGGGAGGCGCGCTCCACGCGGCCGTCGCGGAGGCACGCGACCGGCAGGCCCAGCCGCGCCGGCCCGAGGCCGAGGCAGGCGCCGGTCAGCCCGTGCCCGGCCGGCCCGGGCGGCAGGGCCGCGCCGCCGAGCGCGTCCGCGACCATCCGCACGTAGCCCCAGCCCCACCGCTCCCGCCGCAGCGCGTGCCGCGCGGAGCGGACCGCGGCCGCCGGCCGCGGCGCGCCTGGCCACTCGACCGCGAACGTCGGCCCGGCGCCCACCCGCAGGAGCACGCGCTCCGCCGCCTCGTGCTGGCGCGCGTTGACGGCCAGCTGGACCAGCGCCAGCGCGATCGCCGCCGGCGCCGGGACGGCCTGCGCCGGCAGCGGCCCGACGACCTGGACCGCCAGGCCCTGCGTGCGGGCGCGGACGGCGGCGGCCGTGAGCGCGATCACGTCCCCGGCGGTGCCCGGCGGGTCGGCGTCGGCGGGTCGGCCGGCGACCAGGGCCAGGCCGGCGGCGAGGACCGTCGTCTGGAGGGCGGCGTCGCCGGTCGAGACCGCGGCCGCCGCCGCGAGCTCGTCCAGCAGGCGGCCCATCAGCGCGTCGAGCTCGGGCGCCGGCGCGTCGGGCGCCACCAGCAGGTGCCAGGCGCCGGCCCGGTACGCGAGCGTGCCCGGGCAGCGGCCGGCCCACTCCGGCGTGGCCGCCACGGTGCCGCCGTCGCCGTCCACCAGGGCCGCCGGGAGCGGGAGCCCCGGCACCTCCGACGGCTCGAGCCTCACGGCTCCGCCCGCGGGTCGCGGGTCGCGAGCTGGTAGTGGCGGCCGCCGAGGGCTCGCACCAGGACGTTCGAGCCGACCTCGTCCAGCCAGTCGTTCAGCCGGCGGGCGGCCCGGGCGTCGCTCTCGCGCAGCACGACGCCGCGGTTGGCGCGGCGGGCGGCCAGCAGGGTCACGGCCACGCGATGGTTGGTCGTCCGGCCGCTGGGCACGTGGACCACGACGCCCCGCCGGAGGGCCAGGTCGCCGACGCGGCCGCCGAGCAGGCCCTCGATGCGCTGGAGCAGCCGGGGCAGGCCGTGGCGCTTGGACTGGAAGAGGGCGTGCGGGTGGCTCTCGTACACGCGGGCCTGGTCGTCGATCGTCTCGACGCCGGCGGAGTAGACCAGCGGGATGCAGTTGAGGTGGTGGAGGTGGAGCCGCCGGAGCACGTCGTGGACACCGGCGCGGCGCTCGGAGGCCGGCGCCCGCGACATGTCCAGGTCGATCACGGCCAGCAGCGGGTCGTGGTGCTCCAGGCGGGTCAGCGCCTGCGCCGGCCCGGACGCGGCGACCGGCTCCAGGCTGGCGCCGCGCACCACCTCCTCCAGAGCGCGCAGCTCCTGGAGGTCGTCCTCGAGCAGCAGCACCTCAGGCGGCGCGACCACCGCCTCCCGCCTCCTCGGCCAGCGTGAGCCGTCCGCCCGCCCAGTCCACGCGGAGCGGCAGCCCGCGGCGCCGGAGCAGCTCGCCGGCGTGGGCGGCCGCGGCGCGCAGACGCGCGGTCGGCCGGGCCACCGGCAGGCCCTCGGGGTGGGCGCCCAGGAGCGCCTCCAGGCCGGCCGCGCCCGCCAGGTACGTGCCGTCGGGAAGGACCAGCCCGCGGCCCGGGGCCAGGCTGATCCCGGCCAGCCGCACGGCCAGCGCCCGCTCGACGGCCGCCGCCAGCTCGTGCCAGTCGGCGCAGGGCAGCGGCGGGGCGGGGAGGTCCGCCGGGGCGGCGCCCACCCAGCGCCAGCACAGCAGGCGGTCGCGGAACGCCGCCAGCGCGCCGGCCTGCGCGCCCGCGCCGGCCAGCATCCACGGCGCGCGCGCCCGCCCGGCGTCGGCGGGCCGAGCCCAGGACACCGTGACCAGGTCGGCGTCCAGGCGGTCGCGCAGGAATGCCCAGGGGTGCGGTCGCTCGGACACCACGAGCAGGGTGCGCAGGGCCGCCTGCCGCATCCGGGTAATCATCCGGGAACGGCCCCGGCCGCCGCCGGCCGCATTGTCCGTTTTTTGTCTGTCTCGCGCGGCTACGGTGGCCGGCATGGCGCTCCACACGGTCTCGCTCTCGGCGATCGAAGGCATCGGCGGCGGGGAGGCGGCCCCGCTGCTCGGCCCCTACCGGCTCCTGGAGCGGGTGGGCGCCGGCGCGTACGCCGCCGTCTACCGGGCCCGGCACGAGGTCATGGACGTCGAGCGGGCGATCAAGGTGCTGCGGCCCCGCGCGGCCTCGCCGCGCGACCAGCTGCTGCGCGAGGCGCGGGTGGCCGCCCGGCTGCGCCACCCGAACGTCGTCGGCGTCCTCGACTGCGGCGTGGCCCCGGACGGGACGCCGTTCATCGTCATGGAGTACGTCGCCGGCCGCAGCCTGGCCGACCGCCTGCGCGACGGGGTGCCGCGGCCGGCCGAGACGCTCCACGTCGCCGAGCGGATCGCGGCGGCGCTCGACCACGCCCACCAGGTCGGCATCGTGCACCGCGACGTGAAGCCGGCCAATGTCCTGCTCGGGAACGACGGCACCGTCCAGCTCGCGGACTTCGGCATCGCCCAGGCCGCCGCGGAGCCGGACGGCGGCGAGCCCTGGGCCGGCCTCGGCACCCCGGCGTACATGGCGCCCGAGCAGCGGCTGGGCCAGCGCGCCGGCGCCAGCACCGACGTGTACGCTCTGGCCGTCGTCGTGTACGAGATGCTGACCGGGCGCACGCCACGCGACCATGGCAGCGAGGCCGGGTCGCCGCCCGCCAGCTCGGTCAACCCGTATCTGCCGGCGGCGGTGGACGGGGTGCTGGCGGCCGGGCTGGCGCGCCGCCCCGACCGGCGTCCCGCCAGCGCCGGTCGCCTGGTGGCCGCGGTCGCCGCGGCGCTGGGCGTGGCCGCCGCGCCACCGTCCGGCTCCCCCCGCGGCCTCGCTCGCCTGCTCGGCCGCGGCCGGTGATGGGGCGAGCCGGGCCACTCTACAGTTACGCGTGATGTGATGACCCTCACGATCTGCGACGTCGGCCCGCGCGACGGGCTGCAGAACGAGAGCGTGACCCTGGCCCCGGAGGTCCGGGCCGAGCTGTGCGACCGCCTGCTCGCCGCCGGCGTCACCGCCATCGAGGCCGCGAGCTTCGTGAACCCACGCGTGGTGCCGCAGATGGCCGGCGCGGAGGAGGTCGTGGCGGCGGTCCGGCGGACGCCGGGCGCCGTCCTGTCGGGCCTGGTGCTGAACGAGCGCGGCCTCGACCGGGCGCTGGCCGCGGGCGTGGACGAGGTGCACTACGCGTTCCCCGTCACGGACACGTTCGCCCAGCGCAACCAGAACACCACGGTGGCCGGCGGCATCGAGGTCTCCCACGCGATCGTCAGGAAGGCGCGCCAGGCCGGGGTGCCGGTCAACGTCGGCCTGATCGTCGCGTTCGGCTGCCCGTTCGAGGGCCGCGTCGAGCCGGCCCACGTCCTGCGGGTGGCCGAGCAGGTGATGGCCGAGCCGCCGGACGTCCTGAGCGTCGCCGACACGATCGGCGTCGGCGTGCCCACGCAGGCCCGGGAGCTGGTGCGCGGCGTGGTCGCGCTCGGCGTGGCCACGGGCGCGCACCTGCACAACACGCGCAACACCGGCCTGGCCAACGCGGCCGCGGCCCTCGAGGCGGGCGCCACCCTGCTCGACGCCTCCCTGGGCGGCACGGGCGGCTGCCCGTTCGCCCCCCGCGCCACCGGCAACGTTCCGACGGAGGACCTCGTCTACATGCTGCACGGGATGGGCATCCGCACCGGCATCGACCTCGAGGCGCTGATGACGGCGTCGCGGTGGCTGGGTGAGCGGCTGGGCAAAGAGCTGCCGGCCATGGTCACCCGCGCCGGCGACTTTCCCCCGGTCGCGTCGTGAGCAGCGCCATGGGCCTCGGCCGGGGCTCGGTCCTCGGCAACCCGGTGCGCCGGCGCGAGGACCCGCGGCTGGTCAGCGGCCACGGCCGCTACGTGGACGACGTGCCCACCGAGGGCGGCCTGGTCGCGGTCTTCGTGCGCTCGCCGTTCGCGCACGCCCGGATCGCGGGCATCGACACGAGCGCGGCCGCGGCCGTGCCCGGCGTCGCCGGCGTGTTCACGGACGCGGACCTCGGCCTCCGGCCGGTCAAGGGCTTCCCCGGCGTCCCCGACCCGTTCGTGCGCCCGTACCTGGCTCGCGACGTCGTGCGCTACGTCGGCGAGGCGGTGGCGGTGGTGGTCGCGGAGACGCGCGGCCAGGCGGCCGACGGGGCCGAGGCGGTGCTCGTGGACTACGAGCCGCTGGACGCGGTGGTGGACCTCGACGCCGCGGCCCGCGACTCCGTCCTCCTGTACCCGGACGCCGGCACCAACCGCTGCTACCGCGTCGCGTACGGCGCCGGTGACGCGCTGGACGGCGCCGACCACGTGGTGCGGCTCCGGTTCGTCAACCAGCGCCTGGCGCCGGTGCCGATGGAGCCCAACGCGCTGGTGGCGGCGCCCGACGAGGAGACCGGCGGGCTCCAGGTGTGGGCGTCCAGCCAGGGGCCGTTCCGGGTCCGCGACGCCGTCGCGGCGGCGGCCGGGCTGGAGCGCTCCCAGGTCCGGGTGATCGCCCCCGACGTGGGCGGCGGCTTCGGGGCGAAGATGCACGTGTACCCCGAGCAGGTGATCGTGGGCCTGCTGGCCTCGCGCCTGCGCCGGCCCGTCCGCTGGGCGGAGACCCGCAGCGAGAACATCGTGAACATGGTCCAGGGCCGGGGCCAGGTCCAGGAGCTGGAGCTGGCGGCCGGGGCCGACGGCAAGCTGACCGGCCTGCGCGTGCGTCTGCTGGCCGACGCCGGCGCCTACCCGGGCCTCGGGGCCTGGCTGCCCACGTTCACCGGCATGATGCTGTCCGGCGTCTACGCCATCCCGCGCATCGACTACCAGGCCGACAGCGTGGTGACGAACACGACCCCGATCTCCGCGTACCGCGGCGCCGGCCGACCGGAGGCGGCGTCGCTGATCGAGCGCGCGATGGACCTGCTGGCGCGCCGGCTGGGCATGGACCCCGTCGAGCTGCGCCGGCGCAACCTCATCCCGCCGGACGCGTTCCCGCTGAAGACGAGCGCCGGCGCCGACTACGACAGCGGCGAGTACGCGAAGTCGCTGGACCGGGCGCTGGAGCTCGCCGACTACGAAGCGCTGCGGCGCGAGCAGGCCGAGCGCCGCGCCGGCGGCGACCGGCGCCTCCTCGGCATCGGCGTGTCGGTCTACGTCGAGGTGACCGGCGGCGGCAGCCCGGTCGAGTTCGGGTCGGTCGAGGTGCGGCCGGACGGTCGGCTGCTCGTGCTGGCCGGGACGTCCTCCCATGGCCAGGGCCACGAGACGACGTACGCGCAGCTCGTGGCCGAGCGCTTCCAGGTGCCGATGGAGCAGGTCGAGGTCGTCCACTCGGACACGGCCCGGGTGCCGCGCGGCGAGGGGACAGTCGGGTCGCGCTCGATGCAGATGGGCGGAGCGGCGATCGAGCTGGCCTGCCGCGACGTGCTGGTCCAGGCCCGGACGCTCGCGGCCGAGCAGCTGGAGGCGGACCCCGGCGACCTGGAGGTGGCGGACGGCGGCGTCCGGGTGCGCGGCGTGCCCGCGTCGGCGCTCTCCTGGGCCGACCTCGCGGAGCGGGCGGGGGAGGCCCGGCTGACGGCCGCGATCGACTTCAAGCAGGTGGGCCGGACGTTCCCGTTCGGCGCCCACGTCGCGGTGGTCGAGGTGGACGCGGAGACCGGCGACGCGCGCCTCGTCCGCCACGTGGCGGTGGACGACTGCGGCAATGTGCTCAACCCGCTCCTGGCCGAGGGGCAGCAGCACGGGGGCATCGCCCAGGGCGTGGCCCAGGCGCTGTTCGAGGAGATGGTCTACGACGCGGACGGCAACCCGCGGACGGCGAGCCTCCTCGACTACGCGTTCCCCACCGCGAACGAGCTGCCGAAGTTCGAAACGGACCGGACCGTCACCCCGACGCACCTCAACGCGTTGGGCGTGAAGGGGATCGGCGAGTCCGGGACGATCGGCTCGACCCCCGCGGTCCACAACGCGGTGATCGACGCGCTCGGCCACCTCGGCGTGGAGCACGTCGATATGCCGCTGACACCGGAGAAGTTGTGGCGGGCGATCCGGCAACGCGGGGCCAACCAGGACTGAGGAGGAACAGGTGGATACGGGGACGCGGGTCGAATGTCAGTGGTGCCGGAGTCAGAACTCGCCTGACGCGAGGAGCTGCTACACGTGCGGCGCTCCCCTCGACGTCAGGAACCTGGTCAGCGACTCGGGCTGGCGCGAGGCGCCGCGCCTGCGCGACATGACCGAGATCCACTTCGGCGGCAGCACCTGCCAGGTGGAGGGCGAGATCGTCCCGGTCGCGGAGATCGCGCTCGGGGCCGGCGACTGGGTGTACTTCGAGCACCACGTGATGCTCTGGAAGGACGAGTCGGCGGCGATGTCCGTGATGCCGCTCGGCGGCGGCATCAAGCGGGCGTTCGCCGGCATGCCGTTCATCATCACGGTCGCCCAGGGGCCGGGCCGGATCGCCTTCTCGCGCGACGCGACCGGCGAGCTCGTCGTGCTGCCCCTGCACCCCGGCGTCGAGCTGGACGTGCGCGAGCACGCGTTCCTGCTCGCCTCGCACAGCATCGGCTACTCCTACGTCCGCATCAAGGGCCTGAAGAACATCCTGTTCGGCGGCCAGGGCATGTTCATGGACCGCTTCGTGGCCGGCAACGAGCAGGGCCTGCTGGTCCTGCACGGCTACGGCAACGTGTTCGAGCGGATGCTGCAGCCTGGCGAGAGCATCCTGCTCGAGCCCGGCGCGTTCCTCTACAAGGACGCGACCGTCACCATGCAGGTCGAGACACAGCGCCTGTCCAGCGGCCTGTTCGGCGGGACCGGGATGAACCTGGCCAAGATGACGGGGCCGGGACGCATCGGCATCCAGTCGATGTACGTCCACCACCACACGGACGATTAGCGTCATGTCGGGCACGTACACCTGCCGCTGGTGCCGGATGAGCACCGACGCCCCCAACCTGATCAGCTGCCCCACCTGCGGCGCGCCGGTGGACGTCCGCGACCGCGTCAGCGAGTCCGGCTGGTACGAGCTGCCCGCCATCCCGGACATGGCCAGGCTGCAGTTCGGCCGTTCCTACTGCCAGATCGAGGGCACGTACGTGCCCGTGGCGGACTTCAACCTGTCCGGCGAGGACGGCGTCTACTTCACGCATCACCTGCTGCTCTGGAAGGACCCGGCCATCGCGATCGCCCCGATGGCGCTGCGCGGCGGCTGGAGCCGGCTGTTCGCGGGCCTGCCGCTGCTCATGACCCAGGCGTACGGACAGGGCCACGTGGCGTTCTCTCGCGACGCGCCGGGCGAGCTGGTGCCGGTTCCGCTCCAGGCGGGGATGTCGATCGACGTCCGCGAGCACATCTTCATGGTCGCGACGAACCAGGTGCGGTACGACTGGTTCAACACCGGCGTGTGGTTCCAGACCCGGGATGGCGACGAGACGGAGACGCACTACCCGCTCGGCATGTATATGGACCGGTTCTCGGCGCCGGGGGCGCCGGGCCTGCTCCTGCTGCACGCCCACGGCAACGCGTTCATCCGCCAGCTGGCGCCCGGCGAGACGCTGCTGGTCAAGCCGACGGCCCTGCTGTTCAAGGACTCCACGGTCCAGATGCACCTGCACTTCGAGCACCCGGCCGGCACGTGGCGGTCCTGGCGCTCCTGGGGCGAGCGGTTCGTCTGGCTGCGCCTGACCGGCCCCGGCCGCGTGTCCGTGCACTCCGCGTACGACAAGTTCGAGGACCCGGGCAACACGCTGTCCGGCTCGTCCCCGGCGACGCGCTGGCAGTGGCGGGGCTAGCAGCAATGCCGGTGAGCTGGCACTTCGGACCAGGAAGCGGGCGGGAAGAAGGCGGTTCAGAGGCAACTGGCCGGCCGGGGCTCCGCCCGCGCCGTGCTTCCAGGCTCCGCCCTCATCACCCGTCCCGGCTTGCCATGAGGTAGGCGGGCCGCTGGCACCCCGGCACGCCGGGGGACAGCGCGGCGCGATTCCCCTGCCACCCCGAGGAGGGAAAGGTTGAAGTGTCGATACTTCAACGTCTCCAGAGGTGGGGATACGTTGAAGTTCCGAAACTTCAACCTGACCCCGGACGCATCCGGGCCGGCAGCGGCACACCTGCGACCATCACATGACCCGGTTCACTCCCCGGCCTACATCCCGACGCCAGCGGCCCGGGGCCCGGCGCCCGCGAGCTCTGCGAGCGGGTGGTGGGTGGCCGCGGTGTCAGCCACCCCCTCCTCATGGCAAGCCGGGACGGGCTCTGGGGGCGGAGCCTGGAAGCACGCGGCGGGCGGAGCCCCGGCCGGTCAGCTGCCTCTGACGGGCCTTCATCGCGCCGGTCTCCAGGGCTGCCTCGTTAGCCGGCGACCTCGGATTCTTCGTCCTGGCCGAGTAACCGGGCCTGCAGGGTGAAGATGTCGTCCAGCACCCGGTCGATCCGCCGGCCCTCCAGGCGGTGGTCGGGGATCAGGCCGCCCGCGCCGAGGAGGTGCCGGAGGCGGAACGCCAGCGGTCCGTCCACCCGGACCTTGCCGTCGGCCAGCGCGTCCTCGAGCAGCTGGAGGCACCGGTCGAGCGCTCGCATCCGGGTCCGGTCGACGCCGCCCCGTGTACTCATCACGTGCCCAGCACCTCTACCCGGCCGTCGGCGCTCACCCGGACCCTGACGTACGGCAGCGCGGGGAGCGCGTAGTTCTCCTTCGTGGACTGTCCGTCCACGTCGAAGGCGAGGTTGTGACACGGGCAGTTGAGCAGCTTCTTGTCCTCCTGCCAGATGAGCTCGCACGGGTAGTGCGTGCAGACCGACGACATCCCGGTCACCGTGTCGCCGCGACGCACCAGGAAGGCGCCGATCGCGCCCGCGGTCACCCGGTGAGGGATGCCGTCGGCGAGGTCGGCGACGTGCAGCCCGGTGTCCCACCAGCGGCTCAGCTCGGGACGCGGCTCGATGGTGGGCCGTTTCGGCGTGGACTGGACGTGCGGCGAGGGCGCCGGCGCGGGCGCCCGTCTGGCGGCCACCAGGCCCTCCAGCTGACCGGACAGCGGTGACGCCACGGCGTCCCCGACCGCGCCGGCGGCCAGGCCCAGGCCGGCGGCCAGCGCGGCGCGCCGGTTGAGCACGCGCGGCGGCTCGCCCCGCTCCAGCAGGCCGGTCAGCCGGCGCCGGAACGCGGACGTCATGCGCGGGTAGCCGTCCCGGACGCCCGCCAGCCGGGCCGCGACCTGGATCGCCTCGCGGTCGGCGGCGTCGGACGGCGTCGCCTTCAGGTGGCGGCCGGCCAGGGCGTCGCCGACGAGCCGGTCGAGGCGCTCGGCCGCCTTCCGCTCGTCCCGCTCACCCATTGCCCGCCACCCTGGCCGCCGCGCGCAGGGCGCGCAGCTGCATCACCTTGATACCGCCCAGCGTCGTGCCCAGCTCCGCCGCCACCTCCTTCAGGGAGTAGCCGCGCAGGAAGCGGAGCTCCAGCAGCTTGCGGTAGTTGCTGGGGAGCTGGCTCAGGATCCGTTCCACCCGCTCGACCGACTCGCCGGCCGGCTCGGGCTGGTTGCTGTCCACCCAGGTGTCCTCGCGCAGCTCCTCCTCGGGCAGCCCGAACCGCGCGGACCAGAACGACGCGAGGGCCGACCGGGCAGTCGCGAAGAGATAGGAGCGGATGGCCCCCTGGCTGGCGCCCTCGCGCAGCCGCGGGATGGCTTTCAGCGCGACCTGCTGGGTGAGGTCCTCGGCGTCGGCGCGGTTGCCGACGCGCGCGAAGATGTACGCGTAGACGAACTCGAGCTCCTCAAGGGCGACGTCCACGGGCGGAGCCGTGGAGGCGGGCAGCTCTACGACCTCAGCTGGCCTGTGTCCCAGCTGTCCGGGCCGTTCCTGCTCCAATCGTCACCCTCCTGCGCCACGATGTGATTGTCTCCCGATCACATCGGAATTGGTGCGTCCGACGATGGTCGGACGCACCACGTGGTACCAGGAAGGGTTACGCGCGCAGGGAGCGCGTCCCGAAGCGTCGCCAGGCCAGCCGGCCGACCCAGAAGGCGATCCCGGCGGCGACCAGCAGCGGCGCTGCGGTGCCGAGGACGAGGATGAGTCCGGCGAGCACGATCG
>Ga0066661_10000054_pt1 | contig 25303 bp, 27 predicted proteins | sample GraSoiAngelo_110_FD_66454 | JGI IMG/M metagenome (GOLD analysis project Ga0066661, IMG submission 66454) | Grasslands soil microbial communities from the Angelo Coastal Reserve, California, USA - 14_0903_12_30cm | ecosystem: Environmental > Terrestrial > Soil > Grasslands | place: USA... | reverse complement strand
GGACCGTGGCGGCGGGCCGCGTGTTCCTGGCCGGCGACGCGGCCGGGTTCCTGGACCCGCTGACCGGCGACGGGATCACGGCCGGGCTGACGCAGGTCGAGGCGCTGGCGGCGCTGCTGTCGTGCCCGCTCGACCTGGCCGACGGGCGCCAGGTGGCTGGCGCGGCGGCGCGCTACCGGGCCTGGCACGCGCGGCAGTGGCGGCGGCGCCGGCTGGTCACGTCGCTGGCGCTGGCGCTGACGGGCTCGACGGCGCTGGCGCGGCGGGCGATGGCGGGGGTCGGCCGCCGGCCGCAGGCGCTGGAGGCGCTGCTCGAGGTCAACGACGGCACGCGCGGGCTGGCCGCGGTCAGCCCGCGCGACTGGGCCGCGCTGGCGGGGTTCTGAGCGCTTGGCCGCCGGAGCCCCCACCCCCAGGACCACCCCACCCGGGGGAGACGGGAAGCGCGCCCAGCACAGGGCCGGGCCGGCCGGTGGGGGAACCCAACCTGTCAGGTCGCCGCGGCCGGTCAGCGCGTTCCTGGGCTTCGGGACCGCGCTGCCCGAGCACACGATCGACGGCGAGGCCGGCCGGGCCGCGCTGAGCGCCTACTGGCCGCGCCTGCGCGGGGTGACGCCCGAGCCGGTCACCCGGCACCTCGTGGCGCCGATCGACCGGGTGCTCCGGCTGCGCTCCCTCGGCGAGCGCATGGCCGCGTACGCCGAGCACGCGCCCCGCCTGGCCCGCCTGGCGAGCTGCCGCGCGCTCGCGGCGGCGGGCGTCGAGCCGGACCAGATCGACCTCGTCATCTCCGTGTCCTGCACCGGCTACCTCTGCCCCTCGCTCGACGTGCAGCTGGCTCGCGAGACCGGACTGCGGCCGGACGTGACCCGCCTCCCGCTGACGGAGCTCGGCTGCTCGGGCGGAGCGGCCGGCGTCGCCGCCGCCCATCGCCACCTGGCCGCGTTCCCCGACAGCCGCGTGCTGGTCGTCGCCGTCGAGGTGCCGTCGCTGACGTTCCAGCGGGACGACCGCTCCCTCGACAACCTGCGGGCCGCGCTCGTGTTCGGCGACGGCGCCGCCGCGGCCGTCCTCGGCCCCGACGAGACCGGCGGCCGCCTCCAGGTGCACGGCGCCGCCTCCCACCTGCTGCCCGGCAGCGAGGACGCGCTCGGTTTCGACCTGCGCGACGGCGGCTTCCACGTCGTGCTCGACCGGCGCGTGCCGCAGCTGATCGAGCACGGCCTGTCCGCGGTCGTCGCCGAGTTCACCGCCCGCCAGGGCATCGACCGGCCGGCGTTCTACGCGGTCCACGCCGGAGGCCCCCGGGTGTTCGACGCGGTCGACGCCGCGCTCCGGCTGCGCCCGGATGACCTGGCCCCGTCACGGCGCGTGTTCGGCCAGGTCGGCAACCTCTCCTCGGCCTCGATCCTGTTCAACCTGGCCGGGCTCCGCGACGCGGCCGGCGACGGCCTGGCGCTCGCGTTCGGCCCCGGCGTGACGATCGAGCTGACCCACCTGCGGGGCCCGAGACGCTCCGGTCAGAACAGCCAGGGGATCAGCCGCGCCCGACCCCGGAACGCCTCCTCGTAGCCCGGCACCGCCGCCAGCAGCCGTTCCTCCTCCCGGATGCGGTCGGCCAGGACGAACCCGTCGAGCAGCGAGAGCCCGAGCGCGCTCCACGTGGCGCCGCCGGCCAGAGGCAGCGCGGCGAACTCCAGCGCCACCGCCAGGTAGTTGGGGTGGCGCAGGAACCGGTACGGCCCCCGCGTGACCGGCCGCAGGTCCGTGGGCACGACGGCGCGCACGTTCCAGCTCCCGCCCAGCGTCGCGATGCTCCACCAGCGCAGCGCGGTGGCCGCGCCCAGCACGCCGACCCACAGCCCGGGGGCCCGCGGCCGGCGCCGGCGCAGCGCGACCTCCAGCAGCGGCAGCGTGCACAGGCCCACGTGTGTGGCGACCATCAGCGGATAGGTGCGCGCCGCCGCCCGTGGGCCGCGCACGGCGCGCTCGTTGCGGCGCGAGAGCGCCAGTTCCCGGAGCCGCTGCGCGCCGACCGCCACGACGAGCCCCAGGTACCAGCCGGGCGGGATCAGCGCTCCTCCTCGCGCACCTTCAGCACGACCTTGCCGATCGCCTTCCGGTCGCCGATGAGGCGCACCGCGTCGGCCGCCCGCTCCAGCGGCAGCTCCGCGCCGACGAGCGGGTCCACGAAGCCCTCCTCGGCCATCCGCACCAGGTCCTGGTGCGTGCCGGTGCGGATCTCGGGATGCTTTTCCAGGAACGCGCCCCAGGCGGCGCCCACGATGTCGATGTTGCGGAACAGCACCCGGTTCATGCCCAGCGTGGGGATCGAGCCGCCGGCGAAGCCGATGACGATCAGCCGGCCCTCGGGGGCCAGCGCCCGGACGCTGTCGTCGAACGTGTCGCCCGCCACCGGGTCGAAGATCGCGTCCACGCCGCCCGGCCGCACCTCGCGCACGCGGCCCAGCCACCCCTCGCCCGCGCGCACGACGGCCTCGGCGCCCAGCTGGCGCGCCGCCGCCTCCTTGCGCTCGTCCGAGACGACCGCGATCACGCTCGCGCCGAGCGCCCGGGCCACCTGGATGGCCGCGCTGCCCACGCCGCCGGCGGCGCCGTGCACGAGCAGCGTCTCGCCGGCGTGGAGCCGTCCCCGCCGGACGAGCGCGAAGTGCGCGGTGTGGTAGTTCATCAGCAGCCCGGCGCCCTGGGCCATCGTCAGCCGGTCGGGCAGCGGGAACACGGTGTCCGGCGGGGCGGTCACGCGCTCGGCCCACGAGCCGAACGTGGTCACCACGACGCGCTGGCCCGGCCGCACGCCGGCCGACTCGGGGGCCTCGACGACCACGCCGGCGGCCTCCAGGCCCATCACGAACGGCACCTCCGGCCGCAGCTGGTACAGCCCCTGCGAGAGCAGCAGGTCGGGGAAGGAGACGCCGGCGGCGTACACGTCCACCACGACGCCGCCGGGCCGCCCCGCGTCGGGACGGTCGGCCACGATGATGCCGTCCGGTCCCGCCAGCCGCTCGAGGACGGCGGCCCTCACGAGACCGCCTCGACGGGTTCGATGCGATACGCGTTCATCGCTTCCCATGTTGAACTACAGTCAGCCCATGGATTTCGACCTGACTCCCGCCGAACGCACGTTCCGCGACGAGGTGCGGTCCTGGCTGCGCGACAACCGGCCGGCCTGGGCGGACGCCGACGGGGACGACGAGGACGCGACCTCCGCGACCTGGCTGGAGCGGCGGGTCGGGTGGCAGCGCAAGATGCACGACGCCGGCTACATCGGGCTGAACTGGCCCAGGGAGTACGGCGGGCGCGGCGCGACGCTGATGCAGCAGGTCATCTTCGGCCAGGAGATGATCGAGGCGCGGGCGCCCGGCCCGATCAACGTGATCGGGCTCGGCATGGGCGGCCCGGTGATCATCGCCCACGGCACCGAGGACCAGAAGCGGCGGTACCTCAGCAAGATCCTGAGCGCGGAGGAGATCTGGTGCCAGGGCTTCAGCGAGCCCAACGCGGGCAGCGACCTGTCGGCGCTGCAGACCCGCGCGGTGGACATGGGCGACCACTACTCGGTGACCGGCCAGAAGGTGTGGACGACGCTGGCCCACGTGGCGAGCTGGTGCCTGCTGCTGACGCGCGAGCGGCAGGAGGAGAACCCGCGGCGGGGCCTGACCTACCTGATCGTGGACATGAAGAGCCCTGGCGTCGAGATCCGGCCGCTGGTCCAGATCACCGGCGAGGCCGAGTTCAACGAGGTCTTCTTCAACGAGGTGCAGGTGCCCAAGGGGCAGGTGCTGGGCCGGGCCGGCCAGGGCTGGGACGTGGCCATCACCACCCTGCTGCACGAGCGCGGCACGCTGGGGACGACGCTTGCCAACCAGGCGGCGGTCGCGGCGCGCGACCTGGTCGACCACGCCCGCGCCAGCGGCCGGAGCGGCGAGCGGCTGCTCCGGCAGGCGGTCGCTCAGCACTACGTCGAGGCACGCACCCTGCAGCTGGTCGGCCAGCGGGCGGTGACCAGCGTCATGAAGACGGGCATCCCCGGCCCCGAGGGCTCGATCATGAAGCTGTTCTACTCGGAGCTGAACCAGCGGATGCAGGAGACCGCGATCGACCTGATGGGCCCGGCCGGCCAGGTCGAGGATGGCAACCGCTGGCAGTACGGCTTCCTGCGCTCGCGGGCCAACACGATCGAGGCAGGGACGTCGGAGGTGCTCCGCAACATCCTGGCCGAGCGGGTGCTCGGCCTGCCGCGGAGTCGCTAGTCGACGGCCGCGGCGACGTGCTGACGGTGGCGCTGGTAGACGAAGTACGCCCGCGCCACCCACAGCCCCAGCGTCAGGAAGAGCAGGTCGGCCGAGAGGTCGTAGACGAGGCCGTGCTGCGTCCCGACGCTCGTCGAGCCGAACGGGCTGCCCGTCAGGACGGCGCGGAACCCGAACCGGAGCACGATCGTGCCGACCAGGATCAGGGCGAACACGGCGCCGCCCCGCATCCACAGCGCGCCCGTGGTCGGGTCGGCCCAGAACGTCATCGTGCGGACGAGCACGAAGCCCAGCACGGCGCCGGCGACCGCGAAGATCGGGACGAGGGCCAGGGCCAGCGGGTCGCTGACGAGGCCGCCCCCGGCGCCGATCAGACTGAAGCCGACCACCAGGAGGATGATCGCGCCACCGACCAGCAGCCGGTCGGGCCGCACCGGCTGCGGGCGCATTCGCCGCATCACCACGAACCCGAGCAGCACCGCCGTGATCGCGACCGCGATGAGCTGTGACGACTCGGCTTTTGTCATCCCGACACACTGTAGCGAGTCACGACGTCCAGCCGAGCCCGACCCGGGCGCCGTCGCGGAGCCGGAAATAGCCGCCCGCCCAGATCCGCAGGAACGGGATGGCGGCGGTGGTCAGCGTCTCCAGCGTCAGGACCGGGTTCTGCCACGGCACGCCGAGTCCCGCCAGCGCCCGGCACACCGCCCCGACCTCGTCCACCACGCGCTCGCCGGGCGACGTGCTGTAGAGGCCGGCCACCGGCGCCGGCCACTCGGCCAGCACGCGGCCGCGCGCGACGACCGCCGCCCCGCCGCGCAGGTCGGCGACCCGGCGCGCGGCGACCGCCATGTCGTCCGGCCGGTCGCCGACGACGACGATGCCGGGTGACTCCCAGGCCGACGTGATGGCGACGCCGCCGCCGCGCAGGCCGTAGCCCTCGAGCAGCCCGCGGAAGCCGCGCCCGCTGCCCAGCCGGTCCACGACCGCGCAAACCAGCGCCTCGGACCCGTCGCTCTCGACCTCGCGGGTGACGACCGGCGCCACCTGGCGCATCGCCCGCCAGCGGCCCGGTCCGGGATGGCCCAGCAGGTCGGGCGCGAGGCCGTTCAGCCGCACCGTGTCGAGCATCCACGCCGGGTACTCGGGCGGCGTGGAGGGAGCCGGCGGCCGTCCCCCGGTCAGCACCAGGCGGGGCCGGAAGCCGCCGGCGCGGGGCAGGACCGCCAGGTCCGCCACCATGCCCGGGCCGAGGCCGCCCAGCCAGCGCGCCAGGCCGAGGTGCTCGGCGGCGTTGTGGCTGGCCATGCGGACGGCGCGCGCCAGCGGCAGGCCGAGCTCGACCGCCTGCTCGACGACCCAGTTCAGCGAGTCGCCGCGCGCCGCCAGGTCCGGTTCCAGCCCGTCCGTCACGAAGCTGAGGCCGGTCGCGTCGAACGGGCCGTCCCGCCACAGGCTCGCGTAGGCCGGCAGGTCCTGCCGCGTCGCGCCGTGGCGCAGCTCGGTGTGGAGGCCGACGCGGCGCCGGGCCAGGACGTCCTCGGGGACGATGCTCTCGTGGTCGGCGCCGATGCCGTGCGCGGCGAGCGCGTTGAGCGCCGCCAGCCTGGCGCCCGCCCCGTGGCCCTCGACCAGGACGCCCCGCTCCAGCGCGGCGTCGATCAGGGCCCGGCTCCGGCGGTGGCCGCGCAGCAGGTCGCTCCAGTAGACCTCGCCCAGGCCGACGATCCGCGGGTGGTCCAGCAGCGACGCCCAGTCGTCGCGGTCGAGCTCGGCGTCGCGCACCTCGTCGCACACGATCAGGCCCGAGGCGGTGAACAGCAGGCGGCCGGCCGTGCGCTCGGCCGCGGCGAGGAGGCCGTGGACGCCCGCCAGCCCGGTCACGACCGCCAGCTCCATCGACTCGACGACCGTCGTCGTCACGCCGGCCCGGACCTGGAGGTCGGCCATGTCGGCGAGGTGGAGGCGGGTCAGGTGGGTGTGGCCCTCGACGAGCCCGGGCGCCACCAGGTCGCCGTCCAGATCGATCCGCTCGGTGCCGGCGCCCGCGCGCGCCGACACCTCGGCGTCGGGGCCCACGAACGCGACGCGGCCGGCGGCCAGGGCGAGGCCCCAGCCCTCCTGCACCTCCTCGGTGAAGACGTTGACGAGGGCTCCGCCCGTCAGCACGACGTCGGCCTCCGCCTCGCCGCGCGCCACCTCGGCCAGGCGCTCCAGCGTGTCGGCGGCCGGGCGCAGGCGAACGGTCATCGGTGGGTACATTAGCGACGAGCGACTGACTTTCGTTCAACGCCGTCCCGTCACCGTTTACACTCTTTCGCCGATGGACTTCGCCTTCTCTGAAGAGCAGGAGATGCTGCGCACCTCGGCGCGGGAGTTCCTGGCCAAGCAGTGTCCGTCGCCGTACGTCCGCCGCATGATGGAGGCGGAGGACGCCTGGGATCCGGCCTTCTGGGCGCGGCTGGCCGAGATGGGCTGGACCGGCCTCGGCATCCCCGAGGAGTACGGCGGCGTCGGGACGTTCCTCGACCTGGTCGTCGTGCTCGAGGAGGCGGGGCGGGCGCTGCTGCCCGGGCCCTTCTTCAGCACCATGGGCCTCGCGGTGCCCACCCTGCTGGAGGCAGGCGGCGAGGCGCACAAGAAGGAAGTGCTCTCCGCCATCGCGGCCGGCGACGCCCGGGCGACGGTGGCGCTGACCGAGCCGTCGGGCCGCTGGGACGCCGACGGCGTGACGCTGGCGGCGAGCAGGTCCGGCGACGGCTGGCGGCTGGACGGCGTCAAGCTGTTCGTGCCCGACGCGGCCATCGCCGACCACACGATCGTGGCGGCCCGCACGCGGGGCGACGGCGAGGCGGGCGTCACGCTCTTCCTGGTCTCGGGACGTCCGAGCGGGATGACCGTGCGGGCCCTGAAGACGCTGGACATGACCCGGCGCTGGTACGAGGTGCGCTTCGAGGGCGTGGAGCTGCCCGAGAGCGCCGTCGTGGGCGCGGTCGACCAGGGCTGGGCGCCGCTGCGGCGGGCGCTCGACTGGGCGGCGGCCGGCCTCTGCGCGGAGATGGTGGGCGGCGCTCAGCACGTGCTGGACACGTCCGTCGAGTACGCGAAGACGCGCCAGCAGTTCGGCAAGCCGATCGGCATCTACCAGGCGGTCTCCCACAAGCTGGCGGACATGCTGCTGGAGACCGAGAGCGCCCGCTCTGCCACGTACTACGCGGCCTGGGCCGTGGACGCCGACGCCCCCGACCGCACCCTGGCGGCCTCGATGGCCAAGGCGTACACGTCGGACGCCTACCGGCGCGCCGCCGGCAACGGGATCCAGGTGCACGGCGGCATCGGCTTCACGTGGGAGCACGACATGCACCTGTACTTCAAGCGGGCGAAGGCGTCGGAGGTGACGCTGGGCGACGCCACGTACCACCGGGAGCTGGTCGCACAGGCGCTGGACCTGTAAAGGGCTCGGCCGCTTGCTGTCAGTCCGCCGGGTCGGTCCCGGCGACGTGGTGGCGTGGGCGCGGCTGCGCGCCGGCCTGATGGCGTCGGAGGAGCTGGTCTCGCCGGGGACGGACGCGGCGGCCGAGCTGGAGGCGTCCGTCGTTGCCTGGCTGCGGGCGCGCCTGGACTCGCCCTCGTTCGGCGCGTTCGTGGCGGAGGAGGACGGCCGGGTGGTCGGCTCGGGCGGCATCTCCATCTACGACGTCCCGCCCGGCCCGGGCCCGGCCACGCGCGAGGCCTACGTGATGAGCATGTTCACGGAGCCGGACGCGCGGGGCAGGGGCGTGGCCCGGACGGTGCTGGCGGCGCTGCTGGACTTCGCGCGCCAGGCCGGCGGCGTGGGCCGGGTGTGGCTGCGAGCGTCGGCGATGGGCCGCCCGGCGTACCTGCGAGCGGGGTTCGAGCCGCGCGATTCGTACCTCCAGCTGTGGCTGGATGAGTGAGGCGTCACAGCTTCTCGAATCGCTCTACGTCCAGGACGAAGATCGTCGCGCCGCCCACCGGGACCTCCACCGGGAACGGCACGAACATCTCGCCCGGCTCAACGATGGGGGGCATCGGGGTCAGGTAGCGGCTCCGTTCCCGGCAGTTGGTCCGGACCAGCGTCAGCGCCTGCTCCACCCGCTCGTCCTCCACGGCGACCAGCAGCGTCGCGTCGCCCTGCTGGAGGAAGCCGCCGCTCGACGCCAGCTTGGTGACGCTCAGCCCGGCCTCGCCGAGCGCCTGGACCGTCTGGGCGGCGTCCTCGCCCTGGACGACCGCCACGACCAGCTTCACGGCCGCGGAGCCGGCAGGACGCCGGCCAACGAGGCCATGACCGCCTCGTGGACCTCGTCCGGCGGGCACGAGGCGTCCAGCCGCACCCACCGGTCGGGCTCCGCCTCGGCCAGGCGCCGGTAGGCGGCCACCACCGCCCGGTGGAACGTCACCGCCTCCGACTCCATCCGATCGGCGGCCCGGCCGCTGCGCCGGACGCGCTCCAGGCCCGTCTCGGCCGGCAGGTCGAGGAGGAACGTCCGGTCCGGCCGGGGGAACGACTCCGGCCACCACGTCGCCACACCGCGCGCCCCGCCCTGGTACGCCAGCGTCGTGTCGTGGTAGCGGTCGGCGATCACGATCCGGCCCGCCGCGAGCGCCGGCGCGATCACCCGGGCCACCAGCTCGGCCCGCGACGCCATGAACAGCAGCATCTCCGCCTCCGGCGCCATGTCCACGCCGGAGTGCAGCAGCAGGTCCCGGATCCGCTCCCCGACCGCGGTGCCCCCGGGCTCGCGCGTGACGACCGGTTCCCGCTCCGCCAGGGCGCGCCGGAGCAACTCCACCTGCGTGGACTTGCCGGCCCCCTCCGGACCCTCGAAGGTTATGAAGAGACCACTCACTGCCGCTGCTCCTCGGGGTCCGCCGGCGGCGCCGGAACGATCGTCGAGCGCTGCCCTTCAGTCGACGTCTGCGGCCGGCAGGATCCGCAGCCGTCGCTGCGGCTCCTTGCCCGTGCTCCTCGCCACCAGCTCGTGCTCGGTGACGAGCTGGTGCTGCAGCCGGCGGATATAGGCATTCTGGGGCGAGATCTCCTGCGACTGCAACGTGGTCTTCACCTTGCGAATCGCGTCCAGCGCCTCGTCCAGCGCCCGCTGCACGCCCGGGTCGGGCGCCTCGCCGCCGTACAGCCGCCCCAGGGCCTCCTTGACCTGGGCCACCGAGTTGCTCCTCAGGATGTGCACAGGCACCCCGGCGCTCTCCGCCTGGCGCAGGATGTCGGGCCGCCGCCGGTAGTAGTTCTTGAGCGTCAGCACGACGTCCGCCCCGTCCAGGTTGCCCAGCACCTTCACCGGCAGCTCCAGCTCCCGGATCGACTGCTCCAGGTACGAGCGCGACACGCCATACGGGAACACCGTCCGCGGCCGCCGGGTGGGCAGCAGCGTGACCTTGCCGTTGCCACCGTTCGCCGCGTGGTGCGCGCCGCCGCTGCCGTTGCCGTGGACGGTCATCGGCCGGGCGTCGCCCTCGACGTTCGAGATGATCCGGCCCTCGCGGGTCCGCATCCGGATCCGGGGCGTCGGCAGCGGCCCCCGAAGCGCGGCGTCCACCACCTCCGCCAGCGGCTGGTGGATCGCCACCCGCTCGCGGTCCTGGATCTCGATCAGGACGTCGAACGTCGGCGGGGACTTGCGCTCCAGCACGGTCTTCTGCGTCCCGCGCCGGCGCGCCTCCTCGTCGGACAGCGTGACCGACTGGATGCCGCCGAGCAGGTCGTTCAACGTGGGGTTGACCAGCAGGTTCTCCAGCGTCTGGCCGTGAGCGGTCGCGATCAGCTGGACGCCCCGCTCCGCGATCGTGCGGGCGGCGGCCGCCTCCAGCTCCGTGCCGATCTCGTCGATGACGATGACCTCCGGCATGTGGTTCTCCACGGCCTCGATCATCACGGCGTGCTGGAGCAGCGGGGTGCGCACCTGCATCCGGCGCGCCCGGCCGATGCCGGGGTGCGGGATGTCGCCGTCGCCCCCGATCTCGTTCGAGGTGTCCACGATGACCACGCGCTTGCGCTGCTCGTCGGCGAGCAGGCGCGCGCTCTCCCGCAGCATCGTCGTCTTGCCGATGCCGGGACGGCCCAGGAGCAGCACGCTCTGGCCGCTCTCCACGATGTCGCGGAAGATCTCGGCCGTGCCCGTCACGGCACGGCCGACCCGGCACGTCAGGCCGACGATGCGGCCGCGGCGGTTCCGGATCGCGGAGACGCGGTGCAGCGTGCGCTCGATGCCGGCGCGGTTGTCCTCGCCGAACTGCCCGACGCGGCTGGCCACGTATTCCAGGTCGGCCTCGGTGACCGGCTGGCTGCTGAGCAGGACCTCGCGGCCGGGGACGCGCGCCTCCGGCTCGCGGCCCAGGTCCAGGACGATCTCCAGCAGCTCGGCCGGGTCCGTCCGCTCGTGCAGCGCGTCGTACAGGTGCGACGGCAGGGCCTGCGCGAGCAGTTCGACCTCGGGGTCCCAGTTCGGGACCGGGGTGGGGAAATGGCTTTGCATTTGGCTTTGCTCAACCAAAGGAGGGCACCAGGCTCTTTTCCGGCAGGGACTCTCGCACGGCGGTCTCCCGGACCAGGAGAGCCTGGGTGAGGAGGAGACTGAAACCACGCCCCCTGAGGGCGTCGATCATGTGTGAATCATAGTGTCGGAGACTGCACCAGGCCGGCTGGGCGTCCGAGGCCACGATCGCGTGGTCCACGAGTTCGTCGGCCACCCCCCGCTCGGGGAGGGCCATGAACGCGAGCGTGTGCGGGCGCGCCTGCGACCCCTTCTGTACCCGGCACCAGCCGACTAGCTCCACACGATCGATCACCTCCTGCTGACCGGGCGCGCTGCGCAGCGCCTTCCAGTCACGGTATGCGGGCGCCTCCAGGCGGGCGACGCCCCACGGGGTCACCTTTCGGTACAGGTGGTAGAGCGCGCGGTCGTCGCGGCTCCGGCACGACCGCAGCCCCGCCGGTGGCTCCGTCGCGCGGGCCTCCGGCGACTCGCCGTACAGCACCGACTCGGTCGCGTACTGCCGGAAGCCCTGGAGGCGGAACACGTCGATGAGCGGGTCGTCCAGCGGGATGCGGACGAACAGGCGGCTCACGCCCTTCTGGCCGGCCTGGTCGCACAGGTACTCGACCAGGGCCGGGGCCACCTCGGACTCGGCCACGCCGCTCGCCATGCACAGGTTCAGCACCTGCAGCGAGGTGACCTTGGCCGGCAGGCTCATGCTCATCGGATGGCCGGTCGCCTGGACGAATCCGATCACCCGGCCGTCGTCCTCGGCGATGTAGATCAGCGTCTCCTGGGTCAGCGGGAGCAGCGAGGAGAACGTGTGGCTCACCAGCCCCCACAGCCGTGCGGGTGGCGGAACCGCCGAGAAGCCAGCCTCGGCCTCACGGTAGATCTGCTCCACACGAACCAGATCTCGCAACGAGGCCGAGCGAAGTTTCAAGCGGTCCTGGCCCCCTCCACAAGTCTCAGGAACTCTCGGTGCAGACGCAAGTCCCCGCTGAGCTCCGGATGGAACGCCAGCGCCATCACGCTGCCCTGCCGGACGGCCACCGGATGGCCGTCGTGCTCCGCCAGCACCTCGGCCCCGCCCACCTCCTCGATCACGGGCGCCCGGATGAACACGCCCGGGAACGGGCCGCCGTCGAGGCCTCTGAACTCCACGTCCGCCTCGAAGCTGTCCACCTGCCGTCCGTAGCCGTTGCGCCGGACGCCGATGTCCACCGCGCCCAGCACCACCTGGCCGTCCCGGCCGTCGGTCACGTGGCCGGCGAGGACGATCATGCCCGCGCACGTGCCGAGCGTGGGCAGGCCGCCGCGCACCGCGTCCGCGACCGCGTCGAGCAGGCCCATGCGCTCCATCAGCATCGTCATCGTCGTGCTCTCGCCGCCCGGGATGACCAGGCCGTCGAGGCCCACGAGGTCGGCCGGCAGCCGCACCAGGCGCGTCCGCGCGCCGCATGCCTCCAGGGCTCGCACGTGCTCACGGAAGGCGCCCTGCATCGCGAGGACGCCGATCAGGGGTGCTACCAACCGCGGCTGGCGAGCAGCTCCTCCCGCGGGATCGCCTTGATCTCGAGCCCGCGCATGGGCTCGCCCAGGCCGGTGGAGACCTCGGCCAGGATCTCCGGCTTGTCGTAGTACGTGGTTGCCGCGACGATCGCCTTGGCTCGCTTGAGGGGATCCTCCGACTTGAAGATACCGGAGCCGACGAACACCCCATCGGCGCCCAGCTGCATCATCCACGCTGCGTCCGCCGGGGTCGCGATGCCGCCGGCCACGAACGTCACCACGGGCAGCCGGCCCAGCCGCTGCACCTCGGCCAGGAGGTCCACCGGGGCGCCCAGCTGCTTGGCCTCGTGGACCAGCTCCGCGTAGGTCACGCCCTGGAGCCGGCGGATGCCGGCGGACACGGCCCGCAGGTGACGCGTGGCCTCGACGATGTTGCCGGAGCCGGCCTCGCCCTTGGTCCGGATCATGGCCGCGCCCTCGGCGATGCGCCGCAGCCCCTCGCCGAGCTCCCGGCAGCCGCACACGAACGGCACCGTGAACGGCCACTTGTCGATGTGGTACTCCTCGTCGGCCGGGGTCAGGACCTCCGACTCGTCGATGTAGTCGACGCCCAGCGCCTGAAGGATCTGGGCCTCGACCGTGTGCCCGATGCGACACTTGGCCATCACCGGGATGGTGACCGCTTCCATGATCGACTTGATGAGCTCCGGATCCGACATGCGGGCGACGCCGCCCTCTTTGCGGATGTCGGCGGGGACGCGCTCCAGCGCCATCACGGCGCAGGCGCCCGCCTCCTCGGCGATCCGGGCGTGCTCAGCCGTGACCACGTCCATGATGACGCCGCCCTTCAGCATCTCGGCGTGCCCGGACTTGACGCGGAAGGTGCCCTTGACGGCGTCGTGTCCGTTTGTCTCTGCCATCTGTTCTGCATTCTAGCGATGGACCGAAGACCTTCCTTGACGGCGACGCCGGCGTGATCCCCGGAGTCCTCACTGGGCTGCGCGTCGTGGAGCTGTCGGCCTTCGTGGCCGCTCCGCTCGGCGGCGCCACACTGGCCGCGATGGGCGCGGACGTGATCCGCGTGGACCCGCTCGGGGGCGGCATCGACGCCCGCCGCTGGCCCCTGCACGGGAGCCGCAGCCTGTACTGGGAGAACCTCAACCGGGGCAAGCGCTCGGTCGCGCTGGACCTGCGGTCGGAGCGCGGGCTGGAGGTGGCCGCCCGGCTGGCCGCGGACGCCGGCACGGTGCTGACGAACCTCCCGGCCCGGCGGCCGCTGGAGTACGAGCGGCTGCGCGAGCAGCGCCCCGACCTGGTGATGGTGTCTATCACCGGCCGGACCGACGGCGGCGCCGCCGTCGACTACACGGTGAATGCCGGCATGGGCTTCCCCTGGATCACCGGGCCGGAGGGGTACGACCGGCCGGTCAACCACGCGCTGCCGGCGTGGGACGTGGCCACCGGCTTCCTGGCCGTCGCCGGGGTGCTCGCGGCCGACCGGCACCGCCTGCTCACGGGCGAGGGCCGGCTGGTCCGCCTCAGCCTCGCCGAGGTGGCGCTGGTGGTGGCCGGCCACCTGGGCCTGCTGGCCGAGGCCCAGCTCGTCGAGGAGTCGCGCGGGCGGTTCGGCAACCACGTCTACGGCACGTTCGGCCGCGACTTCCGGACCCGGGACGGCCGCTACGTCATGGTGCTGGCGCTGACGCCGCGCCAGATGCGGAGCCTGGCCGAGGCGACCGGGCTCCCGTTCGAGCGGATCGAGGCCGACCTGGACGACGAGGGAGAGCGGTGGCGCCACCGCGAGGAGCTGTGCGCCCTGCTCGAGCCGTGGGTCGCGGAGCGGTCGCTGGCGGAGGTCCGGGACGCGTTCGAGCGCCACCAGGTGCTGTGGGGACCCTACCGCACGTTCAAGGAGCTGCTGGAGAGCGAGGCCGAGGCCTGGCGGCCACCCGCGACCGCGCTCGACTTCGGCGAGGCCCAGCGGCGGGCCGCGCAGCCCGCGCCCACGCTGGGCGCCGACACCGACGCCGTCCTGGCCGAGATCGGCGAGGACGCCGGCGACCTACGTGCGCGCGGGTTGATCGCCTAGGGACGGCGTCGCGGCCAGGAACGCCCGCGCCTGCGCCAGCTCGGCGCTGAGGGTGCGGACCCGCTCGGTGGCGTCGCCGCGCAGACCGCGGTCCAGCGCCAGGGCGCGCTCGTACAGCCCGACGCCCTCGCGCACCCGGCCCAGCCGGACGTAGCACGCGGCCCGTTTCGCCATCGCCAGCACCACGCCGCCATGCCAGGGCCCGACCTCGCGCAGCCAGAGCCGCTGCGCGTCGGCGAACGCTTCCGCCGCCGCGGCCGCGTCGCCGCGCTCCAGGTACTGCAGGCCCGCCCCGTACGCTCCGGACGCACCGGCGTACAGGCGCAGCCAGCTGCTGACTCTGGCCATCGAATGCCGCACCGTCGCCCTCATGCCTCCGTCGTGACTCCAGGCGCGCGCGCCTCCACCACCTGCAAGGAGGTTCAGGTTACCGCTGCCCGTTCTCGAATGAACTCGTCAAAAAGGATGAGTAGACCTGGACGCCCCAGCGCCCCTGCAGGTGCGTCACGATCACGAGCGCGGGATCGCACGAGATCAGGGCGCCGCCGGGCGCGTAGCGAGCGATCTCCGTCTCGAGCGTGACCTTGTGGGCCGACCGCTCGCGCACCCGCACCGGCCCCAGGGCGCTGCGGCAGCCGAGGCACGCGACCGCTCGCGCGGACGCGTCACGGCGCAGCGCCGTCCCGCTGCGGCGCACGAGCAGCCGGGCGCCGTCGAGCTCGACGAACGGGAAGTGGACCAGGCGGCGCTCGGCGGCCGGGTCGTCGCCATCGCGCGCACCCACCCAGCGCCGGAGCACGTAGGACGCGGTCTCCACGGCGTGGCTGTCGTCGGGCCCGCCGACGCCGATCGGCCGCAGCGTGACCGAGTTGAGCTGGATCCCCCAGCGCCCGTCCCGCAGCGTCACCAGGTAGACGGCCTCCCCGTCGGCGTAGCGCTTGCCATCGGCGGCGTGCCGGCCGAACGCGACGACGCAGTGGACCTTGTCCGGCGACGCCTGCAGCACGTCGAGCCGGTCGAGGCCGCTCCGGTGCCAGCCCTCGACGGACGCCAGCGCCCGGAAGTCCGGACTGCGGAGCAGCTCCGGCTCGCTCTCGCGGATCGAGAGGCGAGCGCCGGGCAGGCTGATGTGCGGGAGGTGGAGCGCCGCCCGCAGTCCGCGCGAGTCGGCGCGGTTCCAGGCCGCGTAGCGCGAGCGCACCAGCCGCTCCGCCTCGGAGACCGCGTCCTCGTGGCCGTGCCAGGCCGTCACGACCGTCGATTCCGCCCCTTCCGACGGAACACGCCCCTCCCCCCATCGGTGCACCAGCATGATGTCCCTCAGGCCGGAGGGATCCCCTCGGCCTACACGCCACAGCCACCGGCAACCACGCGGAAGTAGCTCCATAGTACGTGCGCACGGGCGCCCGCGGCGGCGGTCGTCCGGCCTGCTCCTCGACCCGCGAGGGAACGCCGGCGAGGTCGTCCACCGCGACGCGCAGCTCCCTGGCCAGGGCCACGGCGTCGGACAGGCGTGGATCGACCCCGCCCCCCTCCATGTCGATGAGCCAGCGCTCGGAACGACCAATCAGGTGGGCCAGGCGCGCCTGGGTCAGGCCGCGCCGCAGCCGGTAGGTGCGGACCCGCTCTCCGATCGTCGTGCTCATGGCAGGTGACTCCTCGTCACCCATCCTGGGACACGGAGGCGGACACGGCGCGGACAATGCGCGGCGCGCCGGGAGCCGTCTAGGGCGAGGGCGCCTCGCCGGCGAAGTGGCAGGCGGCCAGGTGGCCCTGCGGCTTCAGCTCCAGCGGCGGTTCGAGCTCGGCGCACACGTCCTGCGCGATCGGGCACCGGGTGCGGAACCGGCACCCGGAGGGCGGGTCGATCGGGCTCGGGACGTCGCCCTTGAGCACGATGCGCTCCCGCTTCCGGCCCGGCTTGGGCACGGGGATGGCCGAGAGCAGGGCGACCGTGTAGGGGTGCAGCGGCCGCCGGTACAGGTCCGCGGCCGGCGCCAGCTCCACGACCTTGCCCAGGTACATGACGGCGATCCGGTCCGAGATGTAGCCGACCACCGCCAGGTTGTGGGCGACGAAGAGGTACGTCAGGTGGAACTCGCGCTTCAGCTCGACCAGCAGGTTGAGCACCTGCGACTGGATCGATACGTCCAGGGCTGAGACCGGCTCGTCCGCGACGACCAGCTTGGGCTGGAGGACGAGGGCGCGGGCGATGCCGATGCGCTGGCGCTGGCCGCCAGAGAACTCGTGCGGGTAGCGGCCGGCCGCCTCGGGCCGCAGGCCGACCCGGTCCAGGATCTCGCGGATGCGGGTGTCGCGCTCGCGGCCCGAGCCCAGGTGGTGGGTGGCGAGTCCCTCGCCGACGATCTGGCGGACGGTCATCCGCGGGTCGAGGGAGCCGACCGGGTCCTGGAAGATGATCTGCATGTCCCGGCGCAGGGCCTTCAGGCCGGCGCCGCCCAGGGAGAGGACGTCGCGGCCCTCGAACCGGACCTCGCCCGCCGTGGCCGGGATGAGGCGTAAGAGCGTGCGGCCGAGGGTGGACTTGCCGCAGCCGGACTCGCCGACGAGGCCGAGCGTCTCGCCGGGCATCACGGACAGGTCCACGCCGTCGACGGCCCGGACGTGGCCGACGGTGCGCTGGAGGACGCCGCGCCGGATCGGGAAGTACGTGCGGAGGCCGCTGGCCTCCAGGATCGGCGCGCCGGGCAGCTGCTCGGCCACGGCGGCGCTCACGTGACGACCGCCGTCGGGCGCGGTCCGTGCTCGCAGAGCCAGCACGCGGACCGCTGCTGGCCGTCCGTGGCGAACAGGGGCGGGTCCTCCTCCCGGCAGCGGTCGGTGGCGTAGTCGCAGCGGCTGGCGAAGCGGCAGCCGGCGGGCCAGCTCATCGGGCTGGGCACCATGCCGCGGATCACGCGCAGCGGCTCCGCCTGCGTCATGCCGAGCACCGGGATCGACTGCAGGAGCGCCTCGGTGTAGGGGTGCTGGGGGCTGTTGAAGATGGCCTCGACCGGCCCGGTCTCGACCACCCGGCCCGCGTACATGACGGCGACCTCGTCGGCCATCTCGGCGACGACGCCGAGGTCGTGGGTGATCAGCATGATCGCCATGCCGAGCCGGTCGCGCAGCTCCTTCATCAGCTCCAGGATCTGGGCCTGGATGGTCACGTCGAGGGCCGTGGTGGGCTCGTCGGCGATCAGCAGCTTCGGGTCGCAGCACAGGGCCATCGCGATCATGACGCGCTGGCGCATGCCGCCCGACATCTGGTGCGGGTAGTCCTTGACCCGGCGCTCGGGCGAGGGGATGCCGACGAGCTTGAGCATCTCGATGGCGCGGTCGAGGGCGGCCCGCTGGCCGAGGCCCTGGTGGAGGCGCACGGCCTCGGCGATCTGGTCCCCGACGGTGTAGACGGGGTTGAGGGAGGTCATTGGCTCCTGGAAGATCATCGAGATCTCGTTGCCGCGGACCTCGCGCAGCTCGTCCTCCGTGGCCGTGGCCAGGTCCTTGCCCTCGAACATGATCCGGCTCCCGGGCTCGATGCGGCCGGGGGCGTCGATCAGGCGCATGACCGAGAGGGAGGTGACGGTCTTGCCGCACCCGGACTCGCCCACGAGCCCGAGCGTCCGGCCCTGCTCGACGGCCAAGTCCACGCCGTCGACGGCGCGCATCATGCCCGCCCGGGTGGCGAAGTAGGTCCGGAGCCCCTCGACCTGGAGCAGTGGTCCCCCCATCTCCCAGGCGAGGTTAACAGGCTCGGGTGCGTGACGGAGCGCGCACGGTGGAATGCCGGCCGGTAGGCTCGGGGTAGCCGTGTCTGGAGGCCCTCTGAGTGCCCTTACAATGAGGACGCTCGAGCGGCCAGTGGCGACGCGGCGTTGTTGCCTCTGGGCGAATCGGGGCGTCAATGCCGTCGGCAGTAGCCGCCGGAAGTCGCCCGGGGTTGACCGATCGGATGACGGGACCCCCGGGCGGCGGTGTTTCTAGGGATCGACGTCCAGGATCTCCGGCCGCGAGTCGCCGAGGTGGTCGACGTATCGGTCGACGCCATCGGCGAACGCGCTCCCGACGGCGCCCGCGATGGCATCGGGCAGCCAGAGGAACGGGTTCAGCGGTGAGTCGAAGCAGTAGCCGAGCGACGCATCGGCATGCCCTGACCTCTGAGCGTGGTAGATGGTCCTTCGATCCTCGGCGTCCCCATGACGGCCTCGCGTCTCGATGACCAGCGTGCCCACTCGCTGGTCACGCAGAGCCCAGAGAAGGCCCTTTTAGGGCCTGGACGCGCCCACGTTGAGACCACCTCGGGTGATCGGCGCAGTAGCACGCCGCGAACGTGCGCAACGAGAGCGCGCGAATGGTGCTGACCATTCGCATCCGGATCTCCTCACGCTCGAGGCGCCAGTGGAACCGCCTCGCCCGCCCGGGAGGGACTTGGCGAAGTGCGTCGAGCGCCCCCTCGCGGTCGCCCGGAGCGACGAGTGCGGCGGCGACGACGTACAGGCGATCACGCGATCTGGCCGACTCGTCTGCATAGGCGGTCCGGTCGCCGCCTGCCGGCGTGTGCCCCGCGCCCGTTGCCTCTTCGTTCGGTGACCGCATGGGGAAGTCGGCCGATGATACGGTCCGGAATCCGCCGTCACCGGCGATCTGACCGGGTCGTCGCGGGCGTGTGCGTAGCCTTGCAGGCGTGAGTCGCACCGTCGTCGTTTCCGGGGGCGGCACCGGGATGGGGCTGGCCATCGCGCGTACGTTTGCCGCCGCCAGCGACCGCGTCGCCATCCTGGGCCGGCGGGCCGACGTCCTGCGCGCCGCCGCCGAGCGGCTCCGCGCCGAGACCGGTGCCACCATCGCCTGCTTCCCCGCCGACCTGGCCCGGCCCGAGGAGGTCGAGCGGGCCCGCGACGGCATCCGCCGTGAGCTCGGCGATCAGGTCGACGTCCTGGTGAACAACGCGGGCGGCGTGCGCGGGGCGGAGGGGGACGGGCTCGCCGCGGTCGCCGCCGCCTGGCAGGCCAACTACGAGGCCAACGTCCTGACCGCCGTGCTGCTCACCGAGGCGCTACTGCCCAGACTGGCAGCGCCGGGCGGCCGGGTCGTGACGATGAGCTCGATCGCGGCCCTGCGCGGCGGCGGGGACGCGTACTCCGGCGCCAAGGCGGCCCTCCTCGGCTGGAGCTACTCCCTGGCGGCGGACCTCGGCCCCCGGGGCATCACCGTCAACGTGGTCGCGCCCGGGTACGTCGAGGACACCGAGTTCTTCGGCGACCGGATGACGGAGCAGCGCCGGGCCCGCCTCATCGGCCAGACGCTGGTCGGCCGGCCCGGGCGACCCGAGGACGTCGCCGCGGCGGTCGCCTACCTGGCGTCGCCGGAGGCGGCGCACGTGACCGGCCAGGTCCTCCAGGTCAACGGGGGCGCGCTGCTCGGCCGTTGACCCGGTTGTGTATGATGTGTGCATGATCACCGAGCGCGTCCAGATCCTTCTCACGCCTGAGCAACGGCGGCGGCTGGAGGACGAAGCGCGGCGGCAGTCGCGGTCGGTGGCGAGTCTCGTGCGTGAGGCCATTGACGCACGGTTCGGAACCGTGAGCAGGCAGGATCGCCTGGCCGCGGTGGAGGCCATCGCAACGATGAGCGGCGGTCGCTACCTGACGCCTGAGCAGATCAATCGCGCGGTCGAGGAGGAGCGGGAATCCGTCCCGCTGGACGGCCCACAACCGTGAAGTTCTTCGTCGACGCCAACGTCGTCGTCTACAGCGCGGTGAACTGTCCCTATCAGCAAGCCTGCCTCGAGATCCTGCGCGCGGTCGCCGGCGGCAAAGCGGAGGGCCACACTTCGACCGCAGCCCTCGAAGAGGTGTGGCACCTCGAGCTGTCTGGTAAGGCCGGCCAGGTCACCGGCCTGACCCGGCGGGCGCACGCGATCTTCTCTCCGCTCCTCCCGGTCACGGACGAGGCGTTTCAGCTCGCACTGTCCCTTCGGGGGACCAACGTCGGCACCAACGATCGCCTGCACGCCGGGACCTGTGCGGCGAACGGGATCGACGCGATCTGCACGGCAGACGCCGGCTTCGACACGGTTGCCGGCCTGAGACGAGTCGATCCCCTCGATCAGCAGGCGGTCGCCCGACTGCTCGGTCTCTGAGAGGTCAGCCCAGCAGGCGGCGGCACGCCCGGGCCGCGGCGGCGCGCAGCACCTCCGGCGCCCTTGCCTCGGCGTCGGCCACCGCGGCCGCGTCGCCGTCCGGGACCAGCGCCTCGACGAACGCGACTCCCTCGGCCAGCACCGCCTCCCAGCCCGGGCCCTGGCTGCCCGCGATCAGGACCGCCGGCACGCCCGCGGCCCTCGCCCGCCGCGCCACCTCGACCGGGCCCTTGCCGTACGCCGTCTGCGCGTCCACGCGGCCCTCGCCGGTGAGCACGGCGAATGCGCCCGGCAGTGCCGCGTCCAGCCCGGATGCCTCGACCACGAGGGGGGCGCCCCGGGTCAGCCGGGCGCCCAGGAACCGCACCAGGCCGGCGCCCGCGCCGCCCGCCGCGCCCGCGCCCGGCAGGTCTGCGATGCCGTCGCCCGCCACCTCGCCGAAGCGGGCCAGGGCGGCGTCGAGCTCGGCGATCATCTCCGGGGTGGCGCCCTTCTGGGGGCCGTACACGGCGCTGGCGCCCTCCGGGCCCGTCAGGGGGTTCGTCACGTCCACCGCGACCTGCACCTCGACATCGGCCCAGGCCGGGTCCACGCCCGTCGCCTCGATCCGGGCCAGCCGGGCGAGCGCGCTGCCGCCGGGGGGCAGCTCGCGGCCGGCGTCGTCGAGCAGGCGGTAGCCGAGCGCCTGGCCCAGGCCGGCCCCCGCGTCGTTGGTCGCCGACCCGCCGATCCCGGCGATGATCCGGCGAACGCCACGCCGGCGCGCCGCCTCCAGCAGCTCCCCGAAGCCGTACGTCGAGGTGACGCGGGGATCGCGGCGCTCGGGCGCCAGGAGCGGCAGCCCGCTCGCCGCGGCCAGCTCGACCACCGCCGTCCGGCCGCCGTCGATCACCCCGAAGGTGGCGTCGACCGGGTCGCCCAGCGGACCGCGGACGCGCACGGTGACCAGCTCGCCGCCCCGGGCCGCGACGAGCGCCTCGACCGTGCCCTCGCCGCCGTCCGCCACGGGCAGCTCGACCACCTCCGCGTCGGCGAGCACGTCCCGCACCCCGCACGCCATGGCCGCCGCGGCCGCCGGCGCGCCCAGCGAGCCCTTGTAGGCGTTGGGCGCGGCGACGACTCTCAATAGATCGGGAGCGACCAGTCCGCGTACTTCGGGTTGTCGCCCCGCACGGCGCCGAAGTACAGCTGCTGGAGCTCGTGCGTGAACTCCCCGACCTTGCCGTCGCCGACGGGCCGGTGGTCCACCGCGATCACGGGCGACACCTGGGCGCCGGTCCCGCACAGGAACAGCTCGTCGCCGGTGTACAGCTCGGTCCGGTCGATGCTCCGCTCGACGACCGGCAGGTCGAGCTCGTCCCGGATGAGGCCGATGATCAGCTTGCGCGTGACCCCCTCCAGGATGTCGTCGGTGACCGGCGGCGTGGTGAACACCCCGTCCTTGAGCAGGAACACGTTCTCGGCCGAGCCCTCGGAGACGTGGCCGGACTCGGTCAGCACGATCGCCTCGTCGAAGCCGTTCTCCAGAGCCTCCGACTTGGCGAGCGCCGAGTTGATGTACGAGCCGGTCACCTTCGCCCGGGCCGGCACGGCGCAGTCCGGGAGGCGGCGCCAGCTCGACACGCCGCAGCGGATGCCGTTGTCGATCTCCACGTAGTTGCCCATCGCGGACGTGTAGATCAGGAAGCTGTCGGCCAGGCCGTGCAGCGACACGCCGATCTGCTCGACGGACTTGAACACCAGCGGGCGCACGTACGCGTCGGTCCGGTACTCGTTCCTCCGCAGCAGCTCCACGGTGATGTCCATCAGCTCGGTCACGTCGTAGGGCAGCTCCATCCGCAGGATGCGGGCGGAACGGTGGAGGCGCCGGTAGTGCTCGGGTCCCTGGAGCAGGTACAGCTGCTCCCGGTCGCCGTTCCAGTACGCCCTGATGCCCTCGAAGCAGCCCGTGCCGTAGTGCAGCGCGTGCGTCATCACGCCGATGTGGACGTCGTGGTAGCGCGCGAACTCCCCCTCGAAGAAGACCCAGCTGTTGGGGTGCTCGGGGCGCTGTCTCACCCTCAGCTTGTAGTCGGTTTGGACGCTCATCCTGCCGCGATTCTAAGGTGCGTCCTTCGGGCCGCCAGCGGCGACAGGCCCGCGTCAGCTATAAATCCTCTCTGGATGGCCACGCTGTACGACATCATCTCGGAGCTGCGGCGGGAGAACCCCACCCCGACGGCGTCCAAGACGCTCGACCTGGTCGTCGCCGAGCTGGGAGAGACCCGCGACAACCTGCGCAGGGCGCTGGATCGCCTCGAGGCCCGGCCGGTGCCGGCGGACGGGCGGGCGGTGCTCGAGGAGCTGGCGACCCGCGCCCACGCCGAGGGCGTGGACGACGAGGAAGTCCCCCTGTCCCCGGACGAGCTGCGGGCCAGCTACGAGCCGCTGGACGGGTCGCAGATCGGCATCGCGGTGGTGATGGGCGGCACGGGCCTGCTCGTGGCGGTACTGGCCATCGCCGCGTTCGTCGCCGGCCTGAACGGCATCTTCCACTGGTTCTGAGCCCGGTCACCTCATGCCCGAGTACTCGTTCGACGTCGTCTCCCAGTACGACCCCGCCGAGCTGACCAACGCGGTCGACCAGGCCCGGCGGGAGATCGCCAACCGGTTCGACTTCAAGGGGACCGAGCCCACGATCGAGAACCGCCCCCAGACCCTGCTGATCGAGGCCTCGACCGAGGACCGCGCGCGCGCCGTGTTCCAGGTCCTGATGGAGAAGGCGGCCCGGCGCAGCCTGTCGGTGAAGCTGTTCAAGGCCGGTGAGCCGAAGACCGTCGGCAAGGGCCGCGGGCAGATCGAGGTGACGCTCAACGCCGGCATCGACGACGACCTGGCCAAATCGCTGCAGAAGCGGGCGCGCCAGGTCTCGACCAAGGTGCAGGTGCGGATCCAGGGCGACCAGCTCCGGGTCACGTCAAAGGAGAAGGACGCGCTGCAGGCGGTGATCAAGTCGCTCCGCGAGGACGAGTCGATCCCCGTGCCCCTGCAGTTCGTGAACTACCGGGGCTGACCTGAGCAGATCGCCGCAGGCCCCCCTTCCGGAACCCCCCAAAGGGGACGTTCGGGGCGCCTGCGGCGATCTGCTCAAGCGGTCCGATCTTCGCCGCCGCCCGCCCGGTTCGCCTCCGGCCGGTTCGCCCCGTGCCGGCCCAGCCGCCGGCCCAGGTCGCCCAGGCGCAGCACCAGGTCCTCGTCCTCCCGGCGCGGGCCGGCGCAGAACAGCTCCAGCATCCCGCGCACCTCCTGCGCGGTCGCGATCGGGATGGCGACCGCGCCGTGCAGACCCGCGCGGAGCGCCGGCACGATCCTCGGCTCGTCCGGCTCGTGCAGCACGTCCTCGACCCACACCAGCTCGCCGCTCGTCCACGCGCGGCCGGCCAGGCCGCAGCCCGGGTCCAGGCGGGTGCTCCGCGTGGCCCGGTCGAAGTCGGGGCAGGCGACCCCCTCGCCGCGCCACACCTCCGCGCACCGGAGGTGTCCCGCCCCGTCTCGCAGCCAGAGCGCGCCGACGCTCCAGCCGAGGTGGCTCCCGATCGCCTCCAGCGCCCGGCAGCCGGCCTCCTGCAGCGTCTCCGTCTCCTCGACGGCCTGCATCACCGCGGCCCGGGCCGCGGCCACCTGCCGCGCCCGCCGCTCGGGCCCGACGTCCCGGACGAAGCCGACGACCAGCGCCCGGGCGCCGCTCCGCACCGCCGGGGAGATCGACAGCTCGACGGGGAGCTCGCGGCCGTCGCGGTGCATGGCGGTCACCTCGACCACCCGGCCGACCACCCGCGACTCGCCCCCCTGCAGGTAGCGCTGGAAGCCGCGCTCGTGCGCCTCCTGGTACCGCGTCGGGATGAGCGTGGTCGAGAGCAGCCGGCCGACGATCTCGTCGGGCGACCAGCCGAACGTCAGCTCGGCGGCGCGGTTCCAGCCGGCGATGAAGCTGCTCTCGTCGAGCGCGACGGCGGGCGACAGCGAGTCCTGCACCACGCGCAGCAGGTGCGCCCGCTGCCGCTCGAACTCGGCGCTCCGGTCGCGACCGGTCGAGTCCTGCACCGGGGTCACGCCGTCCGCCGGCGCCGAGGGCGGCGGCAGGGCGACGTTCATGCCCAGCGCCAGGCCGAGGTCCCGGAGCAGCTCCGCGGCCGTCTGCGGGCGCTCGTCCGGGTCGGCGGCCAGCGCCCGCTCGAGGACGGCGTCCACGTACGAGGGCAGGCCGCGGACGAGCTGGCTCGCCGGCGGCACGTACGTGTCCACGGCCAGCCGGAGCTGGTCCGCCAGCGACTCGCCGCGCGGGCGCAGCGGGCGGCCGGTGAGCATCTCGAACACGACCGCGGCCAGCGCGTAGACGTCCGAGCGGCGGTCGGCGTCGGCGCCCATCGCCTGCTCGGGCGCCATGTACTCGGGCGACCCGACCGCGAAGCCCATATGGGTCCGAGCCAGGCCGAAGTCGGCCAGCAGCGGGCGTCCGGCGGCGTCGAACAGCACGTTGCCGGGCTTGACGTCGCGGTGGACCAGGCCGGCCTCGTGGGCGCGGTGCAGCGCCTCGGCCGTCCCGCTGACGACCGACCAGGTGCGCTCGACGCCCACCGGCCCCAGGCGCATCAGGTCGCGAAGGGAGCCGCCGGGGGCCAGCGCCGTCGCCACGTACGGGACGCCGTGATCGGTGCCGTGGGCGTGCACCTTGAGCAGGTAGGGGTGGCCGAGCGCCGAGACCAGGCCGACGTCCTTCTCGAAG
>Ga0066661_10000052_pt1 | contig 25385 bp, 26 predicted proteins | sample GraSoiAngelo_110_FD_66454 | JGI IMG/M metagenome (GOLD analysis project Ga0066661, IMG submission 66454) | Grasslands soil microbial communities from the Angelo Coastal Reserve, California, USA - 14_0903_12_30cm | ecosystem: Environmental > Terrestrial > Soil > Grasslands | place: USA... | reverse complement strand
CTTCGTCCCCATCATCCGGGCGCTCGACCGGGCGTCCTTCGAGGGCTGGCTGGTCGTGGAGGCGGAGCAGGACCCGGCGAAGGCGGCGCCGCTGGAGTACGCGCTCAAGGGGCGCAGGTATCTCCAGGAGGTGCTCGGCTGGTGAGTAGGAACACGTCCGGCGGCCGCGACCTGTACTTCAGCTTCTTCATGTTCACGACCGACCTCCGGCCCGACGACCAGGGGCACCGGACTGCGGTCGTCCGCCACGTCGAGACGCTGAGCGGCTACGGATACGCGGGGTTCGACCTTCCGATCGCGCCGCCGCGGACCGCGGATCCGGCCAGCGACGTCGAGGGCTACCGGCGCCTGCGGGACGCGCTCGACAGCGCGGGCCTGGAGCGCGTCGCCCTCAGCGCCAACCTGGGGGCCACCCGGCGCTACGACCCGACGTCCCCGTACCGGGAGCAGCGGCAGGCCGCCCTGGCGTACCTGAAGTCGCGGGTGGACATCACCGCGGCGCTCCGCGGCGGGATCATGGCCGGTCCGATGATCTTCCCGTACAACGTCTATCCGCTGACCGACGCCGGCGAGCCGATCTGGAGCGACGCGCTCCAGGAGTGGGCGGGCGAGCGGTATGCGCTGGCCCGGCCCATCCTCGACGAGCTCGGCGACTACGCCGGGGAGCGGGGCGTCAGCCTCGCCATCGAGCCGGTGGACCACTGGGAGCAGCCCGTCCCCAACCATGTCGGGGAAGTGCTCGACTTCCTGGACAGCGTGAGGAGCCCGCACGTCGGGGTCTGCATCGACAGTGCCCACGTCACGCTGGGCGGCGAAGGGCCGGCCGTGTTCACCGAGCAGGTCGAGCGCGCCGGCAAGCGGCGCAAGATCCACTCTGTGCACGTCTCGCCTCCCGATCGAGGCGCCCTACACGACAGCTGGATCCCCTGGCGGCGGTTCCTGGAGCCGGTGCTCAGGCACTACGAGGGCCCGCTGCTGATCGAGGTCTTCAACGCCATCCCGATCCTGTCCGCGGGCCTGCGGCTGAGCCGGCGACGGTTCTGGGTGCCCGGCGAGGATGCGGCCGTCCCCGGCGTTCCCGACGCGTACACGGTCGCCGCCAGAGCGGCCGAGACCGTTCGCGAGCAGCTGGCGGCGATGCTGTCGGCGCCCGCCGGGGCGCGACCGTCGGGACGGTAGCCGACGGCGCTATCCGCCGGGTGCCGCAGCGGCGTCCACCACGCCGAAGACCGACTGCGCGTACTGGAAGTCCGTCGGGTCCAGCCCCGTGTCGCCGCCGTACGGGTAGTTCAGGACCATGATCACGAACAGCAGCAGGCCGATCATCGCGCCCATCAGCGTCGCCGCCACGACCTGGAGCGCCCTCCGCTGCATGAGGAACAGCGCCGAGTTGGCGATCGTCAGGACGCCGCCGATGATCAGCCCGAACGACAGTATCGCGGGCAGGCTGGACCGGCTGAACAGCAGCCGGTTGGCGCGCAGCTCGGCGAGCCGGTTCAGATTGTCGAGGAACGCCGCGTACACCTCGGACTGGCCCGTCCTCTGGGCGCTCCCGGTCAGGTAGTCGCGGTACAGCCCGTCGAGCTGGCTCTGCACGGCCTGGCTGCCGTCGCCGCGGCCCAGCGCCGGCCATTCCTGGTGGATCACGGCCGTGCTGTACGTGCGCAGGTGGCCCCGCAGATGACCGGCGAGCGGCGAAGGCATGCTGAGCGTCTCGCGGTACATCGTCACCAGCACGGTGGACTCCTGGCGGTCGGAGGCGTCGGCGTCCGCGTAGCGCTGCCAGACCACCACCACCATGAACGCGACCACGACCGCGTACATCGTCGCCGTCGTCGTGAACAGCGGGACGATCACGTCGTGGTGGCGCTCGCCGAGGCGGGCCTCTACCAGAGGCCGGGCCAGCAGGACGCCCCCGCCCGCCAGCGTCATCCAGAGAGCGATCACCACGAGGGCGAGCAGCCACGTCGGAAGATGCGTGTTCGACAGTTCCATGCGGGTTCGGACTATAGCTCAACCTCTGAGAGGTCGCTTCACTGGTAGTTCCGGCGGGCCGTCGCCGTGCCGACGAGCCTGCCGCCCCGGCGCTGTCGCGGTGCGACGTCGATGTTGCCCTGACGAGATGCGTCGCCATTCCCGTGACCAGGCGCCCGGCTCGCGCCTGGAGTTGGGCTATGCTTGCCTCGGAATGATGGCCGAGATGCTGACCATGTCCGTGGAGGAACGGTTCCTGCTGATCCAGGCGTTCCAGAGCCCGAGGGGCAGGTACCGTGCTGATCGGACCAGCCAGTTGTCAGGCATTCCCGGGCGCACCGTCTACCATTGGGCACGAGAGCGCCTGCTGGTACCGGACTACGATCAGGACAAGCCCAAGCAATGGTCATATCGTGACCTCGTCTATTTGCGGCTCTTCGCGTGGCTGAGATCGAAGCAGCACAGCCCGGCCGTCGCCTCGCAACACGTCTCGCGAATCCGTACTCGGCTGGCCGACGAGGCCACCGACCCGATGATCGTCCGTGGCGACAACCGCGTCGTACTCCTCGGGGATGAGCAAGTTGATCTGTTGTCGGGCCAGCAGTTGCTGGAGGGTGTCCTCGAGCACCTCTCCGTTTTCGACCTCCTCGTGCCTGTGGACATTGAGGAACTCAGTGTGGGCCCCCAGAGTCGTCTCTGGGGCCCGAACCTGGTCCGTCCGTCGGCTGCGACCAGGATGTCTCCATGGGTCATGAGCGGCGAACCATGCATCGAAGGGAGCCGCTTGCCGACCTCCACTGTCTTTGCGCTGAGCAGCCGGCGGGGCCTGTCGCCTGATCACATCGTCGGCCTGTATCCTGGCATCACCTTGGCGCAGGTTTCGGACGCGGTGCAACTCGAGAATCGCCTCCGAAGCGCGCCTCCGGCTGCTTGAGAATCCTGCCACGCCAACCTACAGATTTCTCCTCGATCAGAACTTCCCCAAGCCCGTCTTTGACATCGAGAGTCTCGACGCGCACGTAGAGTACGTCCATCTGCACGACTTCGACCCTCGATTGGCGAAGGTGACCACGCCTGACTGGATGATCTACTTGATCGCCGAACAGGCGTCGTTCACCGGCGTCGTGACTCGCGATAGATCGCAGCTCGACCAGGACGAAGAGCTGGTTGTATTGAGCCGCAGCAGGTTGAGCGTCGTCACCTGGCGAAGAAGCGTTGAGGATGCCATCGCGGAGTGGGGTCAGTTGCTCGCGTACATGCCACAGGTCATTCGCGCAGTCGAAGTGCACGGGCCGCGAATCATCCTCCTGCCGGAGCCGCGGCTTGGTCCCGACAACCTCGAAGTGGCCGACGCGAGCGCCCGGAAGCGTGCAGGTCGACTTCGCACGTCCTATCCCGAGTTCACCGCCAGGTCTCGCGACGTGATGGAGCGATACCTGGCCTACCGCAAGCGTCCTGACCTCCACACCCTGCTGAACAGTTGATCGAGCCGCGCCGGCGCGGGGCCTGCCGGCCACGTCGGCGGCCGCCAGGGCGTGAGGAAGCGCCTCCAGCGCGGTATGATCGTCGCTCGAAGCGGTTCGACGGTGCACCGCGTGAGGGTCACGCGTGCCGGGGAGGAGAGGACCATGCGCAGCAGGCTCGTCGCCATCGCCGCCGCCTGCGCGGCCGGGCTCGTCGCGGCCGGTGCTTCCGGCGCCTCCGCGGCCGCCGCTCCGACCGATCTCGCCCACCAGGTGCTGCCCGCCAACGACGGCTGGGCGGCCGCCACGACCGGCACCACCGGGGGCGTGGCCGCGGACTCCGCCCATGTCTTCGTCGTGACCAACCGGACCGAGCTGGTGCAGGCGCTGGGCGGGAACAACAAGACGAACGGCGCCAACGCCACGCCCAAGATCGTCATGGTCCAGGGCACCGTCGACGGCAACACCGACGACGCCGGCCAGCCGCTGAGCTGCGCCGCCTACGCCGCCCCCGGCTACAGCCAGGACGCGTACCTCGCGACGTACGACCCCGCGGTGTGGGGGACCACGCAGCGGCCGAGCGGGCCGCTGGAGGACGCTCGCCGCCAGTCGGAGCAGAACCAGGCCGCGCGCGTCCAGATCCGGGTCGGGCCCAACACCACGATCGTGGGCATGGGCCGGGACGCGCGGATGATCGGGCTGAACCTGCTGGTCCAGAACGTCGACAACGTGATCGTCCGCAACATCGACTTCGAGAACGCGTTCGACTGCTTCCCCCAGTGGGACCCGACCGACGGCAGCAGCGGCAACTGGAACTCGGCGTTCGACAACGTCTCCCTGGTGGGGGCGACCCACGTGTGGGTGGACCACGACAGCTTCACGGACGGCGACAACCCCGACAGCCAGAGCCCGGTCTTCTTCGGCCGCCTGTTCGAGATGCACGACGGGGAGCTGGACATCACGAAGGCGTCCGACCTGGTGACGGTCGAGTGGAGCGCCTTCCGCGAGCACGACAAGACGATGCTGATCGGGTCGAGCGACACGGCGACCGGCGACGTGGGCAAGCTGCGCGTGACCGTGCACCACGACCTCTTCGACGGGGTGGACGAGCGGGCGCCGCGCGTGCGCTTCGGCCAGGTGCACGTGTTCAACAACCTGTACGTCATCCAGGACCCGACGTACGTGTACTCGTGGGGCGTGGGGGTGCAGTCGCAGATCTTCGCCCAGAACAACTTCTTCCTGGCCGCCTCGAGCGTGCAGCCGGCCCAGTTCATCACGGTGTTCAGCGGGACGGCGATCCACGCGACGGGGACGCTGGTGAACGGGTTCTCGCCCGCCCACCAGGTGGACGTGGTCGCCGCGTACAACCCGGCGCACGGCACGGCGCTGAGCCCCGACGTGGGCTGGACGCCGGCGCTGTTCGTCCGGATCGACCCGACGCCGGCGGTCCCGGTGCTCGTCGGCCTGTTCGCGGGGGCTGGCCACCTCCGGTAGGCGGCGGCGCCGGACGGGCCGGGCGTGCCACGCTGGTGCCGTGGGTGACGACGTCCCCGACCTGTTCCCGCTGATCGGCGGCGCGGAGGGCTGCGTGAGGCTCGCGACCCTCTTCTACGCCGAGGTGGAGCGGGACCCGGTCCTGCGCCCGCTCTTCGGCAAGAAGTTCAACGAACCGGTCAAGAAGCTCGCCGCCTACCTCACCCAGCTCGCCGGCGGGCCGCCGGAGCACTCGCGCACCCGCTGGCTGCTCAGCCTGCGGGAGGCCCATCGGCGCTTCGCGATCGGCCCTGCCCACCGCGACGCCTGGCTGGCCGCCATGGGGCGGGCGCTGGACAAGGCCGCCCTCCCGGAGCCGGCCCGCGGAGCGCTCCTTGCGTTCTTCGGGCGATCCGCGCCCACGCTGGTCGACCAGGGTGGGGGGCGGGGGCCGGCCGACCCCCTGCCCGAACCGTTCCCCAGCCCCGTCCACCGGCACCTGGCCGCGCGCTGGACGGAGGAGCTGGCGGTCGAGGACGTGGTGGCCGCCGTCCGTCGAGGCGACGCCGGCCGAGCGCTCGCGCTGGTTGAGGGTCCCGAGCTGCGGACGCTGTTCGACCGCGACCGGTCGGCGCTGGCGAGCCTGCTGGTGCTGATGATGGCCAGCGGGAACGCGGCGCTGCTCGACCACGTCGTGCGCCGCCCGCGCGACGACCCCGACCTGGTCCGGACGACCTACTTCAGCGGCCGCACGCTGCTCCACGGCGCGGCGGCGGCCGGCTGCCTGCCCGCGCTGGAGCTGCTGCTCGACCTCGGCGCCGCGGTCGACGCCGCCGACCGCAGCGGCCGGACGCCGCTGTTCTGCGTTGCCAATGAGTGCCGGGCTGCGAACGCCAGCGCCGTGGCGGAGGCGCTGCTCCGACGCGGAGCCGCCGTGGATGCGCGCGACCGCGTCAACCGCTGCACGCCCCTGCACGCGGCCGCCCGCCGCGGCTTCGTCGCCGTCGCCGCCGCGCTGCTGGACGGCGGCGCGGACCTGGAGGCGAGGGACGTGGCCGGCGACACCCCGCTCCGCCGTGCGGTGAACTGCGGCCAGGTCGAGATCGCCACCTTCCTCCGGGCGCGCGGGGCAGACGCGGGTTCCCACGGGGCCCGCGGCCTCACCCCGCTCCTGGCCGCCCGGACCGACGCGATGCGCCGCGCGCTGGTCTGAGCCTCGCGCGCTCATGGGCGGACGCGGCCCTGGAGGCGCATCAGGTAGTCCTGGCGGTCGAGCGGGTTGTGGTCCGTGCGCGGCCGGGTCGGGGCCGGGCCCGAGACCGGCTGGTAGCGCCAGAACTCGTACTCGAGCAGGCCCTCGCCGCGGGTCAGGGACGCCAGCCGCCGCTGGAGCTCGCCGACCCCGGCGGCCGGGATCACGCCCTCCAGCGTCTCCCACGCGCCCCGGGCCGCCTGCCGTTCGGGGACGGCGCCCAGCCGGGCGAGCAGGGGGGCCAGCGCCGTGAGCGCGCCCTCCGGCACCTCCAGCACGAAGCGGTGGACCGGCTCGCACACGATCGTGCCGGCCCTGGCCAGCGCGCGCATGACCACGAGCGGGGTCAGGGCGCGGAAGTCCCCGGCGTTGGTGATGGGCGACCAGTAGCCCGAGTGCGTCATCGTCACCGTGCAGCCGGTCACCTGCCAGCCCCGCAGGCCCTGGCGCAGCGTCTCCCGCACGGTCTCCTCGACCGCCTTGTGGAACGACGGCGGCAGCGACCCGCGCTCGACCTCGAGCCGGTACGCGATGCCCGAGCCCGGCGCGGCCGGCTCGACGCGCAGCCCGACCGTCGCGGCGAAGGGGTTGGGCGCGCGGCCGATCAGCTCGAACGCGGCCCCCGTGCGGGCGGGCCGCTCGACGCAGAGCGTGATCGAGTCGCGGAACTCGGCGTCGATGCCGTAGTCGCTCGCCAGCGTCGCCTGGACCACCTCCTTCTGCACCTCGCCGTACAGGGACAGCGAGAGCTCCTGCCCGATCGCGTCGCGGCGGAGGTCGATCAGCGGGTCCTGCTCGGCGAGCTGCACGAGCGCAGCATGGAGGGCGGCCCGGTCCCCGGGCCGGCAGGGGACCACGACGGTCTCCAGCGTCGGCGGCGCGAAGTGCTGGACGGACGCGGCAGCGCGGGGCGAGCCGAGGACGTCGCCGATCCGGACGTCGCCCAGGCCCCAGACCGTGCCGATCTGCCCGGCCAACAGCGCCTCCCGGCGGACCGACCCGCCCTGCTCGAACACCCCGATCGCGGTGACCTTGCGCGGCGCGGACCCGCCGAACGCCAGCCGGTCCCGCACCCGCACCGTCCCGGAGAACACGCGCAGATACGCGATCCGCTCCCCGACCGGGCCCCGCTCGACCTTGAACACGGTGCCGGCCACGGTGCCGTCGGGATCGCCGGCGGCCGCCGGCAGCAGCCGGGTGATGCCGGCGACCAGCGCGTCGACCCCGGCCCCGGTGATCGCGGAGCCCATGAACACCGGGTGCACCCGCGCCTGCCCCGTGTGCTCGACCAGCGCCACCCGCGCCGCCGGGTCCGGCGGCGGCGCGCCCTCCAGGCAGGCGGCGAGGATCGCGTCGTCGTGGTCGGCCAGCACGTCCAGCAGCCGGGTGGTGAACGCCGGGTCCGCCTCGCCGTACGCGGCGACGCCGGCGGCGCGGGTGCCCACCTCGCGCGCCACCCCCATGGCGACGATCGCCGGGGTCAGCCGCTCGGCGACGGCGCACAGGGTGCGCTCGACGTCGGCGCCGCCGCGGTCGATCTTGTTGACGAACAGAAGCGTCGGGATCCGCAGCCGCCGCAGCGCCCGCATCAGGACCCGCGTCTGCGCCTGCACGCCCTCGACGGCCGAGACGACCAGGACCGCGCCGTCGAGCACGCCGAGCACCCGCTCCACCTCCGCGATGAAGTCGGGGTGGCCGGGCGTGTCGATCAGGTTGATGCGCACGTCGTTCACGTCGAAGGACACGACCGCGGACTTGATCGTGATGCCGCGCTGGCGCTCGAGGGCCAGCGAGTCGGTCTGCGTGCTGCCGCCGTCCACGCTGCCCATCCGGTCGATGACGCCGGCGTGGTACAGGAGGCGTTCGGTCAGGCTGGTCTTGCCGGCGTCGACGTGCGCGAGGATGCCGAGGTTGAGCGTTCGCAATCGAGAGGCTGCCCTTGTTCAGAGGTGGGGCAGCCGGTCGCGCGGACGGGGCTCGGGAGGCTAGCGGGACCTCGGGCGCCGGAGGGCGGCCGGCTGCAGGACCGGGACAGTCCTGTCCACTCCCATCAGGGCCACCTCCAGAAACGGGATTCGTCCCGGCAAGACCGGCACGTGAGTCGAAAGCCTACCACGTACCGGCGGCCAGTGAGCGAATCGCCAGCCTGACGGTTCGCCGCGCCGCACACGCTAGGATGGCCGGGTGGCCAGGTCACTCTAGGCGATTTCTCACCGGACTCTCGATCAATCGTAGGCAAGCACAACCCCGTAATGAACTCGTGCCCCTCGACCCGCCGCGCCCGCTGACGGACCGCGCGGCGGCGACTCCTGGCGAGCGCACCGCCGGCCGGCACGTCCCGCAGATCGACGTCGTGCGGATCGTGCCGATGGTCGGCGTCGTCGCCGCGCACACGGTCGTGTTCACGCAGCCGGTGGCCAGCGTCGGGGCCGCCGCGACGCTGATGCTGCTGCATGCCAACCGCGGGCTGTTCTTCTTCGTCACCGGGTTCCTGCTGGTCCACTCGACGCGGGACGCCGGCCGGCAGAGCTGGACGCGGTTCTGGCGGCGGCGGTACCCGCTCGTGCTCGTCCCGTACCTGGCCTGGACGCTCATCTACTGGCTCCAGACCGAGAACTGGCAGCCCTGGCCGCCGGCCCCCGCGCTCAACCTGCTCGGGACCGACCTGGCACTGGGCTGGTTCCACCTGTACTTCCTCCTGGTGACCATGCAGTTCTATGCCGTCTTCCCGCTCCTCGCCTGGCTGGTGCGGCGGACCCGGGGCCACCACTGGCTGCTCCTGGGCGCCAGCGTCGCGGTGCAGATGGTGTTCATGACCCTGTTCGAGTACGGCAGCTCGGTGACGCCGTGGTCGCTCCGGACGTGGTTCTCGTACGCGCAGGTGGAGGCGCCCAGCTACCAGCTGGCGTTCATCGCCGGGGCCCTGGCGGCCGACCACGCGGCCGAGTGCCTGGCCTGGGTGCGCGCCCACGGCCGGCTGGCGCTGGCGGCCGCGGCCGGCGCGGCCGTGGCCGCGGAGGCGTGGTTCGCGGGCAACCTCCTGCTCGGGAAGACCGCCGAGCAGGCGGCGGACGTGTTCCAGCCGGCCTCGCTCCTGGTCCTGGGCGGCGCCCTCCTGGCGCTGGTCGTGCTGGCGGACTGGCTCGTCCGGAGCTGGTCGGTCGAAAGCCGGGTCTGGCGCGCGGTGAAGACGGCGTCACGGGCGTCGTTCGGCGTCTACCTCGCCCACATGCTGCCCATGCAGGTGCTCCTGCTGACGCCGCTGGAGGCCCGGCTGGGGCTGTTCGCCCTCCCGCTGCCCGCCCGCGCGGTGGCGGTGCTCGCGCTCATCCTGGGCGTGACGTTCGCGCTCGTGCTGGTGCTCCAGCGCACGCCGCTCAGCCTGGTCCTGACCGGGCGGCCCCGGCCGGCCCGCCGGGCGCCGCGGCGGCTCCCGGCGCCGATCCACAAGAATGGCCGCGCCCATGAGCACCAACCTGCTCCGCATCATCCCCACCGATCCGGACTGGACGCCGAGTGAGCGGGCCGCCGGCGACGCCCTGGCGGCGCTCCGGGACCTGGCGCCGGCGGCCAGCGAGACCGTCGCCGTGCGCCACGACGAGGTCACGTTCCTGGACCAGGGCACCAACTTCGAGGCCGTGCGCTGCCCGGTGTGCGGCGCCGAGCTCGACGTCGACTGGTGGCACGAGGCGATGGAGGCCGCCCACCGCGGCCGGTTCGCCGACCTCGCCGCGGTCGTGCCCTGCTGCGGCGTCCGGGCCTCCCTGAACGAGCTCGACTACGACTGGCCCGCCGGCTTCGCCCGGTTCGTGCTGGAGGCCCGGGACCCCGGCCGGCAGGGCCCCACCGACGAGGAGCTGGCCCGCGTGACCGCGGCCCTCGGCCATCCGGTGCGGGTCATCTGGGCCCACTACTGACCGGTCAGGTCAGGGGAGGGACTCCAGGCCCTTCTCCAGGGTGCCCTCGCCCTTGACGTACACCGCATCGCTGGTCGTCGTGCCCCGGATGATCTCCTCGTGCTCCATGGTGTCCGGGTCGATCAGCGTCACCTGGTAGACGTCGTGCAGCTTCGGCAGGAACCGGCTCACGACGTCCACCTGCTCCTGCCGCGTGCGCAGCTGGTCCATGCGCTTGCGGTCGTCGCGGCTCAGAGGCCGGCACGCCGGCTGGCCTGGCGCCGGCGTGCAGGCGTCGCGGTCGCTCAGGCGGGTCAGGGCCGACCGCTGGGCCCCCGACAGCCGGTGGCTCGCCGTCCAGCCGTCGATCGTGTCGTCCACGACCGTGCCGTACATCTTGCCGTACTTGTTCTTGTCCCGGGCGAACACGCGGATGGCCGGGCGCTCGGCCAGGTGCGCGGTCCGCTCGTCGTCGGTCTTGGCCAGGTCGCTGACGAAGGTGAGGTCCTCCCGGATGCGCCTGACGATCTCGCCCTTCATGCCCTCGGCGTCGAAGAGGATGATGCCCTCCAGGGCCTTGAACCTGGGCGCGCCCGAGAGCTGGTTCGCGACCTCCCAGCCGCCGCCGCTGTGGCCTGAAAGGACCACCTTCCACTCCTTCGGCGCCGACTTGAGGATCGCCGGATGGGCGCTGCTCGCCTTCTCCAGCACGTCGCGGATGTAGTCGTCGCCCGCGATGTCGCCGAACTGGTGCTGCGGACCGCCCTGGGGCAGGATCCCGATCATCTGGCCGTGGCCGCTGGCCTGGAGCTGCTGCTCGATCTGGTCCAGCGCCACGTCCCGCACCGTGTCGTCGCTGACGAGGCCGGCATCTTTCGTCTCACGGTTGGGCTTGAAGGTGCGCTGCCGCCAGCCCGCGTACCGGCCCCGCCACGCCTCCGTGTGGCCGTGGAAGTAGAGCAGGACCTCGGTCGGCTGGTCGGGCTTGAACCCGTCCGGCACCAGCACGACCGCCCGGTGGTCCGCCGGCTCCCTGGTGTGCTGGCTGTCGCCCCCCTGCCACTTCTCGGCCGTGCCGCCCGTGAGCCCGGTGACGCTGACCCGCCAGATCTTGCCCACCTCGTAGGCCCTGCCGTCGTTCCAGCTCTCGCCCTTCGACGGGTCCGGCGGGCTACGCTGCAGCACCAGGGAGGTCGCCTGGTTGCCGGCCAGCCGCTGGAGCTCCAGGATTCGCGCCACCCGGGGGTCGTGGACCGGTCCGCGCCCGCGCCCGGCCGGCCGCTGCCGCGCCGCGGGGCGGGCGCTGTCGTGCGCGGCGCTCCGGAGGCGAGCTCTTGTCACTCGATCTTGACTGCGTGACACGGCTGTGCCATCGGATGGCACAGCCGCGGGCCGTCCGCGGGCTGGTCCGAGCGGCCATACTGCACGCACGCGGATGCAGCCTCACGTCCCCGCAATCGCGCCCGTGGCCCCGTTCAGCTGATGCTGGGCCGCTCCCACGCCGCCATCGGCGCCGCGACGGCGGTCGTCGCCGCGCACGTGCTCGGCGCGGAGGCGGTGCTGGCGCGCTCGATCGCCGGCCCGGCCGCCCTCGCGGCGGCGGCCACCATCGCGATAGTCTCCCCGGTGGGCGCCGTCGCCGCCCTGCTGCCCGACCTGGACAAGCCGGACTCGGCGCTGGGCGGCCTGCTGCCCCGCTGGTGGCACCGGCTGACGCCCGGACACCGCCGCTGCACGCACTCGCTGGTCGCCGTCGGGCTGGTGGGCCTGCTGCTGCACCTGGCCCTGGGGGCGCTCGGCGTGAGCGGCTACGCGCTCGAGCTGCTGACCGCGCTGGTCGTGGTGGGGATGCTGTCGCACCTGGCCGCGGACGCCATCACCGACCACGGGGTGCCGCTGTTCTGGCCGTGGCGCCAGCACTTCGGGCTGCCGCTCTTCCGCACCGGCTCGCTCCAGGAGCACGTGGTCGTGTTCCTGGTGGTGGCCGGAACGGCCTGGTGGGCGTTCGGGCTCGGCGACGTGGTCCAGGCCGCGCGCGGCCACCTCGCCTGAGCGAGGTGGGTCAGACGAGGTAGCGGCGAAGGACGTCCGCCTCGGCCCGCAGCCGGCCGGCCCACTCCTCCTGGCCCCGGCGCTCGTACTCGCCCGCGGCCGTCATGCGCTCCGCCACCTCGGCCCGCACGATCCGCTCCACGTCGCCGTCCGTCAGCTCGCGGCGGCGCGCCTCGCCGGCGCCCAGGCCGACGACGGCCCCGGCCACCGGTGAGCCGCCTGGGCGGGGCTCGCCGGCCTCCTCCGGGGGCACGGCCTCCGCGTTCTCGATCGCGGCCAGCGCCGTCCGGAGCGCCGCGACGGCGACCGCGTCCCGCGTCCGGATGGCGGCGGCCAGGTCGCGCCTGAGCTCCGCTCGCATGGGCACCAGGGTGCCACGCCGGCGCAACGAACCGGCGACACTGACGGGCGGCCAGAGGCCCTGGCTGCGGACCGAGACGTTGAACTGTCGACAGTTCAACGCCTCGCCCAACCCGCCCCCCGCTCGACGTCAGCCGCTGCCGGCCGCCGCGGCGGCCAGGCCCTGGAACTCGCCCATCGCGCCGCTCCACAGGAAGCCGGAGTTCTGCGTCAGGGCCATGGCGATCAGCCCCCGGTCAGGGTCGTTGAACCAGTTCGTGCCGTAGCCGCCGGCCCAACCGTACCGGCCGGGCGCCGACACCTCGTCCGCCGTGACCGTCACGGCCTGGCCGAGTCCCCAGCCGCTGCCCGAGAGCAGGATGCCGGCGCCGGCGATCTGCTCGGGCGTCAGGCGGTTCGTGGCCATCAGCTCGACCGACCGCTCCGACAGCAGGCGGCGCTCTCCCGCGACGCCGCCGTCCAGCAGCAGCCGCGCGAACGCCAGGAAGTCGTCGGCCGTCGAGAGCAGCCCGCCGGCGCCCGAGGGGAACACGGGCGGCCGCGTCCACACGTCCACGCCGGTGCCCTCGATGGGCCCCACCTCGCCGGTCTGGACGTCCGCCGTGTACTGGGCGGGCAGCCGGTGGGCGTGCTCGGCCGCCAGCGTGAACCCGGTCGTGGCCATCCCCAGCGGCTCGAAGAGCCGCGCCCGCAGGAACGCCTCCAGCGGCTGCCCCGCGGCCCGCGCGATCAGCGCGCCCAGCACCTGGGAGCCGGTGTTGTACTGCCACCGCTCGCCCGGCTGGTACATGAGCGGCAGGCTCGCGAACCGCCGCAGCCACGTGTCCGGGTCGACGGGCAGGTCGCGGCCCGGCGCGCCCTCGACCAGCGGCAGCGCCCGGGCCGCCTCCACGATGGGGAAGGGCGGGTCGAACGTCGGCTCGGTCAGCATGCCGCAGCCCATCCGGAACGCCAGGAGGTCCTCGACCGTGATCGGGCGCGCCGCCGGGACCGTGTCGTCCACGGGGCCGTCGATGCGCCGGAGCACGCGGCGGCCGGCCAGCTCCGGGAGCAGGCGGTCCACCGGCTCGTCCAGCGCCAGCGCCCCGTCCTCCACCAGCTGCATCGTGGCCGCGGCGATGATCGGCTTCGTCATCGACGCGATGCGGAAGATCGTGTCGCGCCGCATCGGTTCGGCGCCGCCGAACGCCATCGCGCCGATCGCGTCCACCCGCACCTCGTCGCCGCGCGCGACCAGCGTCACCAGGCCGGGCAGCTCACCCTTCGCCACCCGGACCGCCATCGCCTCGTGCAGGCGGTCGAGACCGGCCGGGGAGAGAGTCGTGTCCATCGCTCCATGATGGCCAGCCGCGGCCACCGCGCGCTCGGGCGCGGTGGCCGCCGGCCGCGATGGACGGCGCGCGCTAGCCGTCGTGGGTGAGGCCGATCTCGTTGCCTTCCGCGTCCTTCACGGACGCGATCTCCCGGGTGCCGCCGACGTGCCGGACGTCCTGGACGAGCTCGGCGCCGGCGTCGAGCAGTGCCTGCAGGCTGGCCCGGATGTCGTCCACCGCCCAGTAGCACGCCGGCCCGGCCGCCCCCTTGCGGTCCTGGCTGGGGGTGAGCCCGATGTTCTGGTCGCCGAACGTGTAGCCGACGTAGTAGGGCGAGTCCTGGTCCGGCGGGCCCATCAGCGCGCGGAACAGGGCCTTGGCCCGCTCCATGTCCTGCACCGGAAAGATCACCGTCTTGACGCCTTGCGTCTTCGTGAGTGCCATGCCGACCACGGTAGTGGGGCCTATCGCGCCTGGCTTCTTCGATCCTGACCGATCGCGGCTTCCCGCATCATGTGGGGGTGCTGAAGCGAATCGACCATGTGGGCGTGATCGTCGACGACCTGGCGCAGGCCAAGAGCTTCCTCGCGGACATGGGGCTGCGGTTCGACCGCGACCTCGTGATCCCCGGCCGGCTCCGCGCCGCCTTTTACGCGTGCGGTGACACCCAGATCGAGGTCATCCAGGTGGACGAGCCGGAGGAGCGGTCGCGGCGCCTCGGCGACGAGACCGCGCGGGTCGAGCACATCGCGTTCGAGGTGGACTCCCTGTCGGCGACGATGGAGGCGCTCCGCGGGCTCGGCGTCCGGACCACGACGCCCGACCCGATGGCCGTCGGGGCCAACCTCAACTACTGGACCGCGCCCGAGTCGTGCGACGGCGTGCAGTACCAGCTGATCGAGAAGGGCGCCGCCCCGCAGGCCTGACCAGGCGGGGCGCCCCGCCGCCCCGCCCACGCACCCGGGACATCTGACCCTTGCCGCCCGGAGCGTCGAGGCGATACGTTGAGCCAGAATTCTTTTAGTCCGCCGATTTTCTATTTGCTAAAGCAATCCATCGGAGGCCTGTCATGGCTCGAGCGATCGACATCGACATCAGCCCGCTCCGCGACCGCGTCGCCGGCGCGGTGCTCAGTCCCCGGGACGAAGGCTACGACGGCGCCCGATCGGTCTGGAACGGCGACATCGACCGCCGGCCCGGGGTCATCGTGCGCTGCCAGGGGACGGGGGACGTCGCCGCGGCCCTCGGGTTCGCCCGCGACCGCGGCCTGCCGGTCGCGGTCCGCGGTGGCGGCCACAACTTCGCCGGCAACGGCGTCTGCGAGGGCGGGGTGATGATCGATCTCAGCCCGCTGAACGCGATCACGGTCGATCCAGCCGCGCGCCGCGCCGTCTGTGGCGGCGGCACGACGTGGGCGGACCTGGACGCGGCGACGCAGGCGCACGGCCTCGCCGTGCCCGGCGGCACGGTCAGCCACACCGGCGTCGGCGGCCTCACGCTCGGCGGCGGGTTCGGCTGGCTGACCGCGAAGGCCGGCCTCAGCTCCGACAACCTCGTCTCGGCCGAGGTCGTGACCGCGGACGGGAAGGTCGTCAGGGCGGCCGCGGACGCCGACGCGGACCTGCTCTGGGCGCTCAAGGGCGGGGGCGGCAACTTCGGCGTCGTGACGACCTTCGAGTTCCAGCTCCACGAGGTGGGTCCGCTGGTCAACCTCGGCCTGTTCTTCTGGCGCATCGAGCGCGCCACCCAGGCGCTCCGCTTCGCCCGCGACTTCGTCAAGACGCTGCCGGCCGACATGGGCGTGCTGATCGCGGGCCTGAACGCGCCGCCGGCGCCGTTCGTCCCCGAGGAGCACCACTTCGCCCCGGGCGTCGCCCTGCTGGTGGCCGGGTTCGGATCGCCCGAGGAGCACCAGCGGGCCGTCCAGCCGGTGCGCGACCAGGCCGGGCCGCTGGTCCAGTTCGTGACCCCGATCCCGTACGTCGAGCTCCAGAAGATGCTCGACGAGTCCGCGCCCTGGGGGATCCGCGCGTACGAGAAGGCGCTGTACCTGGACGATCTCACGGACGACGTGATCGCGGTCATGGCCGACCAGCTGCCGCGCCGGCAGTCGCCGATGTCGTTCGTCCCGGTCTTCCGGCTCAACGGCGCGTTCGAGCGGGTCGGCGAGGACGATACGGCCTTCGGCGGCCCGCGCACGGCCGCCTACGGGTTCAACATCGCGGCGCTCGCCCCGACCCCTGAGGGGCTCGAGGCGGATCGGGCGTGGGTCCGCTCGTTCTGGCAGGAGCTCCGGCCCTACGCCACCGGCGCCGGCAGCTACGTCAACTTCATGGCGGAGTACGAGGAGGACCGCGTGCGCGCCGCCTACGGGGCGTCGAAGTACGACCGGCTGGCCCGGCTGAAGGCCCGGTACGACCCGGACAACCTCCTCCGGCTGAACGCCAACATCCGGCCCGCGGCGACCGCCTGATCCGGACTACGCGCCGAGTCCGGCCCGCACCGCGTCCGCGTGGCGGGCCGACTCGGCGGCGTAGCCGCGCTCCAGCAGCCACGCCGCGGCGGCCAGGTGGCGCAGGACCCGGTAGCGGTCGAGCAGCTCGGCGGTCGCGCCGTCGGCCGCCAGGCCCAGGCCGTGCAGGACCGGCCCCGCCAGCGCCTCGTCCCACAGCGTCAGCACCGCCACGTCCAGCAGGCCGTCGCCGGGCTGCGCGTCCACGAAGTCGATCAGCCCGGACAGGCGGCCGTCCTCGACCAGCACGTGGTCGGCCTGCAGGTCGCCGTGGATCAGGACCGTGGGCCGCCCGGCGAGCAGGTCGCGGGCCTCTCCGAGCAGGTCGGCCGCCGCCGCCGCCTGGGTGGACGAGAGGATCTCCAGGCGCGCGCACGCCGCTGCCTCGCGCTGGGCCGACCAGGCGACGAACTCGTCCCAGCGGTGCTGGCCGCCGGAGTAGGGAGGGGCGGCCGGCAGCCCGTGGACGACGCGGAGGGCCGCTCCCACCTCGACCGCCGGCCCGTCGCCCATGGCCGAGGTCAGCGGGCGGCCGGGCAGCCGCGTCATGACGACGACGGCCGGCGGCCCCGGCTCGAACGCCAGCACCTCCGGGACGGGCGCCCCCCGGTCCCGGGCCAGGCCCAGCACGCCGACCTCGTGGGCCAGCGCGGGCGCGTCCTCGTACGCCTTGACGACCACCTCGACGCCGGGTCCGGTGCCGGCGAAGACCGCCCGCCCCCGGCCGGTCGCGAGCTGCTGCAGGCCCGCGCGCTCTCCAGCCACCGGCCTGAGCCCACGCTCGGCGGCGGCCCGCAGCCGCGGGTTCAGGGCCTCCGGCCCCGGCGGAGGTTGGCGGGGAGCTGGCGCGTCGGCTCTTCCACCGGCGGCCGGGGCGTCCCCCGGCGCAGGGTCCGCCGCTCCGCCGGGGGCAGCGGCGCCGGCAGCTCCGCGGGGGGCAGCTCCGCGGGGGGCAGCGCCAGCGGCAGCGTGGGCGGCGCCGACGGCACGGGGGCCGGCGCCGTGCCGTTGCGATACGGCGGCCGGGCCGGCGCCGGGGCCAGGTCGGGCGTCGACCGCAGCTGCACGTCGTAGTCCACGCGGTGGTCCAGCCCGGAGCGGTCGCGCAGCAGCCGGGTCGCGACCAGGGCGACGATCGCGGAGAGGACGACGTACCCGGCGATGGCCGCGGTGCTCTTCGTCGCCGCCAGCAGCGCGCCCGCCACGACCGGGGCGGCGCCGCCGCCCAGGGCCGCGGCCAGGTGGTAGCTGAGCGACACCCCCGTGTACCGGACCTGGCCGCTGTAGAGCGAGCTGACGAACGCGGCCAGCGGGCCGTACAGCAGCGCGAACGTGACCAGCGCCGCCACGCTGGCGAACACCACCAGCACCGGCTGGCGGCTGTCGAACAGCCAGTAGTAGGGGAACGCGATCAGGGCGTAGACGACCAGGCCGGTCATGTACGTGCGCCGGTAGCCGACGCGATCGGACAGCGCCCCGAACGTGATCACGCCGACGAGCGCGACCGCCGCCGCCGACAGGGTCGTGGTCAACATGAAGGTCTGGTCGAGCTTCAGCGTCCGCGTGCCATAGGAGAGCGCGAACGTGGCCCAGAGGTAGAAGCAGACGAGCACCGGCTGCAGCGCCAGCGCGCCCAGCACCACCTCCCGCCAGTTGCGGCGGAAGACCTCGACGACGGGCCGGGGAACGATCCGGCGCTCCTCCAGCATCACCGTGAACGGGGGCGTCTCCAGGACGCCCAGCCGCACGTAGAAGCCGAACAGGATCAGCACGCCGCCGAGCAGGAACGGGATGCGCCAGCCCCAGTCCGCGAACGCCACGGGCCCGACGACCGCGGAGGTGATGATCAGCGCCGCGTTGCTGGTCAGCAGGCCGGACGGGAAGCCGAGGTGGGGCCAGGCGCCGATGAACCCGCGCCGGTTGGGCGGTCCCCACTCGATCGGGAGCAGGATCGTCCCGCCCCACTCGCCGCCGATGGCGAAGCCCTGCAGGAGCCGCAGGCCGGTGAGCAGGATACCGCCCCAGATGCCGATCTGGGCGTAGCCGGGCAGGAGGCCGACGCCGACCGACACGGCGCCCATCAGCAGCAGCGTGGCGACCAGGGTGGACTTGCGGCCGAGGCGGTCGCCGAAGTGGCCGAAGAACGCCGCCCCGATGGGCCGGGAGATGAACCCGGCCGAGTACGTCGAGAACGAGATCAGCGTGCCCGCCAGCGGGTCGCTGTGGGGGAAGAAGACGCGCGGGAAGATCAGGATGGCGGCGTTGGCCGAGAGCACGAAGTCGTAGAACTCGATGGCCGACCCTGCGGTCCCGGCGACGATGGCGCGGACCAGGTAGTTCCGGTGAAACGACTGCTGCATGGGGGGAGCCTCTGGACGGGCGGGTGGTGTCAACCCTACTCGACAGGACCATCCCGGGAAAGACGCCTTTTGTCCCGGGTGGCATGGGCGACTCCGCCCATGTACCGGGAGTGGGGGAGCCCGCATGACCGGCGCAGCAGGTATGGACGACGGGAGGAGCGCTTTGACGCACCGGCGCCGCCGACCGTGGTGACGGGCGTCGAGAACTGGTCGCTGGCGATGGACCTGCGGGTGGTGGTGCTGACGCCGCACCGCTTCGTCCGCGACCACCAGGCGAACTGAGCCGGGCGAGCCGGGGAGGCCCCTCCCCCTGGCGAGGGAGGGGCCTGACGGCCCTACCGCTTCGGGGGTCCGATCGCGGCGGCTTCCGGGCCCAGGCGCTCCACGTAGCCCTGGTGAACCTCGGACCAGCGCTCGCCAGGGGTCCAGGGCGGGCGGACGCCGTCCAGGTGGTACGCGAGCACGTCCAGGCAGGCGTGCCAGCCGGCCGCGTCGCGGGCGGCCTTGCCCACCTGGTCGAACGTGTTCACGAACGACAGCACGGTGCCCCCGTCCGCCGTCCGCAGCTCGAAGCGGAGCGTCTCGCCCTCGCCCCAGCGCAGCTCGAGCAGGCGGGGCGGGTCGTACGCGAGCATCTCGCCCTCGATGGCCGGGGCGGCCGCGTCGCGGTGCGCGAAGCGGAGCGGCGCGCCCGCCGCGCGCTCGCCCTCGATGGTGGTCGGGAACCAGACGGCCAGGTGCTCCGGCTCCGTCAGCGCTCGCCAGACCTTCTCCGGCGGGTGGGCGAGCCGGCGCGTGAAGTGCAGCTGCCAGCGGCCGTCGCGCCGCTCCAGGGTTCCGTCGTCCATGGTTGCGTCTCCTTCGTTCAGGCCTCGTCGGGCATGGCGTCCAGGTGCCGTTCGAGCTCGTCGAGCCGCGACGCCCACAGCGCCCGGTACGGTTCGAGCCACTCGTCCACGGCGCGCAGGGGCTCGGCGCGCACCCGGTAGAGGCGCCGCTGGGCGTCGATCCGGGACTCGACGAGGCCCGCGTCGCGCAGGACGCGCAGGTGCTTCGAGACCGCCGGCTGGCTGACGGCGAGCGCGTCGACGAGATCGCCGACCGGCCGCTCCGCGACCCGCAGGAGGTCGAGGATGCGGCGCCGGTTCGGCTCGGCCAGGACCTCGAACGCTGCTGACACGCCCCGACCATACCGAATCAGCTATATAACGGTCAAGGCATATACGGCGTCCTGGCCTCCTTGTGGACCTGTACAGCAGCCCGCCCGTCCCTTTACACTGCGTCGTCGCATGGAGCGGGTCTACGGACTCGGCGGCACGTCCGTCGGCGCTTACCGGCTGTGGGACTGCCTTGGCCATGGCAGCTGTACCGCCGTGTACCGGGCGTCCACCGCGGACGCCGAGTGTGCCGTCAAGCTGGTGGACCGCCGGCTCAGCGAGAGCGGCGCGCTCAGCGCGCGGCTCGTCCGCGAGCGCGCGATCATCGACACCATCGGCCACGACGGCATCCTGCCGATCCGCGACGCGGTCCGGGTCGAGGACATCACCGCCGTGGCCATGCCGCTCCAGACCGCCGCCTCCGTCCGCGACCTGCTGGCCCAGGGCCCGATGGACCCCGAGCTGGCGTGGAGCATCCTCACCCAGGTCGCGGAGTCGCTGCAGCTGGCGCACGAGCGCGGCCTCGTGTACCGGGTCCTGAAGCCGGCCAACATCCTGGTCGGCCAGGACGGCCGGACCTACCTGGCCGAGTTCGGGGTCACCGGCCAGCGGCTGGGGCAGCTCGCCCTCGCCACGCCGGAGTTCCAGCTGACCGCGGCCCAGTACCTGGCCCCCGAGCAGATCGAGGGCCGCGAGCTCGACTACCGGACCGACATCTACGCGCTCGGCGTCCTCGCGTTCGAGCTCGCGACCGGGACGCCGCTCCAGGGGACGGCGGCGCCGGCGGAGGTCGTGCGGGCCACGCTCCACCACCCGACCCCGTCGGCCAACGCGCGCAACCCGAACCTGCCCCGGGAGGTGGACGGCGTGTTCGCCCGTGCGCTGGCCCGGGACCCGGCCGACCGCCACCGCTCCGTGTGGGAGCTGATCGACCAGCTGGTGGACCCGCCGGACGTCGCCGCGGCCCAGCCGCCGCGCCCGGCCACCGCCAAGATCGCGTTCGCGCCGCTGCCCGACCTGGACGTGGCGAACGTCGAGTGCCTCCTGGAGGAGATCCTCGACGCCGACTTCGCGTCCTGCGTCCGGTTCGCGAGGGAGGTCGCGGCCGAGCGCTGGCCCCACGTGGTCGCGCTGGCCGGCCTCGAACGGTACCTGCGCGAGATCCCGGCCGAGCAGGGCCAGCGGGTGCCGGAGGTGCTGACGCTGAGCCGGCTCGCGGACGCCTTCGACGTCGTGCACGGCCAGGACGCGCCATCCGCCCTCAGCCGCTGGGGCGGGCTCGTGGCGCGGCACTGGCTGCGTTCCATCCAGGAGAAGCCGCCGTGGATCGCCGGGCCGCCGACCGGCCGGCTGGTGGACCTGCTGAGCGTGTTCGTGGCGGCGCTCGACCGCGTCCGGGGCGAGGAGCTGCACGCCTGGAAGCAGGTCAACAAGCAGCTGTTCCGCGTCGTCCACATGCAGAACCTCACGGCCGTCGGCCGCCGCCGCCCGGTCGAGGCCTGCGACTTCTGGAGGGGCGCGTACGAGGCGGCACTGGAATGGGCCGGTCTGGCCGGCGACTGGCTCGTGGCGGAGGTGGAATGCGGCTGCGTCACCGGGACCTACGACTGCGTGTTCACGATGGTCCGGGCCACCCGCTGACCGACGGCAAAGGAGACCAGAGATGTCGCTCGAGGTGCGATCGGAGAGCAGCGTGGTGACGCACGAGGACGTCCGGCTGATCGTCAGGCAGGAGCTGGAGCGCGCGCTCAAGCGCGACCCGGCGGCCCAGCGGGCGTGCATCATCGCCTCGAAGGGAACCCTGGACTGGGCCTACCCGCCGCTGATCCTGGCCAGCGCCGCGGCGGCCGCGGGCATGGACGCCGCGGTCTTCTTCACGTTCTACGGGCTCAACATCATCCACAAGGACTTCCGGCGCCGCGTCAAGGTCAGCCCCGTGGGGAACCCGGCCATGCCCATGCCGGTGCCGATGGCCGACACGTTCACGTCCCTGCCCGGAATGAAGGGCATGGCCACGTGGATGATGAAGGACAAGTTCCGCAGGAAGGGCGTGGCCGCCCTCGAGGAGCTGCTCGAGGTCTGCCGGGAGTCGTCGGTGCGGCTGATCGCGTGCGCGCTGACGATCGAGGTCTTCGGGTTCCAGGAGTCCGACTTCATCGACGGTGTCGAGTTCGGCGGCGCCGGCGCGTTCATGTCCGACGCGCGCCGGTCGCACGTCACGCTGTTCGTGTAGCCCCTGTGGGCTGTGGAGGAGTGAGTATCAGTGGCTGACGTGAACGAGGACACCGTCCTCGACTGCCGGGGCCTGCAGTGCCCGATACCGGTCGTGCGGATCGGCCGCGAGATGAGCACCCTGGGGCCCGGCGAGGTGCTGAAGGTGCTGGCGACCGACCGGGGCGCCGTCGCCGACGTGCCCGCGTGGGCCGCGGACACCGGCAACGAGGTGCTGCGCTGGCACGAGGACGGCGACCACCTGGTCTTCTACATCCGCAAAGGCGCCGGCGAGGACTGAGCCTCGCCGGCGGGCGGCCGGTCGTCAGATCGAGACCGGCTGCGCGTACACCGTGTTGAACATCTCGTTGGGCAGGGCCCCGATCCCGGTCACCTGCGCCGAGTACACGATCGGGTTCTTCTGGACCCAGAGGAAGATCCAGGGCGCGTCGTTCCAGACCTGCTTCTGGGCGTCGCAGTACTCCTGCGCGCGCGCGTCGCGATTGGGCTCGAGGGCCGCCTTCTGGAGCAGCGCGCTCACGTTCGCGTTGTCGTAGTACGCGGTGGCCAGGCCCTTGGGCGGGATCGCCGAGGCGTCGAACATCTGCTGCATGGCCTGGCTGGCGTCCAGGAACCCGGGCGCGTAGCCGAGCATGTGGAGGTCCACCGTGGCCTTCGCCGGCGCCACGTCCACCGTGCCCACGTAGCTCGGCCAGTCCATCGTGCTCGGCCCGTTGACGGTCACGCCCACGACGCGCAGGTCGTTGGCGACGTTCTGGGCCGCCTGGAAGTCCTGGATGTAGCGCCCGGTGGGGGCGACCATCGTGACGGTGAGGTTCGACGCGTTGGCCTTCTGGAGCATCGACCGGGCCAGGTCGGGGTCATACGCGTACTGGTTGGGGACCTGGCAGTAGCCGAAGAGGGTGGAGGCCAGCGTTGACGTCGCCGGGTCGGCCGCGCCGAACAACGTGCTCTTGACGATCGCGTCGCGGTTGATCGCGTAGTTCAGGGCCTGGCGGACCTGCGCGTTCTGGAGCAGCGGCTGCTGCTTGTCGACGGTGTTGATGGCGATGAAGATCGAGCGGTCGCTGGGGCCGAGGAGGACCTTGACGGTGGGGTCCTGGCGCAGCGAGGGCAGGTCGGAGATGGGGGGCAGGGTGATCATCTGGGCCTGGCCGGAGCGGACCAGCGCCTCGCGCGTGGCGTCGTTCGGCACCACCTTGAACACCTGCTGCGTGTAGATCGGGCGCCGGCCCCAGTAGTCCTCGTTGCGGACCAGCGTCAGGTGGTCGCCCGGCACGCGCTCCTTGTACAGGTACGGCCCGGTGCCGACCGGCTTGTCCTGCTTGGTGTACGCCGGCGTCCCCGGCTGGATCGTCCGGGGTGACAGGATCCCGTACGCCTGGGTGCTGAGGAGGCCGACGACCACGTCGCCGGCGAGCGGCTGGGTCATGTTCAGGCGGACGTGCGAGGGGTCCACCGCGTCCACCGACTTGACCGACTTGGCCAGGACGCCGCAGAGGGGGCAGACGCTCTTCGGGTCGAAGAGCCGGTCGAGGTTGGCCTTGACCGCCGTCGCGTCGAAGGGGGTGCCGTCCGTGAAGTCCACGTTCGTGCGCAGCGTGAACGTCCAGCTCATGGAGTCCGCCGCTTCCTGCCACGTGGTGGCAAGGTTCGGCTGAACCTTGCCGTTCTGGTCCACCGTCGCCAGTGACTCGACGACCATGCCGAGGATGTTCTCCACGACGGCGGTCGTCTGGTGCATCGGGTCGAGCGTGTCCACGTCGGTGCCGATGCCGACCGTCAGCACCGAGGTCTGCCGCGAGGTCTTCGCGGTCGGCACCGCGGCCGAGCCGCAGGCTGCCAGGACCGTGGTCGCGACCACGATCAGCCCGAGGAGTTGTCGTCGCATAACCTACCCCCCCCTAGTTCCGCGGCCTAGGCAAGTGTTGTCAAACCGGAGCCAGGGAAAGATTGTAGGGGTTGGAACCCCCCGTGCTCACCGGAGTTGTGCGGAGTCCGGGATCCCGGCCGAGGTGGGGGGTGGGGGGTCAGCGCACGACGAGCACCGGGCAGGCGGCCTGGTGGACGATCCGGTAGGCGACGCTCCCGAGCAGGATCTGGGCGACCTGCGAGCCGTGGCTGCCGACCACGATCACGTTGGCCCCGAACTCGTCCGCCAGGTTCAGGAGCTCCTTCGCGGTCGCGCCCCAGCCCGAGCCGACCTGTCCCTTCGCGTCCTGGACGCCGGCCTCGCGGAACACCGCCAGCGCGTCCTCGACGAGCTGGCGCGCCGCCTCCTCGTCCTCCAGCGGCGGCATCTCGCGGCGCGGCAGGGCGCCCGGCCGGCCGGCCGTGGCGGCCATGGCCAGCGGCAGGGCGATGTCGCGGATGTGCGCCACCAGGACGGCGGACCCCGACTTGACAGCGAGGTCACGCGCCGCCGCCAGCACCTTGGGCGAATGGGGTGACCCGTCGATGCCGACCAGCATTCTCTCGAACATCGCTCCCTCCGTTGCTCAGGACGCGGACGACGCCCGCCCGGGCAAGCGCTCCACCGCCGATAGGGGCGTGGCGATCTCCTCGAGCGACTTGCGCTCCGCGTCCACGCCGAAGAACCACGCGACCAGGCCGCCGGCGAACATCACGATGGCCCCGAAGTAGTAGCCGATGGCGAGCGGCGTGGTGTTGGTGCCGTTGCCGATCAGAGCGCCGAAGAGCGTCGGCGCGGCCACCCCGCCGGCGAGCTGGGAGATGGCGAAGAAGAACGCGATCGCCTGCCCCCGCAGCTCCAGCGGGAAGATCTCGCTCACCGTCAGGTACGCCGACGAGGCGCCCGCGGACGCGAGGAAGAAGATGACGCACCAGAAGATGGTCTGCGTCACGGCCGTCAGCAGGCCCGCGTCGAACAGCGCGGCGGAGATGGCCAGCAGGATGGCCGACACGCAGTACGTGAACATGATCATCTTGCGCCGGCCGATCGTGTCGAAGAGGGGGCCGAGCGTCAGCGGCCCGAGCAGGTTGCCCAGCGCGAACGGGAAGAAGTACACGCCGATCCGGTCGGACGGGATGTGGTAGAAGTTCGTGAGCACCAGCGCGTACGTGAAGAAGATCGCGTTGTAGAGGAACGCCTGGGTCACCATCATCGTGAAGCCCAGGAACGAGCGGGACGGGTACTCGCGGAGCATCGTCCGGGCGATCTGCACGTACGAGACGATTCCGTGCCCGGTCACCAGGATGGCGCGGTCCGGCGACACCGGCGACACGGGCTTGCCCTCGCGGGCAGCCTCCTCCTCGATCCCGGTGACGATCTGCTCGGCCTCGTCGTTGCGGCCGTGCGTCATCAGCCAGCGCGGGCTCTC
>Ga0066661_10000051_pt1 | contig 25603 bp, 23 predicted proteins | sample GraSoiAngelo_110_FD_66454 | JGI IMG/M metagenome (GOLD analysis project Ga0066661, IMG submission 66454) | Grasslands soil microbial communities from the Angelo Coastal Reserve, California, USA - 14_0903_12_30cm | ecosystem: Environmental > Terrestrial > Soil > Grasslands | place: USA... | reverse complement strand
GGCCTCCTGCCACGGCGGCTCCTCGCTGGAGGTGCGCCGGACGAGCTGCAGGCAGCGGACGCGGACGCCGACCCGGCAGCCGGCCTCCGGCCGCAGCAGGCACTCCGTCCGCATCGTGCTGGGATCGGCCTCCCAGGTCGGGGGATACACGCCGCCGAACGTCCACCGGACCTGGTTCTTGGCCGCGCTCCGCGTGTACGGATACAGCAGGTACCCCTCGTACAGCACGGCCCGCGCCACGGCCTCGACCGGGTCGGCGCTCACGACCGCGTCTCCTCGGCCGCGCCGGCGAGCAGCGCGTCCAGGGCCTGCTCCCACGTCAGCAGCCCGCGCTCGGCCCGGTACGCCTGGAGCCGCTCGAACGCGTCCATGCGCACCGTGAGCCAGGCGGTGTTCGGGTAGTACAGGTCGAGGAGCTCATGCCACACCGAGGCGGGCAGGTCGAACGTCGCCTCGGCGCTCCAGGGGATGCGGGCGACGGTCAGCGCCCCGGTCTCCCCGGCGTGGAACACCGTGCCGCTGAACAGCAGGCTGACCGGCACCGCGCCCTGGTCCACCGCGTTGAAGTACTTCGCCGCCAGCACGTTGAAGTCGCCCGTGCAGGGGACGTGCAGCAGCACGCTGGTCTCGCCCTCGAACGGCGGCACGCTCGCGTGCACGTGCGCCCACAGCAGGCTGCGCAGCGTCCGCGACCAGCGGGCCGGCTCGCCGAACAGCTCCGCCAGGCGCTTCCGCTCGTCGTCCCGGTACCGACGCCGCTGGGCGTCGATGCGGACCTGGCAGTCCAGGGCGACGGCGTGGACCCGGCCCTCCAGCCGGTTGGTCACCCGCAGGCGCACCCCGATCGTCGGCGTGACGCAGAACGGGACCGGCTCGGCGTTCTCGACCGCGAACGCGAGCTCAGGCATCGGACACCGCCCGGGCGCGCTGCCGCAGGTCGCCGAAGTACGTGGCGATGGCGCCCCACACCTCGGGGCCGCCCGAGATCCCCCGCCAGTGCGAGCGCACCAACCCGACCAGCGCGTAGCACTGGTCGATGGGCACGATCAGGTTGTCGGCGGCGGTCCCGACCCGGTTCACCAGCAGCGCCTCGACGTCGGGCTGGAGGTCCCGCAGCACCGGGTTCGACGCCTCCAGCCCGACCCACGTGTCGAGGCCGAGCCGCGACTCCGTGGGGCCGGCCGGGCTGGGGTAGCGCGCCACCACCCGGCCCTGCCGGGTGCTCCGCGCGAAGAACGCGAGGCCGACCGGGATGTCGAGCGACTCCCACCAGTCCTCGCCGACGACCAGGTCGGGGAGCGACAGGACGCGCGTGGGCACCGGCCGGTAGCGCGCGTGCTCCCGACCCGTGAAGAGCAGCGCGCAGGCCTGGCAGGCGCAGGCCAGGGCCTCCGTCTCGACCTCGAGCAGGTGCCGGTGCTCGGCCGCGATCGGAGCGCTGCAGAGCTCGCAGCGCTCCTCTGACTCCTCGGGGCGGGCCAGGCGCCGGAGCGACGCGAGTGGACCGGCGGCCACCGTCAGCTCCGAAGCTCGGCCGGGCAGGTCAGCGGCTCCCGCCCGATCGAGGTCAGCGGCACGAACCCGGCGGGCGGCGCATCGACCACGCCCTCCACCTGGATCGCGGTGACGTCCGGCGCGCCCTCCAGGATCGCCCGCTCGATCGCGTGCTCGAGCGTGGCGGTCGAGGAGGGACAGCCGTGGCACGTCCCCTCCAGCCGGAGGCGCACGACGCCGTCGCGCGCCTCCAGCACCTGGACGCCGCCGCCGTGCGAGCCCAGGTACGGCCTCACGCCGTCCAGGGCCCGCTGCACCCGGTCAGCGAACGGCACCGGGTGCAGGTCGTGCAGCAGCAGCAGCGCGCCCACGGCCGGGTCGCCGGCGAGCCGGTCCCGCGCCTCGGGGCCGGCCAGGTCGAGCAGCCGCACCAGTGCGTCGCGATGGAGTTCGAGGAGGGCGCGGATCGCCTCCGCGGCGGTCCGCCTCGCCCCCTCGTCGGGCACCGCTTCCAGGTCGCGCACCAGCGCGTCCACCTTCTGGATCCTGCGCTCGATCTCACGGCGAGCGCCCTCATCGGCGGCCACCGGGCTACTGCTGCATGCCGAACATCGGCGAGTGCCTCTGCTCCAGCACCTTGCCCGAGCCCAGGTACATGTGGACGCCGCAGGGCAGGCAGGGGTCGAAGCTGCGCACCGCGCGCATGATGTCGATGCCCTTGAAGTTGTCGGGGCCGTTCTCCTCGAAGATCGGGGTGTTCTGGACGGAGTCCTCGTACGGCCCCGGAGTGCCGTACACGTCGCGGACGCTGCCGTTCCACGGCGTCGGCGGGTACGGGTGGTAGTTGGCGATCTTGCCCTCGCGGATGACCAGGTGGTGCGAGAGGACGCCGCGCACCGCCTCGTGGAAGCCGCAGCCGATCGCCTCCTCGGGCACCTCGAACGGGACCGACGTCTCGGTCCGGCCGGCGTGCAGCTCGGCCATCGCCTTCTCCACGAAGTAGTACGCGCACGCGCACGCGTAGGCCTGGAAGTACGTCCGGGCCCGGTCACGCTCGATGGCGTTGCTCCACTTCGGAACCTTCCACTCGAACTCGGCCTCGTCCTTCATGGCGGTCTTGGGCAGGTAGATCTTGACGCTGTCCCCGGTCGCCTTGACGTAGCCGATGTCCACCATGTTGGCCAGCGCCGTGGCGAGGAGCCGGGCGTACGCGCCGCCGCCGGTGTCGAGCGCCAGGTGGTCGCCCTGGAAGAGCCAGCGCGGGGACATGGTCCACGAGTACTTGCCGCCGGGCTGCATCTCGCGCTTCTGCGGCTTCGGGATCGTGGTCTGGTTCCACGGGTGGCGCTTGTGAACCGGGTTGCCCAGCGGGTCGCGGTCCACGAACGTCTCGGAGCTCTCCCAGTCGTCGTAGTAGGAGCCGCCGAGCAGGATGCGGATGTTGAGGTTGATGTCGACCAGGTCGGTGGTGACCAGCTTGCCATCCACCACGACGCCCGGGGTCACGAACATCTTGCGGCCCCAGTCCGTCATGTGCCGGTACTGGTAGTCGCAGTGGTCGGGGTCGTTGAACGAGCCCCAGCATCCGGTCAGGATCCGCCGCTCGCCCACCTTCTCGTAGCCGGGCAGCGCCTCGTAGAAGAAGTCGAACAGGTCGTCGTGCAGCGGCACGCACTTCTTCATGAACTCGGCGTAGCGGGCCAGCCGGACCATGTAGTCCGTGAAGAGCTGCACGGTCGGCACGGTGCCGACGCCTCCCGGGTACAGCGTGGAGGGGTGCACATGGCGGCCCTCCATGAGGCAGAACATCTCGCGCGTGTACCGGCTGACGTGCAGCGTCTCGCGGTAGAACTCGCCCTCGAACGGGTTGAGCGCCGTCATGATGTCGGCGATCGTCCGGTAGCCGTGGTCCGCCGCGTGCGGCGCCTCGGTCGTCTTGGCCTTCTCCCAGACGCCGGGATTGGTCTCGCGGACCATCTTCTCGCAGAAGTCCACGCCGACCAGATTGTCCTGGAAGATGTTGTGGTCGAACATGTACTCGGCGGCCTCGCCGAGGTTCACGATCCACTCCGCCATCGCGGGCGGCCTGATGCCATACGCCATCTGCTGCGCGTAGCAGGAGCACGTGGCGTGGTTGTCGCCGCAGATCCCGCAGATGCGACTCGTGATGAAGTGCGCGTCGCGCGGGTCCTTTCCTTTCATGAAGATGCTGTAACCGCGAAAGATCGACGACGTGCTGTAGCACTCCGCGACCTCGCGGTTCTCGAAGTCGATCTTGGTGAAGATGCCGAGGCTGCCGACGATGCGTGTGATCGGGTCCCACGACATGTCGACCAGCGTGCGCTTCTTGGTCTCCGGTTCCTGGACGGTGGCCATTCGTCTCCCTCGCTCAGTAGCTGGTGGGCCGGTAGCCGGTCGTCAGGTCGCGACCGCGGTGCCGCCACTTCGGTTCCTTGTTCGCCGTGTCGTTCGTGAACGTCCGCAGCGTGCGCATCAGGCCGCCGACGGCGCCCGACACGCCCGTCGAGAGCTTCGCGCCGGGGGGCTCGTCCATGAACGGCATGAACTTGTCGGGGAAGCCGGGCATCGTGCAGCCGATGCAGATGCCGCCCACGTTGGGGCAGCCGCCGAGGCCGGCCATCCAGCCCCGCTTGGGGACGTTGCAGTTGACGACCGGTCCCCAGCAGCCGAGCTTGACGATGCACTTCGGCGAGCCGTACTCGGTCGCGAAGTCGCCCTGCTCGTAGTAGCCGGCCCGGTCGCAGCCCTCGTGGACCGTACTCCCGAACAGCCACGTCGGGCGGAGCGCCTCGTCGAGCGGGATCATGGGGGCCAGACCCGCCACCTGGTACAGCAGGTACAGGACCGTCTCCATGAAGTTGTCCGGCTGCACGGGGCACCCGGGCACGCACACGATCGGGAGACCGGCCTTCGACTTCCAGCCCCAGCCCAGGTGGTCGGGGAGGCCCATCGCGCCGGTCGGGTTGCCCTCCATCGCGTGGATGCCGCCGTAGGTGGCGCACGTGCCGATCGCGATGACCGCGGTCGCCTTCGGCGCCAGCCGGTCGATCCACTCGGTGGTCTTGATCGGCTGGCCGGTCGCCGAGTCGGTGCCGACCGCCGCCCAGTAGCCCTCGGCCTTGATCTCCTCGTTCGGGATCGATCCCTCCACCACCAGCACGAACGGGTCGAGCTCGCCCCGCTCCGCCGCGTAGTAGTAGCGCATGAAGTCGTCGCCGACCTCGTAGGCCAGGACCGGGTTGTGCAGGTGGACTCTGGGCAGGCCCGGGATCGCGCCCAGCAGGACGTCCTCGATGCTCGGCTGCGTTGCGGCCGTGATCGACACCGAGTCGCCGTCGCAGCCGAGGCCGGCCGTGATCCACACGACGTGGACATCGCTGACGTCGGGCGGGCGCTGGGTCTTCGACCCATAGGGAGCAGCAGCTACCTCAGCCATCGGCGATCTCCTTTTCTCTCCCAAGGCGTGGCAGCGAGTGGTCGCCAGCGGACGCACTCGCATCGCACCAGGTGCCGCGTCGAAACGTGACCGCGGTCACGTCCGAAAGATGCTTCAACCGCGAGTAATTTCTTTCAGGATTACACGCTACGCCGGCGGTGGCAATTGCTGAGGTTGCCATATGTATGCGTGTTGCACCGACCGTTGTGCAGGGCCCCTGCATGTATGCTGGGCCGAGGCGCAGGCCCTGGGATTCAGGTAGGAGGCGATGTCCTCTTCGGGACGCCATTACGAGGTCGGTCAACCGAAACGGTTCCTCCAACCGTGCCTGCTCCTCCTCATCGCCGAGTCGCCCGCGCACGGGTACGACCTCCTGGAGCGCCTGGCCGAGTTCGGCTTCGAGCGCGACCCCGGCGGCCTCTACCGGGCCCTGCGCGCGATGGAGAGCGACGGGCTGGTGCGCTCGGAGTGGCAGATCTCGTCGGTCGGCCCGGGCCGCCGGAACTACGAGCTGACGGGCCGGGGCCACGAGCAGCTGCAGGCCTGGGCCGAAGGGCTGATGGAGAGCCGCCACGTGGTCGAGGCTTACATCCAGCGCTACACCGCCGTGGAGAAGCACCTCCAGGCGGCGGAGCACCAGCGGACGGGCAGGTAGGGGTGGCGCTCCCGGACCTGTCGGGCACCACGGTCGGGCGGTACCGGGTGGTCCGGCGGATCGGCGCCGGCGCCGCGTCGGCGGTCTACCGGGCGGTGGATCTCGCCGACGAGCGGCAGGTCGCCCTGAAGTTCCTCGATCCCGAGCTGGCGAGCCGCCCCGGATTCCTGGCCCGCTGCGTGGAGGAGATCGCGACCGTCTCGCGCCTGGAGCACCCGGCGATCGTGCCCGTCCACGAGGTCGCCACCCGGGGCCCCCTGACGTACGTGAGCATGCGGCTGGTCCGGGGCGGGACGCTGCGCGACGTGCTCGGCCGGCGCCCGGTCGACGTCCGGTCCGCCCTGGGCATCGTGCGCGAGGTCGCGAGCGCCCTCCACTCCGCGCACGAGTCCGGCGTCGTCCACCAGGACCTGAAGCCCAGCAACGTCCTGGTGGAGACGGACGGCTCCGTGCTGGTGGCCGACTTCGGCCTGGCCCCGGCGCGCTACGGGTACCCGACGTCGGCGCCGTGGTACCGCTCGCCCGAGCAGGTCAGCGGCGCGGAGCCGGACCGCAGGACCGATGTCCACGCCCTCGGCCAGCTGCTGTACGAGCTGGTGACGGGGACGCGGCCGCCGGCGGAGGGTCACGCGGGCGGCGCCGCGCTCCCGGGCCAGGTCGACCGGGTGCTGTTCCAGGCGCTGGACCCCGATCCCGCTCGCCGGCCGGCGACGGTGGTCCAGTTCCTGGGCGAGCTCGGCGACGTGCCCGCGGCGGGGGTGCGCGGGGCGTGGGCCCGCGACCAGCTGCCGGCGCTGATCGAGGCGTCGCCGGACGCCGTGCTCGCCGTGGACGCGGACGGTCGCGTGACGCACTGGAACCGGCACGCGCTGGAGCTGTTCGGATGGCCGGCCGAGCAGATGGTGGGCAGCTCGATCCTGGCCACGCTCATCGCGCCCCGCCACCGCGAGCTGTTCGAGGGCGTGCTGGCGGCGCTGGCGGCCGGGCAGGCGATGGGCCCCGGGCGCGACGGCCACACGCTGCGCGTCGCGGCGCTGCACCGGAGCGGCCGCGAGGTGGCGCTGGAGATGTCGCTCTCGCCGGTGGCGCACCCCGCCAGCGCGGCGAGCGTCGTGGCGTTCTGCCGCGAGGTGCCGCGGGCGGACGAGCGGCCCGCGCCACCGGCGGCCGCATCCGCCGCCTCCACGGGCCTCGCGCGCTACCGGGTGGACACCCGCGGCTCCCAGCTCGCCTTCTCGTGCGCCTTCATGAAGTTCATGACGGTGCACGGCCGGTTCCGCGACTTCAGCGGCTGGGTCGAGGTGGAGGGCCGCGACCTGAGGACGGTCCGGGCCGAGTGCCGGATCCGGACCGCGAGCGTGGACACAGGCAGCCTGGACCGCGACTACCACCTCTGCTCGCCGGACTTCTTCGCGGTCGAGCGGTACCCCGAGATGGTCTTCCGGAGCACGGCCGTGCGGGCGCTCGGGGACGAGCGGTTCCGCCTGTTCGGCGAGCTGACGATCCGCTCGGTCACGCGTCCGATCCGCCTCGAGGTCCGGCTGGAGGACTGGGAGGTGGACGGCTCCGGGGTGGAGCGCGCGACGCTGACCGGGCTGACCGTCATCCGCCGGCTGGACTGGTTCCTGGACTGGGAGCGGGCGCTGCGGGCGGGGCGCTGGATCGTCGGCGACGAGGTCAAGCTGGACCTGGTCATCATCGTGGTGCGGCGTCCCGAGGCGAGCGCCGGGCCGGTCGCGTGGCTGCCGAGCGCGAGCCGCTGATCGCGTGAAAGGGGGTTTCGTCGATGAAGCTGCAGCTCACCCTGGGCAGTGACTCGCCACGCGGGGGCCTGCTGGTGCCGGTCGTCAAGCTGGCGCTGGTCGGGGCCGTGGCGCTGCTGGTGATGAACCGCTCCGACATCCGGCGCTACCTGCGGCTCCGCCGCATGTGATCCGTTCAACGGGAGGCAGACCATGTTGGTGAAGCTGGCGATCTTCGCGTTGGGCTACCTGCTCGGCTCGCGGGCCGGCCGCGCCCGCTACGAGGCGATCGTCGCCGGGGCGCGCGACATCATCCAGGGCGAGGAGGTCGCCACGGTGGTGGGCCTCGTCCGCGGCGCGGCCTGGATCCTGTCGCAGCACGGCCGCGCGGACGGCCCGCAGTACCGCTCCCGGTTCACGGACGACCGGTAGACCGCGGGCGCGCTCAGTCGCCGGCCACGGTGGCCGCCGGCTCGGGCTGGGGCTCTGGCGCGTGCGCGTGGGCCGGCGCCGCGGCGCGCCTCGCCTGGCGGAAGGCGCTGGACAGCCCGACGAGCAGCGCGCCCACCACGCCCAGGCCGAGCAGCAGGCCCGCGAGCGCGGCGTGGCCCGTCGTGCGCGCCGTGAACAGGCCGACGGCGAGGAGGACGGCGACGGTCGCCAGGGCGAGCGGGCCCTCGCCGACGAACAGGCCCCAGACCTCGGCGACGGCCGCGCGGACGGCGGCGACCGGTTGCGAGGCGGACGGGAGCGCCGGCGGCCGCCGGAGGAGCTGCACGAGGAGCAGCGAAGCGACGGCGTAGCCGGCGATCAGCGGCAGCAGGCTCACGTCGCCGTTCCACCACGCGACGCCCAGGCCCTCGCCGGCGAAGAACGTGCCGAACGCCGTGAGCATGACGCCGACGACGTACTTCATGGTGTTCTCGGGGACCCGGCTGAGCGGCGCCCGCACGAAGACGCCCGCGGCCGCAACGACGACCAGGGCGGCGACGGCGCCGATGCTGGCGGCCGGCAGGCCGCTCAGGCCGGCCAGCGCGATGACGATGAAGACGACCTCCAGGCCCTCCAGGAACGTGCCGTTGAACGCGGTCGCGACGGCGGCGTAGTCGAGCCGGCCGCTCGCCGCCCCGCCCGCGAGCTGCTGGCGGGTCTCCGCGAACGCCGCGTCCTCGTCGTGGAGGGCCTTCAGGCCGCTGGACCGGAGGATGGCCTTGTGCAGCCAGCGGATGCCGAACAGGAGCAGGAAGACGCCGATGAGCGTCCGCGCCAGGTCGAGCGGGACGTAGCGGCTGGCGCTGCCGCCGGCGACGACGAACACGAGGACCAGGGCCAGCAGGGCGCCGAGCGCGGCCACGACGCCGGTCAGCGACGACCGCCAGCCGCGGGTGATCCCCACCGCGAGGACGATCGTCAGGGCCTCGACCCACTCGACGGCGGAGGCCAGGAACACCGCGATCAGCGCGACTGCGTTCATGCCTCGCCCCTCCCATCGCCGATCAGCGTTTGTTGCACGTGCCAACCGTATCAATCGACAATGCCGGCCGTGAGCGCGCTCGTCGAGCGGTTCCGCAGCGGCGTCGAGGCCGGCCGCGATCCCGTCCGCGCGGCCGGCATGGCGGGCCGCCCGGTAGCCTGGGTCGTCGGTGCGCGCGAACAGCCCTGACTCTGACCACGTCCAGCTCCGCGCGGTCGTCCGCGGCCGTGTGCAGGGCGTCGGCTTCCGGTACTTCGTGATCGACCGGGCCGCCGGCACGGGCCTGCGAGGCTGGGTCAGGAACCGCGGTGACGGGAGCGTGGAGGTGGTAGCGGAGGGCCAGCGGCCACCGCTGGAGCGGCTGCTGGACGAGCTGCGGCGCGGCCCGCGCTCGGCCCTGGTCACGTCGGTGGAGGCCAGCTGGGGGCCGGCCCAGGGCGACCTGCCCGCGTTCCGCGTCGCCCACTGCTGACGCCCCGCTATCGCAGCCGCGGGTCGAATGCGTCCCGGATGGCGTTGCCGAGCAGGCTGGCGGCCAGCACCACGCTGAAGATCATCACGCCCGGGAACAGCACCAGCCACGCCGAGTGGTAGTAGTACTGCTGGGCGTTGCTCAGCATGTTCCCCCAGCTGGGCGTCGGCGGCTGGATGCCCAGTCCCAGGAACGAGAGCGCCGACTCGACCAGGATGATCTGGCCGACCGCCAGGCTCGCCGCCACGATCATGACCGGCAGGGCGTTCGGCAGCAGGTGCCGGACGATCAGCCGCACCGTTCCCGCCCCGATCGAGCGCGTGGCCAGGACGAACTCCCGGGACCGCAGCGACAGCGCCTCGGCCCGGACCAGCCGGCCCACGTTGCCCCAGCCGACGAACGCGATGATGAACGACAGCGTGACCGCGTTCGGCCGCAGCAGCGTGCTCAGCAGGATGAACAGGAAGATCGCCGGGATCGACAGGATGATGTCCACCAGCCGCATCAGCACGCTGTCCGGCCACCCCCCGAGGTAGCCCGCCACCATGCCGACCGCGCCGCCCACCGCCAGCGACAGGGCCGCGGTCAGGAACCCCACCGTCAGCGACACCTGCGCGCCGTAGACCAGCCGCGTCAGCGTGTCCCGGCCCAGCTCGTCCGTCCCCAGCAGGTGCTGGGCGCTGGGAGGCCGGAACAGCTCCGTCAGGTCCTGCGTCGTCGCGTCGTAGTGGGTGAGGAAGCGCGAGATCAGCGGAGCCACGATGGCCGCGACCGCGAGCAGCAGCACGTAGACGGCGCAGACGAGCGCGACCCGGTTCGCCCACAGCCGGTCCCCCGACTCGCGCCAGTAGCTCCGCGCCGGCCGGCTGAGGTCGCCGGCCGGCCGGGCCGACCCGGCCGCGACCGCGATCTCCTCGACGCCGGTGATGAGCTCCGTCACGGTGACACCGCCCCGGAAGTGAAGTCGTGGGTGGCCGGAAGCAAGGGCTTGGCCCGAGCGTATGAGTCCGTGATCCCGCGATCGCCGACGCGGCGATGAGCCGCGTAGCGAGGCGCCGAAGGCGCTCCCAACGTTCCGAGCCAGTGGGGGGGTTCTGGAAGGGGGGGCCTGCCCCCCCTTGCATTCAGCTCCGTCACCGGTACCGGATCCTGGGGTCGAGGACCGCGTACAGGAGGTCGGCGATCAGGTTGCCCAGCACCACCGCCAGGGCGACGAACGTGGTCGCCCCCATGACCATCGTGAAGTCGTACGACTTGGCCGACTCGTACGTCAGCAGCCCGACCCCCGGCCAGCTGAACACCGTCTCGACGACCAGGCCGCCGGCCAGCACGCCGGGGAGCTCCAGGCCCACCAGCGTCACCAGCGGCACGATCGAGTTGCGCAGCGCGTGCACGTACACGGCGCGCCGCTCGGTCATCCCCTTGGCGCGGGCCGTCCGCATGTAGTCCTGCGACAGCACCTCGAGGCTGCTGGAGCGCACGAAGCGGGACCAGATCGACAGGTAGAAGAACGAGAGCACGGTCGCGGGCAGGACCAGGTGCGCGATCAGGTCCAGGATGTCACCGCCGCCGACCGTGCTCTGCTGGCCGCCCGAGGGCAGCCAGGGCAGGCCCCAGCCCTTGAACGACACCGAGAACAGCAGGATCAGCATCAGCCCGAGCCAGAACTGGGGCACGGCGAAGCCCGCGACCGAGACGCCGGTCAGCAGGTTGTCGAGCATCGAGCCGCGGCGCAGGGCGCTGACGACGCCGATGGGGATCGCGAGCCCCACGCCGATCAGGATCGCGGTCAGCGTCAGCTCCAGGGAGGCGGGCAGGCGCACCAGGAGGTGCTGCAGCACCGGGGTGCCGTCGCGCAGCGACCGGCCGAAGTCGGCGTGCAGGAAGATGCCGGTCATCCACTGCGCGTACTGGACGTACAGCGGCTGGTCCACGCCGAGCTCGTGCCTGATCTTGGCCACGTCCTCCGGCCGGAGGTCGGGATTGAGGTCCAGGCCGGGCACGTAGTTGCCGGCCGTGACCTTCATCAGCAGGAACGTCACGGTGGTGACGCCGATCACCACCGGGACGGCCGCGAGCAGGCGGCGCAGCGCGAACTTCCAGAGCATGTCCGGATCGCCCTACTTCTTCTGCTCGAGCCAGACGTTCCTCATGTACGGGCTGAACCCGCCGCCGTAGACCCAGAACGCGTTCAGGTCGTACCCGTGGACCCGCTTGTTGACCCCGTAGATGCCGTTGGGATAGCAGAGGATGCAGCCCGGCACCTGGCTCGCGAACAGGTTCTGGAGCTGCGTGTACATCGCCTTCCGCTTGCCCTGGTCGATCTCCGCCACCGCGTCGTCCAGCAGCTTGTCCACCTGCGCGTTCTTGAACGAGCCGCCGTTGTTGCCGCCCGAAGCCGCGGCCCGCGAATGCCAGATGCCGGACTGGTCGGGGTCCGGGTTCAGCGAGTAGCCGATGAACAGGACGCCGAAGGTGCGGTCCACGGTCAGCAGGTTGCTGAGCTGGACCAGGTTGGCGAGCGACCGGACCTGCGCGTCCACGCCGATCTTCTTCCACTGCTCCTGCATGATCTGCAGGTTCTTGACGCGGACCGTGTTGTCGGCGTTGGTGACCAGGTCCAGCGTCAGCTTCTGGCCCGCCTTCTCGCGCACGCCGCCGGAGCCCATCCTCCAGCCCGCCGAGTCGAGCAGGTCGCCCGCCTTCTTGACGTCGTACCCGTACTTGGGGATGACGTCCTTGTTGTAGGCCCAGGACAGCGGCGGGATCAGCGAGTTCGCCACCGTCGCCTGACCGAAGTACGACGCGTTGACCATCGCCTGGCGGTCGAGCCCGTAGACCAGCGCCTGGCGAACGGCCACGTCGCCCAGGATCTGGCCCTGCGGCTTGGCCGGGTCCAGCTGGAACACGAACTCGTCGTAGCCGAACGTCAGGAAGCTGAGCACGTTCAGGCTCGACTCCGCCTTCGCCTCGTCGTACGTCGAGGGGTCGAGCCGCCCGACGTCGATCTCGCCGGTCTTGAGCTGCTGGAGGACCGCCACCGAGTCGGGAACCTTCTTGTAGATCCAGCTGTCCACGTTGACCGGGCCGCGGAAGTACCCGTCGTTGCGGACCAGCACCAGCTTGTCGCCCTTCGACCAGGACTGGAACTTGAACTTGCCGTTGCTGATCGGGGGCCCCGAGTTGAACGCGTCCGTGTTCAGCTCCAGGGCCGTCTTCGCCCCCAGCACCTTCTGGGGCACGATCGGGACGACGCCGTACGTGATCAGGAACGGGGCGTACCGCGACGTCGCCTCGATGACGATCGTGTTGCCGTTGGCGCTCGCGTTCTTGATGTACCGGACGGCGTTCGGCCGCGCGTTGCCGAGCAGTCCGTCGTACTTCTTGTCGTAGTAGAGCTGGTACGTGAAGACGACGTCGTCGGGCGTCACGGGCGAGCCGTCCGACCACTTGATGTCGGTGCGCAGCTTGAACGTGTACGTCAGGCCGTCGCCGCTGACGTCAGGCGACTTCTCGGCGAAGTTCGGCTGCAGGTTGCCCTTGTTGTCCAGGTAGAGCAGGCCCTCGAACAGCAGCCGGTTGGCCACGTTGCTGTAGACGTCGGACGAACGCACCGGGAGCAGGTACTGCGGCTCGGTAGACCAGCCCTCGATCAGCGTGCCGCCCTTCTGCGGCGTCTGACTCTGCGTCTGGCCGCTCTGTCCGGCGTTGGCGCACGCGTCCAGCGCCGCGACCCCGCCGCCCATGAACGCGACGTACGCCGCGCCGATGCCGACCGATTTCAGGAAGTCACGCCGTGACCACTCGTCCAGGAACCGCTCGAACGTGTCGAACCCCGGGTCAGACCGCCGCTTGATACCCACCGGCTTCCCCTCCTCGCCAATGGCGGCTGCCGTGTCTTGCGGCGATTGTGCGGCCCCCACGCCAGCCCGTCAAGGCACACCTCACCGGTCTCGACCCGACCGTAGACTTGCCCGATGACAGGCGCCCTCGCTCGCCGCGTCGTGGTGACCGGCATCGGGCTGATCACACCGCTCGGGTGCGACGTGGACACTGTCTGGACGAGCTTCAGGCAGGGGGCGTCGGGAGTCGGGCCGATCACGCGCTTCGACGCGTCCGGCCACCCCACGAGGATCGCCGCGGAGGTGCGCGGCTTCGATCCCACCGACCACATGGACCGGAAGACGGCGCGCACCTCCGCCCGGTACGCGCAGTTCGCGCTGGCCGCGGCCATGCGGGCGGTGGCGCACGCCGGCCTCGACACCGGCCGGCTCGACCCGCAGCGGTTCGGCGCGGTGGTGTCCAGCGGCGTCGGCGGGCTCGACGAGATCGAGCGCAACCACCAGCTCATGCTCGAGCGCGGCATCCGGCGGCTCTCGCCGTTCGCCATCCCGATGCTCCTGGGCGACACCGCCGCCGGCCTGGTCGCCATCCACACCCGTGCGCTCGGGCCGAACTACAGCGTCGCCAGCGCCTGCGCGTCGTCGGCGCACGCGATCGGCGAGGCGGCGGAGCTGATCCGGCGCGACGACGCGACCGTGATGCTGGCCGGGGGCGCGGAGGCCTGCATCACCCCGTTCGCGATGGGCTGCTTCTGCCAGATGCGCGCCACCAGCGTGCGCAACGACGAGCCGGAGCGCGCCTCCCGACCGTGGGACGTCGAGCGGGACGGCTTCGTGATGGGCGAGGGCGCGGCGATCCTCGTCCTCGAGGAGCGCGAGCACGCCCGGGCGCGGGGCGCGGCGGCGCTGGCGGAGGTGGTCGGGTACGGCGCCAGCGCGGACGGCCACCACCTCACGGCGCCCGACCCCGAGGGCAACGGCGCGGTCCGCTCGATGCGCCAGGCCCTGGCCAGGGCGGCGATGGAGCCCGGCGACGTCCAGTACGTGAACGCCCACGGCACGTCCACCAGGCTCGGCGACGTGGCCGAGACGCGCGCCCTCAAGCGCGTGTTCGGCGACCACGCCCCGGCGCTGCTGGTCAGCTCGACCAAGTCGATGCACGGCCATCTCCTGGGGGCGGCCGGCGCCCTGGAGGCCGCCGCCTGCGTGCTGGCGATCCAGCACGGCACGGCGCCGCCCACGATCAACCTCGAGCGCGCCGACGAGGAGTGCGACCTGGACTACGTGCCCAACGCGGCACGGCCGGCCCGCCTGGACGTCGCGCTGACGAACTCCTTCGGGTTCGGCGGCCACAACGCGTCGCTGATCGTCCGCCGCCCGGCGCCGTAGCGCGGCCGGTCCCGCCCACCGGGACTGATGTCCGGTAGACCCGACACACGAACTGCCCCATGATGGCCGCATGCCGGCCGACGTGGCAGAGCGAGCGGTGCCCTGGTGGGTGCGCGCCGTGCTGTGGCTGGCCGCGGCCCAGGCCCTCCTCCTGCTGCTCGCGCTCGTCGAGCCGCGCAGCGTCAACCTGCTGGTGCCCTGGCCGGCGACCCCGCTGAACGCCCGCTTCATCGCGTCCCTCTACGTGGCGCTCGGGGTCGGGGTCGTGCTGGCCAGCCTGTCGTCGGGCTTCCGGGAGATGCGGATCGTCCTGGTCGGCGTCGGCGCGGCGACCGCGCTGCTGCTCGTGCTGACCGTCGTCCGCATGACGCTCCATCCGCGCGAGCTGACCACGTTCCCGCTGTTCTGGCTGCTCTTCTACGTGATCGACCCGGCCCTGGTGGGGCTGGTCTTCCTGCGCCTGGGCTGGGGCGCGCCCGGAGCGCCGGGGCCGACGCCGCCGAGGGCGCTCTGGGTGGTCCAGGCGGCACTGTTCGGGACGGCCGGCGTCGTGCTGCTCCTGCTGCCGGCGGTCGCGCGAGCGCTGTGGCCGTGGACGATCACCGAGCCGCAGTCGCAGCTCTACAGCGCGTTCTTCCTCACCCTGGCCGTCGCGAGCCTGCTGGCGATGCGGGAGCGCAGCTGGGCGGCCGTGCGGTGGCTGGTCCTCATGGTCGCGCTCCTGGCGCTGCTGGTGCTGGGGGTGTCGTTGGTCCACCTGGCGAGGTTCACGAGCGGAGGGAGCACGGTGGTCTGGATGGTGGTGCTGGTCGCGGAGGCGATCGGGTGCGGCGGCCTGTTCGTGGCCCTCACGGTGCGGGACCGCTCGGCGCGGCATCGCTCGGCGGCGGCGGCGCGGTGACGGCGCCCGCGCGCGGCCCGTGGCTCCTCCACGTCTATCTCTGGCTGGTCATGGGCGGCCTGCTCCTGCAGGGCGCCGGGTCGCTGCTGCTGGACGTGCGGCCCGACGTCCAGGCCTCGACCCCCTGGCCGCTGGCCACGGTCATGAACGGCAACCCGCCCCACGCGTGGCTCCACATCGTCTGGGGGATCGCCGGCCTGGCCATTCTGGCGCTGCTCCGCACCCCGGTGGCGCGGCTCTGGCTCGGGCTCGTCTTCGGCGTGTTCTACACCACGCTCGGCTTCGTCGGGATCGCCGTCCACGACCCGCTGGGGATGCGCCTGATGCTCCCCGAGAACGCGTTCCACCTCACGGTCGGACCGCTGATGCTGCTGCTGACGGCGCTGGCCTGGCGCGAGCGGGACCGGCGGGCCGAGCGGGGAGCGGCCACGGCCAACCCGTGAGCGCGGCGGAGGCGGGCCCCGCGCCGGGTCCGGAGGCCGACTACGCCGAGCTCCGGCGGTCGGTCGTCGCCGCCGGGCTGCTGGATCGGCGGTACGGCTACTACGCTGCCCGCGGCGGCAGCTGCGCCGCCCTGCTGGTCGTCGCGGCGGCGCTCCCGTTCCTCCTGCGACCGGCCCCCTGGCTGGCGCTGTGCGCGCCGCTGCTGGGGTTCGCCGTGGTCCAGGTCGCGCTCGTCGGGCACGACGCCGGCCACCTCGAGGTGTTCCGCGCCTCGCGTCGCAACTGGGTCCTGGGCTCGCTGTGCTGGAGCCTGGTGGCCGGCGTCGGGTTCTGGTACTGGAACGACCGCCACAACCGGCACCACGGGCACACGAACGACCCGGAGGCGGACCCCGACCTGCAGGGCGAGGGCCTGCTGGCGGTCGCGTACACGGAGTCGGACGGCGCCGCCCGGCGCGGCTGGCGGCGCACCGCCGTCCGCCACCAGACGCTGCTGATCCCGATCGTGGTCGCGCTGCTCGCGCTCGCGTTCCGGGTCGAGGGCACGCTGTTCGCGTGGCGCCGGCTCGGGGGCGCCCGCCGGGCGGCCGAGCTGGGCCTGCTCGGCGCCAACGGCCTGCTGTGGCTGGGCGCGTTCGCGGCGCTGGGCTGGCGCGGGGTGGGCCTGTTCCTGGCCAGCCAGGCGGTGGCCGGCGGCTACCTCGCCTCCATCATCGCGCCCAACCACAAGGGGATGCCGGTATGGGCCCGGGACGCCAGGCTCTCCTTCCTGGAGCGCCAGGTGCTGAGCTCGCGAAACGTGCGGCCGAGCCGCGTCATCGACTTCCTGTTCGGCGGCCTCAACTACCAGATCGAGCACCACCTCTTCCCCACCCTGCCCCGTGCCAACCTGGGCCGGGCGCGGGCGCTCGTCCGGCCGTACTGCCGGGAGCGGGGCCTCGAGTACACGGAGGTCGGGCTGTGGACGTCGTACCGGATGGTCTACGCGGCGCTGAGCGGGCTGCGCCGGACGGCGGCGTAGCCCTCCGGGCCAGTTCGTCGGCGACGGTATCATCGTTACGTTCCAGCCGTCAGGGACGTCCCCAATGGCCGCCCTGGCGTTCGGCTTGCAGCGTCCACCCATCTGTGTGCTCGCGCCCGAGTGACCGTGGAGGCCCCATTGGACAGCACGCCGAGATCGTTCGCGACGATCCTGCGCGCGTTTCGGACGGCGGCGAACCTGACCCAGGAGGAGCTCGCCGAGCGCTCCGGCCTGAGCGTCAACGCCATCAGCGCCCTGGAGCGCGGGCTGCGGCGCGCGCCTCGTACCAGCACGGTGTCCTACCTCGCCGAGGCGATGGGGCTGGACCCCGCGCAGCGCGGGGCCCTGGTGGCGGCCGCCCGGGGACCGGCCGAGCCCGAGGCGGCCGCCACCCACCGCACCGGCGAGCCCTCCAGCACCCTGCCGCGCTCGGTCGCCGACTTCACCGGGCGGGCGGCCGAGGTCGAGCGCCTGCGGACGCTGCTGGAGCTGGAGCACCCCACCGCGCCGCCGGCCGTCGTCGTCACCGGGGCCGCCGGGGCCGGCAAGACGACCCTCGCCCTGCACGTGGCGCACCTGCTCCGCGGCCGGTTCCCCGACGGGCAGCTGTTCGTGGACCTGCGCGGCGCCGAGGACGGGGGGCTGGGCCCCAGGGAGGTGCTGACCACGTTCCTGCAGGGCCTGGGCCTGCACGGCGGCGCCCTGCCGTCCGACCTGCCGGCCCTCCTCATGCTGTACCGGGCCCGCCTCGTGGACCGGCGGATCCTGGTCGTGCTCGACAACGCCGCCGACGAGGCGCAGGTGCGCCCGCTGCTCCCGTCCGGCAGCGGCTGCGCCGCGCTGGTCACCAGCCGCGCCCCGCTGGCCGGCCTGGAGGGCGTCTCCCAGCTCCCGCTCGAGGTCCTGACCCGGACCGAGGCGCTGCGCCTGCTGGCGCGGGTGGCGGGCGAGCGCCGCGTGGCCGCCGAGCCCGAGGCCGCGGCCGAGGTCGTGCGCCTCGTCGGCCACCTGCCGCTGGCGGTGCGCATCGCCGGGGCCAGATTGGCCGCGAGGCCGCGCTGGCAGATGCGCACGTACGCGGAGCGCCTGGCCGACGAGCGGATGCGGCTCGACGAGCTCCGGGTGGGCGACCTCGAGGTGCGGGCGAGCCTCGCGCTCAGCTACCGCGCCCTGAGCGGCCAGGCGCGCCGCTGCGTCCGCCTGCTCGGCGCGCTCGACGCGCCCGACTTCCCCGGCTGGCTCGTCGCCGGCCTCCTGGCCGTGCCGGGCCGCGACGCCGAGGACCTCCTGGAGCGCCTCGTGGACGCACGCCTGGTGGAGACGTCGGGCCAGGACCGCGCCGGCCAGCTCCGGTACCGCCTGCACAGCCTGGTGCGGCTGTTCGCCCGCGAGCTGCTCGCCGAGGACGACCCCGCGGCGGTCCGCTCGGCGCTGGAGCGCGCGCTCGGCGCCCAGCTGGCGCTGGCCGACGTGGCCAAGGAGGCGCTGTCGCCGGCGGCGGCGGCGCGCGTCCCTCGCGGCTCGGCGCTCCGCTGGCAGCCCACCGGGTCGCGGGTCGTCGAGGCGGTGCGGCGTGACCCGCTGGCCTGGTACGAGGCGGAGCGTGCGAGCCTGGTGGCCGGCGTCACGCAGGGAAGCCGCGAGGGCTTCGACGAATTCGCGTGGGAGCTGGCCTGCAACCTGTCCACGTTCTTCGGCATCCGCGGCTACCGCGAGGACTGGCGGACCACCCACGAGCAGGCGGTCCGCGCGAGCCGGCTCGCGGGCAACCGGCCGGGCGAGATGCGGGTGAGCCGTCCGCTCGGCGAGTCCCACCTCTGGAGCGGGGACTACGACGGTGCCGAGCCGTGGCTCCAGTCGAGCCTCGACCTCGCCCGCGAGCTCGGCGACGCGCGCCAGGAGCACACGCTCGTGAACAGCCTCGGCTTCCTCGCGGTCGGCCGGGGCCAGCCGGCCCGCGCGCGGGGCCTGTTCGAGCGGGCGATCGCGTACTGCCGGCCGGCCGGCGACTGGTGCGGCGAGGCGATCGCCCTCATCGGCCGGGGCCAGGCGCTCCGGAGCGAGGGACGCCTGGACGAGGCCGTGGAGTCGCTGTCCGCGTCGTGCGCCCGGTTCGCCGCGGCCGGCGAGCGGTTCTGGGAGGCGGTGGCCCAGTTCGAGCTGGCGCACGCGCTGCGGCTGGCGGACCGGCGAGAGGAGGCCGAGCGGTGCCTGGTGCGGAGCATCGACCTGTCCGACGCCGTGGGCAGCCGCCACTACTCCGCATTCGGCAGGTACCGGCTGGTCACGCTCGGGCTGGACCGGTGGACGCCGTGCGAGGCGGTCGCGCGGCTGGAGGAGTGCGTCGAGGCCCTGCGCCGCCTCGGCCTGGCGGAGGCCGTCGGGGCGACGCGCCGCATCGAGTCGCTGCGGGCCGCGGCCTGCCGCTGAGCGCGTTGTGGGGTGATCCCCCAGTCCCGGGAGGGGACCACCCCGCCACGTTCATTCCACCGCGCGGCGCCGAGAAGCGCCAGCAACTCCACCCGCACATGACCCACACATCGCCCGTACGAAGGCGCGACGCGCCCGGCGATCAGCCCGGCCGAGCGGCCTCGATGGCTCCCAGGATCGCCTCCGCATCGTAGACGCAGCCGCCCCACGTGCCGCCGCTCAGCTGCTGGAGCGCCGCCCAGACCCGGGTCTCGGCCGGGAGGTCGGGGTCGGGCGCCAGGTCCGGGCGCGGCCGCCGGTCCGCCAGCGCCCGCGCCGCCTCCTCCGGGCCCAGCGGCCCGCCGGCGGTGCCGGCCAGGTCGACTGACCCGTCCAGGTTGACCCGGTCCACGACGATCCGGATCACGTCCCCGTCCACCAGCCTGCCGATCGGGCCGCCGGCCAGCCCCTCCGGCGTCACGTGCCCGACGCACGCGCCGGTGGACACGCCGCTGAACCGGGCGTCGGTGATCACCGCCACGTCGCGGCCGAACGGCAGGTGCCGGAGCGCCGCCGTGATCTGGTACGTCTCCTCCATCCCCGAGCCCATCGGGCCCCGGCCGGCCAGCACCAGCACGTCGCCGGCCCGGATCCGGCCCTCCTTGATGGCCGCCACCGCCGCCCGCTCGGACACGAACACGCGGGCGGGGCCGGTCTTCCGGTAGACGCCGTCGGGATCGACGACGCGCCCGTCGATCGCGGTGCACTTGATCACCGACCCGCCCGGCGCCAGGTTGCCTCTCGGGAAGCAGACGGTCGACGTCAGGCCGCGGGCGGCCGCGGCGGCGGGCGACATGATCACCGTGTCGGGATCGACGCCGTCGCGCTCCCACAGCGATCGCCGGACCGCGCGGCGCCGCTCCGAGCGCTCCCACGCGGCGAGCGCGGCGCCCAGCCGGTCGCCGGACGCGGTCAGCGCGTCCAGGTCCAGCAGGTCCGCGTCGCGCAGGTGCAGCATCACCTCGGGCACGCCGCCGGCCATGAAGACGCGCGCCGTCGAGTGGCCGATCGGGCCGTTGGGCATCGCGTCCACCAGCCGCGGCACCCGGCGGTTGATCGCGACCCACTCGTCGACGGTGGGCCGCGGCACGCCGGCCGCGTGCGCCAGCGCCGGCACGTGGAGGACCAGGTTCGTCGAGCCGCCGAACGCCGCGTGCACGGTCATCGCGTTGCGGATGGCCGCCGGCGTGACCACGTCCGACACCGCCAGGTGACGCCGCCGCTGCTCGACCAGCGCCTGGGCCGACCGCCGGGCCATGTCGCTCCAGATCGGCTGGCCCGACGGCGCCAGCGCCGAGTGCGTGAGCGCCAGGCCGCTCGCCTCGGCCACGACCTGGGAGGTCGCGGCCGTGCCCAGGAACTGGCAGCCGCCACCCGGCGTCGCGCACGAGCGGCACAGCTCGAGCGCCGCCTGCTCCAGCGTGATCAGGTCGTGGGCGAAGCGGGCGCCCACCGCCTGCACCCGGCCCGCGTCCTCGCCCTCGTCGGGCATCAGGCTGACGCCGCCGGGCACCAGCACGCAGGGCAGGTGGCGCGCGCCGGCGAGCGCCATCATCATCGCGGGCAGGCCCTTGTCGCAGGTGGCGACGCCGATGACGCCGCTCCGAGTGGGGAGCGAGCGGATCAGCCGGCCCAGGACCGTGGCCGCGTCGTTGCGGTACGGGAGGCTGTCGAACATCGCCGCGGTGCCCTGCGACCGGCCGTCGCAGGGATCGGTGCAGGCGCCGGCGAACGGCGTGACGCCCAGCGAGCGCAGCTCGCGCGCCGCGGCCTCGACGAGCTGTCCCACCTCCCAGTGCCCAGTGTGGTAGCCGAGCGCGACAGGCCTGCCGCCGGCGTCGCGGAGGCCGCCCTGCGTGCTCAGGATGAGGACGTCCGGCCGGCCGAGCTCGGCGGGATCCCACCCCATCGCGGCGTTCTGGCTCAGCGCGAACAGGTTCCCGGAGGGCTCCTCGCGGAGCATCGCGGCCGTCAGCGGGACCCGGCCGGTGCGCGCCTTCCGGGTGGTCGCGACGTCGTACAGCGCGGGATCGCCGCCGTCGAGCAGGTCGTCGAGCAGGCCCACGCTGGCATGGTCGCACTTCCGAGCCGCGGGGGCCGCGGGGCCGCGGCGGTCAGGCCTGGCCCGGCCTCGGGCTCACGTCCAGCCGGCGAGGCGGGGCGGGCGCCCGCTCCTCGCCCACCGCCGCGGCGCCGAGGCGGGTCCGCGCCAGCAGGGCGACCAGCACGTACGAGGTCGTCAGCGAGACGGCCATCAGCAGCGGGATGCGGACCACCGCGGGCACGAACCACGTCACCTCGCCGTACGCGGTCAGGAGCAGGACGTGGGCGATGTAGATGCCGAGCGAGTGGCGGCTCACCGCCGTCACCGCAGGCCACACCGGCTCCAGCCGCGGGCGCAGCGCGGCGGCCGCCCAGACCAGCGCCAGCGTGAGCGCGATCGCCAGCGGGACGAGGCTCGGCCAGAAGAACACGTTGACGCCCTGGCGCGGCTCGCCGGCGGGCACCAGCCGGCTGGACAGGAGGAACCCGCCCGCCGCCAGGCCGGCCACGGCCAGCGCGAGCGGCCAGAAGCGCCGGAGCCGCCGGAGGCGTTCGTACTCGGCGCCGGCCAGCCACCCCAGCGCGAAGTAGCCGATCCAGAACGGCGCCAGCTCCGGGGCGGCATGGGTCCACAGCCAGCCGGCGGGACCCGGGACCTGGGGAACCGTCGTCCGCGCCACCTCGAACCCGAGCTGCAGCCCGAGCGCCGCGAGCGTGAACAGCAGCAGCGGGCGGCCGGGCCGCGGCGCCACCAGCATCACCACGTAGAGCTGTGCGATCAGGACCAGGAAGTACAGGTGTCCGGGGCCGAGGACCAGGTTGCGGAGGACGGCCCCGACGTCGGCGTCGAGCTTGCCCTCGGCGAGGGCGGCGACGATGAAGACCGGCGCCCAGCAGAGCCAGGGCACGACCACGCGGGACAGCCGGCGCCGGATGAACGACAGCGGCAGCCGCGGACGGCCCCGGTGGCCGCGGTAGAGCACCAGCCCGCTGAGGACCACGAAGGTCGGCACGGAGAAGCGGGCGACGCCGACCAGCGCCGCGGTCGGGTCGGCTGAGGGCGGGGTCGTGGACCAGACCACCCAGGCGCCCACGTGGATCGCGACGACGGCCAGCAGCGCCACCACCCGGACGAGGTCGATCTCGTCGATCCAGGCCTTGTCCCTCCCCATAACCGCCCAGGCTACCAGGATCATTTTCTGATAGTCATGATGTCATTCATTCCAACTGGAACCCGGGCCGCAGCCTGTACCCGCGCCCGGCAGCGGAGCAGGGCTTCGCCGGCGAGGTCGCGGCGATCGCGGCGGCCAATCCCCGACCCCACGTCCCGGACCGGCCCGGTACGGGGCCGGTGCGGTGTTAGAGACCGTTCAGCAGGCCGAGCAGTCGCGGCCAGGCGTCGGCCTTGCCGACCGCGTCGGCGAAGACGCTGTCCGGCTGATCGGGCACCAGCCAGCCGACGTTGTGCCCGGCCCCCGGATACGTCAGCAGCTGATGGGCGTGGCTGCCGAGGCGCTGGTCCATCGCCTGGGCGAACGGGCACGACGGCCAGATGAAGTCGTTCTGGCCGCACACGAGGAAGACCGGTCCCGCGATCCGCTCCACCGGGATCACCGCCGCGGGATCGTCGGTCGGGACGGGCCCGTCGAACTGGCTGGTGTACGGGAGAGGCGCGCCGTTCAGAGTCCAGGCGGGTCCGCTGCAGTCCGGGAACGAGCAGTGCACGACGCTGCTGGGGCTCAGCGCCACGACGCCCCGCACCAGGTCGGGCCTGAGGGCGCCGAGCAGCAGCGCCGCCTCGCTGCCGCGCGAGTCCCCGTACGCGAACACGTGCGCGGTGTCCACCCCGGGCTGGCTGCGCAGCCAGTCGAGCGCGCGCACGAAGTATTCCAGCGGCACGCTGGCGAGCTCGCTGGGCAGTCCCTGCAGGCCGAAGTAGCCGATCGCGAGCGCGGGGAAGCCGTGCGCCGCCAGGAGCCCGGCGGCGACGTCCAGGTAGGCGCCCAGGCCGCCCTCGGCGCCGCCGAACAGCAGCACCGCCGGGCGCCGGGCCGCGCTCGCCGCCGGCGCGTAGTAGTGGCCGAAGAAGCCGTCCGGCGAGACGAACAGGTACCGCGTGGTCACGCCGGCCGGCAGATAGGTCCGCTTCACGACGCGGTCCGCCAGCGTCCGGCCAGCGCTGTCGCGCACCGAGACCGTGAGGCCCTGTGTCGGCTCCGGGCGGAAGAGGGGCGGATTGCCGTCCACGGCGACCATGGACCAGATCACGCCCATCGCCTCCGTCTGCCGGTAGCTGCCGCCGCCCGATGGCTGCGCCGTGGCGAGGTCGACGACGCCGCGAGCGTCCGCCCGGAACGTGGCGAAGCCGAGCATCTCCCGGTCGGACGCGTCGTGCAGGTTCGCCGTGATCGTCACGCGCTGGCCTCCGTCCAGGCCGGTGACCCGGACGTGCAGCGGCACGTCCGCCAGCGCGACCGGATGGTCGACCTGCACGGTGACGTGGCCCGCCGGCGGCGGCCCGGAGCAGGCCGTGCTGGCGACGACGAGCAGCGCGACCAGCCCCGCGAGTCGAACGTCCCTGCCCACGGCGCCCAAGGTATCAGGACCCCGCCGGCTCCGAGCGAGGCGGTTGTACCGCGATGAGCCGGACCAGGCGCGGCGCCTGGCCCGGCCGCGAGGCGGCTAGTGTCCGTGAACCGCGGCGATGAGATCCGGCACCAGGTCGACCGCGTTGGGCGTGCCCAGGCCGGTCACCGGGTCCCAGCCGGTCGTGGCGGCGTAGTTCGGGTCCTGCGGGTTCTGGTACTGGTCGTTGTTGCCGGTATCGATGTCGAAGAAGTCCTTCGCGTAGCGCGCCGGGTTGGCTCCGATCCGGTAGAGCGCGTCGTTCAGGTAGCCGAGCGGCGCCCCGTTCACCTGGTCGGCGATCGCCACCACGCCGGCGAAGCACGGCGAGGAGACGCTGGTGCCGCCGACCACGAACCAGACGCCGTCGCCGTAGACGAGGACGCCCGTCCGCGAGCTGGCCTCCATCGCGACGTCGGGGATGCCGCGCATGCCGCCGGTATTGGCGCCGGTGTTGCTCCCGGCCGGCAGCGTGCCCTGGAAGGCCGGCCTGGTGAAGATGCTGCTGAACCCGCCACCGGCGTCGATCCAGCCCACCTCACGCGCTCCCGGGTGCTGCGGGCACTGGCCGGAGGGCGCGGAGGAGTCCACGTGCGTCCCGGTCGCCGCGTCCATGCAGAGGTACGTCCCGCCGACGGCCGTGACCAGCGGGTCCGAGGCCGGCCATCCCACGTTCGGGAACGGGATGAGCTGACCCGCGTTGGGACCGCCGTTCGGCGTCTTGGCCTGGTTGCCGTTGCCGAAGTCGCCGGTCGAGGCGAGGACGCTGACGTTGTGCGAGGGGGCGGACTCGAACGCGCCGCGCAGGTTCTGGAGCGCGGCGGTCCCGCCGTTGAACGTCACCTCGGACGCGCCGAAGCTCTGGCTGATGACCTGCGCGAGACCGTTGTCGATGACGGTCTTCTCGGCATTCATCATCTGCGCGAAGCCCTGGACGCCGAGCGTCTCCGCCGTCGGCGTGGTCACCAGCAGCACGTTCGCCCTGGGCGCCACGGCGTGCACCCACTCGACGTCGAGAGAGACCTCGACGATCCAGCCGCTGCGATCCTCCTTGCCCGGGTCGTTCGCCGTCGGCGGCGGACTCTTGGTGTCGGTGCATGCCTGCACGCAGAGGATGTTGAACGTGGGGTCGCCGGGGGCGCAGGTGTGGTTGTCCTCGCCGCACATGTGCGGCAGGCCGAACTGGGTGTCGAAGTTGTTGAGATCGGCTCGAATGGTGTTGCTGCCGAACGAGTCCACGACGGCGACCGTGATTCCCTGCCCCTGGTTGCCGGCGGCATACAGAGCACTGAGGTTGTAGGCATTCTGCAGCGCCGCCGGCGCGAAGCAGCGGCGGCCGGCCGCGGCGCAGTCGGCTTGTGTCGGCGGCTGGAGGGCCGCGCCCACCTGCTGGAAGTCGATCGCGAGCGGGCGTGGCACGGCGGTAGCCGTGGACGTCGCCGGTGATCCCGCCCACATTCCCAGCGTGAGCAGCGCGGCGGCGAACGTGGGCACACGCCGCGCGAACAGTCCTCGAGGAAGTCGTGTCATCCAGTCACCTCTGCGCGTTCGGAGCGCACTTCTTCGCGAAAGGGC